>Ga0182019_10001738_pt1 | contig 11069 bp, 4 predicted proteins | sample 812E2MmetaG_FD_120483 | JGI IMG/M metagenome (GOLD analysis project Ga0182019, IMG submission 120483) | Permafrost microbial communities from Stordalen Mire, Sweden - 812E2M metaG | ecosystem: Environmental > Terrestrial > Soil > Wetlands > Permafrost | place: Sweden: Stordalen | collected...
CGCTTGCTCCAGTTCCTTCTTTTTCTTGCGCTGGAAGGCCTCCTCGATGTCGTCCACCGAGGTTGCGATCTGACGCGGCGGGCGTCCGTTGCCGCCTCGACCACCGGTAATGATTGAAGGTACGCCGGCATCGGGCCCCTGGCCCGAAAGATCGTTGGGACTGTCTCCGCCGCCACCGGGCATCGCTCCCGAATCTGGCGGACGTTCCATAATCTGCATCAGGTACAAGTAGCGAACCGTTTCTTCCTGAAAGCGCTGCATCATTTCTTCGAACATGTCGAAGGACTCGCGCTTGTACTCGACCAGCGGATCATGCTGGCCATACCCGCGCAGGCCGATGCCCTCTTTGAGGTGGTCCATCGAGAGCAGGTGATCTTTCCATTGCCCGTCGATCACGCTCAGCATGATCATGCGCTCGTGATAGCGCATGGCCTCGGCGCCGATCAGCTTCTCTTTCGAGTCATAGCGCTCTTTGAGTTTGTCGAAGGCGGCATCGCCCAGTTCCTGGCGGTTCATCTGCTCAGGCTTCAAACCTTCGGCGTAGATGTCGACGCCGAAGCGAGTAAAGATCGCGTCTTTCAGAGCTTTAAGATCCCAGTTGTCGACGTGATCTTTTGGGGGACAGTGCCGCTCCATGATGTCGCCGAGAATCCCGGAGACATAGTCCTCAATGATGAGATCTTTCTGGTCGAGGCCTTCCAGCAGACGGCGGCGGAGGCCATAGACCGCCTCGCGCTGCTTGTTCATTACGTCGTCGTATTCAAGCAGATGTTTGCGGGCCTCGAAGTTCTGGCCTTCGACGGCTTTCTGCGCCGCCTCGATTCGCCGCGTGATCATGCGCGATTCGATGGGAACGCCTTCTTCCATTCCGAGGCGTTGGAGCAGATTGGAAACCCATTCCTTGGCGAAGATCCTCATCAGGTCGTCTTCGAGCGAAAGATAGAAGCGCGAGGAGCCGGGGTCGCCCTGACGACCGGCTCGCCCTCGGAGCTGATTGTCGATGCGGCGCGCCTCGTGGCGTTCGGTGCCAAAGATGTGCAAGCCGCCCGCCGCAATTACGTCTTTGTGTTCCTGGTCGGTGTCGGCTTTGTAACGCGTAAAGATCTCATTCCACTGATCGGTCGGGACCGCGTACTCGTTGCCGGCATAGTACCAAACCGTGCGGTTGGGATCGTCCACCTCGGCTTCGATCTTGCCTTGCGCGGCTCGGATCGGCTGGGCGATTCCCTTCTTCACGCATTCCTGCTTGGCCATGAATTCGGGATTGCCACCCAGCAGAATGTCGGTGCCACGACCCGCCATGTTGGTGGCGATGGTGACCATGCCTTTGCGTCCAGCTTGCGCGACAATTTCCGCTTCGCGCTCGTGATACTTCGCGTTCAGGACGACGTGCTTGATTCCCTTCTTCTTCAGCAACTCGGAAAGCCGCTCGGACTTTTCAATCGACGTCGTACCGACTAGCACCGGCTGTTCGCTGTCGTGCAGCCTCTGGATTTCGTCGGCGGCCGCGAAATATTTTTCTTTCTCCGTGCGGTAGACGATGTCTGGATTCTCTTTGCGCAGCAGCTCGCGATTAGTCGGAATGACGATGACTTCAAGCCGGTAGATCTTGTCGAATTCCGGCGCCTCGGTTTCCGCGGTGCCGGTCATGCCCGCCAGCTTCTTGTACATGCGGAAATAATTCTGGAACGTGATGGTGGCGAGCGTCTGATTCTCGCGCTCGATCTTCACATTCTCTTTGGCTTCGATCGCCTGGTGCAGTCCATCGGACCAGCGGCGCCCGGGCATCAGGCGTCCGGTGAATTCATCCACGATCAGCACTTCGCCGTCTTTGACCACATACTCGACGTCTTTCTTGTACAGGGCGTGCGCTTTGACGGCGGTTTCAACGTGATGCTTCAGCGCCCAGTTTTCGGGGTCGGCGATGTTGCCGATCCCCAGCAGCTTTTCGACCTTTTCCCAGCCATCGTCGCTGACCGTGACGTTGCGGTGTTTTTCATCGACCACATAGTCTCCGGTCATGATCTTGGGCTCGCCCGGCTGGGTGTCGATTTCTTCGCCCTTTTCGAGCTTGGGGATGATGCGATTCACTTTGTAGTATTTGTCGGTGGACTCTTCGCTGGCGCCCGAAATGATGAGCGGCGTCCGGGCTTCGTCGATCAGTATGGAATCGACTTCATCGACGATGGCGAAGTTGTGCACGCGCTGCACGCAATCGTGCAGATCGAACTTCATGTTGTCGCGCAGATAGTCGAAACCGAATTCGTTGTTGGTTCCGTAGGTCACGTCAGCAGCGTAGGCGGCGCGGCGCTCCTCGTCGTCGAGGTCATGGACGATCACGCCAACACTAAGTCCGAGAAAGCCGTAGAGCTTGCCCATCCATTCCGAGTCGCGTTTGGCAAGGTAATCATTGACCGTGACCACGTGTACGCCGCGTCCGCTCAGCGCGTTCAGATACACCGGGAGAGTGGCGACCAGCGTTTTGCCCTCGCCGGTCTTCATTTCGGCAATCGTGCCTTCGTGCAGCACCATGCCGCCGATCAACTGCACATCGAAGTGCCGCATGTTGAGGACGCGCCGTCCCGCTTCGCGGACCACGGCAAATGCTTCATCGAGCAACTCGTCGAGAACTGCTTTGAGCACCAGGCTGCGCTCCGCCTCGATTGCCTTTTGGCGGTCGCTATTCTGGAGGTCAGGATCTGCTTCCGGTTCGTCGGCGATCGAGCTGAGCCGCTCCTGAATGCGGGCGCGAAACTCTGCCGTTTTGGCGCGGAGTTGGTCGTCGGAGAGCTTCCGCATCTCCGGCTCAAGCGCGCTGATAGCGGCAACCCGAGGCTGCAGACGCTTGACCTCGCGCTCGTTCTTCGTACCGAAAACCTTGCCTAACAAAGTGTTGATCAATGCGCAAACCCTTCGGAGGACACGTGTCCTAAAGTATTAGTAAAAGCCTAGCACATTAGATGCGGGAGGGATGATATGCGGAGCAAGCTTTAGCCTTTCGCGGATTTACGGTCCTTCCTTTTCTTTGGCTCTCCCGGCGTGAGTTTCCAGCTACCCTCTCCTACGTTTCGTCCTAAATTTAAGATCGGCTTGGTTCCTAGTTTTCACGAGCCGACTTTAGTATATTCACCTCGGACATGCCCGCCTTCTATCAACGATTCCAGGAATCCGCCCGGAAGTTCCCCGACAACATTGCGCTGGAGATTCAGCGACAGGAGACGGTTGAGCGCGTCACCTTCGCGGAACTGACGCGGATGTCGGAGAGTGTGGCGCACTGGCTCTCGACTCGGCTGCCGCGGGACGCTCGCGTAGCGATTCTGGCGGCGAACCATCCGCGGTGGGTGGCGGCTTACCTGGGGATCATCGCTGCCGGACGAACGGCGGTTCCGCTTGATACGGCTTTCCACGCCGACCAGGTGAAGAAGTTGTTGATCGACAGCGGGGCTTCCCTCTTGTTCTGCGACGGGAAGCATCTTCCGGTCGCGATGGAAGCGGCCTTGGGACTCAACGTTAGTTTGGTGATGACTTCGGCGGCGGCGGAATGGGGCGCGACTGCGGCGGTATCCCCGGATCCCACTCATCGCACAGAACGCGATGAGTGGGGCACCCAGGGTTTGACCCTGCCCGGCACACAGGTTCTGGCCGCTGATCTCGATTCCATCTTCGCCGCTGGTCCCTCTGGCTTTCAACCCATCGTCCCCACGGACGGCGACCTGGCCGCTCTGCTCTACACTTCGGGCACCACCGCCGATCCGAAGGGTGTCATGCTCACCCACGCCAACCTCGTCGGCGAAGCAAATTCGGTGCTCGCGGTCGTCAAGGTCGGGCCCGAGGATGCGCTGCTTGGAATCCTTCCCATGTTTCACGTCCTTGCGCAGATGGCGAATCTTTTCCTGCCTCTGTTCAACGGCGCGCGTGTCGTCTACCTCGAAACGCTGAACACCACCGAATTGCTGCGCGCTTTGCAGGAACGCGATATCACCACGTTTTGCGTTGTGCCTCAGTTTTACTATTTAATTCACGAACGCATTTTTAAGGAGCTGAATAAACGCGGCAAGTTCACGCTACGACTGGTCCGCACGCTGATGGCGATCAACCGTGGGCTACGCCGAGTCGGAATCAACGCGGGCAAACTGCTCTTTGGCAAGATTCACGCGACTTTGGGCGCTCGCATGCGCTATCTGGTAACGGGCGGTTCGCGCTTCGATCCTGCCATCGCCCGCGACTTCTACTCTTTTGGCATCGACGTGCTGAACGCCTACGGCCTGACGGAAACCACGGGCGGGGCGTTCATGAACCCTCCGGGGCACGTTGTATTTGGATCGGTCGGAAAGCCCTTCCCCGGCATTGAGGCCAGAATCGTCGACCCGCAACCGGTCCAGGAAGGCTCGCCACCGGCGGGCGAGATTGCGATCCGCGGCGCGATCGTGATGAAGGGATACTGGAATCGCCCAGAGGCCACGGCCGAGGTACTTCGCGATGGATGGTTCTACACCGGCGACCTCGGCTACTTCGATTCTGGCGGTAATCTCTTTATCACCGGACGGCGCAAGGAAGTCGTCGTCCTCGCCAATGGAAAGAATGTTTATCCCGAGGAGATCGAGGCGCACTACCTCCAGGCACAGTACGTGAAGGAAATTTGCGTGATGGCCCTCGAAGCTCGCCCGGGAGATCCCACGTCAGAGCGGCTGCATGCCGTGGTCGTGCCCAACTTTGAATTACTGCGCGAGCGCAAGATCGTCAACTCAAAAGAGGCGATCCGCTTCGACATTGAAGCGCTCTCCCACAAGATCGCTTCCACGAAACGACTGGGAAGTTACGACATCTGGCAGGAAGACCTTCCGCGCACAACCACGCGCAAATTGAAGCGCTTCCAGATTGAAAAGAGGGTTCGCGAGCTACAACAAGAAGGCGTCAGTGATGCGGAGATCGGCACGGAAAAACCGCTTACGGCCGACGAGCAATCATGGCTGGAACGCGAGGACGTGACCCGCGCCCTCACCATCGTGCGTGAGACTTCTCGCAATCAGCTCGATGCGATTCGTCCCACCCACAATCTTGAGCTCGACCTGGGACTCGATTCCATGCAGCGCGTCGAATTGCTCTCCGCGCTCGAGCAGCAACTAGGCGGCAATGTGCCCGAGGCACAACTGGCGGAAGTTTATTCGGTGCGCGATCTGGTCGATGCCGTTCTCGCGAGCGCGGGCCGCGGTGAGGGCCAAGCCAGAGCGGCAGCGCCGGCCTGGTCGACAATCTTGAGCGAACCGGTAACCGATCCCGAAGTCCTCACACTGGCCCGCCACAATATTTTTGCCGACGTCCCTTTCTTTCTTCTCGGCCGGTTGATTTATCTGTTCGCGCTCGACCGCTTTCATCTAAGAATCCGCGGACTCGACAATCTTCCGGAACAAGGCCCGTACCTGATCTGCTCCAATCACCAGAGCTATATCGACCCGCTGGTACTGGCCGGAGCTCTGCCCTGGCGCCTGTTTCGCGATACCTTTGCCCTCGGCACCAGCGACATTTTCGGCAAAGGTTTCATGCGGCGCCTGGCGCGGTGGATTCGCGTGGTGGTTCTCGACCCCGATGCGAACCTGGTGCCGGCCATGCGCGCCGGAGCTTTCGGCCTCAGCCAGGGACGCATTCTCGTTCTCTATCCCGAGGGCGAGCGCACCAACGACGGCAGCCCGAGACTGTTCCGCAAGGGTGCCGCGATTCTCTCGATTCATGCGCAAGCCCCGATTGTCCCGGTGGCGATCGAAGGTTTCTACGAAGCCTGGCCACGCCACAAAAAGTTTCCCAAGTTCACCGACCTGCGACTGGTCATTGGCAAGCCGATTCAACCTCCACCGGTGAGTGAGGCGAGCGAAGCCGCGTATGAACGGCTGACGGCAGAGTTGAAATCCAGAGTGGTGGCCATGTGGCAGGATCTACGAGGAAAAGATTCGCAAGCGCACGAGGAGAATAGGAACAGTGCAGTCACGGCTGAAACCACGGCGGGTTAAGTTTATGTGCCGGAGATTTTAGGCTCCAGCGCCCTGCGCGTGCCCGAGCAGCGTTTTCTTGAACGCCTCCACTACGCCGGCGTGGAACTTCTGGCCTGCTCCCGCCACAATCTCCTGCTCCGCCTGGTAAGGGGACCGCACCTTTCCATCAGCGCCGCCAATCAATTTCTGATAAGCATCCGCCACCGCCAGAATGTGAGCCTCGATCGGAACGTTAACCGAACGCGCTCCCTGATCCTGCAAAATCTGCTGCGCGACGATGATTGGAATCACCCGCCGCAGCGAGTTTCCCACAGCCTGTGTACGCCAATCGACTTTGTGGGACTTGCGGAAACTCGCCACGACTTGCTCGAAGCTCATATCCGCCGCCTTGTAAAGAGTGTCGTTGCTGATTCCGAGGTTGCTCAAATCGCGCAGCAACACGGCCGACCGCAGCAACTCGACGCGATCCGAACCCATGCCCATCGCCCCTGCTATTTTTGCCGCTGTCTCTACCACGCTCTGGCTTTCAAGTGTGCCGAGCTTCTCATTCGCCATGAAGTGTTGCAGGACCAGCAGCAGCCCGCTAAAACTTTCACGGATATCGTTGGTCATCGCCTGCTTGCGCTCGTAGAGCGTACCCATTGCGTAGCCGGCCACCGCCAAAATCCCCGCCCAGATGGCAAAGTTGAACAGGCGCTCCCCGGGCACCGACAGCACCGGGTGCCGGGGCATCAAGTTGTTTACGAAGTCCAGCAGCACGACGAGGAATATGCAGGCGAAAGCAGTGAGAGTCGCATGCCGGCGTCCGAAGAAGTACGCCGAGTACAAAGTCGGGAGGAAGTAAAAGCACAGCGCCATAGGCAGCGACTGGGCAAAGAACTGCATCGTCGCCGCAATCAGGAACAGCGACAGCAACAGGATACTTTCCTTGGCGATTTTACTCATCTGCTGGGTTTCCGATTCAGTGTTGCGATTCATCGTTCCGTTCAGCCTCGTTTGCGCGAGCAAGGGACGCCTTGCTTTCATGTTGAAGCAATAGCGCCTCCGAGCAAAGTTACTTGGGTAATGAACTCGGGCGCTGCGGGTTCGCGACTCGCTTCGTGAGGAAGTCGTCGGCCCACATCTCTATTTTCGCCAGATACGCACAGGGCTTTCTCCCGCCTCTGTGAACTGTTAATCTGTTTCGTCCAACTCTAGCCGGAACGCAAAGCCGGCCTCGGTTCAGGGGCTCCGGAGTTGCTTTCCGCAGAAAAGGTTCCCGTGAATTGCTCTGGCAAGCATTGCCCTCGAAAACATGGCTCTCGTAACTTATGTGGTCTCTTTCTTCTCTTGATCGTTCCCTTCGTCCTGTGCGCGCAGCAGACGCCGTCGGACCCACTGCTGACTGCCATGCAGCAGGAGCTAAACCGTTCATTGCAGAATTTGAAGAAGGAACCGGTTCCACCTTATTTTCTCTCCTACCAGCTAACGGACAATCGGGCCATCCAGATCTCGGCATCGTTTGGCGCGCTTACCAACAGTACAGATCGCAACACGCGGCTGCTCGATCTCGACCTGAGGGTAGGCGACTACGCGCTCGACAGCACGCACCCGATTCGCGACGCCGGTCCTCTGGCCGATTTTGCCAGTCAGTTCGAACGGCAGAAGATTCCATTGGAGAGTGATCCCGACGCTCTCCGAGTCGCGCTCTGGCGTGAAACCGAGCATAAGTACCGCAGCGCCGTGCAACGCCTCCAGCAGGTGAAGGCGAACGTGCAGGTAAAGGTCGAAGCCGAAGACCGTTCGGGCGATTTCTCCCACGAGGCAGCCGAGAAATACTTCGAGCCACCGGCTCCCTTCTCATTCGACTCGGCCGGCTGGGAAAAGAAGATGCGCAAATTCACCGCGCCGTTCGATCAGCACAAGGAAATCATCGAGAACAGCGCGGAAGTGATTGCCGAAATCGAAACCCGCCGCTACGTCAACAGCGATGGCAGCAGCATTCAAATCTCATCACCCTTTTACCGCATTATTATCTCCGCTACCGCCAAAGCCGATGACGGCATGGAACTGCCACTGCACCAGACCTACATGTCCTTCCATCAGGAGGGCCTGCCCGACGATGCCACCGTCCTCAAGGATGTTAATCACATGGTCGAGACGCTCCTCGCGCTCGTGAAGGCTCCGGTCGCAGACCCCTACACCGGACCGGCTATTCTCTCCGGACGCTCGAGCGCCGTCTTTTTCCACGAGATCTTCGGCCATCGCATCGAAGGCCAGCGCCAAAAGAATGAAGACGAAGCACAGACCTTCAAGAAGAGAGTGAATCAATCGGTGCTGCCCGACTTCCTCTCGGTGTACTCCGACCCCACCCTCAAATCGTTCACCGGCACAGACCTGGTGGGCTTCTACCCCTACGATGACGAAGGCGTGAAGGCTCGCCGGGTGACCGTCGTCGACAAGGGAATCCTCAAGAGCTTCCTGATGTCACGGGCTCCGATCGAAGGTTTCGATCACTCTAACGGACACGGGCGCCGCCAGCAGGGATATAAAGTCGTCGCCAGGCAATCGAATCTGGTGGTCGAAGCGGCCAAGCAGGTGTCCCGCCCGGAATTAAAGAAGTTGCTGATCGAGCAGATCAAAACAGCCAACAAACCGTATGGGCTCTTCTTCGACGACATCGAGGGCGGTTTTACCTTCACGCAACGCGTGTTGCCGAACTCTTTCAATGTGCGTCCGACGGTCGTGTACCGCATTTATCCCGACGGGAAGGAAGAACTGGTCCGGGGCGTGGACCTGATCGGCACACCGCTGATCGCCTTCAGCAAGATCGTCGCCGCCGACGACCAGATCGCAGTTTTCAACGGCGTCTGCGGCGCCGAGTCAGGATGGGTTCCGGTTTCCGCCTCTTCTCCGGGCCTCCTGGTTTCGCAGATCGAAGTCCAGCGCAAGGAAAAATCGCAGGAACGTGCCCCCATTCTGCCGCCTCCCGCGCTCCAACCGAAATGAAGAGAACGAAGCACAAGCAATACTGGAGTGGTTTGCACGCACCCATGAGGTTTCTTATGCGTTCAAGAGTTGCTGCCGCCTTGCTGATCCTTTTATTCGCGACCTTCGGCTACGCGCAGGACGACGTTGCCCTGCGCGCGATGAAAGATGAGCTGGGCCGATCCATCTCCCAGATTCAGTTGCAGAAGATGGACAAGCCCTACTTCCTCGCCTACCGCATGGACGAGATCAACCAGACCTCCGTCTCTGCCATGCTCGGCAGCCTTACCCAGGAACAGCCTTCTCGTATGCGCCTGATCGGAGTCGAAGTCCGGGTTGGCGACTATGCCCTCGACAACAGCAACTACTTTTCCATGCGCAGTTTCAGCGGCGGCATGTCAGGCATGTTCAGCGGCATCAGCTATGCCCCGCTCGACGATGACTACCAGCAGATCCGCCGCAGCTTCTGGCTCGCCACCGACAGTCAGTACAAGAAAGCGCTGGAGGATCTCTCCGCCAAACGTTCCGCGCTGGAGATGCGCAAGCATACCGGCGATATCCCCGATTTCAGCAAGGAGACTTCAGCGACAGAAACGGAGATGCAGGAAAAGAGTAAGGCCGGCAATGAGTTGAAAACTCTGGCCCGCGAACTTTCGGTGGTCTTCAAGAACACTCCGGAAATCTATAACTCGTCGGTTGACCTGGAGTACCGCAATTTCTACACCCGCTACATCAACAGCGAGGGGTCTACTTTTACCCGCGCGCAGCCGCATTTCAAACTGCAAATCAACGCGCAGACGCAAGCGCCGGATGGTCTGCCGATTTCCGACTCGATTGAACTCTACGGCCGCACCCTGGCCGACCTCCCCGCCAGAGATGTCCTTCTCGCCCGCACCCGCGCCATGGCGGACCGTATCCTGAAGCTGCGGGCAGCCGCTTCTCTGGAGCGCTACAACGGCCCGGTGCTGTTTGAGGGCGATGCCGCAGGTGAGGTCTTCGCGCAGCAGTTCGCCACGGGCTTGATGGCTGTACGCACGCCATTGAGCGACGACCAGCGCTTCGAAATGTTTTTCAACCAGATGATGTCACAGTTAGGCGGCGGCTCTCTCGTCGACAAAATCGGAGGCCGCGTCCTGCCCGAGTTCCTCAGTGTGTCCGACAATCCACTGCGGTCAGACTACAAGGGGGCTCAGTTAATGGGCGCGAGCAAAATCGACGACGACGCGGTCGTGACCCGCGAAACCAGGCTGGTAGAACACGGCGTGCTGAAAACTCTGCTGGCCACTCGCACTCCCGTGCGCGCGGTCCCGCACAGCACGGGAAGCCGCCGCGGATGGGGCCCGGCCCCGAGCAATTTGTTTGTGACCTCGGAAAAGTCGGCGACCAATGACGAACTGCGCAAAGAATTGCTGCGCCGGGCAAAGGATCGCGGTCTCGACTACGCCATCGTGGTCCGCCGTGTCGGTGGAGGTGCGGCCGCATCATTCATGAAGATGGCTTCCAAGATGGCCCAGCAGGAGGGCCAAGGCACAGGCTCGCTGGCCGAAGTCTACAAGCTTTACGCAGACGGCCACGAGGAGATCCTGCGGGGCGTCGAAATTGCCGAGATGCTGCCTTCTACATTTAAGGACATCGTGGCCGTGGGTGACACGCCGGTTGTCTTCACCGATGAGTTCATCCCCCGACTCGGCGCTCTTTTCTCGCTGGGCGTTTCGGCGGCCTCCGATGTCCCCATAGTTTCCTGCGTGGTGCCGGCGATGCTGTTCGAGGAGGTGTCGCTGGTAAAAAGCCAGGGCCCATTCCCGAATCCACCAGTCTCACCGTCGCCGCTGGCGAAGCAATAAGATTCAGCTTGTGTGGCGCGGACACTCTTGTCCGCGTTCTTTGCTGCTAGAACAAATCAGCGGCAACCGGAACAAACTTTTGGAAGGCTGGTTCGCCGGTCTTGTCGCCGCCGAGCAAGAGCGGCGCCGCGCGGCGAGAAAGGCACCGTCTGTGGTCACTTCGCCCGTGGGTGGGTCTGATCGTAGACGTTCATCACGTGCTTGACCGATAGCTGCGTGTAGCGCTGCGTGGTCGCCAGGCGCTCATGACCGAGCAGTTCCTGGATGGCGC
>Ga0182019_10001739_pt1 | contig 11069 bp, 9 predicted proteins | sample 812E2MmetaG_FD_120483 | JGI IMG/M metagenome (GOLD analysis project Ga0182019, IMG submission 120483) | Permafrost microbial communities from Stordalen Mire, Sweden - 812E2M metaG | ecosystem: Environmental > Terrestrial > Soil > Wetlands > Permafrost | place: Sweden: Stordalen | collected...
ATTACCTCTACGGCGGTGGCGCGACGGGCTACTGGTATACCTCCGATGGTACGTCGTTCAGCTACAACAGCTCGACGAACACCTGTACGCCCGAGTTGTGGTCGAGCGGGACATGGGACGTCGCGCCCTACAAGACCACGCTCTATGGCCTGTACGACCGGGCGCTGGGCTTCGGCGACAAGGGCGAGTTCAAGCTGCCTGCCCGGTTCTGGGACCGGAAGGCGAGCCTCGACCTTTCGACGCCCGTGAACTTCGTCTGTTCCTGCGACATCATCGGCGGGAATTCCGGCTCTCCGGTCGTCAACCGGGCGGGCGAGCTCGTCGGGCTGATTTTCGACGGGAACATCGAGAGTCTGCCGGGGCGGTTCGCCTACGACGTCACGCGCAACCGGGCGGTCGCCGTCCACTGCGCCTACATGCTCGAGGGGCTGAAGAAGCTGTATGATGCCGGCCCGCTGGCGGCCGAGATCGAAAAGAAAAGATAGGGAGCGGGCGAAGTCGACGATCGAGAATCAGCCCTCTGAGACGACCCAGGCTGGCCCCGATCGGGTCCGTATGCTATAATAAGTGATTCCGTGCGCCCTTTTCGGGCGGACAACCCAATCCAGGAGCTCTCGTGCATAGAAAAGACATCCGCAACGTGGCCATCATCGCCCACGTCGACCACGGCAAGACGACCCTGGTCGACGCCATGATGCGGCAGTGCCACTTGTTCCGCAATATCGACCAGATGGGCGACTGCATCCTCGATTCCGGCGACCTCGAGCGCGAGCGCGGCATCACTATCGTCGCCAAGAACATGTCGCTCGTCTGGAAAGGCGTCAAGATCAACATCGTCGACACGCCCGGCCACTCCGACTTCGGCGGGGAAGTCGAGCGCGTCCTCCGGATGGTCGACGGCGTCCTCCTGCTCATCGATTCTTCCGAAGGTCCCATGCCCCAGACCCGGTTCGTGCTCAAGAAGGCCCTGGAGCTCGACCTCAAGCCGATCGTCGTCGTGAACAAAACCGACCGCCCGGACGCCAGGATCCAGGAGGTCATCAACGAGACGTTCGACCTGTTCGTCGAATTGGAAGCGAGCGAGGATCAGCTGGATTTTCCCATCGTCTATGCGTCGGGCCGTGACGGCACGGCGGCCCTCGATGCCGACGGCCCGGCTCGGGACCTGGTCCCGCTCTTCCAGACCATCCTCAAGAAAGTGCCGCCCCCGAGCTGCGACCGGAAGAGCCCGATGTCGGCCTTGATCACCAACATCGCCCACGACGACTACATCGGCCGGCTGGGCATCGGCCGGATCTTCGGCGGCCGGATCGAGCCCGGCGACAAGGTCACGGTCTTTTCCGAAGGCGGCAAAGAGGCGCCGGGGCAGATCCAGAAGCTGTTCGTCTTCGAAGGATTGGAGCGCAAGGAAGCGGCCGCCGTCGAGGCGGGCGAGATTTTCGCGTTCGCCGGCATTCCCGCCATAACGATCGGCGACTCCATCGGGGACCCCGAGCGGCCCGTCCGCCTGGACGTCCTTTTCATCGAACCGCCCACCGTCTCCATGATGTTCATGGTCAACACCAGCCCGTTCGGCGGCCGGGAGGGGAAATACGTCACGTCCAGCAAGCTGCGGGAGCGGGTCCGGAAGGAGCTGCGGACGAACGTCTCCATCTCCGTGGAATGGGGCGATGCGCCGGACCGGTTCACCGTCGCCGGACGCGGCGAGCTGCAGCTTGCCGTCCTCATCGAACAGATGCGTCGCGAAGGCTATGAATTCCAGGTGGCGATGCCCCAGGTGATCACGCGCCCGGACGGCGACGGCGGCGGCGTCCTGGAGCCCTACGAGACGCTCGTGCTCGACGTCCCCAAGGAAAACGCCGGCGCCGTCATCTCAATGCTCGGCGAGCGCCGGGGCCTGATGCAGAAGATGATCGACCTCAAGGGAACCTACGTCCGGCTGACCTACACCGTCCCCCTGCGAGGGCTGTTCGGCTTCCGGTCGGAATTCCTGAGCCAGACCAAGGGGAACGGCGTCATGGCCCACACCTATCTCGGCTACCGGGAATGGGCGGGGAAGATCGCCGGCCGCCGCAATGGCGTGCTGGTGTCCGATCGCACCGGGACCGTGGCCACCTATGCCGTGGCGAGCATCCAGGACCGCGGCCGCCTGTTCGTCTCGCCCGGGGACAGCGTCTACGTCGGCCAGATCGTGGGCGAGACCATGCGCGACGAGGACCTGGCGGTGAACCCGACCAAGGAGAAGCACCTGACCAACATGCGCTCTTCCACCCAGGACATCGCCGCCAAAATCGACGTCCCCGTCAAGCTGGCCCTGGATCAATTCATGGATTACATCAACGACGACGAATTGCTCGAAGTCACGCCGCGGTCCCTCCGCATCCGGAAGAAGATCCTCGATTTCAAGGAGCGGAAGCGCGCCGGCCGCGACGCCGCCTGTCCGGCCGCGCAGATTTAGGGTTCACCGATTCAGGTCTCTTCGATGACGGTCACCTTGGTCATGACATCGCCCGACCGGATGGCATCGACCACATCCTGGCCCTTGACCACCTTTCCGAAGACAGTGTGCTTGCCGTTGAGGTGGGGCTGGGGCGAGTGGGTGATGAAGAACTGGCTGCCGTTCGTGTTCGGGCCGGCGTTGGCCATCGAAATGACGCACCGTTCGTGCTTCAGGGGATTGCCCTTGAGCTCATCCTCGAACTTGTAGCCGGGGCCACCCCGGCCCGTGCCGGTCGGATCCCCGCCCTGGATCATGAAATCGGCGATCACACGATGGAATTTGACGCCGTCATAGAAGCCCTCCCGGGTCAGGAAGACGAAGTTGTTGACCGTCTTCGGGGCGACCTGGGGCGCGAGCTCCAGCTCGATCGTCCCGCGGATCGTCTCGATCTTGACCGTGTAGCGTTTCTTCGGATCGATGGTCAGGGCCGGCGCCGCGGCCCACTGTTTCGTCGCCATGGATGCATGCTCCTTTGTCACTTCACTATTTCAAATCCCCGAAGCTCGTCCCCAGGCCGCGGGCGGCCGCGATTAGGGGATGGTCGAGCGGGATAAGGCGCGGGCCGCCGCTCACCGTTTCGAGCGGGCAGCTCGTGATCTCGCCGCCCCGGACGGCGGCCATGCGGCCGAATTCCCCGCGCACGATCAGGTTCACGGCCTCAGCGCCAAGCTGGGTGGCGAGCACCCGGTCGTAGGCCGTCGGTGAGCCGCCCCGCTGGAGATGGCCGAGGACGACCGTCCGCGTCTCGTTTCCCGTCAGGCGTTCGAGCTCGCTGCCGAGCACAAACCCGACGCCGCCCAGGCGGACAGGGTCGGAGCTGTCGGTCACGATCCGCTTGACGACGACCTCCCCGCCCACGGCCTTGGCCCCCTCGGCGATGACCACGATGCTGAAGCGCTTCCCGTCCGCCCGCCGCTCCTCGATCTTGGCCCCGATCGCGGCCAGATCGTAGGGAATTTCGGGAATGAGGATGACGTCGCCCCCGCCGGCCACACCCGAGTAAAGTGCGATCCAGCCCGCGCGCCGGCCCATGACCTCGACGATCATGATCCGGTGGTGCGATTGGGCGGTCGTGTGGACCCGGTCGATGGCCTCGGTCGCGATGGCGCAGGCCGTGTCGAACCCGAAAGTCCGCTCCGTCCCCCGGAGATCGTTGTCGATCGTCTTGGGCACGCCGACGACGGGAATGCCGTCCTTCATCAGTCGGGCGGCGATCCCGAGCGTGCCGTCCCCCCCGATGCAGACCAGAGCGTCGAGGCCGAGCCCCTGAACGTTATCCTTCACGGTCCCGGAGACGTCGGCGAAGACCACCTCGCCCGCGGCGTTCTTCGAAACGGCGTAGGAATACGGATTCGACGTGTTCGACGTGCCGAGGATCGTCCCGCCGACCGTCAGGATGCCGGAAACCTCGTTGGCCCCAAGGCCGCGGTACCGGTTATGGATCAGCCCTTCGTATCCGTCCTCGATCCCGACGACTTCGAAGGCACGCTCCAGCAGGGCCTTCTTGGCGACGGCCCGGATGACGGCGTTGATGCCCGGGCAGTCGCCTCCCCCGGTCAGGATCCCGATTTTTCGGATCGTAGGCATGGGAGCCCTCCCGCGGGCCGGCCCGCTCACGACCTCCCGATCTTCAGTGTCTTGTCCAGGGTGATGTCGCCGGCGCCAAAAGCCCAGATCATCAGCAGGCCGCCGATGATGGCCGCGTTCTTAAGGAACTGGGTGAGCATGGCCGGGTCGCCGATATGGCCGTGGAAGACAAGCGTCGTCGGAATGAGGTAGATGGCCAGGACGAGCGCCGCCGGCTTGGTCTTGATCCCGAAGACGAGCGCCAGACCGCCGACGATCTCGAGGAAGGTCGCCCCGGCCGCGCAGAATTTGACCATGGGCAGGCCATGCTGGGCGATGACGGCCTGAGTCTGGGAGAAGTGGAGGAGCTTTTGAAAACCTCCGACCAGGAAGATCAGGGAGACGAGAAGCCGGGAGATGAACGCGACCAGGGATTTCATCATGTTCCTCCTTCACGCAGGGAAAACATTTTCATATTTTACCGCCCAAAAAGCAAGGAGGCGGGCCCGCGCGGCCCCGGCGCGGCCGCGAACTTCCCTTTTCCCGGCGGTCTTGATACACTCCGAAGCACTCGAGATCAAGGAGGCTGTCATGATCGCTGCGTCCCCCCGCCTGGCCCGGACTCTCGCTTTCGTCGCTTTGATCGCGCTCGCCGCGACGACCCTGTCCGCGGGCCTGCTGTTCGACAAGTCGGAATATGCCGCCCGGCGGCAGAAATTCATGGAGAAGATCCCCGATGGAACGGCCGTGATCTTCGGCGCCCAGCCGATCGCGAGCTATTACCCCTACGCCCAGGGCAACGACTTCCTGTATCTGACCGGCGTCGAATTGCCGAACGCCGCCCTGATCGTCGACGGCGCCCGCAAGACGTCCGTCCTCTTCTTCACGAGCACCGAGGCCGCGGCGCGCGCCGACGGGCTTCCTGCCGACGTCGTCAAGGACGCGCCGGGCGTCACGGGGATCGAACGGGTCCTGCCCATCGAAGCCCTGACGGCGCAGCTGGCCGCCGTCGCCGGGCGGGCCAAGGTGTTGTACACGCCCTTCAAGCCCGAGGAGCTCTACCGCGAGGCGAGCACGGAGAAATTCGGCATCCTCCAACGGAACATGACCCTGAACCCCTGGGACGGCCGCCTGACGCGGGAGCTCCAGTTCGTGAAGATCCTCAAGGACCGCTTCCCGCAGCTCGAGATCCGCGACTGCTCTCCCCTCATCTGGGAGCTGCGGACGATCAAGTCGCCGGCCGAGATCGACCTCATGCGGAAAGTCGGGCGGATCGGGGCCCAGGCCCACATCGAGCTGATGAAGGCCGCCCGGCCGGGGATGTATGAATACGAGCTGTCGGCCCTCGTCAATTACGTCTGCGAGAAGGCCGGGGCGCAGGAGAGCGCCTACGGGGTCATCCTCTGCTCCGGCGAGAACCATCCCGCCGTCCATTACGCCAAGCACGACCGGCTGCTGAAGGACGGGGACATCATCGTCTGCGACGCCGCGCCGGATTTGAGCTACTACGACTCCGACATCACGACCACGTTCCCGGCGAACGGCAGGTTCACGCCGCGGCAGAAGGAGGTGTACGAAGCCTCCCTGGCGGTCCACGAGGCGTGCCTTAAGGTTTACCGGCCGGGCCTGACCGCGGCCCAGTGCCGGGACGAGGTCGACGAGATCCTCAAGAAGCAGGGCTTCGACCTGGCCAAGGATTACTTCAAGAGGATGCGCGGCGGCTTCGGCCATTTCGTCGGCATGGCCACCCACGACGTCGGGGGCGGCCCGCAGGTCTTGAAGCCGGGCATGGTGTTCGCCAACGAGCCCTACACCTTCTATCCCGAGGAGAACCTCGGCGTCCGGGTCGAGGATACGGTGCTGATCACCGAGACAGGGTGCGAAGTCCTGACCCCCGGCATTCCCCGGTCGGTCAAGGACATCGAGGCCCTGATGAAGAAAGATGGGATCCCCCAGATCCTGAAGAAAGCCGGGGCTATTTGATCTTCTTCGCCTCGAGCTCGAAGTCCTGCTGCCAGAGCACCAGGCCGTCCGCGGTGCCCGCTTTGTTCCGCAGGAACTGGATGCGGACGTAGGGGTCCGTGGAATAGAACAGCGTCTGGCTCTCGGCATAGAACTTCGTCGCCGTCTGGCCCGTGGGCCGGATGACGAGATAGTAGTCTTCCTGGGAGACATCGAGGCGATAGCTCGGATTGACCTCGTATGTGCCCGAAAAATCCTGGTACGACGCGGGGTCGAGACGGAGTACGCTCTTTTCCTCGGGTTTGTAATGGGCCCAGCCGTAAGCCTCCGAGAGGGCGGCCATGATCTCCTGGATGAGCAGGAAGCCGTTGTCGCTGTTCGTCATGATGACAGCGCCCTGTCCCTTGGCCGGATAGACGGCCATGAAGCAGGCGTAGCCGCGCGTCTTCCCCCGGAGATCGAACATGATGTCGTCGCCCTTGCCCTCGACGACGACACCGAAACCGTAGCTCTCGGCCTGGGCGCTGAGCATGGCCCGGGCCGAGGCCTGCGACAGGATCTTGCCCGGCGTACCGGCGGCGGAGCCGAGGAGGTCGAGAAGGAACGCGGCGAAGTCGTCCGGGGTCGTCCAGAGGCCTTTGGCCGCGGCTTCCGGATAGTTGTTCCAGAGGCCCTTGACCGGCTGGCCTTCCCTCGTGTGGCCCGTCGCGGCCCGGGCCCGCAGGTCGTCCGGCAGAGGCAGGGCGAACGTGCTGTTCTTGAGTCCCAGCGGGCCGATGATCGACGCGTCCATCAGGGCGGGGAACGCCATCCCCGAAACGTCGGTCAGGGCCTGGCCGGCCACGAGATATCCGGGTTCGGAATACCGGGTCCGGAGCGCCGATTTCCGGGAGGCCGGGACCCAGGCGGGCCCGCCGTTGGCCGGCGGCGCGCCATCGAGTATCTGGCCCGCGGTCGGCAGGGGATCGCCTTGAGCGTAGCCTATGTAGACGTGGTCCGACAGGCCGGCGCTGTGCGTCAAGAGGCTCCGGAGGGAGATCTTCGAGCCCAGACCGCTTTCGGACGCCGGCGGAAGCCGCCACGATTTGAGCCAGGCGCCGACGTCCGCGTCCAGATCGATCTTCCCCGCTTCGGCGAGCTTGAGGGCGGCGGCCGCGGTCATCATTTGGCTGAAAGCTCCGGCCTGGAACATCGTCTCGCGGGTCAGGGGCTGGCGGATGAGGGCGTCCTTGTCGCCGTACGTCCGGCTCCACTCGACGGCGTTCGCGTCGATGACGGCCAGGCTGACGCCGGGCACCTGGTAGAACTTCATCCGATCGAGGAGGGACAGCTTCTCGGGCTTCAGGCCTTTCAGATAGACCGCGCGCTTCAGCCCGTGCTCCGCCGCGGCGATCCGCTTGTTCGTCAGCGCCTGCCGCGCGTCGCAGGCCGGGAAGAGGAGACCCGCGGCCAGGACGAGGCCCGCGCATCCTTGGAGCTTCGATAGGTTCATGCCGCTCGGTCCCGCCGTCCCCGTCCGGTCATTCAATGCTTCGCGATGAAAGCCGCGATATCCGCCACCACGTATTCGGCCACGGAAGCGTGCGCCGCCGTGTATTCGTCGGGCGTGGGGAGTCCCTGGCCTTCGAAGAACAGGTGGTTCAGCTTCTCATAGAGCTTGAACTCGACCCCGGGCTTCCCGGCGAGCGCTTTCTTCCAGTTGTCGAAATCATCGACGGTCACCTGGTAATCCCGGCTCCCCTGGAGGACGAGGAGGGGCGGGGTCATCTTGAGCGCGACGGAAGGCGGATCGTAGGCCCTCAGGTCGAGCCAGTAGCCCGGCGCGGCGTGCATGATCATGTCCGCGCTCCCCGCGTCGGAGTCCCGGAGCGCCTTGATTCTCGCGATGTCGGCTCGAATGGCGTCGAGCTGCTTGGTGTCGTCCGCGGACAGCGAACCGTCCAGGCTCAGGAGATACGTCATCTGCCGGAGGATCGTCTCGTCCACCGGCCGGGTCAGGCCGGCCATGCTCACGAAACCGGCGATGCCCAGGTCTTTTCCGGCGAGGGCGATCCGGGGAACGAGCATTCCGCCCAGGCTGTGGCCAAGGACGAAAATCCTCTTCGCCTCGATGCCGGCCGTCGCCTTCAGCAGCCGGACGGCCTCCAGAGCGTCGTCGATCGTCTCTTCCTTCACCGTCAGTCGGGCCAGGAGCTTCCGGTCGGCCGCGAGCTTCGTCGCATATTGTCGGGTTCGCTTCTCATAGCGGAGGACCGCGATCCCGCGGGAGGCCAGTCCCCAGGCCAGGTCCTTGAACGGCTTGTTCGGCCCGAGGGTCTCGTCCCGGTCGTTGGGGCCCGAGCCGTGGACGAGGACGAGCGCCGGGAACGGGCCTTTCCCCTTGGGGACGGTCAACGTCCCCGGAAGCGCCCATTCGCCCCCGCCGACCGTGACCTCCCGCTCCTCGAACAGAGCGGGATCGGCATATTTCGGCGGCTCATAGACGGCCGGCGGGCGGGTCGGCACGAACTGGAGCCCGGATAGGCTTCCGTCCTTGCTGAACACGACCCGGGTATCCAGGGGGCCCTTCTCGTATTCGCACGTGACCAGGACGATGTCGAAAGCCCCGAGCTTCTCGCGGCGGGCGGCGGCCTGCGATTTGAACGCTCCCATCTGGCCCTGGAGCGACTTCCAGAGGTCGGCCAGCTTGTCCGGGCCGAGGACCTTGGCCATCGTCGCATCGTAATCCTTCACGGCGGCGGCGTAATCGGCCTTGGCCAGCGCCGCGACGAAGGCCCGGGCCTTGAGGACGAGCTCGTCCTCGGCCGCGGCCCGGGGGCGGGCGGCGCGGACGAGGACGGAGCCGGACAGGGCGAGGGCGAGGAACATCGCGAAGCGTTTCATGATGGCCTCCGGTGGGATCAGCTCTTGCGCTTGAGGAAGAAGTTGATGGTCTGGGCCAGGACGACGGCGACGCCGAGGAAGAAGAAGACGTGGATCCCCACCGTCAGCCGGTTCAGGACGCCGGCCAGGAAGATGGCGAACAGCATCCAGCTCCGCAGCTCGCCGGTCTCGCCCTTCTGGAAATCCCGGTCGAAGTTCTTGGTCAGGTAGAAGAGGGTGACCTGGAGGAAATAGATCCCCATGGCCGCGAAGCCATAAATCAGAGTCGAGACGTTTCCCTGATAGCGGTACTCGCCGAGCACCAGGCCGGTGAAAAGGAAGAACTCGTTCACCCGGTCCAGGTAGATGTCGAGCTGCGCACCGAATTCGCTCATCTGGTTGCGCGCCCGGGCCAGCATCCCGTCGGCGTTGTCCATGATCGACGACACCTGGATCAGGATGCCCCCGGCGAGGAAGGCCGAGGCCGTCCCGCGAGAGAAGAAATAGGCCGAAGCGAGCCCGAGAGCGAACGCCAGGTAGGTCAACTGGTTGGGGGTGACGGCGGTCCTGAAAATCGCCCGGACGATCAAGGACGCCAAGGGCCGGTTGAAGTACTTGTCGATCCTCAGGAACGAGAAGATGTACTTGTCCTCCGTTTTTTGAACGGACTTCCGGTAATCGAACTTATCCGTCGTCTCGGTGGCCGCGGGATCATGGGGCATCGGGTGCGTCCTCGGGGGGATATTATGGACTTTTTCAGATCAAAAGACAAAGGACGACGCTCACATCTTCCAGGCGCCGGCCACGATGAGATTCGTGCCCGTGATCGCGCCGCTCTCCTCGGAGGCCAGGAAGCGGACCGCGTTCGCCGCGTCGGCGTATGTCCCCAAGGCCCCGCGCGGGATCTTGCCGGCCGGCAGCCGCCCGCCCTCCAGGAGCCCGGGCGAGACCATGTTGACCGTGACGCCCGTCCCCGCCTCGGACGCCGCCGCGGTCCGCGTCAGCAGGAGGAGGCCCGTCTTTGCGGCGGCATACGCGGTGATGGTCGGGAACGCGACGAGCTGTTCGGCCCGGCTGTAGCCGATGTTGACGACCCGCCCCCATCCCCGGGCCCGCATCCCGGGAAGTGCGGCCTTCATGCACAGGAAAGCGCTCTCGAGCACGGACCGGAACGTCCCGTCCCAGTCCGAGGCCGTGAGCTCGGCCCAGGGCTTCATGAGGATCGGACCGACGTTGTTCACCAGGATGTCCAGGCGGCCGAACCGGCGCTCGACGCGCGCCGGAAGCGATCCGGCCTGCCGCTCGCGCGTGAGGTCCGCACGGAGGACGACGGCTTCAGCCCCCGCGGCCCGGACCGCGCGCGCCGTCTCCTCGGCGGCCGCCAGGTCACCGAGATAATGGATCGCTACGCCGGCCGCGCCGGCCGCGGCCAGGGCCCGCGCGATCTCCCGGCCCAAGCCCTTCCCGGCGCCCGTGACCAAGGCGATCCTCCCCCGTTCTTTGGAGCTCATCACGAGGCTAGTATCCCCCATCCGGGGTTTGATTTCAAATATTCGCTATGCTATAAGGGGTTTTCATCATATCCGGACACATATCATCATCGGAGAACGAGACACCCACATGACAACCACCAAGACGCGCATCCTCCTCACCGGCGCTTCCGGCCAGATCGGGACGGAGCTTCTCAAGGTCCTCCGCAAAGCGCACGGGGATTCGAACGTCGTCGCGGCCGACATCCAGCCCCTGTCCGACCCGGGCCTCCGCGAATCCGGGCCTTTCGAGCTGTGCGACGTGACCCGCCGGGACCGGGTCGACGAGGTCGTGCGCAGGCACGATATCGGCACGGTCTATCACATGGCCGCCATCCTCTCGGCGACCGGCGAGAAGAACCCGCAGCTCGCCTGGAACGTCAACATCAACGGGACCTACAACATCCTCGAGATCGCCCGCGAGCACGCCTTGGCCCGCGTCTTCATCCCCAGCTCCATCGCCGCTTTCGGGCCCGAGACCCCCCGGGAGGCCACCCCCCAGGAGACCATCCTCCGGCCCAAGACCATGTACGGCGTGACCAAGGTCGCCGGCGAGCTCCTGGCCGACTATTACGTGCGGCGGTTCAACGTCGACGTGCGCGGCTGCCGCTTCCCGGGGATCATCAGCCACGAGACGCTCCCCGGCGGCG
>Ga0182019_10001740_pt1 | contig 11068 bp, 9 predicted proteins | sample 812E2MmetaG_FD_120483 | JGI IMG/M metagenome (GOLD analysis project Ga0182019, IMG submission 120483) | Permafrost microbial communities from Stordalen Mire, Sweden - 812E2M metaG | ecosystem: Environmental > Terrestrial > Soil > Wetlands > Permafrost | place: Sweden: Stordalen | collected...
ATTCGCCGGGTTGGTGAAATCATATGCACCGGCGCAGACCACGTATACCGCTCCGGAAGGGGTGATCTCCACGCCGCACGGATTATCAGCGACGCCGACCGTGCGTATCACGGAGAGGCTCTGGAGTGAGACGACGGAGACTGTCCTCCCGATCCCGAACCCGGAATTCGAGACGTAGGCCTTCCCCTGTGAGATTGCGATCCCCGCCGGGTTTGCCCCAACGGAGATTGCCCCGGTCACCCGCCGGCCCGGAACGTTCACGAGCATGAGAGCGTTCGCGTAGAGATCTGTCACAAGCGCCAGCGTATCGTTGACAAATGCCATCGGACCCGGGCTCGACCCGCTCCCGGTGGAGATCGTCCCGGTGTTCAGGTTCGTAGCCAGATCTATGATTTCAATCTTTTGCGAGTTGTTCACGACGACATAGCCGGATGAGCCTCTGATCGTCATCACCTGCGCGACGTCGCCGAGATTTTTTCCGTTGACAGCGGAGAAGACATCATTATAGACGTGGAACGTGGTCAGGTCATAGTATGACAGGGAAGAATTGGCGCGGCCGTAATTCCCCTGATTGATGATGTAGACTCCGCGTGCGGATGGGACCGGAACTTCCCTGAGGGCGGAAACGGGGTCTTTGACACATCCGGTCAGGGAAGAAAGCAGAGTCGCGGCGCATGCAGCAACGAAAGCCCGGGTTTTCATAGTCCCGCCTCCAGGGTCACGCGGACCTCGCGCAACGGCATCGGGTAGAGGGCGACGACCTGGTAGGAAGTGTTGAATATGTTGTTGACCTCCGCTTTCAGCGACGCACCGAAAGGTCCGACCGGGAACCCGAATCTGATGGCGGCGGATTCGAGCGAGTATGCCGGGAGGAACCTGTCGTTGATCTCCGTTGTGTAACGGTAGCTGATCCACGAATGCCGGAGGAGAAGCGTCACGGAGCCCATCCTCCCCTCTGCAATTCCGTTGAGCGTCTGGGCGGGCTCGTAGATCAGCCTCTTCCCCTCCGTGGGATCTCCCAGGAAGTCCGCGCTCGTTTTGGTGACGTCGGTCCACGTCCCGTTAAGCGTCAGGCGAATCGCCCCTTCGAATCCGGTCCAGACCGCTTCTGCTTCTTCGCCGCGCGAGGTGACGGAGGAGATGTTTTTCGGAGACCAGAATGTCCCGGAAGCCGGGACCCACACGATCCTGTCCCTGCTGTCGATCGAAAAGTACGAAGCTTCGATGCGGAGCGAGCCCGCGACGTCCAGGTCGCAGCGGAACCCCGCATCGAACGAGAGCGCACGTTCGGGCTTCAGTGCGGGATTCCCCCCCTCTATCCAGTAGAGGTCGTTCAGGACCGGCGCCCTGAAGCTCCTTCCATAGCTCGCCTTCAACCGGAGCCCGGGATCCCGGAGGAGACCGATGTTCAATCCGAGCCGTGGGCTGACATCGCCGGCAACGTCTGAATATGTGTCGTACCGTATCGATGGGTAGAGGATAATCTCAAAAGGCGCCTGCCACGGGAGAGAGAGAGAATGCCCGGTGCTCAGGAACGCGCTCTTCTGTATCCTCACGGCATCCGTTATTTCGCTGCTCTGGAGCGAAGCCCGTGCATATTCCACGCCGGCAAGTCCGGAGAACGCCGGAGAGAAATCGAAGAGCGCCTCCGGCGTGACGATGACATCGTGGTTTGCGTACAGGCTGTGCAGCGGGGCGCCGTTCAGGAGCTGTCCGGGATCATCATAGTGCTCGAAACCGTAGTGTGCGGTTCCGTTCACACGGAGCGAAAGCCCACCGCCCGCGTCCCAGTCGACTCCTCCGCGGAGATACTCGAGCCTGTCCCAGAGCCTCCCCTTCCCGTTCGAAGTAGGATCCGTCACCACGCCGGGGCTCCCGCGGTCTGCGTCCGCGTACGTGAATGAAGCCCTGCTCCGGAGTGTCGGACTGACCCTCCAGTCCGCCCGGAGGTCACCGCTGAGGAGCGAATAATCCTCTCCTCCCCTTGTGAGGGTGGTCTCGGTTCTGCCGTCGTTGAACCTGAACTCGTAATCTCCCCTCCCCTGTTCTTTCCTGAGGGAGCCGCGGAGTCCGATGTCTCCTTCCCCACCCTCCAGCCGGAGTTCAGAGGCGCTGCTGTGTGTCGAACCGAGCATCGTGGAGGCAGACCCATGAATCCCCTCTGCGGCGGCTCGCGTGATCACATTGATAACCCCCCCGACTGCGTCAGACCCGTAGAGGGCCGACGAGCCCCCCCGGACTATCTCGACATGGTCCACAGCGGATGAGGAAAGCACCCCGAAATCTGCAAGCCCGTTCTGAAACGAGTTATAACGCTGGCCATCGACAAGGAGGAGCGTGTGTTCCGGCGACATCCCGCGGAGGGAAATCGTCTGTACCGAAGCACCACCACCATACGCCCGGAGCGACATGCCGGGGGTCCAGGAGAGGACGGAACTCAGGAGTGTTCCCGGCATCGCTTCTATCTCCTCCCGGGAGACGATGCTCACAACTGACGGAGCCGATGAGGATGCAACTCCCCGGCGCGTGGCGGTCACGACAATTTCGTTCAGCGTGTAGCCGGGCGCCAGCGTGTCGGGGGTGAGTCCCCGCGCCTGCGTGCTGTCAGGCGGCGAACCGAATGAACTCTGAATCAGCAGAAAGTGGACAAATGAAGCGGAAATGCGGTGAGTGTTCATGATCGTCCTGGAAAAATTTACCCCGGCGTTCACGAAGAACGACGGGGGTCCAGGACGCCATAGGCGAGCACGGCGGATCCCCCTCCTTCCCGCGAAGGCGTACAGGGAGAGTCCGGCAGGTCTCCTGGCTCATGGCGCTGTTACACACGACGCCTTCCCGTCCAGACGATCATCAGACAGTGGCGGTCGCGCAGTTTGCCATTTACAGTTGCGGGGCAGCTTCCGGTTTCAACGGAATTCCCTTTTCATCCCGCCCGGGGGCGGGACACCGAACTATGTGAAGGATTTACTTGAAGATTGAGAATTGAAAACTGAAAATCGAAATCTGACAATCGAATATAAAACAGCGCGTGGGCAATGTCAAGTAATGCGTGATCCGGGTCGAAGTTCAGGTCGCCGGGAGAGCTTCGCGGATGGATCTGACCCAGCCGCTTATGGAAGCGACCGGCTCTCCTTCCGAGAGGCGCCTGATGAGTGCCGACCCGATGATCACGCCGTCGCTCAGGAGCGCGGCGTGTCTCGCCTCCGCGGCTGTTGAGATGCCGAACCCCACGAGAGCGGGGTTCTTCTTCGCGCAGGCTTTCACCCGGAACAGGAAATCCTCCGGCGTCCCCTTCCCGGCGCTGCCGGTGACTCCTGTCGTCGACACACAGTAGAGAAACCCGCCGGACGCCGCATCGATCGCGGTTATCCGCTCTGAAGGGGTCGTCGGTGCCACGAGGAGTATCTGCGAAAGTCCGTTCCGGTCAATCTCAGTTTTGAAACGGACAGATTCTTCCAGTGTCAACTCGGGGAGTATCACGCCATCGGCACCGGAAGAGGCGGCATCGCGGAAAAATCGGTCGGACCCGTAGCTCAGTATCGGATTGATGTACCCCATGAGCACAAGCGGGACAGTGGAGGACTCCCTGATCTTCCGGATGCCGTCGAGTATCCCCGTGATCGTGACGCCGTTCCCAATGGCGGTTGCAGAGCTTTGCTGTATCACCGGACCGTCGGCGAGCGGATCGGAAAACGGCATCCCGATTTCGATGATATCGGCCCCCGCCGCGGCAAGCGAGAGGACAAGTCCCGGTGTGGAATCTGCTGCGGGGTAACCCGCCGTCAGGAACAGCGCCAGCGCCTTTTTCCGGCGTTCCCGCAGAGTCGAGAGAACTGTTGTCAGTCGGTTCATGACCGGTACGTTACTCGCTGTGCGTTGAATATGTCTCCATGTCCTTGTCTCCCCTCCCCGAAAGGCTCACGACGACGACGTCGTCATCCCGCGTCTCCATCATCATCGTCTTCAGATACGCGAGCGCATGGGCGGTCTCCAGGGCCGGTATTATCCCTTCAAGCCTCGAGAGAAGACGGGCGGCCTCAAGCGCTTCCGAGTCGGTTACGGAGACATAGCGGACTCTCCCCGAATCCTTCAAGGCGCTGTGCTCCGGGCCGACTCCGGGGTAGTCCAGTCCCGCGGAGATCGAATGCGCAAGCTGCACCTGCCCGTTCGCGTCCTGCAGGAGATAACTGAGCGAACCGTGAAGCACGCCCGGCCGCCCCCTTGTCAGGGTCGCGGCGTGCCGCCCTGTGTCGAGTCCCTCTCCCGCCGCCTCGACGCCCGTCATGATGGCAGACGAGCCCAGAAAGGGATGGAACAGACCGATCGCGTTGCTCCCCCCCCCCACGCAGGCGAGGAGGTACTCGGGAGCCTTCCCCTCGGCTTCCAAGACCTGCGCGGAGGTCTCCCGTCCGATGACCGACTGAAAATCCCTGACCATCAGCGGATACGGGTGCGGTCCAACGACCGAACCGATGATATAGAACGTATCTTTCACGTTTGAAACCCAGTCGCGGATCGCCTCACTCGTCGCGTCTTTCAGAGTCCTGCTCCCCGTCCGCACGGTCACCACCGTGGCGCCGAGCATCTCCATCCGCCGGACGTTCAGTCGCTGGCGCGCGACATCTTCCTCCCCCATGTACACGCAGCAATCCAGCCCCATCTTCGCCGCAACGGTCGCGGTTGCAACGCCGTGCTGCCCCGCCCCGGTCTCTGCAATGATGCGCGTTTTCCCCGACCTCATCGCGAGCAGGATCTGCCCCACCGTATTGTTGATCTTGTGCGCGCCGGTGTGGCAGAGGTCCTCCCGTTTCAGATACACTCTTCCCTTCCCGAAGTGTGCGGTCAGACGCGCGGCGAACGTGAGGGGCGTCGGGCGCCCCGCGTAGTCGGTCAGCAGACGGTGATATTCTCCCTGAAAGGAGGCGTCGTTCCTGAGAGACTCGTACAACGACTCGAGCTCGCGGAGTGCAGGAACGAGAGTCTCAGGGACAAATTGTCCGCCGTAGGGGCCGAAATATCCCCTCCTGTCAGGCCACGAAAGGACCGCCTCTCTCTCTTCTCCCGTCATTGAGGGACCTCCGCTGCAACCGACCTGTCGAGGACATCCGCCATACGGCGAACCTTCTCCATGAGCTCCCTGAACCGCTCCGGCTTCAGGGACTGGTACCCGTCGGAGAGGGCCTCCGAGGGATGAGGGTGGATTTCGATCATCAGCCCGTCCGCCCCCGCAGCAACGCCGGCCAGAGCCATCGCTGTCACCCCGTCCCACATGCCGATACCGTGGCTCGGATCGACGATGATCGGCAGATGAGAGAGCTTCTTGACGACAGGGACCGCATTGAGGTCGAGCGTGTACCGGGTGGCGGGTTCAAACGTCCTGATTCCCCGCTCGCAGAGAATCACGCTCAGGTTCCCGCGCGCGAGTATATACTCCGCCGCCATCAGGAGCTCTTCTATCGTCGAAGATATCCCCCTCTTCAGGAGGATGGGCGTCCGGAGGTCCCCCGCCGCTTCGAGGAGGCTGAAATTGCTCATGTTGCGGGCGCCGATCTGGATGATATCCGCCACTTCGGCGACCGCGGGGAGCGTGACCACGTCTTTGGCCTCCGTGACGATTTTCAACCCTGTCTCGGCCTTCGCTTCCCTGAGGAGCACAAGCCCTTCTTCCTTCATCCCCTGAAATGTGTAGGGGGATGATCTGGGCTTGAACGCCCCCCCGCGGAGAAATTTCGCTCCCGCCTCCTTGACGGCGCGGGCCGTGGTTATCAATTGCTCCCAGCTTTCGACGGAGCAGGGGCCCGCGATGACCGCGAGCTCGCGCCCCCCGATCAGCTCCCCCGCGACGCTGATCTCGGAGTTCTCCTTCCTCGCGTCCCTCCCTGCAAGTTTGTACGGTTTGGAAACCGGGATTGCGTCATCCACGCCCCCCATCGTCGTGAACTGTTCGGGGCTGATCTTCCCCTTATTTCCCGTGATGCCAATTGCAATCCGCTGCGCCCCTGGGATCTCATGGGCCCGGAATCCCATAGTCTCGATCTTCTCCCTGACCCGGAGAAGGTCTTCCCTTGTCGCCTCTTTCTTCATCAGTATCAGCATTGCGGCTCCGGTTCAATTGGGGATAAGAGCGAGCTCTCACGCATTGCGGAGATTCTCGAAAAGGCTTCTGATTCTCTGTCTGTCCTTGATCCCGGCGGAGGATTCAACACCGCTGTTCACGTCTATCGCGTACGGACGGACCATGCGGGAGGCTCTGGCGGCGTTCTCCGGAGTGATGCCGCCGCTGAGTATGATTCTGCCAAATCCGGATGCTTCCTGCGCCTTCCGCCAGTCGAATGTCTTCCCTGTCCCGCCGTGCATCCCGGAAACGGACGTATCGAGAAGATACGCCGGGAGCGGGTATGATGCCATCACCGCCGGGTCAAACTCATCGCTGACCTGGAACGCCTTGATCACCGGCACGGGGTAGCCGGCGGTGTCCGCCGGCGGTTCCTCTCCGTGAAACTGCAGACAGCGTATTCCGGTTCGCTCGATCGTCGTCAGGACCTCTCCCCGGAGTTCATTGACGAACACCCCCACCGGACAGATGAAAGGTGGAAGCTTCACGATGATGGCTGCGGCGGCGGCCGGAGCGATGTACCGGGGGCTCGTCCTGTCAAAAATGAACCCCACAGCGGCCGCCCCCTCTTCTGCAGAGGCAAGAGCGTCCTCAAGGCGCGTGATCCCGCAGATTTTGACGATCATTCAGATGCTTCTCCTGCATCTCTGAGGAGTTCCGCGAGCGCCTTCCCCGGGTCCTTCGAGCTCATGAAGTGCTCGCCGATGAGGAATGCGTGAATCCCCGCCCGCGAAAGACGTCCGATGTCAGCACCCGTGCGTATGCCGCTCTCGCTGACGCCGAGCGATTGCGCGGGGAGCTTCGGGGCAAGAAAAGCCGAGAGCGATATGTCGGTCTTGAACGTGACGAGATCCCTGTTGTTGATCCCGATAAGAGGGATATCGAGCCCCCGGAGGGATTCGAGTTCCCCGGCGGAATGAACCTCGACCAGCGTCTCCATGCCCAGGGCACGGGCTTCCTCCAGGAGGGAGGCAAGCTCTCCGTGTCCGAGCGCCGCCGCGATGAGAAGCACCGCGTCGGCGCCGGATGATTTTGACTCGTGAATCTGGTACGGATCCAGGATAAAGTCCTTCCGGAGAATCGGAAGCGCCACCGCGCCCCGTACCGACTCGAGATCATCCACGGATCCAAGGAAGAACTTCTCCTCCGTCAGAACGGAGATGGCGCACGCGCCCCCCGCCTCATACCCCTGTGCAATGCGGGTGGGATCAAAATCGGCACAGATCATTCCCTTCGATGGCGAGGCCTTTTTGATTTCCGCGATCACGGAGGGTGATGCCTTGCGAAGGGCCGCGGAAAGGGAGAGAGGATTTCTGTTGTACAACGGCAGCTCCCGGAGAGCGCGCTGGGAGACGCGCGATTTCCTCCGGGCGATCTCCCCCCGCGTATGATCGAGTATGGCGCTCAGGAAATTCATGGCCGGTTCGTATACTCCACGAGCCGCTTGAGCGTCTGCATCGCGCGCCCCGAGTCGATGGATTCTGCCGCTTGCGCGCTCCCTTCGGCGAGGTCCCCCGCTCTTCCGGCAACATAGATGCCGAACGCGGCATTTGCCAGCACCACATCCCGGTGAGGTCCCTTCTGTTTCTCCAGAACATTCAGGGCGATCCGGGCGTTCTCCTCGGGCGTACCGCCGACTACGGAGGACCCGGGGTGGTCCGTGAGCCCGAATGTCCCGGCGGACACCGTGTAGCTCCTTGTCGGGCTCTCGCCGTTGACTTCGAAAACGGATGTCTCGCCCGAAACGGCGACCTCATCCATGCCGTCATCACTGTGCACCACACAGGCCCGCTCGGTGGAGAGCCGCGCAAGCGCCCCCGCGATCCGAAATGCAGCTTCCTTCCGGTACGTCCCGACGAGCTGTTTCGTGACGCCGGCCGGGTTCGTGATAGGGCCGAGAAGATTGAATATCGTCCTGACCCCCAGGTCCGCCCGTGACTTCGCCGCGTATTTCATCGCCGGATGAAAGAGCGGGGCAAACAGAAACCCGACACCGACGACATTCATGCAGGTCCCGGCACGCTCCGGAGGAATCGAGATGTCGACGCCGAGCGCCTTGAGGAGATCCGCGCTCCCGCTACGGCTTGATACCGACCGGTTCCCGTGCTTTGCCACGGTCACTCCCGCCCCCGCAGCCACGAGAGAGGCAAGAGTCGATATGTTGAACGTGCCGAGCCCGTCCCCCCCGGTGCCGCACATGTCGATCGCATGAGGATCGTCCGCCTTCACCTTCACCGATTTTTCACGCATCGTACGGGCGAACCCCACGAGCTCGTCCACCGTCTCCCCCTTCGCGCGCAGAGCAACAAGGAGCCCCGCGATTTGGGCATCCGAAGCCTGATCGGTCATAATGAGTTCGAGCGCCGCCGATGCCTCGTCGATCGTAAGGTTCTCGCCGGCAAGACATTTTTCGATGAATTGTTTCATCGTCATGCGTCCACCTCCATCCAGTTGCGCATCATCAGATCCCCTTCCTCCGTGAGTATCGACTCCGGATGAAACTGGACACCGATCGTGGGATACGTCCGGTGCCGCACTCCCATGATCACCCCCTCGGAAGTCGCCGCAATCCGTTCCAGCTCCCGTGGAAATCCCTCCGACGATATCACGAGGGAGTGATACCGCGTTGCCGTGCAGGGGTTCATCATTCCCCGGAACAGCGGATCCCCCGTGTGGTGGATCGGGGATGTCCTCCCGTGCATCAGGTTGGGGGCATGGACGACCTTCGCTCCGAAGGCGATACCGATGGCCTGATGTCCCAGGCAGACTCCGAGTATCGGGATTGACGGGGCAAATCGCCTCACAAGAGGGACGGTGATCCCCGCTTCTTCCGGACGCCCGGGACCGGGCGAGAGGACGATATGCGTCGGGGCAAGCGACGCGACCTGGTCCAGCGAGACCTCGTCATTCCGGCACACTTCAATCGAGGGTGCGATCCCGCCGAGGAGCTGGACCAGGTTGTATGTGAATGAGTCGTAATTGTCGATCACCAGTATCATCGTGCGCCCCTCCCGGTTAGTCTCTCAAGCCCAGCGTTTTCAATCCGCCGGCGGCTCCTCTGACCGCTTCCAGGAGCGCCCGGGATTTGTTCACAGTCTCACGGTATTCATTCTCCGGAATCGAATCCGCCACGATCCCCGCCCCCGCCTGTATGGAGAGCGTCCCGCGATGACCGACGATGGTCCTGATTGCGATGCAGGTGTCGAGCGAACCGTTGAATCCGAGGTACCCGACTGCACCCGCGTACACCCCGCGCGAAACCGGCTCCAGCTCATTGATGATCTGCATCGCACGGACCTTCGGGGCACCGGAGACGGTGCCGGCGGGGAAGCACGACTTCAGCGCTTCCAGGGGACCGGCCCCCTCCTTCAGCGTTCCACGGACCTCCGACACGATATGCATGACGTGGGAATACCGTTCGACACGCTTGAACACCGGGACGTGCACGCTCCCGAACCTGCTGATCCGTCCAACATCGTTCCGCCCGAGATCGACAAGCATCACGTGTTCGGCAAGCTCTTTCTCGTCACCGAGGAGTTCCGCCTCCATTTTTTCGTCTTCCTCTTCCGTCTCTCCCCGCGGTCTTGTCCCTGCGATCGGGAGCACTTCGACCGTCCCGCCGGCAACCCTGACCAGAACCTCCGGGGAGGAGCCGGCGAGCTGCGTTTCACCGAAATCGGCATAAAAAAGGTACGGGGAAGGGTTGATCATCCTCAGAGCACGGTACACAGCAAAGAGGTCTCCGCTGAAAGGGAAACTGACGCGTCGCGAAAGAACAACCTGAAATATGTCCCCCTCGGTGATGTAGTGCTTCGCCCTGGCGACGGCTGCGCAGTACCCCTGCTCGTCAGTGGACTCGCGTGGGGCCGACATGTCGCAGGTAAATGATTGCGACGTGGGAACGGACCGGAGGAACTTCAGCTCCATCGCGTCGAGGGCCTTGCGCCCTTCATTGTACGCTTCATCCACCGTCCGCTTGCCGTCCAGCAGGACATTGTGCACGAGCAGAACGATCTGGCGGCGGTGATCGAACCGGAGAAGAGACCCGAAAAGACCAAACACCGCCTCGTCTTCCTCTCCGACGGCCGGTTCATGCAGCTCAATCCGCTCGAGCCGCGCGACCGCCGGGTAGCCGATGTATCCCACAAACCCGCCGAGGAAACCGTCCATACCGGGGACGCCCGCCTGGCGGAATCGTCCTGACTCCGTCGCGAGCGCGTCGAAAATGTTCCCCGCGGCTGTTGATCGCCCCCCCGCTCCTGATATCTCCACGGTCCCTCTCCGTGCACGTATCATCTGTAACGGATCGACCCCGATAAAGGAGAACCGTCCGATTTTCTCGTCCCGTTCCACGCTCTCGAAAAGGAATGATCCCTTCCCGGGCTCGCGGAGCGCGAGATACGCCGAGACGGGTGTGTGGAGATCCGCAAGCCGGGAACGGACGAGGGGGATCACGTTCGCCGTCTGTGCGAGATGCGTGAACTCTTCCAGTGTGATCATGGGGTCCGGAAAGTAAAAAAAAACCCCCCCTGGCGAACCAGAGAGGGTTGACATTCAGGCGTTGATATGGGCCGTTAGCTCCTCACTGCTTCACCGGGAAAATCACACACGTGCCACCACCAGCCGGCGTGAGAGGTGCGAGAAGAGCTATTTTGACCGTTCAGAATCATTATCATGCAATATACTCCCCCCGGGACCGTTTGTCAAGCAGAATGAAGGATTTTTTCGGTCATTTCTTCAGTCTCGGGGACGGGGGACGCATTTAAAATAGAGATCGTTGATATCAGTTTCCCCCTCCAGAATGCTCTTCGCCCGGGGGCTCTTGGTCTTTTCCCAGTAGCGGGTGATGAGCTCCCTCAACTCCTCCCTGTCAGCATCCTCCATGTCGCGCGGGACGATGTACCCGGTGTTTATCATTGAGGCCTGATCGCGCCGGAGATAGACTGATCCCCC
>Ga0182019_10001741_pt1 | contig 11064 bp, 9 predicted proteins | sample 812E2MmetaG_FD_120483 | JGI IMG/M metagenome (GOLD analysis project Ga0182019, IMG submission 120483) | Permafrost microbial communities from Stordalen Mire, Sweden - 812E2M metaG | ecosystem: Environmental > Terrestrial > Soil > Wetlands > Permafrost | place: Sweden: Stordalen | collected...
CTCGACCCGCGTGAAGCTCGACGGCGCGACCCTGGCCGGCATCTTCAACGGCTCCATCACCACGTGGAACGCCTCGCAGATCGCCGCCCTCAACCCCGGGGTCACCCTTCCGGCCCACGCCATCACCCCGGAGGTCCGCGCTGACAGCTCGGGCACGACGTACATCTTCACGGACTACCTGACGTCGGCCGACCCGACGGCGTGGACGCTCGGCGCATCCAAGACCATCGCCTGGCCGGCGTCGGCGGTGCAGACTCCGAAGAACTCGGGCGTGGCGTCGTCGATCCTCTCCACTCCCTACTCGATCGGCTACGTCGAGCTGTCGTACGCCATCCAGAACAAGATGAGCTACGCGGCGGTCAAGAACTCCGCGGGCACCTACGTGGTGCCGAGCGGGTCCACGGTTGCCGCCGACGCCAACCAGAAGACCGGCGTGACGTCGACCGACTTCTCGATCGTCAACCAGGCCGGTGCCACCAGCTACCCGATCGCCGGCTACAGCTGGGCCATCCTGCTGCAGAAGCAGACCAGCGCCACCACCGGCGCCCAGGTGGTCAAGGTGATCGACTGGACGACCCACACGGGCGGCGGCCAGGACCTGGCGGCGGGCCTCCACTACGTGCCGCTGCCCCCTGCCGTGCAGAACCAGAACCGGAAGCAGCTGCGCACCGTGACCGGCCCGAGCGGCCAGGCGCTGCTGACCAAGTGATCCGCCGGACGGATCCGGGGCGACCCCGGGCGGCGTGAGGCCACCCGGATGACCATCGTCGAGACATCGCCGTCCGCGCCCCTGGGGCGCGGACGGCGGCGCGCCCTGCCGGACAGGTGGTACCGCTCGATGCTGGGCGTCGTCGCCCTGCTCGTCGGGGCGCTGGTTGTGGGGCGACTTCATCAGGTACGAGGAGGGCCCATCCAACTGGCCGCCGAGGCCGTGGTTCAGCGCGAGCTTGCAGCAGCGCACCGCGTCGATCACGATCCCCGCGGAGTTCGGAGAGTCCCACACCTCGAGCTTCAGCTCGAGGTTCAGCGGCACGTCGCCAAAGGCCTGGCCCTCGACGCGGATGTGCGCCCACTTGCGGTCGGTCAGCCACGGCACGTAGTCAGAGGGGCCCACGTGGATGTCGCTCGCGGGCAGCTCGTGGTCCATGATCGAGGTGACCGCGTTGGTCTTGGAGATCTTCTTCGACTCCAGCCGCTCGCGCTCGAGCATGTTGTAGAAGTCCATGTTGCCGCCCACGTTCAGCTGCGACGTGCGCTCGATCTCCACGCCGCGCTCAGCGAACAGCCGCGCCAGCGTGCGGTGCACGATCGTGGCCCCGACCTGGGACTTGATGTCGTCGCCGACGATCGGCAGTTTGGCCTTTTTGAAGCGCTTGTCCCAGTAGTCCTCGCGGGCGATGAAGACGGGGATGCAGTTGACGAAGCCGCAGCCGGCCTCGAGCACCTGCTCGACGTACCACTTGGTCGCCTGCTCGGAGCCGACGGGCAGGTAGGAGACCACGACATCGGTGTGGGTGTCCTTGAGGATCTTGACGATGTCCGCGGTCTCGCCGGGAGCCTTCGTGATCTTCTCTTTGAGGTACTTGCCGAGGCCGTCGTGGGTCATGCCGCGATAGACGGGCACGCCGAGCTTCTTCGGCACCTTCGCGAACTTGATCGTGTTGTTCTGGCCGGCCCAGATCGCTTCGCCCAGATCCTTGCCGACCTTCTTGGCGTCGATGTCGAAGGCCGCGGTGAACTCGATGTCGCGCACGTGATAGCCGCCGAGGTCGACGTGCATCAGGCCGGGCACGCGCTCATTGGGGTTGGCGTCGCGGTAGTAGTTGACGCCCTGCACGAAGGCCGAGGCGCAGTTGCCGACGCCGACGATCGCGACGCGGACCTTCTCAGACTGGTAGCGCGCGGCGCCGTTGTTGGAGGCTGCGCCGTTGCTCTGAGCGCGGCCGTTTGAGTGCTGCTTGATCACGGGTGAGATGTCCTTTGTGAGCGCCGGTGCGGGCGGGTGGGGTCGAATCGAGCGGGAGCCTCTGCTGGGGGCTGCGCTGCTTCTCAGATGTGGCGGCCGGACGGGGCGCCGGGCCGTTGGGAGAGACTACTCCGCCGGGGCCCCAAGGTCACACGGAGAGCTCACGGCGCACATGCCGGATGCGCTGTGCGACGGTCACCACGCTCAGCGCCGCGAGCACATACACGGCCGGCTCGAGCAGCTCGAAGTTGCCGAGCGATGCCCCGCGGGCGAAGACCAGGCCGATCGCGAGGATCACGACACGAACCGGCCGCGTGGCGATGCCGACCTTGCACTCGACCCCCAGCGCCTCGGCGCGTGCGCGGGTGTAGCTGACCATCAGCGAGGCCAGCACCGCGACGACCACGGCGGCCGCCGCTTCGCGGTTGCCGTGCAGGGCGAAGTAGCCGGCCACGGCCGTCAGCACGATCCCCTCCTCGATGCGGTCGAGCGTCGAGTCCAGGAAGGCCCCAAAGGGCGTGCCCTTGCCCGACATGCGCGAGTAGCGCCCGTCAAGCGTGTCCATGATCGAGCCGACGATGAAGGCGATCCCGCCGAGGAAGAAGAGCCTTTCCCAGACGAGCACCGCCGCGAGGATGTTCAGCGCAAAGCCCGTCAGCGAGATCGCGTTGGGCGTCAGGCGCGACTCGATCAGGCGGTTGCGGACGAGCTCACGTCGTTGACCGGCGCCGATCGGCGCGCGCGTGCGGCGCCCGGCCCGGGGCGCGCCGCGGCTACGCCGCCGGCGCGAGGCGGCTTGCTGTCTGGGTGCCACGGAGCTAGCCGCTCGCGGTCAGCCGGGCGGCGGGGACGTTCGAGAAGTGCCATACGCCCGGCCGGGCACGGGCAAGCCAGCCGGCGCCGTAGGCCGAAGCACCGGCCGTGAGTGCGCCCAGGAGCGCGTCGAAGATGAAGTGGTTGGCGGTCACGACGATCACGAAGGTCATCAGGAAGGGATAGAGCAGCCACAGCACGCTCACGATCCGGTGACGCGCGAGACGCGCCAGCGGCCAGCCGATCATCAGCGCGAAGGCGACGTGCATCGAGGGCACGGCCGCATAGGGGTTGAACAGTGCGTTCATCGAGGCGCTCGCGTGTGAGACGTGCACGCCGGTGAAGTCCGAGACGCTGTCGATGAAGCCCCACTCGGGCAGGAAGCGCGGTGGCGCCGTCGGGAACACGATGTAGCCGATCAGCGCGATCGCCATCGCGATCATGAACATGTTGCGCACGAAGTAGAAGCTGCGGTTGTGGCGCATGTAGAGGTAGAGCAGCGCAGCGATCGTGACGGAGGTCTGGGCGTTTACGTAGAGCCAGCTCGCTGCGACCATCACCACATGACTGCTCGAGGCCCAGGCCTGGATCGAGGGCTCGACGAACAGATGCAGGGTGCGCTCGAGCGAGATCAGATCGGAGGCGTGCGCGAAGGCTGCGTTGGCATCGCCCTCGACGAGCCCGCGCACGAGCCGGTAGGCGAGGTAGGCGAGACCGAAGAGCGAGACCTGCCGCAGTGCATCAACCCAGCCGTGCGGCAGGACGCGCGCCTGCAGTCGACGAGCGCGGGCGACCATCGCGAAAAAGCCTAGACGATGCTCAGCGGCAGCGAGGACCACGACTGAATACACGGGCCAGCGAGAAGCTGATCACGAGCTCCAGAGGGCCCGCGCGCCGCGCTTGGATGCTGGTCCAGTCTTCGCCGGCGCGCGCGACGCAACCGCTGCCGCTGGACAGGGCCCAGTAAGGCGTGAAGCGCACGCGCACCGTGTAAACACCGGCGCGCGGGACCGACATGCGCAGCGAGTCGATGCCGAGAGCTTCGAGCTTCGCGGGAGCATCCGCCAGGGGCTCGGGGTTGAGCACGGCGAACAGTCGCCAGTGCTTCGAGCGCCAGACTTCGTGCAGATAGTCGAGTCGACCGCTGCGCAAGAGGGTCGCCTCGGCGTGCGCCGAGTAGTCGAGTGGCGCGTCGGGCAGCGCGATGTAGTCGACCGCGCTGCGCCTCAGCCAGGCTTGGTAGCCGGCGCTGTTCAGCGCCGCCGGGTTGTAGTAGAAGGGTCCGTTGCGGTAGCGGTCGAGCTGGCGCTCCCAGCCGCGCGCGAGCATCGCGTGCGGGGCGATCCAGCGCGCCTCCCAGTGGTCGACCGTAGGCACCGCCTCAATGCGTGCCGGACGCGCTCCGTAGCCGACCCCCAGCGTGTGCAGCTCGGCGAGCAGGGGTGCGTAATAGGAGGCCTTCACTGCCGGGTCGGAGGCCGCCGCGGCAAAGTCGGCGACGGGGGCGTTGGCCTGCCAATAGAGCAGGAAAGGCGCAAGCACCAGCAGCACGCGTGCGCGGCGCACGTTGCCCGGGCCGATGGCGCGTGAGTCGCTGAGCAGAACGCAGGCGGCGAGCGGTCCGGCCACGAGCGAGCCGAGGCGATCGGCGTTGCCGCCGACCGCGGTGGCAAGCAGATAGGAACCGATCAGCGCGCCCGCATAGAGCAGCGCACCGACCCGCAGCGCGCGCTGCTCGGCGGGGATCAGAACCGCGATCAGGAGCACCCCGGCCAGGGCCGGATAGAAGGCCGAGGCGACGAACGGCTGCGAGCCGCCTTCGGGGAAGACGAAGGTGAGCATTGCGATCGGCGCCAGCGCAACGAGCGTGAGCGCTGCAGGCCAGGCACGCGCCGGGCCGGCCAGGAACCAGGCGAGAAAGGCCAGCGCCAGGAAGGCTCCGGCGACGGGGCTTGCCACGGAGCTGAGCAAGGCGAGCGCGAGCGCGAGCCATGCGCGCCGCCGCCGTGCCGCCAACAGCGCGGCGAGCGCGATCGCGAGGCCGAGGTCGAAGGGCACGCGGCTTGAGAGCAGGCCGATGGCCGCGCCAAGCCCGAACCAGGCGGCCGCGACACGGACGGCACGTGCGGGAAAGAGGCCGTCGAGCAGCGCCGCAAAGAGCGCCGTGGCGAGCGTCATCGACAGCGCCGCCAGCAGCCGCGGGCCGATCAGCGCGCCGAGCGGTGGCGCGAGCAGCGAGTAGGCGAGCAGGTGGTGGCCGCCGTACCAGGAGTTGTCCCAGAGGAGGAAGCCATGCTGGGAGAAGAGGTTGCTGCGGTAGCTCGCGGCGGCGAGATCGGGGCTCGAGGGGGCGAGGATCAGGTAGACGAGCGCGAGCGCCGCGGTGATCGTCCAAGCGGGTGGCAGGCGCTCGCTCCAGTCCCGCTGCGCGCCGCCGATGACGCTGCTCGGGCGGGCCGCAGCCGCCGAGCTCACCCGCCGCCCAGAAAGCCGGCCAGGCGCTCGATCAGATCCGGGCGGTCGAGCCAGGGCCAGTGCCCGGCGTCAGGAAGCTCGAGCAGCTCAGCGTTGCCCAGTGCCGCGACGTAGTCCGCTGCGAAGTGCGAGGGGATGTACGGGTCTCTCATACCCCAGGCGACGAGCGCGGGCATCGTCAGCTTGCCGAGCTGCTCGCCGCAGCGCGCGAGCACCTCCGGAGGCGAGCTGCGGTAAAGGCGCAGGATCGCGCGCTGGGTGCCCTGGTCGAAGTGGTCCAGCACGCTGTCCAGGAAGGTGTCGCCCATCGGTCCCGGCGTGGCGTTCGACTCGCGCGAGGAGAGGCGCAGGGTGAAGCGGTTGGTGGCGCCCATCGCCAGCTCGCCGAGGCCGGGAGTGCGCCAGATGCGGGCGGTTCGGTGCCAGCGGTAGCCGGGTAGGAAGGGCACCGCGTTGACGATCGCCACGCGCTCGACCCGCTCGGGGAAGCGCTGCGCAAAGGCGAGCCCGACGGCGCCCCAGTCGTGCACGAGCAGCGCCACGCGCTCGATTCCCAGCTCGTCGAGGAAGCGCTCGATGAAGCGGTCGTACTCCGCGACCGTGTAGGTCAGCGAGCCGGGCTTGCCCGTGCGTCCAAAGCCGGGCAGATCCGGCGCGAGGCCGCCGCTGAGGCGCAGAAAGGGCAGCCAGTCATCGGAGCTCGTGGGTACCCCGTGCAGGTACAGCGGCACCGCTCCGTTGCTCGCGCCAGCAGGCGCGCTGCGCCAGAACACGGGCAGACCGTCGATCTCGGCGGTGTGCTCGCTCACGTCGACCATCGGGCGAGGATATAGGTGCGTGTCGTGACAGATACCGTGAGAGGCATGAGCCCGCCCGCGCCACGCCGAACCGCGCGCGTGGTCCGCGACAGTTGGCGGGAGCCATCGCGTGCCCGTGTGCTGCGAGTGCGCGAACGGCTGCGCGAGGTTTACGGCAAGCCGCTGATGAAGCCCCATGGGCACCCGATCGCCGAGCTCGTGCTGACGGTGCTCTCGCAGTCGACCAACGATCGCAACCGCGACGTCGCCTTTCTGCGTCTGCGCGAGCGCTTCGCGAGCTGGGAGCAGGTGCGCGATGCGCCGCTGGCCGAGGTCGAGGAGGCGATCCGGCCGGGTGGCATCTCGAAGGTCAAGTCCGCGCGTATCCAGGCGATCCTGCGCGCGATCAGCGACGGGGGCGGGCGGGGACCTGATCGCTCGCCGCATGAGCTCTCGCTCGACTGGCTCGAGCGGGCGCCAATCGAGGAGGCACGCGATTACCTCACCGCGCTGCCGGGGGTGGGGCGCAAGACGGCGGCCTGCGTGCTGCTGTTCTCCTACGGCCTGCGCGATGTGCCCGTCGACACGCACGTCTCGCGGGTCGGCACGCGCCTCGGGCTGCTGCGCGCCGGCGCGCCCTTCGAGGAGCTCCACGATCAGATGCTCGCGCTGACCCCGCCGGGGGAGGAGCTCGAGCTGCACGTCAACCTGCTGCGCCACGGGCGGCGCACCTGCCACGCACGCGGCCCCGCCTGCGAGGAGTGCGCGCTCGCGCGCATGTGCCCGAGTCGTGGGCTCTTTCAGCCGCGCGGGAGCACGGCGAAGGCGATAACCGCGTAGTGCAGCGCCGCCGCGGCGATCACGAGCGCGTGGAAGACCTCGTGGTAGCCGAACACCTTGGGCCAGGGGTTCGGTCGCCCGCTGGCATAGACCACGGCGCCGATCACGTATAGGAGGCCGCCCGTCGCCAGGCCGGCGACGCCGAGCCAGCCGATCGTCGCGGGCAGCTCGCCGAAGACCGCAGCCGTGACGAGGCCAAGAAGCACGTAGACCGCGGCGAACAGCCACTTGGGAGCGTCGATCCAGAGCAGCTTGAAGATCACCCCGCCGAGCGCGCCGAACCACATCACGATCAGGATCGTGCTCGCGAGCGCGCCCTTCAGGGCGAGCAGCGCGACCGGCGTGTAGGTGCCGGCGATCAGGACGAAGATCATCGAGTGATCGAGCCGGCGCATCCAGCGTCGCGCGGTCGGGCGCCAGGTCACGCGGTGGTAGAGCGCGCTCGTGCCGAGCAGGCCCGAGAGCGCGGCCGCGTAGATCGCCGCGGCGATCCGTGCGCGTCCGTCCGAGGCCGCGAGGATCAGGGCGAGCCCGCAGGCGAGTGAGACAAAGAAGGCGTACTCGTGCAGGACGCCGCGCAACCGGGGCTTGACCGGCTCGGCGGCCGTGAGGTTCATGTGGAGACGGTATCGCGCCTGAGCTTCGCCTGGGCGCGCTCGGGTGAGACCTTTATTACATCCCAGGCGAGCCCCACGCGGGCGAGTCCGAGGATCAGCCAGCCGGAGGGGTCGAGCTCATACCAGCGCAGGCCGTGGAAGGCCGACTGCGGAAAGGCGTGGTGGTTGTGGTGCCAGGCCTCGCCGAGCGAGGGCAGCGCCAGCCAGAAGACGTTCGTGGAGTGGTCGTCGGTGTCGAAGCGGCGGCGGCCGAAGAAGTGGCAGATCGAGTTGATGCTCCAGGTGACGTGGTGCACGAGGAAGATGCGCACGAGCCCCGCCCACAAGAGCGCGCTGAGGCCGCCGGTCACGAGCGAGCCACCGCTCAAGGCGAGCCCCGCCAGGAACGGCAGCCCCAGGCTGAGCAGCGCGAGCAGCGGGAAGTTGCGGTTGATGCGGCGCATGACCGGGTCCTCGAGGAGGTCGCGTGCGAAGCGTTTGGAGGAGGCCTGCCCGTGCGTCGCGAACAGCCAGCCCACGTGCGCGTGCCACAGGCCGGCGAGCATCCCGCGCAGGCCGGCGCCGTGACCGGCGTGGGGGCTGTGCGGGTCGCCCTCTTCGTCGGTGAAGGTGTGGTGCTTGCGGTGGTCGGCCACCCAGTCGATGACGGGCCCCTGCAGCGACATCGAGCCGAGGATCGCGAGCGTGTAGCGCAGCCACGAGTGCGTCTGGAATGCGCGATGGGTCAGCAGGCGGTGGAAGCCGACCGTGACGCCGAGCGCCGTGAGCAGATACATGACCGCGAAGATCGCCAGGTCGCGCACCCCCAGGAAGCGGTCCCACAGCAACGCCGCGGCTGCGATCACCCCGATGAAGGGGATCACGACCGCCGCGATGTTCACGTTGCGCTCCAGGCGGGTCACTTATCTGCCATTACGTCGAGTGGCCCCCGAGGTTACGGCGCTCTACGGATGTTTTCTCGGCGGTAGCGCAGGAGGCTTCCTCTGTGGCCTCGGGGATGCTCATTTAGGGCACTTGAAGCGAGATAGAAAATCTGCCACACTCTGACTTAGATTTGTACATAGCGTATTAGAAGGAGTAACCCAGATGGCCAAGACCATAGGCATCGACCTCGGCACGACGAACTCGTGCATGGCCGTGCTAGAGGGCGGCGAGCCGACCGTCATAGAGAACTCCGAGGGCGGTCGCACGACCCCGTCCGTCGTGGCCTTCGCCCCATCGGGCGAGCGACTGGTCGGCACCGTCGCCAAGCGCCAGGCGGTCACGAACCCGCAGAACACGATCTTCTCGATCAAGCGCTTCATGGGCCGCAAGGAGGCCGAGGTGCGCGAGGAGGAGTCGATCGTCCCCTACAAGGTCGTCTCCGGACCCAACGGCGACGCTCGCGTCGAGGCAAACGGCGAGCAGCACTCCCCGCCGGAGATCTCGGCGATGATCCTGCAGAAGCTCAAGGCTGACGCAGAAGCCTATTTGGGCGAGACCGTCGACTCGGCCGTAATCACCGTTCCGGCCTACTTCAACGACGACCAGCGCCAGGCGACCAAGGACGCCGGCAAGGTCGCCGGCCTCGACGTCAAGCGCATCATCAACGAGCCCACGGCTGCTTCGCTGGCCTACGGCCTCGACAAGGAGTCAGACCAGACGATCCTCGTCTTCGACCTCGGCGGCGGCACCTTCGACGTGTCCGTGCTCGAGATCGGCGACGGCGTCTTCGAGGTCAAGTCGACCGCCGGCGACAACCACCTCGGCGGTGACAACTTCGACAAGGCGATCGTCGACTGGCTCGTGTCCGAGTTCAAGAAGTCCCAGGGCATCGACCTGAGCGCCGACCCGATGGCGCTACAGCGCCTCTACGAGGCCGGCGAGAAGGCCAAGATCGAGCTCTCGACCACGCAGGAGACGCAGATCAACCTGCCCTTCATCACGGCTGATGCCTCCGGGCCCAAGCACCTCGACACGCGCCTGACCCGCGCCAAGCTCGCCGAGCTGACCTCGGCGCTGCTCGACCGCGTGGTCGCACCCGTGCGCCAGGCGATCGACGACGCCAAAAGCAAGGGCGTCAAGGAGATCGAGCACATCGTGCTCGTCGGCGGCATGACGCGCTCGCCGGCGGTGCAGGAGAAGGTCAAAGAGCTGACCGGCAAAGAGCCTCACCGCGGGGTCAACCCGGATGAGGTCGTGGCCGTCGGCGCGGCGATCCAGGCGGGCGTGCTCGCCGGTGACGTCAAGGACGTGCTGCTGCTCGACGTGACGCCGCTGACGCTCGGCATCGAGACCAAGGGCGGCGTGATGACGCGGCTGATCGAGCGCAACACGACGATCCCGACGCGCAAGGGCGAGGTCTTCTCGACCGCCGAGGACAACCAGCCCTCGGTCGAGATCCACGTGCTGCAGGGCGAGCGCGAGATGGCCCAGTACAACAAGTCGCTCGGCAAGTTCCAGCTCACCGGCATCCCGCCGGCGCCGCGCGGCATCCCGCAGATCGAGGTCGCCTTCGACATCGACGCCAACGGCATCCTCAACGTCTCGGCCAAGGATCTCGGCACGGGCAAGGAGCAGAAGATCGAGATCAAGTCCGGCTCGGGCCTCTCAGACGATGAGATCAAGAACATGGTCACCGACGCCGAGGCTCACGCCGAGGAGGACCGTCGTGCGCGCGATCTGGCGGAGGCTCGCAACAACGGTGAGAACGCCGCCTACCAGGCCGAGAAGCAGCTGGCCGACCTCGGCGATCAGGTCGACGCCGACTCCAAGTCACGCATCGAGGAGGCGATCAAAGCGGTCCGCGAGGTACTCGAGTCCGAGGACGCCGCCGATATCAACGCCAAGGCCGAGGCGCTGCAGACGGCCTTCCACGCGGTCTCCGAGGCGATGTACCAGCGCGCGCAGGAGCAGGCCGCAGCCGCCGGCAACGGCGCCTCGGCCGACGGCGCTGCTGCGGAGTCCTCGGGATCTGACGAGGAGGACGTGGTGGATGCCGAGGTCGTCGACGAGCCGAAGGTCTAGGAGCGCCGATGAGCGACACCGGCGAGACCCTTGACAAGCAGTGCGGCGAGGCGCCCGATGGGGTCTCCGAGCTCGTTGCCGAGGTGATCTCAGACCAGATCGAGGATGCGGATGAGAGCGCGCTGCGCGGCGACGTCGATGAGCTCGTTGACCTCGCCGCTCAGCGCGATGAGTACCTCGCGCTCGCGCAACGCACCCAGGCGGACTTCGAGAACTACCGCAAGCGCGTCGCGCGCGAGTCGGCCGCGGCGCTCGAGCGCGGCACGAGCGCGCTCGCGAAGGAGCTCCTGCCGGCGCTCGACAACCTCGATCGTGCGCTTTCCGAAGCGGACGCGGCAGGTGGAGAGGCGGATGGAGAAGATCCGCTGCTGGCGGGCGTGCGGCTTGTGCGCGCGGAGCTGAGCGCCGCGCTCGCGCGTGCTCGGATCGAGTGCTATTCGCCTGTCGGCGAGCCCTTCGACCCGGCGCTGCACGAGGCCATGGCGACCGCCGAGCAGCCCCCTGACGGACATCCCAGCGGCACGGTCGTGGAGGTCTACCAACCCGGCTA
>Ga0182019_10001742_pt1 | contig 11059 bp, 7 predicted proteins | sample 812E2MmetaG_FD_120483 | JGI IMG/M metagenome (GOLD analysis project Ga0182019, IMG submission 120483) | Permafrost microbial communities from Stordalen Mire, Sweden - 812E2M metaG | ecosystem: Environmental > Terrestrial > Soil > Wetlands > Permafrost | place: Sweden: Stordalen | collected...
AGCGCGGTCCCGGTGCCCTGCACCGCTCCCGGCACCCCCACCATCGGAACGGCCACGGTGCCCGGCAATAATCAGATCACGGTCACCTGGACGGCGGGATCCCCGGCCGGCGCCACATACAACGTCTACCGCGCAACGGGGGCATGCCCGGGAGGCACGTATGCCAAGGTCAAAAGCGGCCTGACGGCATCCCCCTGGACCGACACCACGGTCAGCGGCGGGACCACCTATTCCTATGAGGTCACCGCCGTGGACTCCTCGGGTGGATGTGAATCGGCCAAATCAGGATGCGCTTCGGCCACGGCCACGGGCGCGTGCACGGCGCCTCCCACCTTCGCCGGCCTCACCTCGGTCACCAATGCGGGCAGTTCCACGTGCACCCTCAACCTGGCCTGGTCGGCAGGCACCGCCAATTGCGGCGGCCCCGTGAGCTATAACGTCTACCGCTCCACAACCAGCGGCTTCACCCCGGGGTCGGGCAATAAGATCGCCTCGGGAATCTCAGGGACCACCTACGTGGACGCGGCCGGCATCTCCAGCGGCACGACATATTACTACGTCGTCCGCGCGGTGGACGGGACCAACGCCCAGGAGGACACCAATATCGTGCAGCAGAGCGGTTCCCCCACCGGGCCGGTCACCACCGGCGGCTGGACGGACACCTTTGAGGGTGCCCTATCCGGCGGCGGCTTCGATCAGGCGGGCTGGACCCACAATTACATCAACGGCACGACGGATTGGGCCTGGTCCACTGCGCAGAAGCATGATGGCACGCACTCCTGGTTCGCCGCGGACATCGCCTCCGTTTCGGACATGGTGCTGGTGAGCCCCTCCTTCGGCGTCGGGCCCAGCACCACCCTGAGTTTCTGGCACATGTATACGCTTGAAAGCACTTATGACGGCGGCACGTTGGAGTACACCACCGACGGCGGCACCACCTGGACCGTCGTGCCGGCCGCCGATTACGTGAGTGGCGCCCCGACGGTCACCATCTCCTCGTCCTACAGCAATCCCCTCGCCGGAAAGCTGGCCTGGAGCGGAACCCTGGCCACCATGACGCAAGTCACGGTCAACCTATACGCGGACACCAACCTCTTGAATAAACCATCGGTGCAGATCCGGTGGCATGAGGGCAACGACAGTTCCGTCGCCTCAACGGGTTGGTATGTGGACACGGTGGTGCTTACAAGCGCCCAGGTCGTCGGCAGTTGCACGACGGGCACCAGTTGCACCCCCCCCGGCGCACCTTCCATCACCGGCATTACGGATGTGAGCGCCTGCGCCGCCAGCGGCATCCAAGTCGCCTATACGGCTGGCAGCGGCGCCACGAGCCATGACCTCTATAAGGACGGCGTGCTGGCCGTGTCGGGATACACCTCCGGGGCGACCTATGTTCCGGGCGACACCAGCAGCCATACGTATGTGGTGCGGGCCATCGCCGGCTCCGCCTCCTGCTACACCAATTCCACCGGCGTCAGCGGCACGGACGCCAACGGCGCAGCCGGCGCTCCGGCGATTACAAGCATCACGGATGTCAGCGCATGCGCACAAAGCGGCATCCAGGTCAATTTCACGACCGGGTCTCCCGCCGGATCGAGTTACAACCTTCAGAAGGACGGGGTGAATGTGGTATCGGGCTATGTTTCAGGAGCGACCTACGTTCCTGGCGACACCAGCAGCCATACCTATAACATCCAGGCCGTCCTCGGCTCCTGCACCACGCTCAGCGCAGGCGTGGCGGGCACCGACGCCAATGGAACACCCGGCGCCCCGGTCATCACCAGCATTACGGATCCGCATCCGTGCGCCCAAAACGGTATCCAGATTTTCTTCACGGCCGGATCCGGCGCCACGAGCCACAACCTCGTGCGCAACAGCACCGTGGTGGTGACGGGCTATACGTCCGGCGCGACCTACAATCCCACCAACTCCACCACCTACACCTATTATGTGCAGGCTTCCAACACCTGCGGCACCACCAACAGCACGGGTGTGACGGGCGCCGACGCCAACAACACTCCCGGCGTGCCGGTCATCTCCAGCATCGCGGATGTCAGCGTCTGCGCCGCCAGCGGCATCACGATCACCTACACCGCCGGCACCAAAGCCAACAGCCATGATCTCTACAAGGACAGCGTGCTCGCGGTGACGGGCTATGTCTCGGGCGCCACCTACATTCCCGGCGACACCGCGGCCCACACCTACATCGTGCGCGCCATTAACGGAACCTGCTTTACGAACTCCATCGGGCTGGCCGGCACGGATGTCAACAACGGCCCCGGCGCCCCGGTCATCACCAGCGTCACGGATGTGGATGCGTGCGCCGCCAGCGGCATTCAGGTCGCCTACACCGCCGGCAGCGGCGCCACCAGCCACAACCTTCTGAAGGACGGCACCGTGGTGGTGACGGGTTACTCCTCCGGAGCCACGTACGTGCCGGGCGACACGTCCAGCCATGCCTACATCGTTCAAGCCGTCAAGAGCACCTGCACAACCAACAGTACGGGAATGGCGGGCACGGATGCCACAACCAGCCTGGGCACTCCGGTCATCACCAGCATCACGGATATCAGTCCCGCCCTTATGAACGGCATCCAGGTCAATTACACGCCCGCGAGCGGGGCCTCCAGCCACAATCTCTATAAGGACGGCCTGCTCGCGGTGACGGGATATGCCTCCGGCGCAACGTTCCTGCCGGGCGACACGTCCTCCCATACTTACATCGTTCGCGCCATCAGCGGAAGCTGCCACAACGACTCGGCGCCGGTGGCCGGCACCGACGCGGCCAGCGGAACTCCGCCACCGGAAGCGGCCCCCGGATCCTCCTCCGCGACAGCGCAGACGTGGGGCCCCGACAAGAGCACGCAAAGCTGGCCGGCCGTGAGCGGCGCCACAAGCTATACGCTCTATCGCGGCACGTTGGGACAATTGCCCAATCTGTTGAACAGCGGAAACGATTCCTGCACGGTGTATACCGGCACTTCCACGAGCGCCAGCGATTCATCCAGCCCCGCATCGGTGCCGGGCCATCTGTACTGGTACCTGGTCACCGCCAGTAACAGCAGCGGCCAGGGATCGGCCGGCAACGCCACCGCGGGCGCCCGCCAGGTCAACAGCACGGGAACCTGCCCGTAAGCAAGCGGTGGAGCGGGGGCGAGATCCTGCGCGGCCATCCCGTACACGCGTTGGGTCAAACGCGCAGGAGAATGCGGGAACGCGAAAGGCGGGAACGCAGGAACGCTGAAATCAATTTAATGCAAAAGGCCGGGCGCATGCCCGGCCTTTTTTTCATCATTTTTCAATAATCCGCTTTTCTTTACCGGCTTTCCCGCCCTTTGCCCCTATTGTCTTTACTCCCTGTTCTTTGCTCTGCACCGCGTCCCGACTTTCGTCGGGGCGCTATACTGAAAAATACATCTCGAATTCGAAGGGATGCGGACGTTTGTTGAGTTCAATCACTTCACGCCGCTTGGTCTCGATATAGGCGCGGATGAGGTCCTCATTGAAGAGCCCCGCCACTTTCAGAAACGCCCGGTCGGCTTCCGAAGAACGAAGGGCCTCTTCCAGGTTCACCGGCAGATGGGTGATGGGGAACCCCACACCCTCCACGCTGTCGAAGGGTCCGAAATGGAGGCGGTCGTGGTCCAGCTTCTTCTCCACGCCGTCGGCCCCGGCCAGAAGGATTCCCGAGAGGGCCAGATACGGATTGCAGGTGGCATCGGGCGGACGGTACTCGAACCGCTTCTCTTTGGGCTCCACGGCATATTTGGGAATGCGGATGGCGGCGTTGCGGTTGCCGAGCGAGAAAAAGAGATTGGTGGGCGCCTCGAACCCCGGCACGAAGCGCTTGTAGGAATTGGTGGAGGCGTTGGTCAGAGCGGCCAGGGCGCGGGCATGGTCCAGGATGCCGCTCATGAACTCGAACGCCGTCGTGGACAGGTCGGCGTAATTCCCCTTTTTGAAGAGCACGGGCCGGCCGCCCTTTTCCAGGCGGATGTGGAAATGGAGGCCCGATCCCGCCTCGTCATAGAGGGGCTTGGGCATGAAGGTGACCACCTTCCCCCGGGTCAACGCCGTCATCTTGATGAGGTACTTGGCCAGAACCACGGCATCGGCGGCCCGGGTGAACGGCATGGCGGAGAGCTCGATTTCGCACTGCCCCGCGCCACCCACCTCGTGATGATGGTACTTCACGGGAATCCCCACGCCTTCCAGCACCTCGCAGATCTCGTTGCGCAGATGGTGGAAGGAATCAAGCGGCGGGGCGGTATGGTAGCCCTTATGGTGCGGAATCTTGTAGCCCTGCGGCTGGTCCCGCCAGTGCGCCTCGGAGGACTGCACTTCGCAGAAGGTGCGGTTCATATGGTTCTGGTACTGCACCGAATCAAAGACGTAGAATTCCAGCTCGGGCAGCACGTACACGATGTCGGCGATCCCCTTCTTTTTCAGGTACGCGTCCACGTTGGCGGCCACGGTGCGGGGGTCCTTGTAGTAGGGTTTGCCCGTGTCGGCCTCGAAGAGGTTGCACAGATAGGAGACCGTGCTGTCGCCCAGGAACGGTTCCACGAATTCGGTGCTTTCATCGGGGCGGATGACCAGGTCGCCCGACTCCGTGCGCGTGAAGCCCGGCAGGGACGAGCCGTCCACCCCCACCTTCCCGGTGAAATTCTTCATGGGCATGGTGATGTGGTGCATCTGTCCCATGAGGTCAATGAATTTAAGATCAAGATTCTTGAACGCGGACTTGGCCATGGGCCCTCCTAATAATGTCCATAGGGGCCGTCTGGCCCTATTTTGCCGTCGGTCTTCAACGGGGCATAAATTTCCAGCCCGGCCTTGAATCCGGGTTGATGATCGTCTTCATCGGGGAGGATGGTGAAGGTTTTCACGGGCGCGATTATAGCATGAGAGCGCAGCCCCTCTTTTTGCCTTCCCGCCTACCCGCCTACCAGACCTTGCACGGCTTCTTGCTCACCATCGGCTTGTCGGCGGCGCAGGAAAAGGCTTTCTGAAACTGCGGCAGATCGGCCACGATACCGTTGATGCGGTACTTGCCCGGGGAGTGGGGATTGGTGATGGCATTGGCGCGCATGTTTTCCGGCCGCTCGCTTTCGCAGGCCCATTGCGCCATACCGATGAAGAACCGCTGGTCGGGGGTGAAACCGTCCACGGGCTTCAGATCGGCGCCGGCGATCTGCTCCTGCCAGGCGAGATAGGCCAGAAGCGTGCCGCCCAGGTCGGCCACATCTTCGCCCGAGGTGAGCTTGGAATTGATCTTGATGTCGTCAATGATCGTGTACTGAGCGAACTGGTTGCGCACGCATTGAATGCGCTCATCGAAGGCCTTGGCGTCGGCAGGCGTCCACCAATCCTTCAAATTACCCGCGGCGTCGAATTGCCTTCCTTCGTCGTCGAAGCCGTGCGTCAGTTCGTGTCCGATGGTGGAGGCGGTGTTGCCGTAATTGGGCGCATCATCCTCCTTCGGATCATACAGCGGCGGCTGAAGAACGCCGGCGGGAAAATTGATGTCGTTCATCTGCGAATTGTAGTACGCGTTGACGGTGGGCGGGGTCATTTCCCATTCGCCGCGGTCCACCGGCTTGCCGATCTTGGCCAGTTCGCGCTTCGTTTCAAAGGCCGTCGTGCGCAGGACGTTTCCGGCGTAATCGCCGCGCGTGATCACAATGCTCGAATAATCACGCCAGTGATCGGGATAGCCGATCTTGTTGGCGACCGAACGCAGCTTTTCCAGCGCGCGGGCCTTGGTGGGTTCCGTCATCCAGTCGAGGCCCTTGATTTCATTTTCCATGGCGTGCTCGATCTGCCGCGTCATGACGAGGGTCTTCTGCTTCGTCTCGGGGGAGAAAGTCCGGCGCACGAATTCCTGCCCCAGCGCCTCGCCGAGGTCGCGGTCCACAAAATGCACGCACCGTTTCCATCGCGGCTGCATTTCCTGGACGCCGTGCAGGGTTTTGCGGAAGAAATCAAAATCCTCGGCGAGGAAGGCTTTCGAGAGATGCGGCGCCGCGGCGTGCACCGCGTGCCAGCGGAAATAGGCCTGCCATGCTTCCAGAGGCTCCTTCTTGAGCAGCGTGTTCAGGGCCTTGAAGAACTTCGGCTCGGAGACGTTGAGCGCCTTGATGTCCGACAACCCGCGGTCGGCGAAGTAGCGTTTCCAGCCGAACGCCGGGGCCAGCGCCGCGAGCCCGTCCGGCGACATCTTGTGGTACAGGTTGTAGGGGTCGCGCTGTTCGACGCGCGTCAGCGACGCCACGGCCAGCGCCGTTTCGATCCGCAAAACGGTCTCCGCGTCCTTCGCGGCCGCCTGTTTCGTCTCGCCGATGAGACCCAGCATGCGCACCACATGCTGTTCAAACTTGTCCCGAAGGGCTTTGGATTTCGCGTCGCTTTTGGTGTAGTAGTCGCGGTCCGGCAGGCTGAGGCCCCCCGCGGCGGCCACGGCGATCACCTGGGTGGCGTCGGCGTAATCCTGGTCCGAGCCGAACTCAAAGAGGAAGTCGTACATTGTCGGATGTTCCGCGGCCAAGAAGGAGGCCAGCTCCGCCTTGCTTTTCAACCCCGCGATGCGGCCCAGAAGGGGTTCCAGCGGTTTCGCGCCCAGGGCCTCAATGGCGGGCTCATCCATGCAGGAGGCAAAGGCGTCTCCGATCTTCTGCTGAACGGGCGTGCGGTCGGAGACGGGCTTGGCGGCCTCCTCCAGGATTCCCCACAACATCCGGTAATTGTCCTCGGACAGCTTGTCATAAACGCTCCACACCGCCTGGTCGGCCGGAATGGGATTGTTCGCGATCCAGCCTCCACATGCGTATTGATAAAAATCGGTGCAGGGATCCGCGCTTTTATCCATGGACGGAACGTCGAGGCTGGGCGTGTAGGGCAGCTCGGTCAGCGGCCCTTCCGCCTTGGCCGGCGCCTGGACCGCGCCTCCGGCCATGAGAACGGATGCGAAGAAAACGGAAATCCAAAAGAGGGCATGAACACGTGCGATGGTCATGAAAGCTCCTTGAGATAGGGATTTGAACAGCAATGCATCTTACCCAACCGGCCTCAGTGTGTCAAGCTGCACGGCGCCTCCGGCCGTGCAGCCGCGGGAATGCGGGAAGGCTTAAGGCGGGAATGCAGGAGTTCCCGGCAGTGCCTCTCCGCCTTGTCGCCAGGGCTCTTATAGTGCTAAAATAGTGGCGCTTATGATACTAAGGAAAGAAGGATTTCCCTTTTTCGGACCGCCCCTGTTGCTGACCATCGCGGCCTTGTTTTTCAAGACCTGGGCGGCGGCGGTCCCGCTGGGGCTCTTTACCCTGTTTCTTTGTTGGTTCTTCCGCGACCCCGAGCGGGCGCCGGCGGGCGATGGCGTCCTCTCCCCCGCCGACGGCACGGTCCTTCAGGTGGTGGAGCTTGAAAACGGCGGCCGGCGCATTGACATCTTCATGTCGGTCTTCAACGTGCACGTCAACCGGGCCCCCGCAGCGGGGACCATCCGCGCCCTCGTGTACACGCCGGGGCGCAAGGCGCCGGCCGGCACGGAGGAGGCGCACCGGTTCAACGAGAATAATTATTTCGAGATCGCGGCGGAGGGGGGAATCATCGGGGCGCGGCAGATCGCCGGAATCCTGGCCCGGCGGATTGTGTTTTGGAAAACGATGGGACAGCATGTGGAGCGCGGCGAAAGGGTGGGCATGATCAAGTTCGGATCGCGCGTGGAGGTGACACTCCCCGCCGGCGTGGAGGTCAAGGTCCGCAAAGGAGAAAAAGTCCATGCAGGTCGCACCGTCCTTTCCTAAATCCCGGCGCCGGATGCGGCGCGGGGTCTTCATCCTCCCCAGCGCCCTCACCATCGGCAGCATCTATTGCGCCTTCAACGCCATCATCGTGGCCTACCGGGGTCAATTCGAACACGCCGGCATCTGGATCCTGGTGGCGGCGGTCCTGGATACCCTCGACGGCCGCATCGCCCGCCTGACGCGCACCGCCACCGATTTCGGGCGCGAGTTGGACAGCCTCGCCGACGCCGTGGCCTTCGGCGTCGCCCCCGCGTTGTGCATCTATTTCTACACCCTTAAGGACATCGAAAAGGTGGGCTGGCTTCTGGCGTTTTTATACGTCACGTGCGGCATCATCCGCCTGGCGCGCTTCAACATCCTGGCCCTGTCGGGGGCCAAGAAGAATTTCGTGGGGCTTCCCATTCCGGCCGCCGCGTCGTTTCTGGCCCTGCTGCTTTTGCTGGGCGTCCCCACATCCTCCCTGGTCTATCCCATCGGCATCCTGGGCCTGGCTTATCTGATGGTCTCCACCATTCCCTATCCGGCGTTCAAGGACCTGGACATCAAGACGATGCGCCCCACCTTCACGCTGCTGGCCATCGTCCTCATCTTCCTCATCGTCGCCTTTCATCCCCCGTATTCCCTGTTCATCCTTCTGAATGTTTACCTGGCATCCGGGCCCTTTCTTCTGATCAGCCGCCGCTTCTCGCGCCGGAAGGAAGAGGTGGAAATTCAGGATGAGATCTGATTCGATCGCGGTCCTCGGCGCCTCCACCCTGTCCGCGAAATCCTTCCAGGCCGCCATGGCGCGGGCTCTCCCTTCAACCCGCCTGCATCTCTTCGGCGGAAGCGAGATCGTACTGACGTCCGTGGAGGATTCGGCGGATTTCATCCAGCCCGAGAACCTCGAGGTGCTGGAGGATTTTCCGCTTTGGGTGGATTTCACGGCCGCGCGTAAACAGCCCCTGAATCCGGGGAATTGCCGCCTGCTGCACAGCGGCGCGGGCGCACCGCCCTTCGGGGCCGAGTCCGTTCACATCCTGTTCAATCCCGAGCGCCTCTTCGACTGCGCCATCCTTGCCGCCCCGCATCCCGCCGTCGGCGTGCTGCTGCGCCTGATGCACGGCCTGCCGCTCCAAAGCCTTCACCACGCCCACGCCACCATCCTGCTCTCCACCTCCGAGGAGGGGCAAGAGGGAAACGACGAGCTTTTCAACCAAACCCTGGGCCTCATCAACACACAGTCGGCCAAATCCAGGATCTACAAGGAGCAGATTTCCTTCAATCTGATCCCGGAACTGGACCCCGCCGCCCTGGGGCGCATCAGGCTGGAGATGGAAGCGTTTCTTCCGAAGGGGTTGTTCCATCCGCCGCATGTCGCGCGCGCGGGAATCTTTTTCGGCACCCTCATGGCCCTGGATTTTTTCTTTGCAACCCCCGAGGACCGCGGGGCGTTTTCAAGCGCGCTGAAGGCGAGGCCGATATTCAAATGGGAGAGCAGGCGCCACCACGGGCTGATCAAGGCCGTTCAGTCGGACGCCATCCACGCCTCCATCACGGGCGAAGAGGGAAACTCCCTTCAGCTTTGGATCGCCACCGACGCCCTGAGTTCCGGCATGGCGTGGAACCTCACGGGACTCGTGGAGCATTTCTTCCAGAATTACAAGAGCAACTGATTCAAGCGGGAAGGCGGGAAAGCCGGAAGGCCGGAATGCAGGAGCAAGGGAAGGCTGGAAGGCAAAAAGAGGGACTGTACCGATTGAGCGGGGGCGAAATCCTGCGCGGTCATTGTGGCACTCATCGGGCCTAACGCGCAGGAGAGCGGTGATGGACTATCCCCTTTTTTCCATGCAGGAAAGGCCGGAAAGCCGGAAGGCAGGGAGGCAAAAGGCGGTGGCCATGCCTTCCAATTTTATTGCATAATCAAGACATCATTAAATCTGAAAGCCCCCGCTTAAGGCGCTGGGAAAGTTCGGCATGGATGGGTCCGGTCAGCAGCGGCGCGAGGGTTTCATAAAACTCCCGTCCGTGCGCAGCGGCGCGGCGGCCGAAGCGCTGTTCCACGATGAAGTGCGATATTTCATGAAGAATCAAACCGGCCAGAAATTGTTCGGGGGCCGACCAGGAGATCCCCAGCTTGCGCACATTGGACGCCAGCGAGTCGGAGCGGTCCATCACCATCTGATGCCGCAGGGCCTTTTCCCCGAATTGGATCACCTTTTTGCGAAAGCTGAAATGGGTGGACCAGACATGGGGCTTGTATTCGAAATGCACGCCTTTCATGCCCAGCGCCTCCAAAACGCTTTCCGCTTCGCGCACCACGAGATCTCCGATGGCATGAAGGTGTTTGTCAAATTCCTTCGGATGGGAGGATGCGCGGACCAGGACGGGTTGAAGCAGGCGGCGTCCGATGCGCCACTGATTTCCATTGGGTTCCAAAATACCGCAGGTTTTGGGATTGGCGCGCAGAACGGTGCCTTGATAGGCTTGCCCCTTGATCGTCCAGCGCACCAGATCCCCTTTTTGAAAATGGACGGGACCCGAGCCCGGATTGGTCGGATCGGGAATGTGCTCCAGGCTTCGGAGAAGCATATCGAGGATGCGGCGCATCTCCTCTTTGGGAATACGCCGTAACGCATCCTGCAACAAATCAAGCAGCTTCTGGCCGTCGTCGGAAAATTGATTCACAGGAACTAAGTTTCGAGTTTCGAGTTTCGAGTTTGAAGCGCACCACCTACGTTTTGACCTTTTCCATGATCTCAGAAAATTCCGCCAGCACCTTCTCGAGCGCCGCGGGATCATTCCCCCCCGCCTGCGCCATGCCGGGATTGCCGCCGCCGGAGCCGCCGAGGCGCGCGCCGATCTCCTTCGCCAGCTTCCCCGCGGCGTACGCTTTTTGAAGGTCCTTGGTCACCCCGATGATGAGGGAAAGCTTCCCCTCCTTCACGGAGGCGAGCAGGACGATGCCGGAACCGAGCTTGCCCACATGTTCGTCCGCCAGAGTGCGGAGTTCCTGCGGCGCGTAGCCCTCCAGCCTCTGGATCATGATGGGGACACCCGCCACATCCATTTTTTCAACGCCCGAAGCGGTGCCCGTGGCCTGGGCCATCTTCAATTCCTTGATCTGCCTGTCCTGCGCCTTGACGCGTTCCAGCAGTTCAGCGATCTTTTTGGGCAGGTCCTCGCGCGCGGCGTCGAGGCCCGAGGACATGGCCGCCAGTTCATCCTCGTCATGCCGGAATTTTTCCAGCGACGCCATCCCGGCCACGGCTTCGATC
>Ga0182019_10001747_pt1 | contig 11045 bp, 13 predicted proteins | sample 812E2MmetaG_FD_120483 | JGI IMG/M metagenome (GOLD analysis project Ga0182019, IMG submission 120483) | Permafrost microbial communities from Stordalen Mire, Sweden - 812E2M metaG | ecosystem: Environmental > Terrestrial > Soil > Wetlands > Permafrost | place: Sweden: Stordalen | collected...
AGCGAATAAAAGCGATTAGCAGACCCCCCTTGGGAGTGCTAATCGTGTTGAATAGAGCTTAATTAAAATCCGACAAAGCGTCAAGAGAGATTGACCCCACACCTTTTGGGCGATTGCGTTGACGTTTTGAGCCAAAATTAACTAAGAACAAATTTCAAATAAATTCATAATATCGCCTAAAGGTGCGGGGTTGACATTTTCGCAAAAATGTGCTATTATTTTATGTTACTGACCCGTTTTAAACGGGTATTTATCGCTCATTTTCTCAACCAAAACACTGTTGTGGGGCGTTGCGCCCCAAGGAGTTCGACATGGCTATTATCGTCTCGTATATCGTGACGCACCGTTTCCCGCACCTGGATGAAGCCCTTGCCATCATGCTCCTTCGGGACTACGGCGGCGACCGCTACCCGGGAATCGAGAAAGCGCAGATCGTATACTGGGGAAGCAACGGCGAGACGCTGTACGGCCGGACCGTCGCCGAATGGGAAGCCGAAGGATACGTCTTCGTCGGCATCGGCGGCGGCAAGTACGACGAGCACCCGACCGCGGACCACGGCCGCAAGGAGGGCGAGTGCGCGACGTCGCTTGTCGCGAAGGACCTGGGCATTTTCGAGCTTCCATGGCTCGCCAAGGTTCTTGAGCTCGTCGTCCAAGACGACCTGCACGGCAACGCCGGCGAGCTCGGACTGGCCGCGCTCGCAAAGCTCCTCCATGAGCAGTATCCGGACAACCCCGAACTGGTCATGGAATGGGTCATGGCTGGCATCGAGGCCAAGGTCCGCCAGCAGATGGCCTTCTGGGACGAAGGCAAGGACGAGTTTGAAGAGAACACCAAGGTCGAAGAGGTGGTCGGGCCGCACGGGCGCAAACTGAAGATCGCGGTGGTCGAATCCGACTCCAACCTCGTGAGCAAGTTCGCCCGTTCGGCGCACGGCGGACGCATGGCGGTGGTCATTCAGAAACGCTCGACGGGTCACGTCCAGATCCTCACGAACCCGAAGTTCGGCCTTACCCTCTATGACGTGACGGCGATGATCCGGGACGCCGAGCAGCGAAAAAAGGGTGAGATGGTCACAACGAGGTGGGCGGAACTCACCGCTGACGGCACCGTTGCCGGCGTTCCAGAGTGGTTTTTCTTCGAAGCCACCCAGACGCTCTTCAACGGAAGCACGACCCACCCGGACGTCACCCCGACCCGGATCCCGCTCGAGGAGATCATCGAGCTCGTGAAGATCGGCATCTCGCCCGGCTCGTTCGAACCCGAACGCGCGGAAGACTACTGCTCCCAAGGCGTCTGTTGCTCAACGCCGCAGGACAACTGTCCCTGGTACGACTGGGGGCTGAAGCGTTGCCGCCAGATCCGCTACGAAATGCGGCATCCGAAGCCGGCGAAACAGCGCTAATAGCCGCGCCTCGAAAGGCCCGGTCGCACCAATTCAGGTGCGGCCGGGCCCTTTTCTTATCCGCCGATCTTCAACTGCGGCCGAATCTTTCTGAAATACTCCTTCATGTTCTCAAAAGACAAGCGTTCTTCCGCGTTCGCGATCGGCACCCACTCCAATTTGTTCTTGGAATGCCCGCGTTCAAGGCGGAGCTTGCCGTCGTCAAGCGAACGGACGAGGAAAAAATGTGCGACCGCTTCGTGCCCGTGGCCGGTCGTGTATTCGCGGTTGGGAAGCCGGTCAATTATGTCAACGACCAGGCCCGTTTCTTCCCAAATTTCGCGGCGCATCGCTTCCTCGTACGATTCCCCGGCTTCCATGTGCCCCTTTGGAAAGGTCCAGTCGCAATAATCGCTGCCGTCGCGATAAAGAAGCAGGACCTTTGACGGGTCTTTTTCCGAAAGGATCACCGCGCCGGACTTGTGCGTGATCTTTCCGTCGCAGCCGCCGCGTAAAGAGAGCGCCCAGGCGGCAAAATAGATCATGACCCCGGCCATGGTCGTGACCGGCCAATGGTCGCCGGCCGCGAGAATGACGAGCGCCGCGGCCAAGCCCGGCTTGCCGCTCCGCCACGCGAGAATGATCAGATTGTAAAAAAGGACGAGCGCCAAGGCGAAGCCGAAAATTCCAAGCTCGGCGAAAGTGAGGGCGAAAACGCTGTGCGCCGGCTCGTAGCCGTACGCGCCGCGGCCGGGGTCGATCGCGAAAACGGCCGCCGTAAAAGCGCCGGCGCCGACGCCCGAAAGCGGATGCGCTTTAATGAGCGTCACGGCATCGCTTAGCGAAGCGACTCGCGTCGCCACCGACTTGGTTTCCAGCCGGCCGACGGCGGTTACGCGGGCCGCCATAAAAGGCCAAAAAAGGCCGGACATAATGACGAAGACCGACAGGATCGCGCCGATGTGGACGAGGAACACCCGGTCGCGGCACGCGAAGATGAGCTGAACGACGAGGCCGACGGCCAAAGCGATCCAAGCCAGGCGCGAAAAGGTTAGGAACAGGCCGGCGGAAAGAACGACGCTAACGGCGATGTTTTTTACGCTGACGCGATAGTAAAGCGGGCGCGCCAAAAGAATCGCGGCCGCGAGCATCCCGCCCAGAATGTTCGGATGCGGCAGAGTGCCGTAAGCGCGAAGGAGGCGCATGGCGCCGGCTTCGACCACGCTCGCGCCGGCCGCGGCCGGCGACTGGGCGGACACGCCGAGGAGGGTCGAGCCGGGGATATGCCCGAAAACCAATTCGGCAACGGCGATAAGCGACTGGATGACCGCGGCGGCGACGAAAGCGATCCGCGCCTCGCGTTCGCGCGGCGCGGTCACGATCGCGAAGAACAAAGCCATGCCCTCGAGAAGGCGGACCAGCTGAATGATCGTCGCCGTGCGGTCCTGCGAAATTACGATCGAAAAGAACGCGAGGACGATCACGGCCGAGAACGCGGCAAAGGGTTTGTTCACGGCGCGCAAAACGTATTCCCGCCGGCCGCCGGAGAGAACGGAGAAACGGACGACGAGAACGGCGAGGAGCAAAATTTCAAACGCGAAGATCGAGACGGTCCGCGGCTCCGACGGCGCGCCCGCGAGATAGCCCTGGCGCAAAATGATCCGCGCCTGCCAGGGGATCAAAAAAATAAGCAGGACCGTTCCCCAGCGGTCGAGTTTTTCCAAAATTTTTGCCGGCGACAGCGCCCGGTTTTTAGGCATAATCAATTCAAGATTACCTCCTGATTCTTTTTTGCCCATCGCTCGAAGATCTCGGCGCGGCGGTCATTGACGTGGAACTTCAGGATCTCGTCGGAGACGACGACCGAGCCGTCGCGCCGCGCCGCGGCTTCGGCGGGTTCGCGGGGGAAAAGCGCGATCTGGACCTTCTTCATAAACGTCCCCGGCAAGATCCCGATCGGGCGGAACAATATTTTCCAAAAACGCGGAACTCCGGTCTTTCCGCGCGCCTCGACGCGGTTAACGGCCGCGAAAAGGCGGGCCGCTTCGGCACTCCCGGCGAGCGGCGTCATGAGCCGTATCCAATATTCCAAATAAACGTCTTCCCCGGGACGCGATAATTTCGCGAGGTCAAGGCCGGCGGAGGCCGCGAAAAACGACAGGCAAAGCTTGTCGCGGCCGCTTTCCGGCCGCGGCCGCAATTTGAAAAGCGCGGGCAGGACCGAGCAAAAAGCGCGCGCGCGCCAGAGCGTTCCCGGCTTTCCGACGATGAAAAAGTCGATGTCCGATCCGTCCTTGGCGTTGTTGTAAGAAAGGGTGTTGCCGACGCCGACGAGTTCGACGCCCGGGATCGCGGCGAAGAACCGCGCCCAGCGCCCCGCCCGCCGCCATTTGCGGCACGAGTGCCGGTAACGCGATCCGCGAACGGAAACGACGCTCCCCCGCCCGGGAAAAAATATCAAACCGTTCTTTTCTTCAAGTTTTTTGCCGAGAAGCGCGGTCGTGGCCGCGTCGACTTCGCGGAAGCTCGCGGGCGCGCCGATCAAATACTTCCAAATCTCGCCGCGGGAAAGCGGATGATCGAAAAGATCGAAATACGAAACGGTTTTCAGGATCGCTTCGTCCAAATTCATAAAACAATTTTTTATTTGCGAGAGGGAGGGACCCGGAGTTAGCGAAGGCCAACCCGGCCGACCGAAGTCCGCAACCGATATCGTCATCGCGAGCGAGCCGCGGCGAGCGCGGCGATCTCCAGGAGATTGTCTGCCTCCGGTAGATCTGTCGCAGGCAGACTTCGTCGTTTCACTCCCCGCAAAGACGTTATACTCCCGGCGAAATGAGCGCCGCTTTTTCCGTTTTCTTCTTGTGATCGCGCAAAAAAAGCCATTGCTGCAAAACTCCCATGAGAGCGGATGCGATCCAGTAAACCGCGAGCCCGCCCGGAAACTGGATCGCGAAAACGACGGTGATGGCCGGCGTCATGTACGTCATCATCTTGTTCATCTGCGCGAGCTGTTTCTCGTCCTTGGAGCCTTCGCCGGCGCCGGCCGGCGGCGCGTTCATGGGCAGCATTTTCGTCTGCCAGAATTGCGCGAGTCCGGCCAGGACGGCGAGGACGATCGAATTTTTCGAAAGATCCAAAAAACCGAAGGCGATCCGGTTGATCGTGCCGGGATTATGGACGAACGGATAGAGCAGGCCGAAATCGGCTTTGGCAAGCCCGCTCCGGAGCACCTGATATAAGGCGATCAGGAACGGAAATTGGATCAAAACCGGCAAACAGGAAGAGAACGGCGAAACTTTTTCCGAGGCGTAAAGATCCATCACCGCCTTGTTCTGCGCCGCTTTGTCGTCCTTGAATTTTTCCTGAAGCGCTTTGATCTTGGGCTGGATCGTCTGCAGGGCTTTCTGCGACTTGAGCGTCGCCTGCTGGATCGGCCAAAGGATCAGGCGAATGATGACGGTGAGAGCGATGACCGCGACGCCGAAATCGCGGCCGGGGATGGTCGTGTAAAGCCAGACGAGCAGGTTCCAGATCGGCTGAAACAGGATTGTCGTGAAAAGACCCTTCATAATATTAGCGCGTAGCGTTTAGGGTATAGCGTGTAGTTAATGATCAAAAAACGCACTGGATTGAATATGATTATTCTTTATCTTTTACTTCATCTTTAACACCTACTTTTACCTCCGGCTCGGCCGAGGCTTCAACTTCCGTTTCGGGCGCGGCTTCGGCCGCAACCGGAACGACGGCGCCGCTCGCTTCAACGATGTTTATTTTCCAGCCGGAAAGGCGCGAGGCCAGGCGGACGTTCTGTCCGCCGCGGCCGATCGCGAGCGACAGCTGGTCGGCGGCCACCGTGACGTTCGCGGTCTGCGACGCCGCGTCCAACGCGACCTTGCTCACCTTGGCCGGCGCGAGCGCCATGGCGATGAATTTTTCGGCGTTGTCGTCCCATTGGATGACGTCGATCTTCTCTCCGCCCAGCTCCGAGATGATCGTCTGGATGCGCGTGCCGCGCTGGCCGATGCAGGAACCGATCGGGTCGATGTTCGCTTCCTTGGAACTGACCGCCACTTTGGCGCGCGAACCGGCTTCGCGGGCGACGGCGTGGACCTCCACGACGCCGGAAGCGACCTCGGGGATCTCCAAGCTGAAAAGTTTGCGCACGATCTCCTCGGAGGCGCGCGACACGATCACTTGCGGGCCGCGCTGGGTGACGTTCACCGCCGTGACCAGCACTTTGACGCGCTCGCCGGGACTGTAACGCTCGGTCGCGATCTGTTCCTCGGGCGGCATCACGCCGGTAGTGCGGCCGAGATCGACCAAAAGCATCCGCCCTTCGCGGCGCTGAACGATGCCGGCGACGAGCTGGCCCTCCTGCGCCTTCATCTCGTTATAAACGTTGGTCCGCTCGGCTTCGCGCAGGCGCTGGGTGATCACCTGTTTGGCCGTCATCGCCGCCATGCGTCCGAAGGCCGAGGGGATCTCCAATTCCAATTTCAATTCCTCGCCGAGCTCGGCGTCCTTTTTTATTTCGCGCGCCTGGCTTAGCGACAAATTCAATTTCGGATTGTAAACCGGCTCTTCGGGAACGGGCGTGCCGTCGGCGCTTAGCACGGGCGCGATCGGTTCCGCCCGGCGCTCTTCGCGCTTTTCTTCGGGCTTTACGCCCGCGGCCGCGGCTGCTTCGGCCGCCTTCTTGCGCTCTTCTTCTTCCTGCGCGTATTTCTCGTACAGATCCTCGGCAACGACGGTCTTAACGTCAAAAGCGCGCATGTTGCCGGTTTCCGGATCGAACATGATCTTGACGTTCTGGTTCTTCTCGCCGAAATCCTTCCTATACGCGGCGGCGAGCGCCGCTTCCACGGTTTCCAAAACCGCTTCGTAGGAAAGCTGTTTCTCGTCGCAGATCTGCTTGATGGCTTGAACGATCGGATTGGACATATTTAGGTTTTAACTTGTAGTTTTTTAGCTTCTTAGCTTCTTAGGAAATTATCGTATAAAAAAGGGCATGTTGTTCAAACATGTCCAGTCAATTACCATAGCAGGTAACGCCAAACGCGTCAAATCTGAGGTCATCCGATCCCGGCTTCCGGAGAGATATTGACCGCCATGGATATATGTTCCCGATGGTTCTATAATACGAAATCCGATCGGTGATCCCGCGAATATGCAAAATTACTTGAATATCGTCAAGAATATCTTGGAGAACGGCGCCCGTAAAGACGACCGGACGGGCACCGGCACTTTGGCCGTCGCCGGAGCGATGTTCGAGCACGACATGAGCCGGGGCTTTCCGCTCCTCACGACAAAGAAAATACCTTTTCGTTTAATCGCGTCGGAATTGGAATTTTTCATCAAGGGCATCACCGACAAGAACTGGCTCAAAGAAAGGAACAACCACATTTGGGACGAGTGGGCCAATCCGAAAAAAGCGGCTTACGGACACGACGAGGAGGCCAAAAAGAAAATGGCCGACGAACGGGACTTGGGCGCGATCTACGGTTTCCAGTGGCGGCATTGGAACGCGCCATACGGCAGCCACCTTTTCCGATGCGAGGGAACGGGCATCGACCAGCTCAAAAAGATCGTCGAGAAGCTCAAAAGCGATCCCAACGACCGGCGCATGATCGTGAGCGCCTGGAATCCCTCGATGCTGGATCAAATGGCCTTGCCGCCATGCCACTACGGTTTTCAAGTGACCGTGATCAACGGACGCTTGAATCTGCTCTGGAACCAGCGCTCGGTCGACACCATGCTCGGACTCCCCTTCAACATCGCAAGTTATGCCCTGCTTCTGCATTTGCTTGCCAAAGAGGCCGATTTGGAAGAAGGCAAACTGATCGGCTTTTTGGCCGACACGCATATTTATTTGAATCATCTGGACGGCGCCAAAGAACAATTGGCTCGCGATCCGGACAAATATCCCCTGCCCAAATTGGAAACGGGGAATTTCACTTCGATCTTCGACTGGAAACACGAAGACAGCAAAGCGATCGGTTACGAGAGTTATCCGACCATTAAATTCGAGATCGCCGTCTAATTATTTATGCCCTTCTCCATTATCGCCGCCGTGGCGAAAAATAACTGCATCGGAGCGAATAACAAAATTCCCTGGAACATTCCGGACGACTTTAAATATTTCAAAAAGACGACCATGGGGAAAACGGTCCTTATGGGCGAGAACACCTTCAAGTCGATCCTGGGCTATCTGGGAAAACCCCTGCCCGGCCGGCAAACCGCGGTTCTGTCGATCGATCCGGATTTCAAAGCGCCGGAAGGCGTCAGGGTCTTTACTTCCTTGGACGAGGCGTGGGAAAAATTAAAGGACGAAGACGTTTTTATCTGCGGCGGCGCGAGCATCTATAACCAAACCATAAACCGCGTCGATGAATTATTTATTACCCTGGTCGATCAAGAACCGAGCGGCGACGTCTTTTTCCCGAAGATCGATAAAAGCGTTTGGCAGGAAGATCGGCGCGACGACCGCGAGGGTTTCTCGTTCGTGACCTATAAAAAGATCTCGTGACATGACCTATGATAAATTCGTCATCTTCGAAGGCATCGACGGCAGCGGCAAGCGCACGCTCGCCAAGGTCTTTGCCGACATTCTAAAAGAACGCGGCCATTCGGTTCTTGATCTGGTCGACCTATGGAGAAGGACCAATCATATTCCTCTTGCCGAAAGGATCGAAGAGGACGTCATCATTTCGGCGGAACCGACCTTTGCCGGCGTCGGCTTGGCCGTTAGGAACGACCTCATCAGAAAGGGGCAGGGATACGACGCGCTTTCCATTTCCCACGGCTACGCCCTTGACCGGATGATCCTCTACAAGCGCCTGATCCTCCCCGCGCTCGCGGCCGGCAAGTTCGTTCTCCAAGAGCGCGGCGTGCCGTCGTCCTTGGTCTACCAGCCGATCCAAAACAATCCCCTTTCCCTTGAAGAGGTGATGAACATTCCCGGAAACAAGTTTACGATCGAGAACGCCCCCGGCCATCTGGTCATCGCCAAGGTCTCGGCCAAAACGGCGATGGGGCGCCTCGGCAGCCGCGTCGGAAAGGACGACAACGCGATCTTCGAAAAAGAAAGCTTTCTCGCGAAAGCCGAGGAGCGTTACGGATCCGATTGGTTCAAGAAATTTTGGGAAGAGCGCGGGACAAAGGTCCGCTATCTCGACGCCGAGCGGCCGCTCGAAACGGTCAAGTCCGACGCGATCCGTTTGGCGAATGAAATTTTTCCGGCTTAGGCGGTAACGGCGTTTTTCAAATGGTTGACGGCAAAGTCGCCGCCGCCTCCCGTGAGCGCGACAACGTCAACGCGCCATTCCGCGTTCGGCCGGCGGATCCGCTGGAGATATATTTGCGCGGCGGCCAAGAGGTGCCGCTGTTTTGTTTTCGTCACCGCTTCTTCCGGCGCGCCGAAGCTCTCGTCGCGCCTGGTTTTGACCTCGACGAATACGAAACAATCGCCGTCTTTGGCGATCAGGTCGATCTCCCCGAAGCGGGTATTGAAATTCCTGGCGATCATTTTATATCCCAAACCGCGCAGGTATTTTTCGGCGAAATTCTGGCCCAACAATCCGAACGACTGGTTGGACATATGAATGGACCATGGACCACATACCATGGACCATTGGTACGTGGTTCATGGTATGTGATACGTATTTAGAGGTATTTTTCCCGTTCTTTCTTTTCCAAAAAAGCTTTCTTTTCCAACGGATAGCGTTTTTTCGTGTCCAAGAGGATCATTGCCTTCCAAACGACCGCGCCGATAAAAATGAGCGCCCACCAAAAACGGGCCGAAAGTGTCGGGAGGCTTTCAAAATTGAAGAAATAAAAGAAAATGGCGATGACGCTCACCCACAGTCCGGCGCGCCCGAGCCGGGAAAAGACGCGATGGGCGGGCGGATATTTACGGTAGCGGTAGGACAAGTATTTAAGAACGGCCGAAGCGATCAAAAATAGGATGATCAGAATGCCGAGAATGTTCCAAACGAGCGGCACAAAAGGCGCCGGATTCAAATTGAACCAATAGTTAAGGGTGATGAGGGGTTTTAGGTATGACATATTTAAAGGAGATTACACGATGCGCGCAAGGAACGCAATACGGAAAAAGTCCCGTTGCCGGGACTTTTCCGCAAAGCTATTTAACGAAGATCATTCCCCAGTGGTACGGCCCGGGCTCCCAGGTCTCCAAAAGCTTGAGTCCGGCTTTTTCCGCTTCCGGGCGGATCGCGTCGGCGGTGAGGCGGGAAGCGGCCGGCGGGCCGAGTGGGGTCGCGACCGTTTTCCAATCAATGATCACCACCTTGCCGCCGGGCTTTGTGATGCGCGCCGCTTCGGAGAGGAACGCGCCGCGGTTCGTCGCTTGGTACATGTTGTTCACGACAAGCGTGATGTCGCAGGCGCCGTCGGCAAGCTTGATCCCGCCGGGGCGTTCGCAATCGCCCCATATCGTTTCCAGGTTGGCGAAGCCTTCCAACCGCGCGCGGCCGGCCACGCCGGCCAGGATCGACTGGACGATGTCGACGGCGATCGCTTTGCCGTCGCTCCCGACCATCCGCGCCGCCGGCAGAATGAAATGCCCGGTCGTGCCGCAGCCCAGGTCGGCGACGGTAAAACCGGCGCGCACGCCGGCGCGGACAAGCACGGCTTCGGGGTCGAGTAAGACGCTCGTTGTTCCAAGAGGCATATTTATGAAAATCTATTGCGGCGTATGCTGGGTCGGCAGGAACAGTTTCTGCAGGATCACTTCGCCCAAATTAAAGGCGTACATCCACGCGATGAAGATGACGACGACGCCCATGATCTTGATGAAAAGGCGCGTGCCGCCGTCGGTGCCCAGATATTTTTCAGCGAAATCGATCCGGCCGGTGAAGCCGAAGACCGCCTCGCTCTTCCAAACCATGAAAAAGCCGGCCAAGGTTCCCGCTATCCCGATGATGATTCTTGCTGTCATAGTCAAACAGTATAGCACAAAATAAATACGAGCCGGAAAGGTGGATATTTTTTCGCCTATTTGATAGGTTGGATAGCGCGCACGCGTAGCTCAGCGGTAGAGCAACTCCTTTACACGGAGAAGGTCCCAGGTTCGAATCCTGGCGCGTGCATAAAAACAACCGCCGCATGGCGGTTGTTTTTAACTGATCGCAAAAAACTTATTCAAAAAATTTCAATTCCATGCCGTGAAAATCCTTCTGAACTTTGCTTGCCTTTTCCACCAGCCTGTCATATTCCGGGCCGGGAGCCATATTCTTTATTCTTCTCCATGCCTCCTTGATAAATAACTCGGCCGTCGTATGGAATTGTTTGTCGGACACCGACCCGATAAGAAGAAAGGGGTCGGCGTTCGGAACATATTCTTCCGCCTTTTCCAGAAGCTCGTCAACCGTCCTCATGTCCGCCATTTCCCTGTTAATTTTTTCCACTTCCCGGTCATCCCACCTTACCTCTCCCGATTCCTCAGGCATCCATCTTTTGTTTTGTTCAGAAACGGATCTCTCCGATATCTCGGGCATAATTTAAAAAATTTATTAATCAATTACCTCTTTCTTTACCGCCTTACAATATCACAAAATTGACAAAAGGTCAAGAAACATCGTCATTTTTGCGATCATTCGCCAAACATCGCTCCGGCGTTCGAGTCCTCCGCGCAAACAA
>Ga0182019_10001750_pt1 | contig 11033 bp, 8 predicted proteins | sample 812E2MmetaG_FD_120483 | JGI IMG/M metagenome (GOLD analysis project Ga0182019, IMG submission 120483) | Permafrost microbial communities from Stordalen Mire, Sweden - 812E2M metaG | ecosystem: Environmental > Terrestrial > Soil > Wetlands > Permafrost | place: Sweden: Stordalen | collected...
CTTTCCAGGAGAGCCGTCTCGCGTGTGCCCGGTGAGCCCCCCCGCACATCGCATCCCCCCAGCGTCCGCCCGGGACAGAGTATGACCGTACACCCGGTCCGCGCGGAGGTGTCCGTCCAGTGTCCGATCAAGAAGCCCTCCGGCATCATCGGCAGGCGTTTGTGTGAGGATTCATTCATGGGACCGGCGGTGGGCGGAGAGGAGTATGCCGCACGCCACCCCGACGTTGAGGGACTCCGCGGCACCGTACCGCCGGATCGCAATGCGGGCGTCAGCCGCACGGGAGAGGTCTTCCGATACACCGTGCGCCTCGTTGCCGAAGATAATGAGGGAGCGCTCCGGAAAGCGCACATCGGCGTCGAACAAATCGGCCGACGGATCAGTGACGTACACCGTATAACCCTGCTCCTTCGCCTGGAGGGCCGACAGGGGAAGATCGAGTCCCGTAACGACAGGGACATGGAATATCCCCCCCATCGTCGCCCGGACGACTTTGGGGTTGTAGAGGTCGACGCTCGTCCGGCCGAGGAGTATCCCCCCGGCCCCGAACCAGTCGCACGTGCGGACGATCGACCCGAGGTTCCCGGGGTCGGCTATCCCGTCAAGGCCCACGAGCAATGCCGGTATGGTGATCCGGCGGATCACTTCCCCGGCACTTTCGTTCCTCCTCCGCACGATGGCGAGCACCCCCTGGGCATTCACGGTGTCCGCAAACTGCGAAAGTTCACGGGGGGTCACCTGCCGGCAACTGGTCCCCCGGGCGCGAAGGAGCCCCACGAGGTGTTCCCCTCCGGGGGACGCTTCGAACGCGGCGGTGGCAAAGGCCTCGGGTATATCAAACGCCGACTCTGCGGCGTCACGCACAAGCCGGAGCCCTTCAACGACAAACAGGTCCAGTTCATCCCGGACCTTCTTCTGCGACAGAGCGCGGATCTCGCGGATCCTGTTTCTCGTGAGGGGCATTTCCTATTCCGCGTATTCTCCCCAGACCCCGCGCAGGGTGTCGGAGATCTCGCCGACGGTGGCATAGCATTCCACCGACCTGAGTATATGCGGCATGAGGTTGTCGTGCCCGGCGGCTGCGTTCCTGACGGCATCGAGCGCGGAGGCCACATCGGGCACCGAGCGGCCTCCCTTCACCGCGTGAAGCCTCCCGATCTGACGTGCGGCCGCGGATTCGTCGATCCGGAGAAGCTCGGGCTGCGGGGGCGCCTTCGTTTCGAAAGCGTTGAGTCCGACAATTGACTTTTCCTTCTCCTCGATCGCCCGCTGGTAGCGATATGCACTCTCCGTAATGCGTGTCTGGTAGAATTTCTGCTCTATGGCACTTACCGCCCCTCCCAGGTCATCGATGCTCTGTATGATTCTCCGGGCCTCCGACTCGAGCCGATCGGTGAGCGCCTCCACGGCATACGACCCTCCGAGTGGATCGACGGTATCCGCGACGCCTGATTCGAATGCGATAACCTGCTGTGTTCTCAGAGCCAGGATCGCCGAATCCTCCGTGGGGAGTGCGAGCGCCTCATCGCGGCTGTTCGTGTGGAGCGACTGGCATCCCCCGAGCACCGCAGCCAGAGCCTGCAGAGTTACGCGCACCACGTTGTTTTCGATCTGCTGGGCGGTCAGCGTGGCCCCCCCGGTCTGCGCGTGGAACCGGAGCTTCATGGTCTCGGCCGACTTCGCGCCGAAGCGTTCCTTCATGATCCGTGCCCAGAGCCTCCGGGCCGCCCGGAACTTTGCGACCTCTTCGAGAAAATTGTTGTGGGCGTTGAAAAAGAATGAGAGTTGAGCCCCGAACCCGTCGACGTCCAGCCCCGCCTCCAGGGCGGCCTGGACATAGGCGATGCCGTTTGCAAGCGTGAAACCGAGTTCTTCGGCCGCGGTGGCTCCCGCTTCCCTGATGTGGTACCCGCTGATCGATATGGTGTTCCAGCGGGGGATCTCCACGCTGCACCAGCGAAAAATGTCCGTCACCAGCCTCATGGAGGGGGCGGGGGGATAGATATGCGTTCCGCGGGAGACGTACTCCTTCAGTATGTCGTTCTGCACCGTCCCGGAGATCTTCTTCATGTCCGCCCCCTGGCTCCGGGCGATGGCGACGTACATCGAGAGGAGTATCGCCGCGGTCGCGTTGATCGTCATTGACGTGGTCACCCCTTCCAGGGGTATCCCCCTGAAAAGGACCTCCATGTCCGCCAGCGTGTCGACCGCCACCCCCACTTTTCCCACCTCCCCCTGCGCCAGCTCATGGTCTGAATCGTATCCGAGCTGGGTCGGGAGATCGAACGCCACCGAGAGTCCGGTGGTGCCGTTTCGGAGCAGATGGAGGTACCGGAGGTTCGATTCCTCGGCCGTTCCGAACCCGGCATACTGCCGCATCGTCCAGAACTTCCCCCGGTACATTGTGGGATAGGGCCCGCGCGTAAAGGGATATTCGCCGGGAGAGCCGATCTCGCGGCTGTAGTCCCGTTCCACCGGAGCATACGCCCGCTCGAACACGATCCCCGAATCGGATGTGAATTTCTCCTTCCGTTCACGATGCTCTCCGCCGGGCGGCTTCACTTCCTGTGCTTCCCCTCCATTCGTTGACGTTGGCCTATAATAATCAGATCGGATCCGAGAATCAAGGAATCTTCAGCGCCAGGGGATTTCCCGGACGCTCCTGCCGTCCGTCGCAAGAACGATCGCCCCCTCCCTGTCGGTACGCAGGACGCGCGCGCCCGCGGCGCCGAGACGCCCGAGGAGCGAAGGCGAAGGATGCCCGAACCTGTTGTGGAGGCCGACGGAGACAAGCGCGACGGCAGGACGGACCGCATCGAGAAATTCCTGCGACGTCCCGCTGTCGCTCCCGTGATGTGCAACTTTCAGAACGGTCGAGCCGAGAAAACTCCCGAACGAGCGGATGAGACCGGTCTCCGAGTCCCTCTCCGCGTCTCCCGTGAACAGGAATGAGACATGGCCGTAGACCAGCTTGAAGACGATCGATGCGTTGTTGGACGAAGCGCGGCGGGAGGATTGCGCTGCCGCGGTTCTCCTGGGGCCCGGCCACAGGACGTAGACCCTGGCACACTCGAGGGCGCCGAGCCTCTCTCCCCTGCATGCCAGTGAAAGCGGAGACCCGCGCGCGAGCGCGGCCGCATGGTACGACGCATAGACAGCAGTCTGCCCCCCGGCGTCGCTCTCGATCACCCGCCGGACAGGGAAGCTCCGTATGATGGAGGCCGCCCCTCCGCAATGGTCCGCATCCGGGTGTGTGATGAGGAGCATATCGAGAGAGCCGATCCCCTTCCGCCTCAGGAAGGGGGCGACGATTTTCTTCCCCGCGTCCCCCGTGAGGGTGAGAGGGCCGGTATCCACGAGGAGCGTCTCCCCTCCGGGGAATTCGACGAGGATGGCGTCCCCCTGGCCGACATCGATCATGCTCACCCGGAGGACCCCCCGTGAAGGGTCCGGGCCGGCCGGGAGAAACACCAGTGTATTCAGTCCCGCGAGGAAAAGGGCGAGGAACCGCGCCGCCATCCTCCGGTCTCTCCAGTGCGTTGCAAGACCGATCGCTCCATACCACGGGATCGCCTCCCACAGCCCGAAACGGCTTGTCTCCAGGGAGGCGAAGGGGAGCGAGGCGCTGAACTCGGAGAACCGGATCGTCCAGTGGAGGAGAAGTCCGCCCGCCGCGGCATACGAGGCGCCCAGGACCGGGAGGACAAGATCCGCCCCGAGTGCGAGCGTCCCGAGTATCATGCCGGCCCCGGTCGCCGGGACGACCGCGATGTTCGTCAGCACCCCGACGAGCGAGACACGCCCGAAACATGCGGCGGTGACAGGAAGCGTTCCCAGCGAAACGATCACAGAAAGGAGGATTGACCGGAGTATCCATCGGAAGGATCGGAGGATGTGCCCCCGATCTCCCGGACCTGCGATCAGCCCCCGGGGGGAGGGCATAAAACAAAGTATGGCAAGGACAGCGCCGAATGAGAGCTGGAATCCGGTGTCGAAGAGCTGCCGGGAATCCAGGGCCAGGATCAGGAGTCCCGCCACTCCGAGCGCGTTCCTCGAACTGGTCCGTCTCTGCACCGGACCCCCGAGAATGAACACGAGGGCCATGATCGTTCCCCGCACGACCGGGGGATGCGCCAGAGCGAGGGCCATATAGAAGAGGAGTGCCGGGGCCGCGATGAACGGGCATATCCGCCGGGGGACACGGAAGAGGGTAAGCCCGGCCATCAGCATTCCGGCGACGACAAGCACCCTGTACCCGGAGACCGCAAGCACGTGCGCGACGCCGGCATCGATGAACGCTTCCTTCGTCTCCCCGGAAATTCCGGACCTCTCCCCGAGCAGGAGGTCCTTGAGAAACTCCCCCTCTTCCCCCGGAAGGATCTCCCCGACGCGGCGAAGGATCGAGGCTCTGACCGGGTACACGCATGTCCGCAGGAACCACGCACCGCCGGTGGAATCCCGTATCACGATCCCGCCGAATCCGTCCACGGAGAGGACCGCCGCAATCCCCATGCTCTCGTAATACCTGCGGAGGCTGAATTCCCCCGGATTCCGTTCGGCGGGGGGCGCAGAAATTGACCCCCGCAACATGAGTGTCATGCCGTATGCCACCGGGCGTACGCCCGGCTCCATCTTCGGGCGGCGGACGGTCACGGCAATGCGGATGTGGAGGGAAGTCCCCCGGCCGCCGGCATAACATGAATCAGAGAGGATCACAAATGCGAGGCGGCCCTTCCCCTCCTCAGGGGGGGTTGCCACGGTCCCTGTGACGAGTACTGTCTTCTCGAACGGCGGATCGGGGAGCGACGGGGGAGCCGGTGCGTCGATGGCGAATTTGAGCGCACCGCAGGAGAGGATGAGGAACCCGGCAATGATCGAGAGCGGTGCCCCGTGACATACGGCGCTCCCTGCCGAAGCGATCGTCAGGAGCCAGAGCGCTGCACAGAGGTAGACCCATGCGTGCGGGGGGAAGCGGGCGTGCGCACCGATGAATATCCCCGCGGCAAAAAAGAGGGCGAGTCTGAATGCGGGGGCAGGAAGGAGTGCATGTTCCTGCGGGGAGGGGACAGGCGTCATCAGGTTTTGCTCCCTGTGACATGCCCCCGGGCATGATTTTTCTTACAGCGCGCCGCCGATATAACCCAGCAGCACAGGGGTTACAGCGGTGAGGCCGGCGTCCGCGTCGAAACGCCTCGCACATGACGCCGCTCCCGCACCGTACAACACCAGCGGCACGGGGTTGCAGGTATGTGTCTTCGTCGTCAGGTCCTCGATGTTCCCATGGTCGCTTGTGATCAGGAGAAGCGTCCCGTCCGCGTCGAGTGAATCGAGGATCCCGCCGAGCATCGCATCGAACGTCTCGAGGACATTGACCGCTTCGCGGGGGTCCATCGCATGCCCGGCGAAGTCGGTCTTCCAGTATTCGAAGAGGACGAAGTCGTGTTCCCGGGAGAGCACCGAGAGGCGTTTCCCCGCCTCCGCCGGCGGGATCACCGCGATGTCCGGATATCCGAGCGCGAGCCATCCCGCGTTGGTGATATCGGCGGAGACCGCCCTGCCGCGTGCAAGGTCTTCGGCGCGGAGGAGCGGGAGCCCGGACGTCGTCGCCGAAAGCGTTGTCACCGTCATCCGCGCCCGGTGAGAGCCGAGGTAGTCAAAGAATCGCTGCGGGAACGCGTTGGCAAAGAGGGGGGATTTTCCTCCCTCGCGGAGCCGGCGGAATATGTTCCGCTCCGCGATGACCGGTTTCAGCGTCGAATACGGGTGCGGTCCGAAATGTTTCCCCGCGACGGCCGCCCCGTTCACTCCGGTGAAGAGGGACGTCTGCCCGGTCCCGCTCTGGGGAAACCCGGGGACCCCCAGTGTGGCATCCAGGGGGAGCACCACGGCCGCGCCCGAACTTATCCGGCTCCGCGCCAGCGACGGGAGCTCTCCGCCGAACAGGGAGCGGAGCACCGGCATCCGGGCTGCGAAGAGAGGGTTGACCGACGGATCCTCCACGCCAAGACCCACACCGTCCAGGAAAAGCATCAGAACCCGCCCCACGCACTCCCTCCTTCAGCAGGTCACTTAAATGAAGCGGTACGCGACGCGATGTACTTCGCCCATCCTTTTTCGATCGTCGAGTATTCATCGCCGAACGCCTTCTTGAAGACCCTGTCCACCGAGGTCGTTCCATCAAAGTCATGGAAGAGCCTGAATGAACGCTTCTCCCCGTATCTCTGCACAAAGTACGTCATCGTGCCCGAGAGGATGTAGTGCACATCATCCCGCTGAGGTGGACTGGGGTATTCCTGTATGTCCTGGTTGAGGTCGGAAAACGAGGTAAGCCTCGCCCCCAGCGGAGGTGTCATGCCGGCCGTCTCGCCGGAATAATAGGAAGCGAACGACTCGACAAGCCACCGGGGACAGCCCTTCTGTCCGCTCCCCTCGAGAAATGCGAGCGCAATTTCGTAGGCGATCGACTTCTCAAAGAGCTTCCTCTGCTTCATCGCGGAGACCGGCTGGAGGTGCAGCGTCCCGCGCTGGTAATATGCAGTCCGCCACGGCCTCTTGAGCGCCGTCTCTTCGAGGAATTTGCCCACCGACTCGTAGATGCGCACATCGATCCTGGCCTTCGGTTCCATGCCGAGATCGGCCGCAAGCGACCGGTACTCCGTTTGCAGATAGTCCATCACCTTGCGTGCGTCCTCCAGCGGAACACCCCGCTGGTACTTCACTTCGAAGTGCGCGCTGCTGAGTGTTCCGAACGTGTCCTGCGCGAACAGGCCGCGCGGCACGAGTGATGCGGCGAGGAGAAGGGCGATCCCCGCGTGGCGTGCACGAGTCAGCATGGTCATGTCGATTCGCTCCTAGGCTGGTTGTGGATTGGACATTCGATCAGGACCGTGACCGGGCCGTCGTTAACGATCCTCACGCTCATCATCGCCCGGAACTCTCCGCTCACGACTTTTCCCTCTCCCAGTATCTCCTTCATCCTCCCGAGGAATACCCCGTACAACGGGGCGGCCTCTTCAGGAGGAGCGGCCTCGCCGAATCCGGGGCGGTTCCCCTTCCGCGTGTCGGCATACAGCGTAAACTGTGAGACCACAAGCGCGCTCCCCCCTGCCTGAGCGAGGCTCAGATTCATTTTTCCGCCGTCATCTTCCATCACGCGGAGTCCCGCGCATTTCTCCGCGAGCGAGAGCGCATCCTCCCGGGTGTCACCCTTCCGCACGCCGACAAGTATGACGTACCCCTTGCCGATCCTGGCCGTTTCTTCACCGGCAATCGAGACGGCCCCTTCGCTGACACGCTGGAGAAGGGCCCTCACGGCTGCGGCCCCGTCCCGGGGGCGAATCCCCGGAGGATACGGCCGATTCCGGCAAAGTCTCTCCGCACTCCGACGCCGGTCAAACCGGACTCACGGGCGATTATCTCGGCGGCATCCGCCTGCCCGTAGCCGATCTCCAGAAACATCCCCCCGCCGGGGCGGAGGAGTCCGGGGGCGAGACCGGCGATTCTCCGGATGAACCGGAACCCGTCGGCCCCGTCGGTCGTGGCGAGCCGCGGTTCAAAGTCCCTCACCTCCGGCTCCAGGAGATCGAATTCCGCTCCGGGAACGTACGGGGGATTCGACACCACCGCGTCGAACGTGCGTCCGCCGATCGACCCGTCAAACCTCGCGGAGAAAACGTCCACGTTGAGGAACTCCACGTTCCCCGGACCGTGCCGAGCACAGTTGCGGCGGGCCACGTCGAGCGCATCGCTGCTCTTTTCCAGCGATGTGACGTGCGCACCGGGGAGGAATTTCCCCAGCGCCACCGCAATATTCCCCGAGCCTGTTCCGATCTCGAGAACGCTCCCCCCGGCGCGCCCGGAACTTCTAAGCCACCGGAGCGCCTCTTCCACCAGATTTTCGGTCTCCGGTCTCGGGATGAGGACTGCGGGAGTGACCTCGAACAGGAGCCCCATGAATTCCGTCTCCCCCAGTATATACTGGACCGGTTCGTGCGTCAACCGGCGCAGGAGCAGTTTTTTGAAAAGTGCGAGCTCGGGCGCCGCCAGCGGCCTGTCAAACTGCAGGTACAGGCCGAGCCGGGGGAGACGCAGGGCATGTGCCAGCAGCAGTTCCGCGTTGAGCCGGGATTCCCCGAATGACCGCTCCCGCAGATATCGTTCCGCCCACTCCAGAAGCGGCAGGACCGTCCAGTCCCTCCGCGGGGCATCCCCGTTGGCGGGCACCGGCGCCGTCATGCACGATCCAATATATCACCGTCAGTACGGAAATGCAACGAGCCGGCCCTCCTGCTGCTCATGCGGGCCCCTCCTGCACCATGAGTGTCCGCGGTTCGCGGACGTTCCGGACGAGGTAGGTGATCCCCGCCACCGAAGCCAGCCCGCCGATGAGGAAGACGGCCGGGAGGCCGAACCACTCGCTCAGTATGCCGCCGATCAGCCCTGAGAGGTAAAACGGGGCGAGGAGGGTGTTCATGAGTCCGACGTACGTCGACCGCTTCCGTGTCGGCCCGTACTCGATCGACATGTTGTACCGCGCCATGATCTCGGTCCCAAGGTTGATGCCGAGGAAGAGGTATACGAGACGGAACCAGGCGAGCGTGGGAGCCGCGAGCGCGGTGATGCTCGCCACGAGGAGGCTCACCGATGCGACAAGGAGCGAGGTCTTGTTCCCGTACCTGTCCGCGAGGAAGCCGGTAACGAGCGAGCTGACCACCTGGATCGCGACCATGATGAGCGTGAATTCACCTATCGACGATTCATCGGCATTAAACCTCTCCAGCGCGTAGATTGTGAAAAAACTCACCGGCATCGTCGCAACCGTGAGTATCGCGCAGGCGGTTATGAACCTTCTGAAGGGGGGGTTGGACTTCAGCACGCCGGGAAGCTCCTTCAGAAATGCGAAAAACGGGCGCCGGGGCAAGAAGCTGCTCGGCTCGGTTTCCTCCAGCCCCGAGAGCGTGGCAAGGGAGGCCATCTGAAGCACGAACGCCGCAAAGAACGCGATCGCGTACGATGCGGGGAATGCGAACCTCGCGAGTATCCAGGTGAGGAAGAGTCCGCCGACGAACGCGCACCCGCCCCCCACGGAATTACGGAAGCCAACGAGGCGGCCCCGCATCCTGGGACGCGTCAGCTTCGCAAAAAGGTCAAACCACCCGGGTGTGGCAACCCCGACGACCACCTGCATCGCCGTATAGAGAAACAGGAAAAGCCAGAGGGCGACAGAAGGCCGGTCGCTCCCGAAGAGGAGTATGGCAAACGCCATGACGAGAACGAACAGCCTGTGCGTGGCACCGAACCCCAGCGCCCACGGCTTCTTCCAGGGGATCGTTTCGACATAACGCGCGGCAAAGATCTGGGGGATGAACAGTCCCACATACACAAGCACCCCCAGGGCTCCGACGGCGACATTACTCCCACCGAGCCTGTTGACAAGCGCCGGCAGGACGGTCTGCGGATTGATGAAGGCAGCCGAGGCCACAGCCAGCGCCCCTTCGACGGTGTTCAGGAGAAAATTCTTCCGTTCCGCATGGGATGCGCCCGGGACCAGGTTCCACAGGTCTCTCACTGCGCGGGGCCCCCGCTTTCCCGGGACGCGTCGTACACGACCTCCCCCGCGATAATGGTCTTCTCCACGCGCGTTGTCAGTATCTTCGGAGGATCGATATTCATGATGTCCTGAGTAAGTACAACCATGTCCGCCCATTTTCCGGGCTCGAGGGTCCCCTTTTCTCTCTCCTGGAACCCCGCGAAGGCCCCCCAGATCGTGTATGATCTGAGCGCCTCCCCGCGCGTCATCCGCTCTCCCGGGTTCCACCCCTCCTCCGGAAGCCCGCTCTGATCCTGCCGGGTGACGGCGGCATAGAAACCCCACAGCGGGTTCGGACTCTCGACGGGAAAATCCGACCCACCGGGAATAATACTCCCCTGACGAAGGAGCGATCTCCACGCATACGCCCCCTTGATCCGTTCGGGGCCCAGTCTCCGGATTGCCCAGGGCATGTCCGATGTGCAATGGGACGCCTGCATCACCGGGATCACCCCCAGCGCGTTGAACCGGGGAATATCCGCGCCCGAAAGCACCTGCGCGTGCTCGATCCGGAAACGCACGTCCCGCCCCTTCGCGCCCCGCAGCGTCATCGCCTCATCGTACACATCAAGGACGAACGCATTGGCCCTGTCGCCGATGGCATGCGTGCAAATCTGAAAACCCGCGTCGAGCGCCTGTTCCGCCGCTGCCAGCAATTCCGCCCGCGAGGTCAGCGTGAGCCCCCTGTTCCCCGGATCGTCCGAATAAGGTTCGATCAGCGCCGCCCCCCGCGATCCGAGCGCGCCGTCGGCATAGAATTTCACCCCCCGGACGGCCAGCCTTCCCCCCTCGCCGTCCCTCAGGGGACCCGATTTCCGGAAGCTTTCCCATGTCCCGGCCGAGGAGCCCGCAAGTGCGACATACACCCGGAACGGAAACCGGCCGGCGGCGATGAGATTCCTGTAGATCGCCACGCCACCCGAATCAACCCCCATGTCATGAACTTCGGTCAGGCCGCAGGCGACACAGGCGCTGACGGCCCTCTTTACCGCCTCTGTCCTTTCTTCCACCGAGGGGGGCGGGATCACGCTCTGGACGAGATCCACGGCGTTGTCGACGAACACGCCGGTGAGATTCCCGGACCGGTCGCGGAGGATCCTTCCCCCGGGAGGATCCGGGGTCTTCTCATCGACCCCCGCAATCTCCAGGGCCTTGCTGTTGACCCACACGGCATGCCCGTCGACGCGCGTGAGGAACACAGGGACCGAAGGGGACACCCGGTCGAGTGACGCCCGCGCGGGGAATCCCCTTCCGGGCCAGCGGTTTTGATCCCATCCCCGCCCGCGGATCCATCCTCCCCTGACGGTGTCGCGCAGGGCTCCCGCCACGCGCCCGGCGGCTTCCTCCTCGGAGAGCGTCCCCGAAAGATCAAGGTTCATCAGGGCCGCACCGAGCCCTTCCATGTGCGCATGTGAATCGATAAAGCCGGGATAGACCGGCTTCC
>Ga0182019_10001751_pt1 | contig 11029 bp, 10 predicted proteins | sample 812E2MmetaG_FD_120483 | JGI IMG/M metagenome (GOLD analysis project Ga0182019, IMG submission 120483) | Permafrost microbial communities from Stordalen Mire, Sweden - 812E2M metaG | ecosystem: Environmental > Terrestrial > Soil > Wetlands > Permafrost | place: Sweden: Stordalen | collected...
CAACGCCACTTTCGCCTTTTGTGCGCCAGACATGATTGTGCGCTTTTTTTCACTCATTTAAGCCTACCTTTTTATGATAGACACCATCTTATACTACTGTCTGTTTTTTGGGGTCCACTATATCGGGTTGCCCTTTGTAAGTATGATTGTCGCGAATGATGCGCCTCCTAACGTCGGCACATCCTATGGGCGCATCTTATCGTGTTCCAGCGTTGCGTGACGCTGGAGCGTTACCGGCGGCATTCCCACGCCGGAGCGTGGGAACGATATATCTGTGGTGTTTTATTTTTGCGCCTTGCCTTATGGCGTGTCTTCTAAGCCCTCAATGAGAGCTTGAGGAAGATCGCGCGAGCTGTGCAGGACGCGCAGAACATCGATGTAACTGGGGCGTTCGATATAGAATATAAGGTGCTTTTCAAAATCGGATACAGGCCACATGCGTAAACCTTCCATCATGGGCAGATGAGCATAACGCCGTGAACCTATTTCAGGCTGTTCGCCTATTAGGTCAAAAGATTTCTGCACGGCGTCCAGAAAGCGCAGTGCCGCGTTGAGGTTGTCGCGTGCGATGTAGTCCGCCAAGGCGTCAATTTCTGTATCAGCATGGGGACGGGCGCGGACGGGTTTCATCATTGGGCTGGATGCCGTTGTTTGAGAGCCTCGCGCTTGTTGTTCCAGTAAGTTTCATTAACGGAAATGGCAGGGCCGGACTCCAGACTTTCAAGCATCAGTGCTGCTAATCGCTGTTCCGCACGTTTGACCTGATCGTTACGGATGAGGGTGCGGACATACTCGCTCGACGTGCTGTAGCCTTGCTCCTGTACTTGAGTATCTACAAAATCTTTAAGTGTTTCAGGAAGGGATATGTTCATCGTTGTCATGGTGTCACCTAAAAATGGGTACGGCCTTGATAATGGCAAATTTTGCCAAATTAGTCCACAAAAAACTTTTTTCCTGTTTTTTGGCGTTGTCTGTTGAAAGTTTTTTGTGTCATATTGGATTTCTAATAAAACCAGAAGTAATAAACCATGAGCGGCCCCACAATAGAAATTACAGATCAACAGCGCCAGAGTATTAAGGCACTGGCAGCAATACAGGGTAAAAGCATTAAGGAATATGCTATGCAGCGTTTGTTACCGTTGACCGATGATGAAGAAAAAGCCATGCAGGAATTGGAAGAGTTCTTAAAGGCACGCATTGAAGCTGCCGAATGTGGCGAAGTAGTCAGCACGTCTGTTTTGGCAATATTTGAGGAAACACAGAAAACGCCACAGGCGGATCTTGCTCTAAAACGCAAACGAGAGGTGATGTGATGGAACAATACAAAACGGGCAGTGTAAGCGATGAGACATTTGACGATTTTCTCGCAGAACTTTGGCTTACTTCAATCATGTAAAGACCATTCGGTTACCCACAAAGAAAGTGCCCCGCCAGTTTCCTGGCAGGGGACTTTAGTCACAAATCACCCTGAATAAATTAACGTATTTTCAGAGGGGCTTGGCTTTTATACGCTTTTATGAGGCGAAAATCCTTTAACTAGACGCTAAACCGGCAATATTGTAACCGCAATCGACATAGGTAATTTCTCCGGTAATGCCCGAAGCCAAATCGGAACACATAAACGCCGCCGCGTTACCGACTTCTTCTATCGTGATGTTTCTTTTTAACGGCGAAGTATCGGCCGCTTTATTTAACATGGATTTAAAATCATTAATACCCGATGCGGCCAGCGTTCTGATCGGGCCTGCCGAGATCGCATTAACGCGTGTGCCTTCCGCGCCTAAGGCCACGGCCATATAACGCACATTGGCTTCTAGGCTGGCTTTGGCAACGCCCATGACATTGTAGTTAGGAATCGCCCGTTCCGCGCCCAAATACGTTAAGGTCAGCAATGAACCGTTACGACCCTTCATCATCGCGCGTCCGGCTTTTGCCAGCGCAGTAAAGCTGTAAGAACTCACATCGTGGGCGATTCTGAAATTTTCGCGGGTGGTGACATCGACATAATCGCCGTTCAGCGCGTCACGCGGCGCAAAAGCGACCGAATGCACAATGCCGTCCAAGCCGTCCCAATGCTCGGCCAGTTTTTCAAACACCGTGTTTATATGTTCATCAATGCTGACGTCGCATTCTATAACGATTTTTGAATCACATTGCTGCGCCATTTCTTCGACACGGCTTTGCAGCTTTTCATTTTGAAAAGTGAACGCCAATTCAGCCCCTTCGCGGTGCATGGCTTGGGCAATGCCCCATGCAATGGAACGGTTACTGGCTAAACCCACAATCAAGACCTTTTTGCCCTGCATAAAACCCATTATCATCTCCCCGTGTTGTTATTTTTGTTGTGTTTCAATCCGCACCCCTCCGCATCATTGCCCACAGTTAAGCGGGAGTGCAACGGCTTTAGCCGTTGCTATCAGCGCTGACTATAGATACAACAACGGCTAAAGCCGTTGTACTCCTGTTTTTAATGCCTTAGCTGTGGGCAGTGACTCCGCCGCATCCGGCGGGTGAATCCAAGTATCTACGACCCTTTTGTTGATGTCCAGTTTTTTGTGCTATCCTCGCCGGATTCCCAATGATTTTTCCTACGCCTCCGTCAAAATTTTTTAAGACTAAAAACATGCAAAAACAACTGACCATCCGAGACTGGATTCTTTATTCTCTCCTTAGCTTATTGATAGTATTACTGTTGCTGACTATGTACCAGATTGATCGGCAATGGCTAAAACTCACAGAAATGGAAGCTGCGATGTATGAACAGTCTAAGGACATGCGGGAACTACATAGCAGTATTGCTTCAGGTGCGTTGCCTGCTGCATCGGTGGCTAACGCTTCTGCCGCGAAAGATGTGGCTCCAGCTTTTAAGCGAGCCCAGGCCGCAACGCGTTTACCTGATTACGCTCAGGGTGATTGGCTTGTTGATCCTCTGGAGGCAAATCTTAAGACACTGACACCTTTGATTTCCACTGACGGATATGCTGCAACCGTACAAAGTTTTGTGCAGGAGAGCTTGGTGACTCGTGATCCTGATACTTTAGAGTGGCAAGGTTTGATTGCTAAAAGCTGGAAAGTCAGCGATGACGGTTTAACGATCACTTTTCAGTTGCGTGATGATGTCACCTTTTCCGATGGCGTGCCTTTAACTGCTGAAGATGTGGTTTTTACCTACAATTTTACGATTAATGAAGCGATACAAGCGCCAAGTGATAGAGCGGCTTTGCAAAAGATTAAGGAGGTAAAGGCTAATGGTAAATATGAAGTGGTCTTTACTTTTAATGAACCGTATTTTCTATCTATATCACTCGCGGGCGGCAGTGCCATTTTGCCCAAACATTTTTATGAAGAATACTTAAAAAGTCCGCAAAAATTTAATGAATCCAAGGGTTTATTGCTGGGGAGTGGGCCCTATAAATTGCTGGATCCTAAAAACTGGAGTCCGGATAAAGACACTGTCGAATTGGTGCGTAATGAACGCTATTGGGGCGACGTACAACCCGCCTTTAACCGTTTATTGTGGAAGATTATCCAGAATGACAGTGCCCGGTTAACTACCTACCGTAACGGCGAGATAGATTCTTATATTGCACGGCCTGTCGAATATCAAACACTAAAAAAAGATGAACAAGTTACGGCTAAAAGCCAGCTTTTTGAGTACATGAGTTTGGCGAGAGGTTATAAATATATTGGTTGGAATCAAGAGCGAGGCGGTAAACCGACTCGATTTGCCGATAAGCGGGTCAGGCAGGCCATGGCCTATTTGACCGATGTTAATCGAATTATTGATGAAGTCTATTTGGGGTATGCTGAACCTGCAATTGGCCCTTTTGGTAGCAAAACCAAACAGCACGATAGCAGCTTGCAACCTTACCAATTCAATTTGGAAAAAGCCAAGGCTTTGCTAAAAGAGGCTGGATATGAAGATAAAAATGGTGATGGCGTATTGGAAGACAAGGCTGGTCAGCCTTTTGAATTTAAACTGATCTATACCCAATCTGTTGAGGACTATAAACGTTTGGTGCTGCTGTTAAAAGATACTTATGCTAAGGCAGGCGTGAGATTGATTGCTTCGCCACAAGAATTTCCAGTCTTGGTGGAAAGTTTGGAAAAGAAAGATTATGACGCGAGCATGTTGGCATGGGGTGGTGGGCTGGAAAGCGATTTGTATTATGTTTTTCATAGTTCCCAAGCAAAAGAAGGCAGTAATCGCAACAGTTACAAAAATACAGAATTGGACAAGGTAATTGAGCAAGCGCGTAGCACAGTTGACGATGAAAAGCGCATGCCATTGTGGCAGCAGGCCGAACGGATTATTTACGAGGATCAGCCTTATACGTTTTTAGTTCGAACCAAAGACTTGTTGTTTATTGATAAACGCATCGCTAATGTGCAGATGACCAAAACCGGTTTGAATTTTGGTGGCTTACCTCAGGAAAACTACGTACCGCTTTATCAGCAAAAATATAAGCAATAAACCGAGATCCAACCGATGTTAACTTACCTACTCCGACGATTATTGCTGATGATTCCCACGTTGCTTGGGATTTCGATTGTAGTGTTTACAGTGATGGCTCTATCGCCCGGCGGTATTACTCCGCAGGCGCTGACCAGCGGCATGGAAATGAAGCCGGAACAGCGTAAGGCGATAGAAGACTATTACAACAAGCGTTACGGCTTGGATAAACCCGCGCCGGTGCAATACTTGCACTGGCTGAATAATGTTTCACCGATTGGTTTTATCTCCGACGAGCAGGGCAATCGGGGCGAGTTTTCTTTCAATAAGCCTATGGATTTGGGCACGAGTTTTCAATACGGACGGCCGGTGTCGGATATTCTTGCCGAACGGATTCCGATCACGCTGCTGCTTAATTTGGTTACCATTCCGGTCATTTACCTGATCGCTATTTTCGTTGGCATGAAGTCCGCAACCGATCGCGGCGGCTCCTTCGATGTGGGCATGGGCATGTCGATGCTGGCCTTATGGTCTATCCCGACCATGCTGGCCGGCGTGCTGTTGTTGGGTTTTTTTGCCAATATCCAGCATTTTCAGTGGTTTCCGACTTCCGGTATCAGTAGCCGTGAGGCACTGGACATGCCGTTTTTGCCGCATTGGGGACAAACCGGTTTTGTGCGTGGTTTTTTGTTGGATCGAGTATGGCATTTGGTATTGCCGGTGATCTGTTTATCTTACGGCGGTTTTGCAGCCTTGGCGAAATTGATGCGGACGTCAATACTGGAAAACCTGCATTCCGATTATGCGCGCACTGCCCGTGCCAAGGGCTTGTCCGAACATGACGTGTTGTGGCGGCATGTGTTTCGTAACAGTTTATTGCCGCTGATCACCATTTCGGCAGGGTTGTTGCCTAGCCTGTTGGCAGGATCTTTAATCGTGGAATATATTTTCAGCATCAACGGCATGGGGCAACTGGCGGTGGAGGCGGTCAAAAGCCGCGACCGGGAACTGGTGCTATCAATTACCTGGGTGAGCGGCTTGCTCACATTAATCGGTTATTTGATGGCCGATTTTTGTTATACCTTGGCCGACCCGCGAGTAAGTTATGATTAAGCCTTTGATTAGCCGTGAATCTTACGCCGCCCGCGTTTGGCGTAAAACGCTGGATGGCGTTGGTGTAAAAGTGGGTTTAGCCTGGATAGCGTTGTTAGTGTTCGCTGCCGTATTTGCGCCGTTTTTAGCCAATTCCATGCCGTTATTAATGAGTAAAGACGGCGTCATTTCCGCACCGGTTTTGCAATACCTGTCGGTAGAAGATGCCTGGGTACTGGCGACATTCTTTGTCGCGCTGATGGTTTACCGACTGCAACTCGGTGCCGGTAAGCGTGTCCTGTTGTTTTTGTTGGGGGCTTTTGTTGCCGCCGTGTTGGTTAATTGGGTCGTTAAACCGCCGGTGCTGGTGATTTATGACGATTTTCGCACGACCGCTTATACGCAAGTGGATTGGCGGATCATGCCGCCGATTCCCTATGCGCCTACCGATTACCTGCGCGATTTAGTCAGCAAAGGTTTGGAAGCGCCATTAGTAACGGTAGGGCACACTCATTTGATGGGTACCGAAGAGAGCGGCGCCGATGTGTTAAGCCGGATGATACATGCTTGCCGGATTTCGCTGAGCATAGGCTTGATCGCTTCCGGTATCGCGTTGTTTATCGGCGTGATTGTGGGCGGTCTGATGGGGTATTTTTCCGGTATTGTCGATATGTTGGGTATGCGTTTGGTAGAGATTTTTGAAGATATTCCCACGCTGTTTTTGCTGCTGACTTTCGTCGCTTTCTTCGGGCGTAGTTTGTATATGATGATGGTGATTATCGGCATCACCGGTTGGTCAGGTTATGCGCGTTATGTGCGGCAGGAGTTTTTGAAATTGCGCAAACAGGATTATGTGCAGGCCGCCGTGGCCAGCGGCTTGCCGCTCAGTTCCATCCTGTTTCGGCACATGCTGCCCAATGGCATTGCGCCCTTGCTGGTCGCTGTGAGCTTTGGCGTGGCCGGAGCAATTTTGTCGGAGGCGACCTTAAGTTTCCTAGGATTAGGCGTGGTAGATGCGCCTTCCTGGGGGCAAATGCTCGATCAGGCCGTCAAGTCGTCGACGTTTAATTGGTGGATGGCGGTATTTCCCGGCGGGGCGATTTTCATGACGGTGTTCGCCTATAATTTGATCGGCGAAGCGTTTCGCGATGCCATTGATCCCAAGCTGGCATCCAAGGCGGGGCATTCATGAGCCAGCCGTTGCTGGAAGTCCGTAACCTGCGCACTTATTTGCAATCGGGCGGTCGGGAAGTTAGAGCCGTCGACGATGTCAGTTTTTGCATCCCCAAAGGCGAAACTTTTTGTCTGGTGGGGGAATCCGGCAGCGGCAAGTCGGTTAGCGCGTTGTCGGTGATTTGCCTGTTACCGCAGGGGATAGCTTCGCATCCTGGCGGAGAGATACTGTTTAACGGTCGGGACTTGTTGAAACTGGATGATCCTGGGATACGCGCGATTCGCGGCTCGCAAATTGCGATGATTTTCCAGGAGCCGATGACCTCACTGAATCCGGTAATGACCATCGGTGAGCAAATCACTGAAGCGTTGTACACACACCATCCTGATATGAGCGAATCGGAAGCCCAGCAGCGCACGATTATGGCGTTAGAGCAGGTGCAGATGCCCCATGCCTCAGGCCGGTTTCATGATTATCCGCATCAATTGTCCGGCGGACAAAGGCAGCGCGTGATGATAGCGATGGCGCTGGCCTGCGAACCCCAGTTGCTGATTGCCGACGAACCTACCACCGCACTGGATGTGACGGTGCAGGCGGAGATTTTGCGCCTGATGCGCAAGTTGCAGGACGATACCGGCATGAGTATGCTGTTTATTACCCACGATTTTGGCGTGGTGGCGCAGATGGCGCAGTGGGTGGGCGTCATGCAGCAGGGCAAGCTGGTGGAATCAGGGTCTTGTGCAGACGTGTTGCATAATCCACAGCATGCTTACACCCGGCAATTACTGGCGGCATTGCCGGAAAATCTGGTAAAACCGGTAGGTGTGCGGCAGCTGTCAGAAAATGTAGCGGTAGGACAGACAAAAAATCAAACGCCGCTGCTGCAAATCCGCGATCTAAAAGTCTGGTTTCCGATTAAAAAAGGTTTGTTACGCCGCACCGTCGATTATGTGCGTGCGGTAGACGACGTGTCGTTGGATATTTTGCCGGGCCAAATCGTTGCGCTGGTGGGCGAATCCGGTTGCGGCAAAACCACGCTAGGCCGGGCGGTACTGCAATTGGAGCCGCCGACTTCCGGAAGCATACAACTACAGGGGCAAGAGTTGATAGGACTTTCCGCCCGAACGTTGCGGCCATTGCGGCGGAAGATGCAAATCGCTTTTCAAGATCCGCAGTCTTCATTGAACCCGCGTTTGCTTGTTGAAACCACGCTGACCGAGCCGATGAAAGTTCATGGTATCGGTGCGAATCATGACGAGCGCATAGAGCTTGCCAGCCAGCTTTTGGAAAGCGTGCAACTCGACCGCGATTTTCTGTGGCGTTACCCGCATGAATTTTCAGGCGGACAGCGCCAGCGTATCGGCTTGGCGCGTGCGCTGGCGCTGAATCCTGAATTTATTGTCTGCGATGAAATTACCAGCGCCCTGGATGTTTCAGTGCAGGCGGAAATTTTGCAATTGTTATTAACTATCCGCCAGCAACGTAATTTGACCTTATTGTTCATTACTCACAACATTGGGGTGGTGGAATATCTGAGCGACCAAACGGTGGTGATGTACCAAGGCAAAATAGTCGAGCGGGGCGCAACCGCCCAGGTTTGCGGACATCCTCAGCACCCTTATACGCAGAAATTGCTGGCGGCGGTGCCGAAATTGCTGGTTTAGTTCGTAGACGGGTTGCCAACGAGTGCGGATAGTCCTACATCAATATCGGCGTCGATCCGACCACTTACAGCTGGGGCAACATGATTAACGGCGCGCGTCTGGAAATGGAGCGCGAGCCTGTCGTCTGGTGGTCTTTGTCCGCCGCCTTTGTATTTATGTTCGCCCTGGTGTTGGCGACCAACTTATTCGCCGATACCGTGCAGGATGCGTTTGATCCTAGGCGGGGAGGGAATGGATAAACAACCATCATAGGTATCAGATTAAGGCATAAAACCACGAAGAACACGACTACACGAAGAAAATCCAAAGTGCTGTAGGCTGAGCGTTGAAAACCGTTGGTTCCGCCGGATGCGGAAAGCCGCATCCGGCGGTGTGTGAGGTGACGGACGTAATTCCGACCACCCCGACCCGATTTAGGGCTGAATCAGGCTTTCTTGCGGCGACCCGTTGCGGCCAAACCGGCAAGGCCCGCGACCATCAGGGCGAGGCTGGTCGGTTCGGGGGTGACAAATACCGATACGTTGCCTGAACGATTCAGTGTATTCGGATAGGCGCTTCCATCATCTACCGCAAGACCCTGATACCTAACGCCAGCAGCATCAACATTGCCAGGCCCATTCTCGAAATAATCCCCAAGCTTCAGATCCGTCGTGCGATTCATGAAGATATCGGGGCCAATCAAAAACTGGATTGTTGCCTGAGCAACGGGATTATACAGACCGAATTGCAAATCCCTAGAAACGGATTGCCCTAAGAGAATAGTGCCAAAATCATAGGTGGGAACCTGATATGCGCCGGTAGCCGTATTGGAATACCAAGCCAATTCGTCGTAGTTCTTGGCGAAAATATTGCTTTGCGGGCCAAAATAAGGCGCGCCACTGGTGGGGAAGTTGCCCTGTTTTCCGTCATCGGCAAATTCTGTGGTCAACTTAACGTTATAAAGGTCTTTAACCGACGATAGAGTCGATAGCGTTTCGCTATGACTGTTGGCGCCGTCTAGCCAACTGCCTTGTGTTGAGAGTAAATCGTTGGTGATGGTTGCGTGTATGGTGAAACCGGTAACCAGTCCGTTTCCGTCATACGTCAGGCTGTTGGCTAAGATAATCCCCGTAATGGCATTCGTGCTTGCAGAGCCACCGCCATTACCGGTTTGGTTGTCATAAAACTCCTGTGTTCTGTTAGTAACCGTAGTGCCTGGAATGGGTTCGTTGCCATTGAATCCGGCGACATCTTGAAACCATTGCCCTTGCGATGCAGAAGGATCGTTGGCTGGCCCGGTATTGCCACCATTGAAGACTGGAGGGCTGGTAATATCCAGGAAAGGTGATGCCGCCGCCATTTGAGTGGTTAATGCCAGCGCCAAGCCTATCGAGCATAATATTAATGTAGAGCGAGTAAACATAAGAATTCTCCAAATTGAAAATATTAAAGTGGACAAATCGGGAGGAACTTTAGCCTCTAGGTTGTGTCGCTTTTTTTTTAGACGGATCAAATAGGTTGTAAAAAAACCTGACATATTGACCATTTTTCAAGCCTAACCAAGCTATTAATTCAGCTTTCAACACCAAAAATCAATGCAACAATGTGCAGTATGACTAAAAGACAGGTTATGGCATCCATTATCCATAAATCAGCATACAGAATGCCAAAAATTAAAAAATTAAAAAATTTCATATTTATTTCAATAGGATAGGAGATATAATTTGATTTGATTTGATTTGATGTTAATAATTTATAATGTGTAAAAAATACTGACACTTTAATCAGCCTAAACTTTTATGGGCAATCATGCTCCATATTAGCCAGTTTATATCGGCAAGAGCCGTAAATATGACGGAGAAAGCGTGTGCTGGGGCCTCATTCGCATTATTTCGGCATGTAAAGATGGTGCTGCCCCATTTTCGCCTAACAAAAAAACTGTAAAAAAACCTGACAATATGTAAAAGCATTAATGCGTAAATAAATCGACCAGATATAACAATGAACATAATGAGTTCCATTAAGCTTGGTGGGGAAGGTTTGCTGTTTTTCCCACCCATTTACAACTCAACCCTCATTCTTAAAAGCCTGAGGATCAAGCGTCGCCTCCATCTGCTGTACATCCAGTTCATTTTCCCATTTAGCGGCGACCACGGTGGCGACGCCGTTGCCAATCAGGTTGGTTAGGGCGCGGGCTTCGGACATGAAGCGGTCTATGCCGAGTATCAGAGCAAGTCCGGCGACGGGTATGGTCGGTACGGCGGACAGCGTCGCCGCTAGCCAGGTAGGTCGGGCACATCTTTTCGTGCCCGACATTTCCACATTAAAATATGTCGATGAGGTTGGGTAAATCCGTTGACGTCTCGATTCCGACCGCCGTAATGTTGGGCAACGATAAAGCCGTTACCTACATTTGGAGTATTTGTAATGCAACTCCAAAGTTTGATTACCCCTACGAGCCTCAACCCTCATTCTTATTGGTTTTAGGATCAAGCGTCGCCTCCATTTGCTGTACATCCAATTCATTTTCCCATTTTGCGGCCACTACGGTGGCGACGCCGTTGCCGATAAGGTTGGTCAAGGCGCGGGCCTCGGACATGAAGCGGTCTATGCCGAGTATCAGCGCAAGTCCGGCGACGGGGATGGTCGGCACGGCGGACAGCGTCG
>Ga0182019_10001752_pt1 | contig 11029 bp, 10 predicted proteins | sample 812E2MmetaG_FD_120483 | JGI IMG/M metagenome (GOLD analysis project Ga0182019, IMG submission 120483) | Permafrost microbial communities from Stordalen Mire, Sweden - 812E2M metaG | ecosystem: Environmental > Terrestrial > Soil > Wetlands > Permafrost | place: Sweden: Stordalen | collected...
CGACTGGCCCAGGAGGAGATCTTCGCCTGGATGGAAGGCCGGACGACCGAGCACCAGGAGCGCGCCTACGTTTCGAGGGAGGACACGCGCATCCGCGAAACCGCCGGGCCGGCCGTTGCTGACGCGGTGGCCGCCCTCGTGATGGCCGACATGCTCGAGCCCGAGGATGCGGCGGCGCTCTACGCACCATGGGCAGAGGCCGTAGGGGAACCGGCGCTGCCGGAATACGAGGACGACGACTCGGACTGACATCGCCGTGGGGCGGCCGAGGCGTGGCCGAGGGTCTGCTCGGCGCCGCCCGGCGGCGCTCCGAGTTGTCGAGTCGTCCGATCGCCCTCACCGGCGAGCGAGGTGGACACGCGACCGATCGTCATGCAAGACTCGCGTCCATGAAGCAATCGATCGTCGCGTTGGACATGGAAGGCGTGCTGACGCCGGAGATCTGGATCGCCGTCTCCGAAAAGACCGGCATCCCGGAACTGCGCCGCACGACCCGCGATGAGCCGGACTACGACAAGCTCATGCGCGGGCGTCTGGCCCTTCTGGACCAGCACGGTCTGAATCTGTCGGACATTCAGGGTGTCATCGGCACTCTGGCGCCCCTGCCCGGTGCGAAGGAGTTCCTGGACGATCTGCGCCGTTCCGTGCAGGTCGTCATCCTGTCGGACACGTTCGAGCAGTTCGCCGCTCCTCTGCTTCGCCAGCTCAACTACCCCACGCTGCTGTGCCACCGGCTGGTCGTCGAGGACGACCACATCACGGGCTACCAGCTGCGCATCCGGGAGCAGAAGCGCGAGGCCGTGGCCGCGTTCAAACGCATGAACTACCACGTCATCGCCGGCGGCGATTCCTTCAACGACACCGCCATGCTCGGCGAGGCTCACGCAGGGATCCTGTTCCGCGCGCCCGACAGTGTGAAACGGCAATTCCCGCAGTTCCCGGCCGTCGAGACCTACGCCGACCTGATGGGGTTGATCAAGGTGGCGATGGCGTAGCCTTGCCTGTCGCCGCTCCGGCTTAGTCGGCGAGCTCGAACGGCAACGCTTGCAGGACTGTTCCCACCGTTTCCTGCTCGGTCCTCGAGATCCCGACGGAGTCTGCGACCGAGATCCACCCCGAGACTGCCGCGGCGACCTCGCGGACGATCTCGCGGGCGCGACCTTCCGACAACCCGTACAGGCGGTGCGTCTCCAGGGCCGCGGGCAGGCTCGGCTCGGTCGTCGTCCCGTCGATCGCCAGCGAGTGCTCGCGATTCTCCCGAGCGGGGTTCATGTCGAATGCGGGGGCGAGGCGCCAGCCTTCGGGGCAGCGCAGGAACCCGTGGTTACGCAGGTGGTCGTCCCGATTCCCGGCGAGGACGTTGAAGATGAGACGCCGAAAGAGTTGCTCGAGATCGTCGCGCACGGCCGTGTGGGCGACGACATCGGCCACTGCCTTTGCGAGATCAGGGTAGCCGGCGGGCTCGCCATCGTCCTTCCCGGTCATCGTCATCGCCGATGCGTAGAGCCGTCGTCCCGCTTCCGTTCGGTCGAACCGACGGGTCGCGAACGTGTGCCCGTGCATTCCCAACCGCATCAGCGACGTCTCGGCCACCTCGATCCCGGCTGCTCGCGCGAGGCGAGCGTAGACCTCCTCCCACGCGCCGGAATCCAGCCGATCGGTCCGGGACGGGAACTTCGCGATCCACAGGTAGCCCTCGACGCTGAGGAAGTTGGCCTTTGGCCGCGTCCCGCCAAGCGAGCTGCCAGGGGTGATAAGGAGCGCGATCGTAGGATCGGCAATCTGCTCGCCGTGGTGCTCCTCGAACGCCCGCGCGGCGTCCTCGAGAGCCCGGAGGCCGGTCAGCGGCGGAATGGCCGGATCGCGATGATCGACGAACGGGCCTTTGATGCCGCGGCGGAGCCGGAGTGCCCCCATCCGGGTCTCGTCGGCCACGCCAGCGAGGAACTCCCAATCACTGAGCCGACGCGCCCGGCGGCCCTCCTGTTTGGCCGCGATCGCCTCCCGACGCTCAAGGAGGAGCCTGCCCCACAGGTCAGGCGAGGTATCGCCAAGGATTGAAGGCATGCCGCCGCCCGGCGCGTATTGCGGCCCTTCCACAAGCCGAAGCCGAGGCTCAAGCTCGAATCCCTCGTCGCTCTGGAGCCAGGAACGCGCATACTCGAATGCGACGGTAGGTCGCGGTCCCCCATACCTGGTCAGAACGCCCACCGGGCGCGCTGGGCCAAGTTGGGGCGCATCGAGCGTGACGATGAGCTGTTCTTCAGAGCTCATCGGCGAGCCCCTTTACAGTCGACCGATACGGCCGGGGCGATCGGGCATCGACCAAGCGATGCCCGAGCTCATCTTGCTCCGCCAGCCGGTCGATATCGGCCCCCAGCGACAGCACCTCGAGCACACGGACGAGCACGGCTGCGCTGACGCTCAGATCGCCCGACTCGAGCCGACGGATCGTGGGTCGTGATACAAGAGCCCGAGCAGCAAGCTCCGCTTCGCTCATGCGGCGGCGTAGGCGGGCAGCCTTCAGCCGCTCGCCCAACGCGTCGGCCTGCTGCCTGGTCTTGGGAAAGAGCGTCCTCGCTGGCCTGCTCATGGCACATAGTATTGTCGTAAGCGGCCTCTTCTGTCAATACTATGTTATCTCGCGAGGCCCAGGGCGATCCAGGCGCATCCGAAAGCCTCTTCGGCGACGGGTTTCCGGCTGCTGACATTTCACGTGTGTCCAGAGGACTGAAGATCAGATGGCCGCGCTCCCGCGACCCCGCCCTTTACCAGCCCAGGGCGCGCATCACTGCGGCCGTCGTTGGCGCCGCTTCGATGATCGCGCCGGCACCGCCCGCGGTTCGCTCGGCCGTCTCGGGATCCTTCAGACCGTGGCCGGTCAGGACGCAGACGACCGTGGCATCGGCCGGGATCCGCCCCGCCGCGGCCAGCTTGCAAACACCCGCCAGGCTGGCCGCCGAGGCGGGCTCGCAGAAGATCCCCTGGCGAGTGGCGAGGTCCCGGTAAGCGGCCACGATCTCGTCGTCGGTGACCGTCTCGATGAGACCGCCCGACTCGTCGCGCGCCGCCACCGCCTGCTTCCACGAGGCCGGGTTGCCGATTCGAATGGCAGTGGCGATCGTCTCTGGCTTCTCGACCGGATGGTCCAGCACGATCGGGGCCGCGCCTGCCGCCTGGAAGCCGTACATGCGTGGCTTGGCCGCGATTCGGCCTGCGGCCTCGTAGCGATTGAAGCCGGCCCAATAGGCCGTGATGTTGCCGGCGTTTCCGACGGGAATGGCCAGGATGTCGGGGGCACGGCCAAGGTCGTCGCAGACTTCGAACGCGGCCGTGGTCTGGCCGTCGATGCGGTAGGGATTGACCGAGTTGACCAGGGTGACCGGATGGTCCTTCTGCTCGGCCATTTCGCGAACGACCCTCAGAGCTTCGTCGAAGTTGCCGTCGACGGCGACGATCTTCGCCCCTGCCGCGAGTGCCTGGATCAGCTTGCCGAGGGCGATCTTGCCCTTGGGCAGAACCACGATCACCTCCAGCCCGGCGGCTGCGCCGTAGGCCGCGGCGGAGGCGGAGGTGTTGCCGGTGGAGGCGCAGATGACCGCCTGCGCGCCCTCTTCCACGGCCTTTGAGATGGCCATGACCATGCCCCGGTCCTTGAACGAGCCGGTGGGGTTCATGCCCTCGTACTTCACGAAGAGATTGGGCACGCCGATGCGCTTGGCGATGTGGTCGATGCGGACCAGCGGCGTGAAGCCTTCGCCCAGGCTGATGATCGGTGTGGCGGCGGTGATCGGAAGGAACTCGCGGTAGCGCTCGACCAGGCGCGGGCGAGCGGTTGCGGGGCGAGCTGCGGCGCCCACGGACGGGCTGGCGGCGGCGCCGATGGACATGGCTGAGACTGAGCTGCTGGCGGACGAGGCGGACACTTCGATCGGCTCCGGCTACGAGGTCAGGATCGGATAGATGGGCACATCGCGATCGGCCGGGACGAGCGATTCGATCGCCTCGCGAACCTCGGCCAGCGGCACGGGTCGCGTCTGGACCGCAACCCAGGTCCGACTGCGATGGCGCGGCACGCTGCTGGGCGGCGGCCCGACGATTTCCTCGGCCAGGCGGCCGGGAACTTCCTCTGGCAGAACGCCCGGCAGGCAGACGAACCACGGCCGGCGAACGGTGTCCCGGTCGTCGGCCAGAGTGACGAGCTGCGGAGCCGCGGGCGGCAGATCGGCCCAGGTGCTGAGGCCGCTCCGGGCGATCTCCAGCAGGTCGGCCAGGACGGCGCTGCTGGTGGCGGGGCCGCCGGCTCCGGGACCCTCCATGGAGATGCGGCCAACGGGATCGGCATCGACCTCGAGGCGGTTCATGACGCCATCCGTTCGACCGAGCGGCGCGCCTACCGGCACGGCGGACGTCATGACGGAGCCCGCCAGGCCGTAATACGGCTCGGCAGTGCCGGGGGTGCTGGCCGTGGCCACCAGCCGGATAGCGAGGCCCAGACCTACGGCCCCGGCGATGTCGCTCGCCGACACGCCGGTAATGCCGGGCTTCCCGTCGCCGCGCAGCGACGGCGGGCAGGCGACGATCGAGCCGATCTCCGGCCACGCCCCGAAGCACAGTCGGGTCAGGACGGCCAGCTTGTTGGCGGCGTCCCGGCCCTCGACGTCGGCGCTCGGATCGCGCTCCGCGTAGCCCTGGGCCTGAGCGGCCGCGAGCACTTCCTCGTAGCTGCGATGGGCCTGCATCATCTCGGTGAGGATGAAGTTGGTGCTGCCGTTGACGATGCCGCGCACGCGGCGGATGCGATTCGCCGCCAGACCGCGGGCGATCGTGTCGAGAACGGGTGTGCCGCCACAGACCGACGCCTCGTAGCGAAGGGCTGTGCCCTTCGAGCGGGCGACCGCCTCCATCTCCATGCCGTGGTGGGCCAGCACGTGTTTGTTGGCCGTGACCACGGGCTTGCCGGCAGTGAGCGCGGCGGCGATGAGCGTCCGGGCCGGCTCGTCGCCGCCAAGCAGCTCCACGACCATATCCACGTCGTCGCTCCGAACGGTGGCCGCAGCGTCGGACACGAGGATCTCACGGGGCATCCCGCGATCGACCGCGCCCTGGACGTTCAGCTCGGCGATGGCCACAAGCTCGAGCATCCGGCCGCCCGCCGGACCGATTCGCCGGTCCGGACTGCGCAGAAAGCCGCGGGCCACCTCGGCGCCGACGGTGCCCACACCGAGGATCGCGACACGTATCGGTCGTTGCTCGGATGGCATGGCTTCGGACTGGGGCCAGCGGTGCCGAGATGGCGCCGCAGCCGACGGATGACCGGTGTAACTTGTCGTTCGGGAATGGTAACCGAGCGGCGCGTGCGCGGGCCCGCCGGGAAACCGGTGCGGGCGAACTCGCGGCAGGGACTCGCGGGGACCGGAGCGGGCGCCTCGGCCCCACTCGCTGAATTCGGGACCGTCGGACCGAGGCGCCGCAGGAGAGGGAAAGGGAGAGCGAGAGGGAGAGGACGATGGGCGAGCGGGGCCTGAGCGATCCGATTTCGAGACGAGACCTCATACGGGCGGGACTGACCGGAGCGGCCGGGCTGACCGCTCTTCCCGCCTTGATCGCGGCCTGCAACGCGGCCGGGGCCACCGCGACTCCGACCGGCGCGGCTACGCCACTCCCCACAGCCTCGCCCGCGCCGACGCCGAGCCCCATCCCCAGCGACTTCCTCCACCGCAAGCTATCCGGGCCGCTCAAGCTTAGCTGCACGTACTCGGACATCGCGGAAAAGGCCGGAGTGGAGACGGTCCAGGCTGCCTTCGGAACGCTCACGGGGCTACAACCCACCCTGCACATCGTCGACAACGACCAATTCCAGGTTTCCATCGACACCTACCTCGGCGGCACGCCGGACGATCTCTTCACCTGGTTTCCCGGATACCGGATGCGGTTCTTCGCCCAGGAGGGTTTGATACTGCCGATCGACGACGTCTGGGCCCCGATCCAGGACAAGTTCGCTCCGGCTCTTGCCGGAGCGGTCACCGGAGATGACGGCAAGGTCTACGGCATCCCCGTCGACTACTACCCCTGGGCGATGTTCTATCGCAAGAGCGTCTGGGCGGCGCACGGCTACGAAGTGCCGACCACCTGGGATCAGCTGCTGGCGCTGTGCGCTCGAATGAAGAAGGACAGGCTCACGCCGATTGCCTTCAGCGACCTCGAGGGCTGGCCGGCGCTGGGCACATTCGACATCCTCAACCTGCGTCTGAACGGCTACGACTTCCACATGGCTCTGCTGACCGGCAGGGAGAGGTGGACGGACGAACGGGTCACCGGTGTCTTCAAGGAGTGGGCCAGGCTGGTCCCGTACTACGCCGGTGGCTTCCTGAAGCTGACCTGGCAGCAGGCCTGCGACGCGCTCACCCGTGGGCAGGCAGGCATGTACTACCTCGGTCTCTTCATGACTGCGGAGGTCGTCGCGATCGACGAAACCGTCCTCGACGACATCGACTTCTTCGAGTTCCCCTACTTCGGCAACGAGTTCGACGCGGAGCGAGCGGTCGAAGCGCCGGCGGACGTCTGGGCCATGGCCGCCAAGTCTCCGACGCTCGGTGCGGACAGGGGCAACGCCCGCGCCTACCTCGAATTCTGGGCGCAGGGCTCCACGCAACTCCTGATGTACAACTCCGCGCCGAGCCTTATTCCCGCCGCTCCGGACATAGACGTGAGCAAGCTCGATCGTCTGAGCGCGAAGTCCGTGCAGTTGGTGAGCCGGGCGCAGCGCATCACGAGCTTCTTCGACCGCGACAGCCGCGACGACTGGACCAGCGTCTCGGGCGGGGTGGCGGGGTTCTTTCTCGACTTCCTCATGAACCCGGGGCAGGACCTCGCCAAGCTACAGCAGCAAATCCAGAACTTCTGGGACGCGCTGCCGCCGTTTGGCGGGTAGCCACGCCAGCCTCTGCCCACCGTGCAAGCTTCCGAGGCTTCGCCGTCCGCTAAACTCCGTGCACCATGACGATCGAATCAGCCGCCAAGTCGCCCGCTTCGACCAGACCGTCGAGTATGCCCGTCAAGCCGCGCATCTTCAGCGGCATCCAGCCCACGGGTCGGCCTCACCTTGGCAACGACCTCGGCGCGATCCGCAACTACGTCGCCCTGCAGGACCGCTACGAGTCGATCTACTGCATCGTCGACTACCACGCCCTGACCCACGTCCACGAGCCCGAAGTGCTGCGCCGCCAGACCCTGGAGATGGCCGCAGCCCTGATCGCCCTCGGCCTGGACCCGAAGCGCTGCACGCTGTTCGTCCAGTCGGATCGGCCCGAGCACACCGAGCTGTGCTGGCTCCTGAGCACCGTCACGCCGGTCGGCTGGCTGCTTCGCACGCCGACCTACAAGGAGAAGCGCGCCAACCAGCCCGACGACGTCAACAACGGCCTGCTCAGCTACCCGGTCCTGCAGGCCGCGGACATCGTCCTGTACAAGGCCTCGCTCGTGCCGGTCGGCAAGGATCAGGCCGCCCACCTGGAGCTCAGCCGCGAGATCGTGCGCGCCTTCAACGCCCGGTACGGCGAGACGTTCCCTGAGCCGCAGCCGGTCTACACCGAGGCGCCGGTCGTCCTCGGCACCGACGGCGTCAGGAAGATGAGCAAGTCGATCGGCAACACCATCGAGGTCCTGGCCGAGCCGGACGCGATCCGGAAGCAGATCATGTCGATGGTTACCGACACGGAGCGAATCATGCGATCGGACCCGGGCCGGCCCGGGGTATGCAACGTCTGCCAGCTGCATCGCCACTTCGGCGACGACTACGAGGAGATCTGGGAGGGCGAGCGCACCGCTCGCACCGGCTGTGTCGATACCAAGAAGCTGCTGGCCGAGCGGATCATCGCCCACTACGCGCCGGCCCGGGAAACCTACCGGGAGCTCATGGCCGACCCGGTTCGACTCCGCCGCATCCTCGACGAGGGCGCCGAGCGCATCCGGCCTATCGCGCAGGCGACCATCACAGAGGTTCGCGAACGCATGGGGCTGCGGTAGCAGCGGGGCGTAACATCACCTCGACCAGCCTGCGGTGAGGAGGGAGATGAGCGAGCAACCTGTCACGGCGCTGAGCGAGCTATCTCCGAACGAGCATCGCTGGCTGACCCTGCTGCTCATCATGGCGACGCTGGCCTTCACCTTCCTCGTCATCGACTACGTCGGAAAGTGGATCGCGTACTTCGAAGACGTGATCATGATCTTCTTCCTGGCGTGGCTCCTGGCGTTCATCCTCAGCCCGATCGCCAATGGTCTCGTCCACCTCTTCCCGCGTCTACCGCGGGCCATCGCCGTCGTGCTCGTTTACTCGCTGCTGATCGTCTTTATCGTCGGCGCGATCCTGCTGATCGCACAGCAGCTCTACTCCTCGATCAACAGCCTCGTCAGCATCATCAGTTCTGGCTCGCTGGACAGCCGACTACACGATCTCCTCGATCCCCTTCAGAGCCGGCTCAACTCGTTGGGCGGGAACCAGATCGATCTCTACAGCCAGGTGAAGCAGCTGCTGGACAACCTCAACAACGGCGCCGGTCAGCTGGCCAAACCGATCGGCGACGTCGCGGTCGCCAGTCTGGGCGTCTTCGGCAATCTGCTCTTCATCTTCTTCCTGTCCCTGTACATGGCGGTCGACAAGGAGCGGATCGTCCGCTTCCTCTTCAGAATCGTCCCGCCCGCATACGACGAAGAGGCCCGGCTGCTGGAGCACAGCATCTCGCGCTCATTCGGCGGCTTCCTGCGCGGCCAGGCGCTGATGGGCCTCCTGTACGCGGCGATCTCGATGGCCGCGAGCCTGCTGCTGGGACTCCCCTATATGCCGGTCACGGCCGTCTCGTCGGGGATCCTCCAGGCCATCCCGTTCTTTGGCCCGTTCATTTCGTGGACGCCGCCTGTGCTCGCAGCGGTCTTCTTCCAGCCGAGTGCGATCTTGCCTGTGCTGATCATCATGGTGATCGGCTGGTTCGTGCTGATGAACATCATCCAGCCCAGACTCATGTCCGAGGCGGTCGGCCTGCACCCGGTCGTTGTCCTGGGGTCAGTCATGATCGGGTCGAAGATCGCAGGCATCCCGGGTGCGATCTTCGGCATCCCGGTCGTCGCGGTGATCGCTTCGTTCTTCTTCTTCTACCTGGGCCGCAGCCGGGACATCGATTCGGTGGCGCTTCGGGCAGCGCGACGGTTGGAGGAGCGAGAGGGCCGGCCCGTCCGAGTTCCGCGGCTGCCCCAGGCCGGCCAGGACGAGGAAGTGGAAGGAGTTGCGGGCGCCGAGGGCCAGCCGAACCTCGAGCGGCGGCGCCGCACGCCACGGCCGGCCACTGCCGGGGAGATCGACCCGGTCGAGTAGCGGCCAAGGCGCCGCCGGACTACCAAAGCGCGCTTCCGGCCGCGATCGCCGCCCTTGCGCTCCTGCCCCGGGGCGCTCGCGCCCTTGACTCGATGCTGGCGACTACGGCCCGCCGCGATCAGGACCTGGGGACCTTTATGAGCGCCGCGGCAATGCTCACGAACGCAGCCTGGGTCACGTTCGTTCCCGTCGCGGTGTAGCCAGCGGTCGTGCCGGGGTTCACGTAGATCGCGAAGCCGCCGCCCGAAAGAGTATCCAGGGAGCCTGTCAGGTCGCCGAACCTGGCCGATCCCACAACGGCATCGTGCTGCGAACAAGCGCTGGGACCGGACGTGCAGAACGCGCCTTCCTGGATGACGATGTTTGCGCCGCTCAGATTCTGGTATGTAGCCGTCACGGTGCCCGTCTTGCCGTACGTGCTATTTGCGGCGGAGAAGTACCAGGGGCCTGGCACGACGCCGCAGTAGACCGTAAACGGTACGTTGTTCGCCGTCGCCGACCAGAAGGCCGCGTTTTCAGGTTTGGACGCGCCCGAGCATCCGCCGGCTGCTCCGCTGGGGCCTGGCGACGCCGCGGCGGTGGGCGACGCCGCGGGGGTGGCCTTGGCCGCGGCCGGCGTCGCGGACGCCCCGGCTGGAGTGGCACTGGGCGCGGCGGTAGGCGCCGCGGTCGGCGGCGGCGTGATCACTATCAGGATTGGCGTCTGGTTGACGGTGGGCGCCGGCGTTGCGGTTGTGTAGACGTAGATGGCCGTAGGTGCCGCAGCAGAGCAGGCCGCCATGGCGAATACGAGACCAGCTGCCGCGGCCATCATCGCCGGGGCGCGCATGTGCCTGGTCGTCACGAGCATTCCTCGGTGGTTCACCACTGTCCCCCAGTCTCCCGGTAAGGCGCATACGCGGGAGCCGGCGCTCGACCGTGACGCCTATCTCGAATGTCGACCGGCGTCAGGCGGGCACGGCCGGCTGTGCGGTGAAGATGGAGACCTGCGCGGTCTCGGGGAGCATCACGCCCAGGATCTTCTGCAGGGAAAGAACGTGGACGCAGGAACCCCAGCTCTCGAAGAAGTGACAGGTGCACTGCCAGGCTTCGCCATCGAGTCGAACCGTGTGCGTGTCGTTGTCGCCCTTGAAAGTGACCGCGAGCTGTTGGAACGAAACCCGATCCAGCTCGTGGGCGTAGCGGTTCGCCTTCTCGACCTTCCCGATGAGAGAGCTGTGCATCGCCAATATCCCTCCGTCGCCCTGCATGCCCCGAAGAGTTCACTGCCCCGCCACGGGGTCGCGGCCGTGGGCAGCTAGGCCCTCACTGTACAGCTGCGAGCCAAGAGAGGCCGGGCCCGTTCCCATGGCAATCGTCGAGGCCGCTCGGACCTGTCGACGCCGCGCCCGGAGTCCGTCGCAGGACCTGGGAGGCGGCCTAGGCGCTCCTGACGATGGCCTCTCCGGCGGCCAGATTCGCGTCGACGGCGGCCGGCGATACCGCCTCCGTGTAGACCCGGACGAGAGGCTCCGTGCCGCTGAAACGGATAAGCAGCCATGACTCGTCGTCGGCGAAGAACTTGAAACCGTCATTGGTCGAGAGCGTTTGGGTTCGAACGACAGGCCGACCGTCGAGATCGTGCGGAGCCTTCTGCGGCAACTCGACCAGGAGGCGATC
>Ga0182019_10001754_pt1 | contig 11020 bp, 8 predicted proteins | sample 812E2MmetaG_FD_120483 | JGI IMG/M metagenome (GOLD analysis project Ga0182019, IMG submission 120483) | Permafrost microbial communities from Stordalen Mire, Sweden - 812E2M metaG | ecosystem: Environmental > Terrestrial > Soil > Wetlands > Permafrost | place: Sweden: Stordalen | collected...
GGACACCCCATATCCCTCGGGGATCGCTTTTTCTGCGATTCGGTCGTAAATCAACCGCGCCACCTGTTCGGACGACGGGTTGATGTCCTTAAAATAATCGACTTCATTCAAATATTTGTGATCGAGCGCTTCAAGGATGTCATGGGTCCATTTCTTCAATACCCTGAAGTCGATCAGGAGACCCTCTTTATTCAATTCGGGAGCGCTGACGGAAACCTCAACCAGGAAGTTATGGCCGTGGAGTTCCTCGCACCGCCCTCCGATTTCTTTTAAGATGTGGGCGGCCGAAAATGTTTTTTTTATGGTGACTTCGTACATCCCTTTTTTCCAGAGGTAATTTTACTCTTTATAATGACAATACGCATGAGGTGTCAAGGCAAATCAAATTTCGGTGAAAATCACCACTCACCGGCGAAAATGGCCCTTTGGCGGGAAGGATTGAATGAAAAAACCGTGACGAAATCTGAACATGAATAACGGCTAATGATCTGAATTTGATATGATTTACGCGGTATGAGCCTTATATTTTAGATCGAATTGTCATCTGGCATCTCCCTTGCTTATGACAAATGACAAAAGATCATTCAACATTCGTAACGACATAAGAAATTTTGAAAAGGCAACAGGTAAGTGGAAAGGGGTGATGGCAAACATACATTGCGCATTTAAGATCAATACTGTAACTTTAAACTAAAATAATTCCAAAAAAAGGAGAAAAAGATGATGAAAGTATTTCGTAAGAAAAGAGGACAGAAAGGTTTTACACTGATCGAGCTCATGATCGTCATCGCGATTATCGGTATCCTGGCGGCCATCGCCATCCCGCAGTTCTCTGCATTCAGGCAGAGAGGTTATAATACCGCGGCGAAGACCGATGTGAAGAACGCCTATACATCCTCGCAGGCGTATTTTTCTGACTATCCATCAGATACCATCGCTTCTATTGCTAACATTCAGAATGCGACTTATGGATTTAATCCGACTGCAAATGTTACGACGACCGCAGCTGGTACCATATCTACGTTGACCGTTACGTCAACTCATACAGCCAGTGCCCCGGCCGTCGTATATACGGCTACTGCAGCAGGGGTAATTACTCCATAATGAACGGTCGGTTCATTGTTAAGGGGTAAGGAAATTCCTTACCCCTTTTTTTATGTCTTGCTCATCGGTGTGTGAGCTGGTATTTTCCATGACAATTACCTGGACGTACGGCGAGGAAACCTTTTGTCGTTTACTGGCAGGTGCAACATTTTGAGTTTGTAGACGGTGATGACACTATTTTCATAACCGCGAACCTGCATGTTCAAAGTGGAATGACCATGAAGACCCTTGCTTGGGCATTTCACCGCTTTTGAATCGCTGCACTGCTGAAATTCGCTGTTGCTTGTTTTCCTCTTCCATGAGCACCTCCAAATTGATTTCGGTGATCATAAAATGATGGGGTGGTTATTCGATTGTCAAAGAACTTTGTCCACGATGTGGTGGCACATTTTTCTGTCCAGATATTAATGAAGATGGACGAGTTGCAGATGAAAGATAATTGACGGGTCATAGATATGGAAAGGAGCATGAGGATTTCCAGGGAATTTCTTGTCTGCCTGCTTCTGACGGCAGCGGTCCTCACCATCTATTGGCCGGTAAGTCACTTTGATTTCATCGCCTGCGACGATAATATCTATGTGACGGAAAACCACCATGTCAGAGAGGGACTGACTGGCAGAAACATTATCTGGGCCTTCACGACTACCGATACGACCAACTGGCATCCACTGACGTGGCTGTCTCTCCTCGCGGATTCCTCAATCTTCGGCCTTCAGGCCGGGGGCTATCATGTTCACAATCTCCTGCTTCATCTGGCCAATTCGCTCCTGTTTTTCTTCCTCCTGAGACGCATGACGGGGTCTGTCGTCAGGAGCGGCTGCGCCGCGGCCCTCTTTGCCATCCATCCTATAAATGTGGAATCTGTCGCCTGGGTGGCGGAGCGGAAGAATGTTCTCAGCACATTCTTCTGGTTTGTTACGATATGGACCTATGCAGGTTATGTTGCCCATCCCGTCTGGAAGAGATATTTTGCCGTGATCCTTCTGTTTGCCGCCGGTCTCCTGGCAAAACCTATGCTGATCACACTCCCTGCGGTCCTCCTTTTGATCGACTACTGGCCTCTCCGGCGCTTTTCCTCAAGAGGAGAAGCCTTTCGTCTCATCAGGGAGAAAATCCCGCTCTTTTTTCTGTCTGTCCTATCTGCCTTGGTGACCCTTTATGTTGCGGACTTGGGCGGTGCCGTCAAGTCTCTGAGCGCCTTTCCTCTCACAGGGAGAATCGCCAACGCGTTGGTTTCCTACGCATGCTACCTGGAGAAAATAGTTTGGCCTGTTCCGTTGGCGTTTTTCTACCCCTGGAGGGCGTTTATTTCCCCGGGACAGGTGATCCTCTCTGTCTCACTTGTTGCGGGGATGACCGCCTTTGTTTTGTGGGGGGCGCGGCGCTGGCCGTACCTGACTGTCGGTTGGTTCTGGTACATCCTGACCTTGGTGCCCGTCATCGGCATTGTTCAGGTGGGTTACCAGGCTATGGCGGATCGGTACGCTTATGTCCCCCTGGCTGGGATCTTCATGATGATGGCCTGGGGAATACCCGATCTTCTTAAATATGCACATCGCCGTGGAATATTCGTGATTCTGTGGGCTGGCGTGATCGCTGCGCTGGTAATTGTTTCCTCAAACCAGGTAAGCCGCTGGCAAGACTCAGAGAAGGTGTTCAGCCATGCCTTGGGAGTAACGAAGGAAAACCATATGGCACTGAATGGCATGGGTTATCTATCCATTGTCCGGGGAGATCATGAACGGGCGGCGGCTTATCTCCGGGAGGCGCTCCGGATCAGGCCGGATTATCCCGAGGCGATGATTAATATGGGTATTGTGTACATGAAGCAGGGTCTCTTTGAAGACGCCATTGCCCAGTACGGTAAGGCACTGGAGGCCAGTCCCACTGATGCCAAGATCCTGAACAATCTCGGCGTGGCTTTGGCCTGCAAGGGGAGGCACGAAGAGGCCGCCATCCGGTTCCGGGAGGCCCTCAGGCGCAGTCCCGGCTACCAGGAGGCAAGGGAAAACCTGGCGAAGGTCATGAAGGAATTGAAAGGGTCCACCAAGCCTTAGGTTGTTCATGATTCGTCTTGCACGTTTACAAGAGTTCTGCCTAAAATGTCCAGACCATGCAGAAAGTAACGAATGAAAACAATCTCTGAAATATTCTTTACGAATAAGGGGTGGCACGGGGAAACATTATTATCTTCAGGACAGAGAATGGCCTTCCTGTTTTCATTTACAATCCCCGTTATTCTTCTGTGGATCTTATATCATCCTGTTTTAGGAAACTGGTGGTTAATCGATGATCCCTGTCACCTGTTTTATATTTCGCAAAATGGCATATATCCAGCCTTCTTTGATCCTGCCAAAGGTTTTTCCCCTATTAATTTTACGCCATGGGAACCGCTGTCTTTGGGTATTGACTATTTGGTGTTCGGTTTTAATCCTCTGCCGTTCTATTGGCATCATATGCTCAGCCTGTCCATTCTCCTGCTGTGTGCAAATGTAATTCTGCTCCGATTCTTGTCACCCTTTGTTGCCGCACTGAGCTTATCTTTATTTGTAGCCTCCGTCCCTCTGTGTGACGCTGCCAATCATTTAATGACCCGTCATTACATCGAAGGGCTCATCTTTGCGTTGATTTCCATATATCTTTTCATGAAGGCGCAGGAAAAGGATGATGCAAACTTTTTCTATGGAAGCGCTTTTTTTTATTTCCTGGCTTGCCTGGCGAAAGAGGTTTATGTGCCTTTAATCGTTATCATGATGGCCTTTTCACCGCCAATAATGAAGTCACGCCTGAAGTCCCTATATCCATTTCTGGTGGTTGCCGTTGGCTATACGCTCTGGCGATTCTATATGCTCAATTCGTCAGGCATGCTATCCGCTTATCCCCATATACCCGTAACGGGCAAGAATATTTTTTATCTTCCCCTGTCTATCATCAAAACAATGGGATGGGATAATATATGGCAGTTGATGATGGCCGGTTTGCTGTCTATAGCCTTTGTTTTTTATATCTTAAAGAATAACTGGCGCAGCAATGCTTTTATTTTGCTTATCGCAATATGTGTGATCTTGCCGATCATGCCTGTTGCAAGTACGCTGTATTCAAGATATCTATTTTTGTTTTCCTTTGTATACTTTATTGGAATCGGTCTCGGGCTTCAATACCTCTTTGAGGCGCCCTTTTTAAGAACTTTCAAAACCGAGATAGTTGTCATTATTGCAGTTGCATCCATAATGGTCAGCGTATTTCATGTTCAGAAGAATATAAGGGGATGGCAGGCTTATGGGAAAGAGATAAGTGTCGAGGGAAAATTTCTCCTGTACAATAACGACCCCAACAACCTCCTGGTGACCGCACATGGTCATTGTTACTGGGCATTTTCAGCCCTGAGAAAAACGGTTCTGGGTTTACCGCAAGGTGCAAGCTATTGCATCAGGGATTGTGTCTGCCCTTATCTTTATCCTGATAAACAGGTGTGGGTAAACATCAATGGTCAGTTATTTAAATATTCCGGCAAAATGAAAAAAGAAACGCCGGAGGACTGCGGAGACAAGAGAGAATTAAAAATTGACTTTTCTTATACAAAGGGTAAATTGAAATGGCAGTTTGGTCCCTACAGAGAAGGAAAATATTCCATATTCTTAAAGGGTTGGGATTCAGGGTTGATTCAGGTGAAAAGGGAAGGGGAGATGGATCGGGAATTTGATCTGGAAAAAGATTATATCATCGTCAAATACGAGTCCTATGAGGGATGGAAAACCTATTCCCCCGTTCTCAAGTTTAATAGGGTTTCATCTCATAATGGCAGAATGAATTGGCGAAGGTGAAAACGCAGCTGTACGGCGCTTAATTAACGGAAAACAGGTCATATGAATAAAAAAATCTCGATTGTGATACCGGCATATAATGAAGCCCTCACGTTGCCCATTTTAATAAGAGAAGTAACACAGAATCTTTTTAAAATGGAAGTGGATTTTGAGATCATTGTCATTGATGATGGATCTGAAGATGATACATGGAGTGTCTTAAAGTCATGTTTTCGCGAGAACGAGCAACTCAGATGTATCCGCTTTACCAGAAATTTTGGAAAGGAGTCTGCCATATATGCAGGTTTAAAGATGTCTCTGGGAGCGGTTGCTGTTGTTATGGATGCGGATTTGCAGCATCCCCCCGATCTTCTGCCTGAAATGATCAGAATTTGGGAATCTACGGGAGTTCATATTGTCGAAGCAGTAAAAGAAAAAAGGCAAGTAGAATCAAGAATAAGAGCCATCGGATCTTATTTGTTTTATCATTTGTTTTTAAAAACTGCCGGATTGGATCTCAGGAGTTCCAGTGATTATAAGTTGCTGGACAGAAAATTGATTGAGCAATATCTAAACCTGCATGAGAATATCCGCTTCTTCCGTGGCTTAACGAAATGGTTTGGTTATTCCTCTTATGTTATTTATTATTCACCGTCTGATCGCTTTGGAGAAAAGAAGATATCGCGATGGACGATAAAAAGCCTTTTTGAATTTGCCAGAAATTCATTGATATCCTTTTCGGTCATACCCTTGAGGTTTGTCACATGGCTCGGATTGGCTACTTTCCTGACGAGTTTGATGCTGGGCGTCCAAACCTTGTGGATGAAGATAAGCGGATTGGCCGTAGAGGGTTTTACGACGGTAATCCTTGTGACGTTGGGAATAGGCAGCGTCATCATGATGAGTCTGGGGCTCATCGGAGAATACATCGCCCGCATCTATGAAGAGGTCAAGCATCGCCCCATTTATGTTATCGGAGAATTTTTGGCAAACGTGGATGATAAGGAATCTCTTTAGGATGTTACTCTGATATGGAATGGCATGGCATGGTGTGGAAAGGAAGCAATCCCTTGGCACCTGAGAATGAAGGACACTTCCCGAAGAAGAAATTTATTTTATTCTTTAGGGTTGCCGCCGTTCTGTTGGTTGTCGTTCTGTTGGGTCTTATCGGCATCCTGAAAATTCTGAATGATCCCCAGATTCCTCTGCTTATTGGGGAAAGAGGGGCCGACTGGATCCGTTTTCGCGAGCCTACGTTGCTCAATGTCAATTATTCTCAGAAGATCCAGACGACTTATTTCCGCACCGGGTTCGATATAAAGAAAGGGGGAGAGAAAGCAGTCCTCACCTTTCGGGCCATGAAGCGGGTCGTGGTTCGGCTGGATGGCCGGGTCATCTTCATGTCGGATAACCGGATCCATGAATGGAAGAGGGCGTTCCACGTCGCCATCCCCTCAGGGCTCAATCCCGGCAGGCATGAGCTTCACATTGCCGTCATGAGCCAATACGGCCATCCTGCCCTTATCGCCCATTGTGAAGCGCTGGGTCTTTCTACGGGAGAACATTGGGAGGCGACCCAGGACGAGAATACCTGGAAGCCAGCCTTGTCTGTTCATTCCAGACAATATCCCCTGGAATGCTTTCGTTATTTTCATCTAAAACCTGCATTGAAGGGAGTGGCGACCCCTTTGCCGCTCAAGTTTCAGCGGGCCGACAGGGCTCTTCTTTCGAGGGCAACTGTCTTTCTGCCCATTTTTATTGCCATCTTGATTCTTACCTTTCTTTTATCGAGGAAGGAAATAACCGCCCGGCTCAAGGCCCCTATGATCACATCCGGAGGAGTGCGGTGGATTGTTTTAACGGCGTGGATCTGCCTGGCCATCAACAATATCGGGAAAATGCCTATGTACACCGGCATGGACTGGACAGAACATCTGAAATATATCGAATATGTGGCATCCACTTGGCGCATCCCCCTGGCCACAGAAGGATGGCAAATGTTTCAGCCACCCCTTTTCTATGTCATTTCTGCTTTATTCTACAATGTTCTCATCAGCTTCTTTTCCTGGGAAGACGTTCTTATGCTTCTGCGGATCATTCCCCTGGTCTGCGGGGCGCTCCAGATAGAGCTCTGCTGGCGGGCTCTTCGGTATGCCTTTCCCGGCAGGGAGGATCTCCAGATCTTGGGTACCATTGTCGGAGGGCTGCTGCCGATGAACATCTATCTGTCACAGGTGATCGGTAATGAACCCCTGGCGGGTTGCCTGTCCGGTGTTGTCGTAGTCCTTGTCATCCGATACCTTAAGTCGCCGGTCCCAAACACCTGGCGAGCTTTCGCAAGCATAGGGCTATTCCTGGGTCTTGCGATGCTGACAAAGATCACTGCGGTTCTCCTTGTGCCTCCCGTACTGTTTGTTGTCGCATATAAAGACTATTCAGGAGATGGTCATGTAAAGCAAAGATATAGCTCGATCTTCATGCATATTGGTGTCATTCTTGGCGTGGCTTTCCTCGTCTCAGGATGGTATTACATCCGGAACTATCTGGAGATGGGGCGGTTTTTCATTGGCGGCTGGGATGCTTCCAGGAATATCGTATGGTGGCAGGATCCCGGCTACAGGACCCTGGAGCAGTTCTATACCTTCGGGGAGTCCCTTTTTTATCCTGTTTACTCTGCTGTGGTGGGGGTTTGGGATTCCCTCTACTCCACTTTCTGGATGGACGGGTTTCTGAGCGGTGTTTGTATCTATGACTTCCGTCCCCCGTGGAATTATGATTTCATGTTAGCCGGCGTCTGGTTCTCCCTTCTGCCTGCGGCTGCAATCGCTATCGGAGTGGTGACGAGCATTATGACCCCCTTGAAGGAAGAGAAAAGGGTTCTCTTTTTCTGTACCCTCTGTGTGGGAATATACCTTTCCGCCATCCTTTATCTTTTCCTGATCATCCCTGGTTACAGCACGGGCAAGGCGACTTACGCATTAGGCATTGTTCCCTGTTTTGCCGTGTTGTGTGCTGCAGGGTTCAATATTTTAACCTCGAAACCGCTTTTGAAAGCGCTGGTTTACAGTATTATTGCCTGTTGGGTTTTTGCCTCATATGCGGCATACGTCATCCTTTAGTCTGTAACTGCCGTTGAACAATCACAACAAATACGGGGGCTACAGGAAGATGCGGATAAAACGATAGAGCCGATTTTAAGTAAGAGAAATACCTGTTCCCAATTGTCCATGACTTCAGCAAAGTTGACATTGATTGCAAAAATGGATTATGGAAACCGGTAAAGCGGCTCATCTTGAATAACCAATGCACGATTATGCCGATCCTGCGCAATTATTTTTTATATGACTGTTGAATATTTCTTAAAGATCCTTTTCCAGCAGGGCTTTACCATTATCCTCTGTGCTTGCTTCGGTTTTATGTCTGCAGGGCTTGGGTGGTTCTTTCTGGAAAAAGTACCCTTGCGTTTTCAATCCTTCAAGGAAAGGCTTTTTTTTTCCACAGTGACGGGATTTGGTATTCTGGGCTATGCCATCTTTATTCTCGGCTGCCTGCAGATCCTTATACCATCGATCATCAGCATTACCCTCGTTATCCTCTTCGTGTTTTCACTTGCCGGTTGGTGGAATCTGCGTTTCCACTTTTCCCATTCATCTGAGCCGAAGGAAGAATCATTTTGGGAAAAATTCGCTGCTGTTCTTCTGACCGCCAGTATTGCGGCGGCATTCCTTCTGGTCCTGACACCGGAAACGGGCAAGGACGCCTTGATCTATCATCTGGCAGTCCCCAAGCTGTTCCTGAAGCATCAGGGATTTTATTTCATTCCGGGCAATATTTTCGCGAACTACCCTCTCCATAGTGAAATGCTTTTCCTTGTCGGGTTGTTCTTGAATGGCGATACGCTGGCCAAAGGGATACATTTTCTTGCCTTGCTGTGCGTATTGTTGGGAATGTGGCAATTCATTCGCGCCCGTTCAGAACAGGCCTATCCGGTCCTGAACCTCGCCATATTTTTTACTATTCCCACTGTTTTCATCACGTCTCATACTGCAAACAACGATCTTTTTATCACCCTGTATTCCGTGGCGGCGGTTTTCGCTTTCCTGAACTGGCATGAATACAGACAGGAGGGATGGATTGTATTCTGCGGCATTTTTTCAGGTTTGGCTGTTGCCTGCAAATACACGGCCCTAATCCTTCCCATGCTGGGGTTTTTAGGTATATTGCTGCTTTCATACCGACGAAACGACGGTACCAAAATAACATGCCACACTATCCTGCTATATGTGCTGGCCCTGCTGATAACCGGAAGCCCCTTCTATCTTAAAAACTGGATATTGACGGATAATCCTTTCTATCCTTTTTTATCTGGGATATTCGGGGGGCGAGGATGGGAGCCTGAACAGGCGAGGTCATATGACCTGTTTGTCAGCAGTCTGGGCATGGGAAGGACATGGATGGATTATCTTCTCCTCCCCTGGAATGTCAGTTTACGTGCGGAACTGAGCAGTCCAAGGTTTGATGGACTTTTGGGACCCATGTTCATACTTATAATTCCCTTTGCAATCGGTATTCGCAGAATCAGTGTACCGATGAAGGTCATCACGGTTTACTGTATCATTACTTTCATGTTTTGGGCGTCAAGTGCCCAGCAGCTTCGTTACCTGATCCCGATCTTTCCATTCCTGGCTATCATCACCGGATCGATTCTGGCCTTCTACAGAAAACGGGCCCTTCTCTTCGGGATACTATCCCTGATAATTGCAGGAAGCCTCGCATTCAACATGTACCACATCAGCCGCGACTTTTTTAAAGCCATGCCTGTGGGCGTTGTTATTGGAACCGAAAGCAGGGAAGCCTACCTTGGCCGCATGCTCCCTTCCTACAACATGTTCCGGTTCGTAAATATGAATCTCCCGCCCGATTCTCGAATTTTTCTTATTTACATGAAGAATTGGACTTTTTTATGCGATCAGGACTGTTATTCCGACTCGATGTTCGAATCATACACGATCCAGAAGATCCTGGCCCATGCATCTACGCCGGCATCGGCCGCTGGAAAACTGAAAGCGATGGGTTTCACCCACATCCTCTGTGATGAAAGGTACATTTATGGAATTTCGAGTGTCTTTTCGGAGGACGAAAAAACGGCTTTTTCAAGGCTTGAGAAGGGTTATCTGCAGCTAATCAGATCGGAAGGTCCCTATCATCTTTACAGCCTGATATAAAGGCTCGCAATCAGGATATAACTGATGGATCTTTAATAAGGAAGATATGTTTCATGGCATGCGGCCATCATAAAAATCATCATATGAAGCAGGCGACTGGCCTGTTCGTTGTGAATTCACTGTATTCCAGTTCTGATTATCTTTATAAAAGGTTGTCGGTTGTCAATAATATCAAAAAGCACAACCCCAGGACATATTTTATGCAGATTCGTAATGGTGTTGTAGAATTGCATGGCGTCGTCTCTAAATCCTCGAGTTTTGATTAGAAAAGTTTTCGCTTTGATGTTATAAGGACCCATGCTGAAAGACAAGAAGATCATCGTCGTCATGCCCGCTTACAACGCGGCAAAAACCCTGAAAAAAACCTATGAGGAAGTGATGGCACAGGACATTGTGGATCTGGTCATTCTCGTCGATGATGCCAGTCATGATGATACAGCCAAAATTGCGGCAAGCCTTCCCCAGACAAAAGTACATATCCATGATCGTAACTTGGGTTACGGGGCCAATCAGAAAACCTGTTACCAATTAGCCCTTGAGGCAGACGGTGATATCGTCATCATGGTCCATCCCGATTATCAGTATACGCCGAAACTCATTTCCGCCATGGCCTCCATGATCGGCAACGGCCTTTATCATTGCGTATTGGGTTCAAGGATTCTGGGGGGGTACGCCTTGAAAGGAGGCATGCCGGTCTGGAAGTATACTGCAAACCGATTCCTGACGTTTGTTGAGAACATCCTCATGGGGGCGAAGCTGTCCGAATATCACACCGGCTACCGGGCTTTTTCCCGGTCTTTGCTGGAAAAACTACCCTTGAACAGGAATTCTGATGACTTTGTCTTTGATAATCAGATGCTGGCGCAGATCATCTGGTTTGGCTATACC
>Ga0182019_10001756_pt1 | contig 11018 bp, 6 predicted proteins | sample 812E2MmetaG_FD_120483 | JGI IMG/M metagenome (GOLD analysis project Ga0182019, IMG submission 120483) | Permafrost microbial communities from Stordalen Mire, Sweden - 812E2M metaG | ecosystem: Environmental > Terrestrial > Soil > Wetlands > Permafrost | place: Sweden: Stordalen | collected...
AGCCCGCCCATCCAGCTCCACGACGACATCGCCTTCAACCGCGTCGAGGCCTTCATCCGGGGCGAGGACAACGAGACCCTCGTTGGCACCGAGACCCTGACCAAGCGCGTCATGCGCCCGGCCCCGGCCCACGGCGGCACCCCGATCGCCAAGTAACAACGCCACTGCCGGTACCCGGTCGCCACGCGGCGACCCGGGGCCGGCGGGAGCAACGCTCTTACAGCCAGGTCCTCTTGGGCCTGGCTGTTCGCGATTCGGTCCCGGCCAGCGTTGTTCCGAGCGTAGAACCTGCCACTTATCGGCCGAGGCGTACCAGCGACAACTGCCGATGCTCCCGCCGAGCGCACGCCCGATTGAGATGCCGCGACGGGATCCCCAGACGTCAGCCGGCGACGGGTACCGCGGCGGCTTCTTCGATGCGCGCCAGCAGCGACTTCCAGGCGGTCTCGAACGACACGACGCCCTGTTCCTGGAGCCGGTTCCCGAGTTCATCGATGTCGACGCCAACCTCGGCGAAGCGCGCCAGGATCTTCTCGTTCTTGCTGCTCGGCCCGGCGATCATCCGTCCGCCCTTGAAGTCGTAGCCCGCGGCAATCGTTCCCGTGAACTGGCCGTGATCCGCAAAGGCCAGAAGCGTGTCTTCCGGCATCGTGTTGACTGTGAGTGGTGCCGCGAGCGCTTCGACATATAGAACATCCGACGCCTTCTTGTCCTTGGTGCCGGTGCTGGCCCAGAGAAGTCGTTGCGGTCGTGCGCCTTTGTTGAACAGGCCTTGCCAGCGGTCGCCCTCGAGGAGAGCACGGTAGGCGCTATAGGTCCGGTTGGACACCGCTATCCCGAGCTTGAGATGAAGGTCTTCCGGAAGGTCACCGGCGAGCTGACCGTCCCAGCGGCTGACAAAGACAGATGCCACTGACGGGACATACGGATCGAGTCCGGCTGCGATGCGCCGCTCTATGCCTTTGGTGTAGGCCTCGGCGGCGGCCAGATATTGGTCCGTGGAGAAGAGCAGGGTGACGTTCACCGGAATCCCGGCGAAGATCGACTCCTCTATCGCCGTGAGGCCGGCCGCGGTGCCCGGGATCTTGATGAAGAGGTTCGGCCGAGCCGCGAGGGCGAACAGCCGGGCGGCTTCGCTCGCGGTGGTCGTGGCGTCGTTGGCGAGAAGCGGCGACACCTCGAGGGACACGAACCCGTCGACGCCGTTGGTCTTCTCGTAGATCGGCCGGAACATGTCCGCAGCGCGGCGGAGATCGTCCAGGGCAAGCTCGAAGAAGGTCGTCTCCGTATCGGCGCCACTCGCCGCCAGACGGCGAATCTGCTCGTCGTAGTCGGAGGATCCGCCGATCGCCTTGTCGTAGATCGACGGGTTCGACGTCAGACCGGTCACGGACAGGTCCGAGATGTACCGCTGCAGTTTTCCGCTGTCGAGCAGATCGCGGGTGATGTTGTCCAGCCAGACGCTCTGCCCTATCCAGCCGAGCTGCGCGGTCCGAGTCATGTTTCCTCCAGTATTCGGCTCCCTCAACTGTTCAGCAGTTCGCCGCGGAATGCATCGGCATCCTGGAGCCTGCGGCGGAGTGCGTTCAAGAACCGGGCCGCCAGCTCGCCATCGACGAGCCGGTGGTCGGCGGTCAGCGTCAACTTCATCATCTGTCGAATGCCGATGCCGTCGCCGACGACGATCGGCGTGGGTACGACGCTCGACACCGCAAGTATGGTCGATTCGCCTGGGTTGATTATCGCGCTGAATTCGTCGACTCCGAACATTCCGAGGTTCGAGATCGTGAACGTTCCGCCTGACATGTCGTCGGGCGTGAGGTTTCCGTTTCGTGCGGCTTCGGCAAGTGCCGCGGCCCGCGCGTGCAGGTCCCCGAGTGGGCGGCGGTCCGCGTCGCGGATCACCGGCACGACGAGGCCGTCGGGCAGAGACACCGCCAGCCCGACGTGGACGCGACGGCGCGGCCAGACCGAGACGCCGTCGGTGCGCGAATTCACGTCCGGGAATTCGGCGAGCGTCTGGGCCGCCGCCGACACGATGAAGTCGGTCACGGTCAGGGCGGTGCCCGAAGCCTTGAGCTCCGTCCGCAAGTTCAGCAGCCGCGTCATGTCGACCGCGACGGTGACCGTGAACTGCGGCACCGTGGTGGCGCTGAATGTCAGGCGTTCGCCGATGACGCGACGCATCCTGGTCATGGGCCGCGGGGCGTCGTCCTCAGGATCCGAGACGTAGACCGGTTGGGTCGCGGCCGGATGCGGCACTGCAGGGGCCGACGACGAAGTCGCGACGATCGGTGCGGCCGCGGCGGCCGGTGGCGGCGCAGCCACGGCCGCGTCCACGGCTGCCTTCACGTCACGTTCGGTGATCCGGCCTTCCGGACCGGTCCCGGTGATGGTTCGAGGATCTATGCCCGAATCGGCCGCCAGGCGGCTTGCTCGGGGGCTGATCCGGAGACGAACGCCGCCGCCGGATATCGACGGGGGCGGAGATACGGCAGCGGCAACCGGCGTCGCGGAAACGGCCGGCGCCGCGGCCGACGCCGGTGCCGGAACCTGAACCGCGGCTTCGGCCGGAGCCTGGGTCGCGGCCGGAGCCGCCGCCGGCAGATCCGGGACGACTTCACCAGGCTCGCCGACGTAGGCGCAGACGGCGTTCACCGGAACGGTCTGGCCGACCTCGACGACGCGCTTGAGAAGCACGCCTTCCTCGAAGGACTCGACGTCCATGTTCGACTTGTCGGTTTCGATTTCGAAGAGGACGTCGCCCTTCTTGACGACGTCGCCTTCTTCCTTGAGCCAGGCGACGATGACGCATTCCTCGGTCATCTGGCCTGGTTTCGGCATGAGAATCGGATGAGCCATGGTGTCCCTCGCGGAGTCGACTGTCGGCTAGGGTCTAAAGTACGGCCGCAACGGCGGCGAAGATGTCGCCCGCGTTGGGCAGGAAGGCCTTTTCGAGACCCTCGGCCTGGGCGAGATGCCGTTCGCGGCGCCGATCCGTCCGACCGGTGCGTCCAGATAGTCGAAGACCTCGGACTGGATGCGGGCCACGATTTCGTTGACGAAGCTGCCGATCAGAACGGCCTGCGCCGCGACCACACAGCGGCCGGTCTTTCGAACGGACGTCAGGACGGTCTCCATGTCGAGCGGGACGAGGCTCCGAAGATCGATGACCTCGGTCTCCATGCCCTTCTCGCTCTTCAACTGCTCGGCGGCCTTCAAGGCGTCGAGGACGGCAGGGCCCCAGGCGACGACGGTCGCGTCGGAACCCTCGCGGACGACCTTGGCGACGCCCAGCGGCTCGGTGTAGTCATTCTCGGGCACGACGCCCTTGGTGCTGTAGAGGCTCTGGCTTTCGACGAACAGGACGGGGTTATTCGTCCGGATCGCCGACTTCAGGAGGCCCTTCGCGTCGGCGGCCGTCGAGGGGTAGATGACATAGATGCCGGGGATGTGGGTGAAGACGCTCTCCAGCGATTGCGAGTGCTGGCCGCCGTAGCCCTTGCCCGCCCCGACGGAGGCGCGGATGACGAGCGGAACCTCGACCTGCGCTCCGGACATGTAATGCCACTTGCCCGCCTGATTGGCGATCTGATCGGACGCCATCAGGGCGAAGTCCATGTACATGAGTTCGACGACCGGTCGCAGCCCGACCATGGAGGCGCCGACGGCGGTGCCGCAGATGCAGGCCTCCGAGATCGGCGTGTTGAAGATGCGCTGCCGCCCGAACGTCTCGAGCAGATCCTTGGTGAGCTTGAACGCGCCACCGTAGTCGGCGACGTCCTCGCCGTACACGACCACCCGGCGGTCGCGAAGCATCTCTTCGACGAGCGCCTCGCGGAGCGCGTCCTTGTAGAGCATCGCGCCGTCGACGCGCTTTCCTACGGGCGGATCCGCGTACGTGACGACGGCGCCCTCCGGGTCCGGTACAACGTCGGCGGCCGTGTCGGTGTAGAGGTACTTGAGCAGATCGGCCGCGGCCGGATCCGTGGCCTTGGAGGCCCTCACCGCGGCCCGGGCATTTCGCTCATGGGCTCCCGCCTCGACGGCGGTGATGGCGGCCGCGTCAGCGGCGCCGGACGCGATCAGCTGTGTCTTGAGCCGCTCGATCGGGTCGACGGCCCGCCAGGCCGCCTCTTCTTCCTTCGTCCGATACTCGTTGCGGGGGTCGGACAGCGAGTGGCCGTAGTAGCGGTATGTGCTGGCCTCGATCATGACGGGGCCGTTGCCGTCGCGGCAGATTGCCGCGGCCCGTTCGACCGCTTCGCGCACGGCCAGGACGTCCATGCCGTTGACCGTTTCGGCGTGCATGTTGTTCTGGGCGAAGCCGGCGGCGCGGCGGGCCAGATGGTTGACGCCCATGACCTCTTCGTCGGTTCGATGGGTCATGCCGTAGTGGTTGTTGACGATCATGTAGATGACCGGCAGACCAGCGGCCTTCTCGCCGGCGAGGTGGTTGGTCCACTGCTCTTGCGATGCCCAGTTGAGCGCTTCGAGGACGACGCCGTTGGCGTAGGCGCCGTCGCCGGCGAAGCAGCACACGACCTTGTCGGAGCCGCGGTAGCGGAGCGACATCGCTGCGCCCGTGGCGATCGGGACGCTGCCGCCGACGATCGCGTTGGCGCCGAGGTGCCCGGTCGAGAAGTCGCCGATGTGCATGCCGCCGCCACGGCCGCGGCAGTAGCCCTCTTCCTTGCCGAAGAGCTCGGCGATGGTCTTGTAGACGTGCTCTTCGAGCGCGTCGGCGAGAAGCCCGTCGCGGTCCTTCGCCTTGGACCACGGCGCCCGCGCCCGGAGCTCGTCCGCGGTCATCGTCCGGACCGCCGCGAAACCCTTGGCGATGGCGTCGCCGTGGCCACGGTGCGAGCTGGTGACGTGGTCGTCGGCGCGAAGTGCGCCGCAGGCACCAACGGACGTGGCTTCCTGTCCGATCGAGACGTGCGTGGGGCCGCGGTAGTCGTAGCCCGGCAGGGGATCGTAGCCGCCCGAGCGCAGCCGGACGATCATCTCTTCGAGCTCGCGGATGGCCAGCATGTCGTCGAGGAGGTCGAGGGCAGCAGCGCCGGTGAGACGTCCCGCCGCGATCTCCGACCCGGCGTCCCCGGCAAAGTCGAAGCCGTGGATCGAGCCCAGCGACTCGACGAACGGCGCGAAGTCGGGTCTGGTGTCGCTCTTGTAGGCAGGCTGCGTGGCCAACGTCTTCACCTCTGGATTGGATCCTGCGGTCGTCTTCATGCTGCTCTCTTGTTCCTATTCATATGGCGAGGAGCAGCCGGGCCGCGTCCTCATCGGTGATCAGTTGATGGATGAGCCCGCTTCGGAGGGCTGCGAGGATCGCGGGTGCTTTTTGGGCGCCGCCGGCGATGGCCACGACGTCCGGGACGGCTCGGAGTTGATCTGGGGTAATGGCAATCAATCGGCCGGGCAAACCGCCCGCACATATCTCGTGACCGCTCGAATCCAGGACGTTGGCGCACACGTCCGCCACGGCGCCCGCCGCGTCGAGCGACGCCGCCAGTTCCTCTGGCAACGCCGAGCGGACGGTCGATCCGCTGGCCGTCCAAGCCCCGATCCCCACGACAGCCTTCGTGAGTTTGTCGAACATGGCGATTGTCTTGTGGACGTGAGGGTCGCTACGGAGCGCGGCCGCCATCTCGGGACTGTCGACGAGCAGGGGAACCGGGAGCGGGTACACGGGCCCGCCCGCGCAATCGGCCACGCGCCGCACAACTTCCATTGAGTTGACGTCCAGTTCAAGCGTAGGGACGCTGCCCACGATCTGAACCACCGCGCAGGCCGGCAGCCTCAACAGGTGTCCGGCCATCGAGTGGAGTGTCCGTCCCCACGACAGTCCGAGGACGTCGTGCGCCTCGAGCGTCTGCGTGAGCAACTCTGCACAGGCTCGGCCGAGTTGCTCTCTCTTGAACTCGTCGGGCCCATCCATGGTCCTGACGACCAAAGTGCCCCTGAGCCCATAGCGCCCGGCGAGCTCGGTCGACATCTCGATGTCGATCTCCGGCGGCGCCCCGATCTCGATCCGCACGATCCCGTCGCGGCGGGCGTCGTCGAGCAGGCGTGCGACCTTGAAACGGGAGATCCCCAGTTCCTGGGCGATCTCGCTCTTGCTCGCGCCGTCGAGGAAGTAGCGGCGCGCGGCGATCACAGTTGTGACCACATGGAGGCGCGCGGCATGTCCTTCCGATCGGACCAACGGGTTCATGAGCTCCTGCGTTTGCACCCACCCGACGGGCCGAAAGGTCCGGGGGACCGCCCCACAGGCGGCGCTCGGGCATGCTAACATTCTCTCATCTGAGCGGCAAGCGCTCAAATGAGCAGTGAGGTGCTTGCCGAACGGAGCCTTGACCGGCCGCGATAGGCAGCCATTTGGGTCAGTCGGCGGAGCTTCTGGGGACGCCGCTGATTTCGCCGGCTCGCTTGATAGCCGGGTCACGGGCACGTAGTATAGGAACTAGCGGTAACTAACCGAAAAGATCCGAAACACATCGCCTGCGACCCAAAACAGGCTCGTCCCTCGTGGTCGCGCTTGAAGCCAGGTAGCGCGCCAGGCGGCATCGGTCGAAGGGAAGCATGGACGACAGCGATCGCCTGAGAAGCGACACGAATGTGGGATCGGGCAGACCGATCGTGAACACGCACGTCCATCTGCCGCCCAACTTCTCCGCCTTTGAGACCGCCGAGCAGGCCGTCCGGGTCGGGGCCGAAGAAGGAGTCGCGGTCGTTGGCACGTCCAACTATCACGACTTCCGTGTCTACGTTCCTTTTGCCGAAGCGGCTGCTCGGGCGAATATCGTGCCGCTCTTTGGGGTGGAGATCATCACCCTGATCGATGACCTGCCGGGCGAGGGCATGCTCATCAACGATCCGACCAACCTCAACCGCATGTACCTGTGTGGTAAGGCCATCACCCGCTTGGACCCGCCGATACCAGCCGCGGCGCACCGAATGGCAGCGATCCGATACGCCAGCGAAGACCGCATGCGGGAGATGACCGCTCGCATCGCGGCGCGGTTCGCGCAGGCTGGATTGGACGGCAACCTGACGGACAACCGGATCGCGGCGCTGGTCGCCGAACGTGCCGGTGTCCCGGTTGAGTGGGTCTCGTTGCAGGAACGCCATGTCGCCCAGGCCTTCCAGGAGGTCCTATTCCGAGAGGTCGCCCCGGACGATCGGGCCGCGATGCTCGGCCGGCTCTTCGGCACGCCCACGACCGCCGGCACGACCGATGCCGTTGCCGTCCAGGAGGCCATCCGATCGAACCTGATGAAGGCCGGCAAGCCCGCATTCGTGGCCGAGGCGGCGGTCTCGTTCGCCGACGCGTACCGGCTCATCCTCGATCTGGGCGGCATTCCCTGCTATCCCATCCTCGCCGACGGCGCGTCGCCGATCTGTCCTTTCGAGGATCCGCCGGAGGCCCTGGCCCAGAGTCTGCTGGGCCGCGGTGTCTATTGCGCGGAGTTGATCCCCGGCCGCAACCGCCCGGAGGTCGTCGATCGCTACGTGGCCGCGCTCCGCGGCGTCGGCATCGTGGTCACCGCGGGCACCGAGCACAACACCCAGCGCATGATCCCACTCGAGCCCAAGGCTCTCGGCGGCGAACCGCTTTCGGAGACCGCCCGCGAGGCCTTCTGGGAAGGTACTTGCGTGGTGGCGGCACACCAGAAGCTGTCCGCGGCCGGCGAGCCCGGTTACGTCGACGGCGACGGGCGGCTCGCCGCCGGGTTCGCCGACGGCGAGGCGCGAATTCGGTCATTCCGACGAATCGGTGCCGATCTCATCACCGGTCGAGCCGTGCCGGGGGTCCAAGCATGAATACCGAGTCGACACCTCAACGACTGCCCATCGCGGCGAGCCTTCTGAGCGATCTGGTCGCGCTCTCGCGCCGGTTCGGTGAGGATCCCGAGTTCGCGCGAGGCGGCGGTGGGAACAGCTCGGTCAAGGCCGACGGCATCCTCTACATCAAGCCGAGCGGGACTTCGCTCGCGGAACTGACCGCGGAGTCGGTGATAGCCCTCGATGTCGGGCCGCTGATGGAGCTGCTGAACGCGCCGTCCGATCGCCCCGTTGCCGGCGGTACCGACGAGGTCATGGAGGTGGCCCTGGCCGCTCGCGTGAGCGTTCGCGACGACCGCCGTCCGTCCGTGGAATGTCTGTTCCACTCTCTCCTGCCGGAGCGGTTCATCCTGCACACGCACCCGACGACGGTGAATGCGGTTACCTGCGCCGAGCGCGGAGCGGAGGTCACCGAGAAGCTCTTCGGCTCGAGCGTCCTGTGGATCCCATATACGGATCCGGGGCTGCCGCTGGCGCGACTGATCCGCGACACGCGGCGGCGCCATGAGGAAGCCACGGGCAAAGCCGCTCCAAGGACGCTGTTCCTTCAGAACCACGGCCTCGTCGTAGCCGGCGACACGCCGGCCGAGATAGAAGAAACCTCCACCCGGCTGGTCGCGACAATCCAGACCTACCTGGCAAGCCTGCCGCCCATTTCGTGGGGCGATATCGAGAGGCTCACGGGTACTGAGGCCGGGTCCGCCGTGAACGCCACCGGACCCACGCTGCGGGCCTTGCTGGCGAGCGGCGACCGTCTCAAGGTCGCCACTTTCGACGACTCGCCGCTTGCGATCTCCTTTGCGAGTTCGGTGATCGGGCGGGAACTTGCCCTCGTCGGCCCACTGACGCCGGATCAGATCGTATACACGGGCTCATTCCCACTCCTCGTGGAGGCGCCCAAGGATGCGACGCCGGAGATACTCGTCGACACGCTGACGGCCGCGATCGCCAAACGGTCCGAGACCGAGGCCGGGCCACCGGTAATCGTCGTCGTGGCCGGTCTGGGGATATTTGCGGTCGGTGATTCCTATGCCCAGGCCGACACAGCGCGGCAGGTCTATCTCGACGCCGCTGGCGTGTCCGTCGACGCGCACCGATTGGGCGGCGTCCGCCCTCTCTCCGATGTCGAGCGAGGCTTCATCGAACGCTGGGAGGCCGAGGCGTACCGTCTGGGCGTAGCTGCCGGCAAGACGGTCGCCGGCAGAGCGCGAGGTCAGGTCGTCGTGGTGACCGGCGCAGCCCAGGGCTTTGGCCACGCGATCGCTGCCGACATCGTTGCCCAGGGCGGCCACGTCGTGCTGGCGGACATCAACGCCGAACTAGCGAACCGCGAGGCCGGCGTGCTGGCCACGGAGTTCGGCCCCGGACGAGCCGTGGGCGTGGCTCTCGACGTCACCGACGATGCGTCCGTGGCCACCTGCTTCGAAGAGATCGTGCGCCGCTACGGCGGGTTCGACGTGCTGGTTTCGAACGCCGGCATTCTCCGCGCCGGTGGCGTGACTACTCAGCCGGTAGCGGAGTTCGACGCCGTCACCCGCGTCAACTACCGCGGCTACTTCCTTTGTGTCAGATACGCCGCCCCGATCCTCGCCCGCCAGCATCGGGCCCGACCCGACTACTGGGGCGACATCGTCGAAATCAACTCGAAGTCGGGTCTGGCCGGGTCCAGCCGCAACAGCGCCTACGCCGGCAGCAAGTTCGGTGGTATCGGCCTGACGCAGTCGTTCGCACTGGAACTGGTCGGCGACGGCATAAAGGTCAACGCCATCTGCCCCGGCAACTTCCTCGACGGGCCGCTCTGGTCCGATCCAAACAACGGACTCTTCGTGCAGTACCTTCGCGAGGGCAAGGTGCCCGGCGCGAAGACAATCGAGGACGTACGTCGCGTCTACGAAGCGAAGGTGCCGATGGGTCGAGGCTGCACGCCGGCCGACGTCCTGGAGGCCCTCTACTATGTCGTCGCCCAGAAGTACGAAACCGGCCAGGCCGTACCCGTCACCGGCGGCCAGGTGATGCTGCGATAGTGAGGAACAGAAGCTTGAACGGACCCGGCCCGGACGCGCCGCGCATTCCCGCCACCCAACACGCGATCCAGATCGTCGACGCCGGGCGAACGGTTCACAACCGGGCCAAGGCAGTGCCGGTTCCGGGCCCGCATCAGATCCTGGTGAAGATGGAAGCGGTCGGCATCTGCTTCTCCGACACGAAGCTCCTGCACGCCTTCACAAGCCATCCACGCAAGAGCGAGGTCCTCTCGGGGCTTGCTCCCGAAGTGCTGGCCGAGATTCCTTCCTATGCCCCGGGCACGCTCCCCGTAGTCCCGGGCCACGAGCCTGTGGGGCGTATCGTCGTCGTTGGCGACAAGGTCCGGCGCCATAGAGTCGGCGAGCGGTGTCTGATCCAGACCGACTATCGCCACCTTCCCACGGCCGCCGCGAACGCGGCCTTCGGTTACAACTTCGACGGCGGTCTGCAGGAGTACGTCCTGCTCGACGAGCGGATGATCATCGAGCCCGGAACCGAGGAGCGGTTCCTCATTCCCGTGGCCGAGGAGGCGGGCGCATCGGCGGTTGCGCTCGTTGAGCCGTGGGCCTGCGTCGAAGCCTCGTACGTTTACGTGGAGCGCCGCGAGCCACTTCGCGAAGGGCGGCTGCTCGTGGTTGCGGACGCCGGCCGACGGCTGGACGGTATCGGCGCCCTGATGGAGAAGGCCGAATCTCGCGCGGTCACGACGCTCGTGGCCGACAGCGCCCAACGTGGGGCGTTTGCGGCGTTGGCCGCGAACGGCTTCGTGATGACTTCGGCGCAGTCGGTCGCCGACCTCCCGCGCGCCGGTTTCGACGACATCGTCTACTTCGGTTCCGACGCGGACACGATCGAAGCGCTGCAGGACTGCCTGGCGTTCAAAGGGCTGATCAATATCGTGACGGGCGGCGCCGCCATTGGGCGTACCGTGGCGGTCGACGTCGGCCGTGTCCACTACGACCTCACTCGGTGGGTTGGGACAACCGGCACATCGGCGACAGATGGCTACGCCACGATCCCCGCCGACGGCGAAGTCCGTTCCCGCGACCGCATGGGCGTCATCGGCGCCGCGGGCCCGATGGGCCTGATGCATGTCGTTCGGGCCGCCTCGGCAGGCTTGGCGGACCTGGCCATCGCCGGCA
>Ga0182019_10001757_pt1 | contig 11017 bp, 9 predicted proteins | sample 812E2MmetaG_FD_120483 | JGI IMG/M metagenome (GOLD analysis project Ga0182019, IMG submission 120483) | Permafrost microbial communities from Stordalen Mire, Sweden - 812E2M metaG | ecosystem: Environmental > Terrestrial > Soil > Wetlands > Permafrost | place: Sweden: Stordalen | collected...
ACGGTTCATGGCGCAGGCGTCCAAGGTCATGGTGGAGCCGTTATTGACGGTGACATCCGCGTGGTGCAGGGAATTTACCAAAAGGGCGATATCGTCGAGGGAAGGCGTCCACGTCCAAAGCAGCTTCGGGTCGTCGGGGTTCGTTTCCGAAAATAGAAGGCCCGGACAACGCTCCTTCAGGGCCCCGAAGCGTTGGAGCCCGCCGATAGGATGGGCGCGGACCAGGATCTGCGGTCCCCGCGCGCCTTCACGCCGCGAAAATTCATGATAAAAGGCCTCAAGGATGTCAGGTTCATTGGGATATTGGTTTGTGGAGGCTGCCGACCAAAGAATCAGCGGCCTTGCGGGATCGCCTCCGATGGTCTTCATGAAGTCCTCCCGGCTCATCAGGAGGTCCGGCCGGCGATAAAAATCAAAATGGGGAGGACCGGTCACGGCCACCTGCCCGTCTCGGATAAAGGGGTATTTTCGCAGGAGTTCCGCCTTCATCAGGTTGCTCCACGTCAGATAGGTGTCGAAACGGATCGGAAGCCGGCCTTTGGACGCGAGATTGTCCCAGGAGCTGATCATGCAGGCCATGGGAATCCCGCAGGCTTGGGCCGCCCAGAGCGCGGGGCGTTCAAAATAGGAGATCAGGGGCATGGTGGAGAACACCAGATCCACCTTGTGCTGGCGGAAAATGTTTCTCACCCGGGCGGATTCCTGACTCATACCGTAGGCCAATTTTTCTATCCCGGTTTGCATCCCGATCGAAATCGGCCTTCCGATGCTTCCGGCGAGGAATCGTTTGGATTGCAGGATCGCTCGGGTTGGCCATCGCATCCGGATCGAAAGATGGTGGAAATAGAGACGCGTAAGGGTGTTCGGCTGCCGATAATATTGCGAATAGACGAAGAAATCTTCCAGGTGGCGGGTCCACCGGTTGAGCGGCCGAAGCTGGAGCTTCTCCAATATAACGGGCTTGTCCCTCATGGCCTCGCGGAAGGCGGGATGGTCCGCCGCCGGAGTCAGGGCGATGACGCGGGCCCGCCCCGCAAGCGTGGACAGAAAATCCGTGAGAAGATAGGTTCGGATCCCCCAGCCGTTGGGCATCAGAATGGCGATGGTTTGCATGGACACGGTCTTTTATTCCAATTCGTTCCAAGAGATCAGATGATCCTTGGGAATATCCTTCCGGGCCGTTTTGCCCAGGATCCGGTCCAGATCCCTGGCCGGGATGCCCGTGCCTGGGCGCTTGGTCCAAACCATCCCCTCCGCAATCCGCGTCCCCTTGGGGATGGGGTGCAGGGACACCACGCTGCGGTGGGCCCATGTGCGGATGGGGGTTTCCAGGGCATGGACGGCCTTCTCTCCGCCCAACGCCTCCTCCACCCGGCGGACGGCCTGTACAAGCTGATACAACTCGTAGGGTTCGATGGAAACGCTCTGGTCCGGGCCGGGCTGGCGCCGGTCCAGAATGATATGTTTTTCCAGCAGCTTGGCGCCCAGGGCAGCGGCGGCGATGCAGGTGGCGATGTCCGGCGTGTGGTCGGAATGCCCCACGGGAAGGCCAAACCGCTCCTGCATTATTGGAATAACGCCCAGGTTGACGTCGGCATGATGGGCGGGATATTCGGAGGTGCAGTTCATGAGGACCAGGCGGTTGTTGATGGGACGCAGGGTCTCGACGGTTTCGGCGATTTCCTCCCAGGTGGCCATGCCGGTGGAGAGGATCATGGGTTTTCCGAATGCGGCGATGACCTTGAGTGTGGGCAGGTCCGTCAGTTCCCCTGAACCGATTTTAAAGGAGGACACGCCGAGGGCGTTCAGCTCTTCCGCCGCCTTCCGGCTGAAGGGTGTGCAGAGATACAGGATGCCCAGGGTTTTGCAATAGTCCATCAGGCGCTTGTGATCGTCCAGCTTCAGAGCATAACGCTGCAGGAACTCGTACAGCGGCATGTTGAAGTTGGCCGACATGGGAACGCCTTCCCGCAGCATCTCTTCATCGGGAAGGTGGTGCTGGAATTTGATGGCGTCCGCCCCGCAGGCCTTGGCCTGGCGGACCATCTCCCGCGCCGTTTCGATGTTTCCCAGATGGTTGTCACAGGCTTCGGCGATGATGAAACATGGTTCCCCGGGGCCGATGCGGCGATGGTCGATGGCGATGGAATGAATCACGGTTTTTCTCCTATGAGCGGATTTGAAGATCCGATGGTTCTTGAAACGGATGCCTCCCGCGGGAACGGGGCGTCATCGGGAGGAACCCGGTTGCACCTGGAGCGTCCATTCGTTGGGAGGAGCGTCGGCTGTCCGCGGGAAGTCATTGGTATCAAATCGTGGAAGAACCAGGCGTTGTTCGGGATCCAGCCTCGCGACGGCCGCCGTGATGGTCACCCCCAAGGCGCAGCCGTGCGCGCGAGCCAGCTCCGCGCATGATGTGTCATGGGCCCCATAGGGGTAGCTGATCGCCCAGGCGTCCGTCCGGACCCCGATCCGATGCAGAATTTCCAACCCCTTGATCAGGTCCTCCTCGCGGTCCTTTCGGGACATGAATGGAAGCCACTCATGGGAGAATCCGTGATGACCGAAGGCCATTCCATAGAGGGCCATGTCCCTCATCTGATCCACGTTGAGATAGAGGCGCTCCGAGAATCCGCGCTCATCGGAGGTCACCAGATCGGCGAACAGCTCCCCCGTGATCGCTTTGCGGGCAGGCGGAGGAAGGATGCGCTGGAGGAGGTGCTTGATGATGAGAACGTCCCCCGAGTTATACCGGCTGGTTTCCGTGACGGATGCCGCATAAGTCAGCGGATCCTCCAGTCCGAACGTCCCACGCTTTTCAGCGATGAGCGCCAGAATGCGCTTCAGAAGCAGGGAGGGGTCTGGGGAAACGGCCAGAATATGGTGGATCTTGTTGACCTCCAGGACGGTTTTATTCATGCTGGGGGCCGCCGAGACAAAAAACGTGCCTTGGAGGCCTCTCATCCTGAGCAGAGGGAAGACATGCTCATAGTGGTCAACATAGCCGTCGTCGAATGTGAGAAGGAGCGCGTTGGAGGGAAGCCTTTGCCCGCCATCCATGGCCCCGATGCATTCTTCGAGTGTCACAAAAACATAATATTTGGAAAAATAGTCCAGTTGCGAGGCAAAATCCCGCGCATCCAATCCTTTGATTCCGGGATAGGGTGTGCTGCGGTAATCCCTGATATAGTGGTACATAACGATCGTCAGGCAGTCAGGCATGGGCGATTCCCCTGGAATGACGTCCACGGCTTCCGACCGAACAGACGTTCTTGGCGTTTTCATTCTGCATCCTTCCGATTTCACGTATTTCCATGCCGACGTTGCGGACCGGAAAACAGTGCGCCACGCGCAAGAGTACTATAGACAGTTGGGCCGGTCCTGGTCCGCGTCCGCCTTGAAGAGAATATGCGGTCGGCCGTCCGGGGCGTGGAACGCATAGCACACCGCCACATTCTTGCATTGATAGGGTTCGAAATAATTCGGGATGATGACCTCGCCGCTCAAATCCACCCGCGTCATGCCCGCTCCCGCAAAGTGCGATTCGGATAATCCCGTATTCAATACGTCAATGTATTCCGCTCGGTGTTCCTCCAACAGGGCCTGGAACGCCGGGCCGGCCTCTTCAATCCCCTGTTCATGCCCCAGATAGTCCACGAGACGCAGGGCCCGGCATCCTTCATGATCGATGCGGCGCAGGGCGGCCAACCCAAGAGAGCGGCCTTCGCGGACCACAAGGTAGACGCCATAACGGTAGAAAGGGTGCATCCCATACCGTTGCAGGAAATAGTGCGGCGTTTTGGCCGGATGAAACGCGTCGCGGCCTCCGAGATCCAGATCCCGGATCCGCATCGCGCGCAATGCGTCTTGATCCACGGGGATATAACGGACGCATCCGTGATGTGCGGCCCGGGGAGGCTTCCAATGCGGCGGAATGCGCACCAGGTGATAGGTTTTCAGGGACGGATTGAGCAGGAAGTATTGATTCAAAACGCCCATCCGATATCCGAGCGCCTGGTAAATCCTTTCCGCCTGCGCGCTGATTCCCAGCGTCCCGACCCCGGTATGACGCTCCTGCGAAATCAGGAAGCGGTACATCATCAGGCCCAAGCCGGCGATGCCCGCGTCCTCCCTCACCTTCCACAGCGCGAACCAGAGCGTGTTCGTTCGCTCCAACGCGGGGTCATAGCGCCGAGTGGAAACGAACCCCAACAGCCCGAGAATTTCCCCGTCTTCCGCACGTCGGGCCAGAACAAGGTCATAATCCCGCCCCTCCACGGAGGAGCGATGCTGCCAGTCCATGAGCTTTCTGCTGGTCGACAACACATGGCCATGGGCCCAGAAGCGGCCTATGAAACGCATGGCCTCCGCAATTTCGCTTAAACGGCAGAAGGAAATGTCGGGATTCATGATCGCAGGTGCGTCCGGTCCTCCAGGTGGATGCCGTCCGGCAGGGGGTAATCTTGATTCAGGGTCCAATAATACTGATTTTCCTCTTCCCCGGCGGCCAGGCCGCTGCGATCGAGGAATTCGAGACAGGGTTTGTTCTTTTCCGTTGGTCGATAGACGGCGTTGAGACGGCGGATGCCCATGGGGCGGACCGCCCTGACGAGATAATGAAGCATCGTCTCTTCCACCTTGCGCCCCATGGCCCTGCAGCTCAGGATAAAATCGGAGACTTCGGCTTCCGCGTCGCCGCATTCCACGCTCGCGATTCCCGTGAGCCCCAAATCTCCGAATTTATCCGAAACCCGGAAAGCCCAAATCCGCCTCCGAGGATGTTCCGACCATCGCAGCAGTTCGGCTTCTGTCAGCCGTCGGGTCCGCAGATTCATCTGGTTGGTCTTGTTGAGAAGCTGCGCCGCCCGCCGGAGGTTTTCGGCATCGAGGCGCTCCACGGACACGGTCAAGGCAAGGGTCTTCAGCCAGACCTCAAAGGACGGGGCCGAGGTCCTGAGGCCTTCGCGCTGCTGCTCATGGGCGTACATTTGCGCGCGATGGAGGTCTTCCTCGCTTACATGGGGCATATTGAAGCATCCGAGTCCGTCAAGCGTCTTGCGGTACAGCATGGGATCGGCGGGCCAGTCAGGAACAAACACCTCCGGAAAGGCCTCCCGGACGCGCGACCGCTCCCGGGGATTGTCATCGATGAAAACCGCGGACTGCAATCCCAGATTCAGTGCGGAAACCAGGGCGGCGACGTTTTGCGCCTTGTCCTCCCAATTGATCCGCCAGCCGGCGAAATCCCCGCGGCGGAGGATCATCTCCGGGTGCTGATCAACGGCTGCAAGAGCGATCTCTTCCGTGTTTTTGGAGACGATGCCCAGCACGATGCCGCGCCGCGTGAGGGCCTTCAGGCCGCGTTGAAAGTCCGCAAAGGCCTCGCCGATGGGATCGTGCCCGCCCAGACGAAGCTGCGGCCATCCGAGATCCCCGACGATGCCGCCCCAGAGCGTGTCATCAAGATCGACGATGACGAGTTTGCGGGACATGCCGCGGAGTCCCCGGAGCGCGGATTTAATGTCCGCAACGGCCTGTTGAAACACCGGCTGTCCGAAGGGGATCTTGCCCATGTACCAGAGCCTGGGATCGAAGGCTTCCCCTCCTCCCGCGTGGATCCATCGGTGCGCATCGAGGATGAAGATGCCGCGCCCGTCCTTGAAGTTTTCCGAGAGGCGCATGTTCATACGCATCAGGGTCAGGGAGAGTCCCGTCTCTGCGTGCATTCCCATCAATCCCGAGTGCTGGGCATCATAGGGGGCCGACCACGTGGGAAGGATAACGGTGGGGATGCGGCCTTGAAGGATCCTGATCGCCGCGCAGAACGCATCCACCTGTTCCCGGATTCTGTCCGGGGAGAAGGGCTTGCCTTCGCGGGCGTCGGCGTAGTCTTCCGAAACGGCCTCCGGCCTGCTCCATACGACGGCGGCATCGAAGGCTTGGCCCCATAGGGTGGCTTTTTCATCCAGGATGGTTTGAAGGATCTGCCCGAAAGGCGCCGCCTGGGCCGTGACGCAAGGGGCATCCCCGTCATGATGGAGCAGGGCGGAGAATACCCCCATATTAAAATCCGATAGCAGAAGGATGCGGACCGTGCGGGTGTCCATCGCTTAGGCGTCCGCAAGCCGCGCGCAAAGGTATTCCGTTAGGGTCCGGACGGTCCAAGGACCATTTGGGGACAGCATCGTGTCCGCCAGGCGAAGGTCGCGGCCGCCGGCGTCTCCGAGTTTCTGCTCTACCGATGCGATGAAGACCACGAGTTCAAGGGAATCAAGAATTCCGGAATCGCCGACGAGAATGGACTCCTCATTGATCGGGATGGCATCTTCGACGGAACGCATGGCGTTGATCGCCTTGAGGGCGTCCTGGACGGCCAGCTTTACCGATTCCATCATGGCATCTATCTCCTTATTTTTGCGGGACCTCTCGAGACCGCTGGCTTCAGGCTTCCCAGGGATCCTCCGCCTCCACGCGGTAAAGATGACGGAGCTTGTAATCGGCTTCCATCAAATCCTCGGGCGTATCCACGTCGAGGAAGTATTGCCAATCGATCAGCAGGGGGAGGCAGACCGCTCCGAAGAGGCTGCGCTGCTTGAGCACTGAGGCAATGCGGAAGGCGTACACCAAGCCGCTCATGGCATAAGCCGGGGCCTGGGCGCCGCGGAGGTGGCGGGCGGCCATGGCCCTGGAAGGGGGATAGGGCCGGAGGCGGTCCGCATCCACCACGAGAAGTTCTTCAGGATTCAGGACATGGGGCACTTCACAAACGGCGACCACGCTGTCGGCCCCCGTCTCCGCAAGTTTTTCCAGCGCCTCATCAATGTGCCGGGACAGGCGGAGCGGCGCGGTGGGTTCCAGAAGGACCCCGAATTCCGGGGGCGGCTGCTGCGAGCCCCTGGCCCATTCCAGGGCGTGGATCAGCACGGCGAGGGAAGGAGTGTCGTCCCGGGAAAGGTCCTCGGGCCGCATCCACGGAACCTCCGCCCCCGCGCTGCGGGCGGCCTGCGCGATTTCCGCGTCGTTGGTGGAAACCACAACCTGCCGGATGTGTTGGGCCCCCTTGGCGGCATGCACGGCCCAGGACAGGAGGGATTTTCCCCCCGCCTTGGCCAGGTTCTTGCGCGGGATCCTCTTGGAGCCGCCGCGCGCGGGGATGACGGCCACCGCTTTTGCGATCTCCGGGGCCGGAGCGGGAGACTGCGCCTCCGGCGGTACCTGGAGCACCTGGATCTCGCCGCCTTCCTGGATCACGGCGGCCTGCAGCCGTCCATCCGGGTCCACCACCGGAATCACCACCGCTCCCGTCTGATGCAGGAGGGTTTCGGCCTCTCCGGCGGTTTTCGCGGCCACCGGGGCGGTGTTCATGATGTTCTGCACGGGGGCGATCATCAGGGTTCCGTCCAGCAGGGTCCGCCGGACGTCGCCGTCGGACAGGACCCCCACAAGGCGGCGGTTGCGGTCGCACACCAGAAGGACCCCCTTGTGGTTTCGGGTCATGCGCTGGAGGGCCGCCTTCAGCGATTCATGAGGCAATACGATCAAATCCATCAGTGTCATCATGACCATCCCCCCTCCGGATTTAGTAGGTCAGGGTTTTCCATAAGAACGCCTCGTTAACCTCCAGATTTTTCAGTATGGCGACGATGCGCTCCGAAGCATGCCCGTCCCCGTACGGGTTGACCGCCCCCCGGGCCTGCACCTTGAATTCCTCCGACGCCGCCCGGCACACGGCCCGGACAATGTCCTCCCGCTGATATCCGACGTTGATGACGTTGCTGGATTGCGGCCTGCCCTTCTGCCGGCGGCCGATGTTGACCGTCGGAATGCCGAAGGTGGGCGCCTCCATGATGCCGCTGGAGGAATTCCCGACCATGCAGTCGGCCATGCGCATCAGGCCCAGATAATCGTGGCGGGGAAGGTTGCGGAAGACCTTCAACTGGGGCCGCATGTGCTTTTGGATCTGCGCCCGGATGGCTTCGCTGCCCGCGTCGGCATTGGGGTAGATGAGTACGGTGGGCCAGCCCACTTCGATCAGGGCCTGGATCAGCTCCGCGGCCTGGTCGCCCGCCTCCTCTTCCTCTTCGGTGACGGGATGCTGCACGGCCAAAATGCAGGGGTTGCCGGCGTCCAGGCGGTAACGGCGCCGCAGGTCATCCTCCGGCGCGAACTGGCCGTTGACCAATTCGTCTACGAGGGGCGCCCCGGTCGTATGGATGCGGAACTCCTGCTCGCCCAGGCGCCGGACCCGGTCGGCAAACTCCGTGTTGGCGGCGAAATGGAGGTGCGCCAGCTTGGTGATGGCATGGCGGACGATGCCGTCCACATTGCCGGACAGTTCCCCGGCCTGGATATGGGCCACGGGGATGCCGAGGTGCATTCCCGCCACCGCCCCCATGAGCTGCTCCCCCCGGTCGCCCGCCAGGAGGAGGACGTCCGGCCGGAGACGCTGGAGGGCGGTGGGAAGCTCCAGCAGCAGGCAGGCCAGGGACTTGGTCATGGTGGCGGCCGTGTACCCGTCGAAGGTCATGTAGATCCGTTCATCCACGCGGAAGCCGTCCCGTTCGATCTCATGAACGGTCATGCCGAATTCGGGAAGGAGATGCATATTGGTCGCAATTATGGAATAATCAAGATCGGGATCTTCATCAATGATTCGGAGAATCGGGCGGATATATCCCCATTCCCCACGCGAGCCCGTCAAAAATGCGATCTTCTTGGATGGAGGCATGATGGTTGTCCGTTCCTTCTCAGCGAAGTGGGGTCGCCGCCCCGGGCAGAAGACCCGTCAGCGCCTCGGCGGCCCGCTCCCCGGCCCGCCCGTCCACCTGCCCGCAGACCATGGCGGCGAGTTTTTGCCTCCCCGCGCGGTCGAGGGCCGGATCGTCGAGGTAGCGGTTCACGTGGTCCGCCAGCTCCTCGGGGGAATGGGCCATCCGGAACCCCCCCGTGGCCATCAGGGGGGCGTAATGGGTGGTTTTGTAGATGAACACCCCCCACGGCGGCCGTTCCTCCGGCGACCTGAAATGGTAGCGGACATTGATCACGGGCCGGTCCATTAGGGCGGCGTCCACGGTCATAGTGGAGGCCGTGTTGATGAGCACATCGCTGTGGCGCACGGTATTGACGAGGGAAAGAATATCGCCGCTATTCGGCTGCCAATGGGCGATGTTGGCGCCGGAATCCCGCCCCGGGACCACCATGCGGATTTCGGGAAATTTTTCCATGAGATCCTTGTACCGGCTTCCATCGTCCTTGGGGTGGAGTCGGACCAGGAGCTGCGGGCGACGGGAAACGCGTCCCGCGCGGATATCCTCCGCCAGTCTGGTCACGATTTCATGTTCCTCCGGCATCAGGGATGGAGTGACACCGGCGTAGACCACCAGCGGGCGGTCCGGATCCAGGTTTAGGGTGGAGAGGAAAGCGTTCCGGTCCCTCAGGAATTCCTGACGGAAATAATAATCGAATTGGGGCGGTCCCGTCATTTGAAACCGCTCCGCGGGAATCTCGGGATAGATCCGTCGAAGCTCCTCCTTCATGGTAGGGCTCCAAACCAAGATCGCGTCGGACGGAAGAGGAAGGCGGTCCTTGGTGGAAGGATTGTCCCAGGACAGGATCGCCATGCCGGTGCGGATGCCCAGCGCCCGCGCTGCCTGAAGAGGAACCCATTCATCCCCCATGAGCGGGGCGGCGGAAAATACCACGGAGGGGCGGATTTTTTCGAACCATTTCCGATACGATGCGGCCACCGGGCTTCGCAGGGCCTCCCGTGTTTCCCAGCGATCCATCCGACCGAGCAGTCTGGGACCGGAGATGCCGCGCAGCACACCGAGGATCGCGCCGTTCCCGATGCGCTCCCTCAGCCCGATGTCATGGTGGATGGTGGAGTGTTTCATCCGCCATGTGGCATTGTCCAGGTAAGCCACGTGGGCGGCGTGACGCCACATGCGGGCCCGTTCCCAGGCGCGATTCGGCGCGGGTCTTTCCAGAGGATGTACCTCGGCCCCCCGCTCCCACATGGTCCGCCGAAACTCCTCATTTCCGCTCAATGGGGAACAGACATAGACCCGGGCATGCCGTTTCAGCGTCTCAAGAAATCCACCCAGCAGATAGTTGCGCACCACAAAGCCGAGGCTGGCCAGAACCACGACGGCCGGGCGCGAATCCGCTGTCGGATAGGTCCGCATTGGATCGTCGGGAAGAGGGAGGACTCCCGTGCCCGATGGAAGGGCCTGTGATTTGGAAAGGATGGTAGGGGTCGGACTCGTGTTCATCAACTTCAATTCGCTGGATGATCTCAGGGGAGCCTGTTGCGCAGATAATATTCCGCGAGGACGAAATCGGCCTCCGAATCAATGTTGACGGAACGTTCGGGAGGCATAATATGGCCGAGGCAGAAATCGCCCTTGAAGCTGTTCAGGTTCATCAGGACATCGCGGCGCGAGGCGTACAAGGCGCCGTTGACCATGAAGACCTTCGGCAAGGTCTGCCGCGGGGGGTTCTCCACGGCGGGCGCCTCATAATCCACAAGACGGTCATCCACGAATTTTTTCATTTTCATGGGGTGCCAGTTGTCCACATCCACCACGCTGATGATGCCATCGGCGCCTTCGGCGATCAACCGCGCGAGGGCGGCCGTCAAATCGTCGGCGGTCCGCAGCGGTGTTGTGGGTTGAAGCATGACCACAAAATCATAATTCCGGCCGGTGCGGGTTTCCATTTCGCGCACGGCGTGCTGGATGGTGGGAATGGCCAGGACGCGGTCCCCGGACAGTTCCGTCGGACGGAGGAAGGGAGCCTGCGCGCCGCACTCCAGGGCGATGCGCCGGATTTCCTCGTCGTCCGTCGAGACCACGACATCGGTCAGGAGCGGGCAGGCTAAGGCCTCCCGGACGGTGTAGGAGATGAGGGGCTTGCCTCCCAGAAGCCGTATGTTCTTCCTCGGCACGCCTTTAGATCCGCCGCGGGCCGGAATCACACCCAGAATGCGATGGGGATTCATGGCGCAATCATCTTCTCA
>Ga0182019_10001758_pt1 | contig 11011 bp, 11 predicted proteins | sample 812E2MmetaG_FD_120483 | JGI IMG/M metagenome (GOLD analysis project Ga0182019, IMG submission 120483) | Permafrost microbial communities from Stordalen Mire, Sweden - 812E2M metaG | ecosystem: Environmental > Terrestrial > Soil > Wetlands > Permafrost | place: Sweden: Stordalen | collected...
CGCAACGGGAGATGGGTCGCCCGAAAACCGCCGGAACGTTTCCCCAGAAAAAGATTTCTCGGCACACCGTTGTCTAGCCTGGCCTCGACTCCCTAAGTCCGACAGGCTGCGTGAGAGTTTGGAATCAGGTCCAAAGCCTCACGGCTTTGGCTACGATGTGATTGCTGTGGGCTAGCTCGGACCCAACTTTCTGCGGCCCCGTGGCCAAGCTCGCAGAAGCTTGGATTCCGGTCAGAAGGTGTGGATGAACAATCCCGAGCGGAGCTTGGGTTCGAACCAAGTGCTCTTCGGCGGCATGATCTGGCCGGCATCGGCGATGTCCATTACCTGACTGACCGTCACGGGAAACAGTGAGAAGCCCACGCCGCCACGGGCGTCGACGCGCTTGACCAGCTCGCCCGGGCCGCGAATTCCGCCGACGAAGTCGATGCGCTTGCTCGTGCGCGGATCGTCGACACCAAGAATAGGCGCCAGCAGCCGGTTCTGGAGCGCGCTGACATCGAGTCGCCCGACCGGGTCGGCCTTCGGGTCAGCCGGGCAGCGCAGACCATACCATTTGCCGCCGACATACATGCTCAGGCGGCCGGTGGCGTTCGGCGCCGGCGGCGCATCTTCTTCCAGGTCAAAAACGGCGCGCACCCGGCTCAGGAACTCCGCCGGCGGGTGGCCGTTGAGGTCAAAGGTGATGCGGTTGTAGGGCAAAATCTTGAGTTCACTGGCCGGGAAGACGACGCAGAGGAACCAATTGTAATCCTCGGTCCCGTTGTGCTGTGGATTGCGCTCGCGGCGAAGCCGGGCCACGCGCGCCGCGCTCGCTGCTCGATGGTGGCCGTCGGCGATATAAAGGTGCGGTACGCCGCCGAACGCCGCGAGCCACTCCCCCCCTCCGGGGATGCGCCAGGCAGTATGGCGGATACCGTCGGGCGCGGTGAGATCGTACAGCGGCTTTTCCCTGGTCTTCGCGTCGACCAACGCGGTCACGGCCGCCTCGTCGCGGTAGGTCAGAAAAACCGGGCCGGTGTCGGCGCTGAGCGTGTTGATCAGCCGCGTGCGATCGTCCTCCTTGTCCCGGCGCGTCTTTTCGCTCTTCTTGATGAGGCCGGCGTCATAATCTTCGACATTGCAGACGGCCACCAGCCCGCGCTGGCGATGCGCGCCCATCTGTTGCTGGTAAACGTAGAGGCATGGTCCGGTCTCGCGCACGAGCACGCCGACGGCCTGAAGCTGGAGAAAATTCTCCCGCGCCTTCGCGTAGACGGCATCGCTGTACGGATCCGTGCCCGGCGGCAGGTCAATTTCGGCCCGGTCGACATGCAGGAGGCTGCGCGGCCGGCCAGCGGCGAGTGCGGCGGCTTCGGCGGCGTCGACGACATCATACGGCACGCAGGCCACCTCGGCGACGTGCGGTGGAACCGGGACCAGACCCTGAAAGGCGCGGATACGCATGGCGGTGTCACTCAGAATGGGCTGCGAATCCACGTCAAGCCGACGATCAAACTCCCGCCAGCGGTGGCCAGGGAGACCAACGCCCCATAAACAAAAAGCCCCCCGGGGCGAGCCGGAGGGCTTGGAAAAGACGGTCAGGCTGGTGCCTACTTCGCGGCCTTGTTGACGCGCTTGAACTTCGTGGTGAACTTTTCGACCCGGCCAGCTGCGTCCACCAGGCGTTTCTCGCCGGTGTAGGCAGGATGCGAGTCCATCGTTACGTCGCGCAGGATGACGAAATACTCGACGCCATTGATGGTCTCCTTGCGGGCCGATTTGATCGTCGACTTCGTAAGGAAACGCTTGCCAGTGGCGACATCGAGGAAGCAAACGTTGTTGAGAGCAGGATGGCCTTCAGGTTTCACGGTAGGAAAAGGATAGGCAATTACTCAACCCTGGCGGGCCTTGTAGCGGGGGTCGGTCTTGTTGATAACGTAGACTTTGCCGCGGCGGCGGACCACCTGACAGTCAGGGTGACGCTTCTTGGCGGATTTAAGAGAGGAAACGACCTTCATAAGGGGCAGATAAGTGACCGGCCGCGCCGGGCTCTGTCAAACCAAATGTCCGGCAACGGGAACCAGACGACCGCGCCGGGTTTGCCGGGGCGCATCGCCCTCCTGAGGTTCAGTTCACCTCAGGGTCGTCCGGCTCACCGGCCATGAGCTTCCACTCGGGGCTCAGACTGCTGAGAATCACGCGCCAAAGACCCTGGCCCTCCTCCTTTTCGAGTAGATCGGCGTCTACCGGCGTGATGACCCAGGTGTGCAGCTTCAGCTCGTTCTCCAGCTGGCCCTTCGTCCAACCCGAATAACCGAGAAATGCCCGCAGATGCACCCCCGCCTCCTCCTGCAACGCCTGGGCCTTTTCCACGTCGATGCCGAAATAGAGTTTGAAGCCGCCCTCGAGCGGGTCCGGCTGCCAGGCCGCGAGGACCAACTGCTCCGTCTGCACGGGTCCGCCTTGGTAAATGGGGACACCCGCCAGCGGGCTGGCGGCAAACTCGGCATTGAGATCGCCCAGTCGCTTGCGCAGAGGCCGGTTGAGCACAAGACCCATTGCGCCGTCGTCGCCGTGGGCCGACAACAGCACGACAGTGCGGCGGAAATTCGGGTCGCGCATGCCCGGATGCGCCAGGAGCAGCGAACCGGCAATGGTGGGAGATGCTTCGCCGCGGTCGCGCATGGTCAAAAGGTCGCCAGAAGCGCGCCGCCGTCAACGTTTCCTGCCAAGTATGTGCTGTGGAGGGACCACATGGCTGGCTAGAGTTTTGTCACTTTCACCCCGGCGTCGTCAAGGATCTGGGCGACGAGCGGATCGTTGGCATAATCCTCCCGGTATTTGATTTCCGCAATGCCGGCCGCGGCGAGGATCTTCGCGCAGTTGATGCAGGGGTAATGCGTCACGTAGGCCAGGCATCCCTCGACGCTGCTGCCCCGGCGCGCCGCGTCTGCAACGGCATTCTGCTCGGCGTGGACGGTGGCCTGCTCGTGGCCGTCGCGCAGGCGGGAAGTGTGCGGCGTGCCTGGCAGAAACCCGTTGTAGCCGGCGGCGACGATGCGGTTCTTGCGGTCACCCGCCGTCACCACCACGCATCCGACGTGCAACCGCTCGCAGTTGGAGCGTGTCGCAATCAGAACCGCGGTAGCCATGAAATACTCATCCCAGGACGGCCGGCGCGGAAAAGCCTCGGCGGCTTGCATGACGAGATCGACGGGATTGGACGGGGAACTCATGGCAACGAACTAAACGCCGCCCGGTCGCCAAGACGAGCCGGATGTGCACCGCCCCCGCGCTGCCCTCCCCGATGGCCGCCGTTTGACGTTTGCGCCGATCCCGGCACGGTGCAGTATGATGTCCCGCATCGTCCACGCCGAGTTGCTCGACTCGCTCCCGCATGATCATCCTGACGCGCGCGACAACCGGCGCGACCTTTGCCTGATCAACGCGGTCATGGGCAACCATCGCTGGCTCGCGCGCACGCTGCAGGCGCACGCGAGTTCGGGCAGTCCTGGACTGGAACTCGGGGCCGGCATGGGCGAACTGGCGCGACGTCTGCGGCGGAATGGCTGGCCGGTGGACGGGCTCGATGTCTGTCCAGCCCCAGCCACCTGGCCCCCTGAGGCACGCTGGCACCGCGCCGACCTGCGCACCTTCACCGGCTTCGACGGCTATGAGGTGGTTTACGGAAACCTGATTTTCCATCAGTTCTCTGCGTCCGAATTGCAGGCCGTGGGCAACCGGATGCAAACGCGGGCGCAGCTGATCCTCGCCTGCGAACCGGCCCGGCACCGGCAGTCCCAGTGGATGTTCCGGTTGTTCGCCCCGCTGATCGGCGCCAATCATGTCAGCCGCCACGATGCCAACGTCAGCATTGCCGCCGGGTTTCGCGGCGACGAACTGCCTGGCCTGCTCGGACTTGAGCCAGAACGCTGGACCTGGCGCTGCACCACAACCCTGCTCGGGGCGTATCACTTGATTGCCTGGCGCCGCGAAACAAAATGGATTCCTGCATGACGCGCAGGGACTGCCAGTCGATTGAGATTGTGGGTGGCGGGTTGGCCGGCCTGAGCTTGGGTCTGGGATTGCGGCGCCGGGGCGTGCCGGTAACCCTATTTGAGGCGCATGGCTATCCGCGCCACCGGGTTTGTGGCGAGTTCATCACCGGTCTGGATGGGGTCACCATAAAACGCCTTGGTCTTGCGCCGATTCTCGCGGATGCATTGCGCCACCGCCAGGTGGTCTGGCACCACCGCAACCAGACGGTGCAAAATCAACGCCTGCCCGTCCCCGCGCTTGGGATCAGCCGGTACCGGCTCGACGCGCGCCTGGCTGAGGCCTTCGTTGAAACCGGGGGCGACCTTCGCGTTCACACCCGGGTTGCCCTCGAAGCCCGACCCGCCGGCCGGGTTTTCGCCACCGGGCGACGACCCCGGCCATCGCTCTGGATCGGTCTCAAGGTGCATGTCCGGAACGTCCCTCGTGGCGGTGACCTCGAGGTTCATCTGGGTGATCAGGCCTACGTGGGACTCTCCGGTATCGAAGACGGTAAGGTCAACGCGTGTGGTCTGTTTCGGCGCCGGCCAATCTCGCCGGGGACACCGCCCGCCCCTGCCTTCGGTCTGCTCTTCCATTACCTCGAGGCCTCCGGGTTGACCGCCCTCGCGGGGCGACTTTGCGAAGGAGAGCTTGACGCATCCTCATTCTGCGCCGTCGCGGCGGTCAACTTTCAGATGGAACCATTCCGGCCCGGACGGCTCTGCCTCGGCGACAGCTTCGCCATGATCCCGCCCTTCACCGGAAATGGCATGGCCGTGGCGCTGCAGAGTGCGGCGCTCGCCCTCGATCCGCTATCCGAATGGGCGCGAGGGGGACTCGCCTGGGCGGACACAGTGGCTGCTATCAACCGAGGGCTCCGCCGCCGTTTTCGCGCGCGGCTCGCCTCGGCGAACCTGCTCCATCCGTTTCTACTCGAGCCTTGGCGGCAATTCTGGATGGCTTGGGCCGGTCATGCCCGCCTGCTGCCCATGCGCCTGCTCTATCACCTGACGCACTGATTTTGACTCACCACCTTCACCATGTTCCTCCACGCCCTTGCCACTGCAGTGCCTCCTGCCGTCCTCACCCAACGTCAGTGCTGGGAGATCGGCCGCGACTCACCAGCCGTGCAGCGCCTCAACCGGCGGTCGCAGCTTGTCTTGCGGGCCATCCTCACAGGAAACAGCGGCATCGCCACCCGCCATTTTGCATTGGGCGACATCGGGCAGGTTCTCAGCCTTACGGCGGACGAATTGAACGCGGCATTCCGTCGCGAGGCACCGCGTCTCGCCGGCATTGCCCTGACCCGGGCGCTGGCCGGAGCGGACCTGCGGGCGGAGCAACTCGACGCGCTTCTTGTCTGCACCTGCACGGGCTACCTTTGTCCCGGCGTTACCAGTTACGTGGCCGAACAACTCGGCCTGCGCCGCGACGCCATTCTGCACGATCTGGTCGGCCTGGGCTGCGGGGCGGCTATCCCGACGCTGCGGGCGGCCAGTCACCTTCTGGCCGCACGGCCCGAGAGTGTGGTTGCCTGCGTGGCGGTGGAGATCAGCTCGGCTGCGTTTTATCTCGATGACGATCACGGAGTGCTGGTGAGCGCATGCCTTTTCAGTGATGGCGCCGCCGTCACTATCTGGCGCGGGCGGCCGGGACCGTCCGGCATCCGGTGCCACGGATTTCGTTCGCTGCACCTGCCGGAAAAGCGCGATCTGCTCCGGTTCGAAACCCGGAATGGCAGACTGCGCAATCTCCTGGATCGCTCGGTTCCCGCGGAAGCAGCCGCGGCGGTGGCCGAGCTGTTCGTCCGCGAGATCGCCGTGCCGCCTGCAGCCGCGCTGATCCATCCGGGAGGACGCGATGTTCTCGACGCGATCGGCGAAGTCCTGCCCGGGTATTCGCTGGAGGACAGCTATGCCGTGCTCAAGGCCCACGGCAATATGAGCAGTCCTTCGGTTCTTTTCGTTCTCGAGGAACATCTTCGGACCCATCCGGCCTGGCGCGGCGACCTCTGGCTGGCCAGCTTTGGCGCTGGCTTCAGCGCCCATGCCTGCCGGCTTACCGCCGACTGATTCCCCGGCTCCCTGTCTGCCTAACGGCGTCGATCGAAAACCATGCTTGCCACTCTGGAAAACGCTCGTCTTTAGTGACTGCCCTTTCACTCCCGCCGCTATGAAAAAACCCAGCTCGTCCGCCGCCCAACCTGCGACGCCATCCGGTCCCGAAATCAAAGGGGCAGATGCGGTTGTCGAGTGCCTCGTCCGCGAGGGGGTCGAGGTGATTTTCGCCTATCCGGGCGGCAGTTCGCTTGAACTGCACCAATCATTCGCCCGATCGGGCAAGGTCCGGGTGGTCCTGCCGCGACATGAGCAGGGCGGCGGATTTGCGGCGGAGGGTTACGCGCGGGCCACCGGACGAGTCGGCGTTTGCATGGCCACAAGCGGCCCGGGCGCCACCAACCTCGTGTCGGCGATCGCCGACGCGTATATGGATTCGATCCCGCTGGTGGCGATCACCGGCCAGGTTTACTCCAAGTACATCGGCAAAATGGCGTTTCAGGAAACCGACATTTACGGCCTGACGCTGCCGGTCGTGAAGCACAGCTACCTCGTCCTTGATGTCCACGAGCTGCCGCGCGTTTTCAAGGAAGCGTTCCACCTGGCAAAAAGCGGCCGGCCGGGCCCCGTGTTGATCGACATTCCCAAGGACGTACAGCAGGCCAAGTTCACGCCGGTCTACCCGTCCACGGTTGCGTTCCGGAACACGTACGCCACGGCCACAGCCCACGCCGACGACGAGCAGCTCAAACCAATCATCCAGTTGGTGGGCGAGGCCAAACGGCCCGTGCTCTACGTTGGTGGCGGCATCATCTCAGCCGGTGCCAACCAGGAACTGCTCGCGTTCGCCGAGCGCACCAACATTCACGTGGCTACCACGCTCATGGGCGTGGGTGCATTCCCCGAGACGCACCGCCTGTCGATGAAGTGGTTTGGCATGCACGGCTCGGCTTACGGCAACTGGGCCGTGGACCAGAGCGACCTGCTGCTGGTCCTCGGCGCGCGCTTCGACGACCGCATCACGGGGGACGCCCACAAGTTCGCCATGCACGCCAAGATCGTCCACATCGACATCGACGCCTCGGAGCACAACAAGAACAAGCGCGTCAATTATGCGATCTGCTCCGACGTCAAGCATGCGATCGGCCGTCTGAACGAACTCATGGCCGCGCGGAAGTTCACCGCTCCCGACACCAAGGCCTGGCACGACCAGATCGCCGCGTGGAAGCACGACAATCCCTTCCGTTACGAGGCCAGCCCGCACATCCAGCCGCAGGAGGCCGTGCGGACACTTTTCGAGCTCACCAAGGGCGACGCCATCATCACCACCGGCGTGGGCCAGCACCAGATGTGGGCCGCGCAGCACTACGATTTCGCCCGGCCGCGCCACTTTATCAGTTCGCTCGGGCTCGGCGCGATGGGCTTCGGCTATCCCGCGGCGGTCGGTGCCAAGGTCGCCTGCCCGGACCGGCAGGTGATCGACATCGACGGCGACGGCTCCTTTCTCATGAACGTGCAGGAACTCGCCACCGCGAAGATCGAAAAGATCGCCGCCAAGGCGATGATCCTGAACAATCAGCATCTCGGCATGGTCGTGCAATGGGAGGACCGCTTCTACGACTCCGTGCGCGGCAATACCATCCTCGGCGACGAAAAAAACATCGGCAGCCCGGACAACCCGGACGCGCTCTATCCCGACTTTGTGAAGATCGCGGCGGGCTTCGGCGTCAATGGCCGCCGGGTGATCAAGAAGAAAGAGCTTCGTGCCGCCATCCAAGAGATGCTCGACCATGACGGTCCCTATGTGCTCGACGTCGTCGTGCCCTACACCGAGCACGTGCTGCCCATGATCCCGGGTGGCCGCACGGTGAAGGAAATGATCCTCAAGTAAGCGCCGGTGGCGCTCATGGCGCGGGCCTTGGGCAGCACTCTGGCGATTAATGAACAAAATTCATTCCAATAACCCGCTTGGCATTCTACCTGCTTCTTTTGGTTCGTTCTGACTGCCGTGCCGCTTTGTTTTTGACCGGCCAGAAGAACTCACACACATCTCAAATCTGTTCGCCCAACCAACAGAAAAAGGACGCATCTACATGACACCGAAGGAAGCAATCAAACTCGCCAAGGACAAAGAAGTCAAAATTATCGACTTCAAGCTCTGCGACATTCACGGCACCTGGCAGCACTTTGCGGTTCCCGTGAATGAGCTGACCGAAAAAGTATTCGAGGAAGGCCTCGGCTTTGACGGCTCCTCGGTCCGGGGCTGGCGAGTCATCAACGCATCGGACATGCTGGTGGTTCCGGACGGCGCCACGGCATTCATCGATCCCTTTGCGAAGAATACGACGCTTAGCCTCACGTGCGACGTGATCGACCCGATCACGCGCGAAGTCTACGATCGCGATCCCCGCGGCATCGCCAAGAAAGCGGAGGCTTATCTCAAGGGCACGGGCCTCGCCGACACCGCTTTCTTTGGACCCGAAGCGGAGTTCTTCATCTTCGACAGCGTCCGCTACGACACGACGTCCAACAGCTCGTATTATCACCTCGATTCCATCGAAGGTATCTGGAATCGCGGGAAAGAGAAGGAAGAGGACGGCTCCGCCAATCTCGGCTACAAGATTCGGCACAAGGAAGGTTACTTCCCGGTGGCCCCGGCCGACCAGTTGATCGACATTCGCAACGAAATGATCCTGACGATGCAGGCTCTCGGCGTGACGATCGAGCGCGAGCACCATGAGGTCGCCACCGCGGGCCAGGCCGAGATCGACATCGTGTTTGATACCCTCCTGCGGACGTCGGATAAAATGTGCGTCTACAAGTACGTGGCCAAGAATGTGGCACACAAGTACGGCAAGACGGTCACGTTCATGCCGAAGCCCCTCTTTGGCGACAACGGCTCCGGCATGCACACCCACCAGTCGCTATGGAAGGACGGCAAGCCGCTGTTCGCCGGAAACGGATATGCCGGCCTGAGCGACATGGCGCTTTTCTATATCGGCGGTCTGCTGAAACACGCCCCGGCCCTTTGTGCCATCTGCAACCCGACGAATAATTCCTACAAGCGTCTGGTCCCCGGCTTCGAGGCCCCGGTCAATCTGGCCTACTCCGCCCGCAACCGCTCGGCTTCGATCCGCATCCCGACCTATAGCGCGAACCCGAAGGCCAAGCGCGCCGAGTACCGCACGCCCGACCCGGCGGCCAATCCGTATCTTGCCAACGCCGCCATGCTCATGGCCGGCCTCGACGGTGTTCTCAACAAGATCCATCCAGGCGAACCACTCGACAAGAACCTCTACGATCTTGCCCCGGAGGAGCTCGCGAAGGTTCCGCACGTGCCCGATTCACTCAAGGGTGCGCTCGAGGCGCTCGAAGCCGACCACGCCTTCCTGCTCAAGGGCGATGTGTTCTCGAAGGACTTTATCGACAACTTCATCGAATTAAAGAAGGGCGAATACGATGCCGTGCGTCTGCGCCCGCACCCGTACGAGTTCCACCTCTACTTCGACGTCTGAGCGCGTCAGGATTCAAGGAGCGGGCCTGGCCCGTTGTCCTTTTGACAAGACCGGCTGCCGCAAGGCGGCCAGTTTTGTTTTTCCTGGGATGGAATGCTCCAGGCCGGATTCATGTATTTCGACTGCATTTGCCTTTTAAGCATTCCATTCGAATGGTGGGGCGGGTTATCCCCAACCCGCCGTTCCAGCAGCCCCGGCAAAGCGGCGCCTTAAGGAAAAACGCGCCCTACCTGAACGGCATGAATCCGGCTGAGTTCGCCCGGTCGCCAGGCATCAACGGCCGGTCTTTAGGTCGCCGGGCCGGAGGCGTTTCACGCCGGTCCATTTCGCCCGGAAGAGCTCGTCCAATGCCGCCAGCACTTCTGGCCGCAGGCGCTTGGCCAGGTCCTCCACCGGTGGCAGTTCATCCGCCGCGCTTCCGGTAGGTTCACCATCCTCGTCCATCGCCGGCTGGACCTCCGGTTCTGCGGCCCGTTCGTCCGGTGGCACCGCTGCGTCCAGCTCCGGAAGCCCGGCGCCTTCGAGGGTCTCTTCCGCCGCGCTTTCATCCACCCCGTGTCCGTTTGGGGTTGGCTCCTCCGCGCCGGCCTCCGCCGGCTTGGCCGCTCGCCGCAGCCGGCGATTCAGTTCAGCCATCAGGTCTTTTTTTTTTCGCTGTCGTCGGATCCGCCCGCCGGAATCTCCTCGGCGAGGGCGGCCAGCTGTTTGATCAGGCTGTCGATCGCCCGGGCCTGGCTGGCTTCCACCGCCTTCAGGAGTGTCACTTCAAAATTGATCTTCTCTGTCAGGCCGTGCTTCACCGCCGCCTCGCCCTCGCGCAGCCCGTCCAGCAGCCGGGTGAGTTGCTCGGTCGTCATCGACACGCCGGTCGGCGCTGAGCCCGCCGAATCCGCCAGCCGGCCGAGCAGGTCGGTCCGACCGCCCCGGGCGATCGCCTCGAGCAGGGCGGTGCGCACGTGCGCCTGCAGGTCCACCAGCAGCCGGAACAGGTCGCGGCCATTCTCGTCGCAGTCGTCGACAATCGACATGATCTTCCGGTGGTCTCCCGCCGCCAGGGCGCCGGCCAGCTCGGCGATCTTCTCCGCCGAGACGAGCCCATAGACATCCAGCACATCGACTTCGTTGATTTCGCTGCCGCAGAAGGAAATCATCTGGTCGAAGATCGACTGGGCGTCGCGCATGCCGCCATCGGCCATCCGGGCGATGCTGCGCAGCGCCGCCGGGCTCACCACGATCTTTTCCGCCGCCGCGATCTGCTGCAGCCGCGCGACGATCAGGTCGACCGGGATCGGCTTCAGGTCGAACCGCTGGCAGCGCGAGATGATCGTCGGCAATACCTTCTGCACATCCGTTGTCGCAAAGACGAATTTCACGTGGGCCGGCGGCTCCTCCAGCGTCTTCAACAGCGCGTTGAACGCC
>Ga0182019_10001760_pt1 | contig 11009 bp, 5 predicted proteins | sample 812E2MmetaG_FD_120483 | JGI IMG/M metagenome (GOLD analysis project Ga0182019, IMG submission 120483) | Permafrost microbial communities from Stordalen Mire, Sweden - 812E2M metaG | ecosystem: Environmental > Terrestrial > Soil > Wetlands > Permafrost | place: Sweden: Stordalen | collected...
CGCTTTCGCTGCTCGTCCTTCGACAGGTGGAGGAAGACCTTGATGATCCGGGTGCCGTTACGATGGAGATGCCCCTCCAGGTCCACGATGGAACGATACCGCCCCTTCCAAAGGGCCTTGTCGTCGAGCAATTCATCCGGAAGCCCCTGACCGCGGAGAATCTCCGGATGCACGCGAACGATGAGCACTTCCTCATAGTAGGAACGGTTGAAGATGCCGATCCGGCCGCGTTCCGGCAAACGGCAGGTCGTGCGCCAGAGAAAATCGTGCTTCAGTTCCTCGGCGCTCGGCTGTTTGAAACTGCGAACCTCGCAGTCCTGCGGATTGACGCCGGACATCACGTGTTTGATGGCGCCGTCCTTGCCCGCGCAGTCCATGCCCTGAATAATCAACAAGACCGCGTAGCGGTTGAAGGCGTAAAGCAGATTTTGCCGCTCGCTCAGTTCCCTGACGTGGTCTCCGAGAAGTTCCTCATAATGCTCCTTCGACCGATAGCAGGGTTCACCCCGCGTCGGCCACTTCTTGAGATTGACCTGTTCTCCGGGCCGGACCTGGAACCTTGTTGAATTGATTTTCATCTTCGTCCTTTCCGCGAAACCGGTCGTGTTGCCCGCGTCCGCCTATTCAGGGGGTTCATCATCGTAGCAATTATACCAAGGTTTCAAACCGATCAGCGCCCATCAGGCACCAGCAGCACCTGGGATGGAAAATCACATTCAATAATGATACATTAACCGCAGCCATCATGGCGATTTGATCGTATTTGGGGGTTGCGGGGTGGTCGGGACGATAAAAGAAACCCGGTGTTGGATGCCCCATTCTTTTCCTGAAGGACCTCATGGGGACTTCACGGGAGCCTGTGGGGTTGCTTTGATGGAGCCCCACGGGCAGAGCCCGTGGTACCTTGCGCGGCGCCCCGCAAGCGGGCGACGTCCCGAATTCCGATTCATCCACGGCCAAAGGCCGTGGTCTTCCCGGATGCGGGATGAACTTCCATTTCGGGGGGTTTTATGCCACGAGGCAAGCATCGCAACGGCTCTTTCCGGCCATCATCGCCGGACCGCCACGCCGGTCCGGCGGAAGCGCCGCAACCCGCCCCGCGGCGTCGCGCCGTTCTCCGTGCTGTAACCTGCGCGGTGCTTGTCATCAGCATAGTTGCGGCATTCGGAGGGTTGCGTTCGAGCGGCTTCATCCTCTTTGACGATGATGACTACGTCACCGAAAACGCGCACGTCCAGAAGGGGATGAGCGGGGAGTCCATCGCGTGGGCTTTTACCTCCACCGACGCCGCCAACTGGCATCCGTTGACCTGGCTTTCGCACATGCTGGATGTGCAGCTTTTCGGCCTTGATGCCGGCAAGCATCACTTGACCAGCCTTTTATTGCATGCGGTGAATGCGTTATTGCTCTTTCTACTGCTCTTCCGGATGACGGGAGCCCTGTGGCGCAGCGCCTTCGTGGCGGCCCTGTTCGCACTCCACCCGCTGCACGTCGAATCGGTGGCCTGGATTGCCGAAAGAAAGGATGTGTTGAGCACCCTCTTCTGGCTGCTGACGCTGGGGGTGTGGCTGGGTTATGCGAAATCAAGGAAATCCGCCCCTTATGCGCTTGCCCTGGTGCTCTTCGCCCTGGGGCTGATGGCGAAGCCCATGCTGGTGACCCTGCCCTTCACCCTGCTGCTGCTCGACTATTGGCCGCTTCGACGCCTGACCCTGCCCCTGCGGTGGCGCTCCGGCGCGCTTCAGATGCTTCTGTTGGAGAAGGCGCCATTCTTCCTGCTTTCCGCGGCTTCATGCGTCATCACTTTCATGGCGCAGCGAAACCAGGGGGCTGTGGAGACCTTGGATAACCTCGGCTTCGGCGGACGCCTCGCGAACGCGGCATTGGCCTACATCGGTTACCTGGGAAAAACCATCTGGCCGGCCTCGCTCGCGGTCTTCTATCCGCACCCTCATATCGGCCTGTTCACATGGGCGGTGTTTGCTTCAGCTTTATTGCTCGCCGGCGCCACGTTCCTTGCAATCCGGTTTGCGAAGCGGGCCCCCTATCTTCCTTTCGGCTGGTTCTGGTACCTCGGCACGCTTATGCCCGTCATTGGATTCGTCCAAGTGGGAGAACAGGCCATGGCCGACCGCTACACGTACGTGCCTCTCATCGGCGTCTTCATCGCCCTCGCCTGGGGGTTGGCCGGGCTTGCCGATCAATTTCCTCGCGCGCGGATTGTGGCGCCGGGTATCGCCGCCGTGTCGCTGGCGGCGCTCTTCCCCATCACGCGCGTCCAGACGGGCTTCTGGGTCGGCACCGAAGCGCTCTTCGGGCATGCGCTGTCGGTCACCTCAAACAATTGGAAGATCCACACCAACCTTGGCGTGGCCCTTGGGAAAGCCAACCGGCTTCCCGAGGCCATCGAGCACTGCCGGCAGGCGGTGCGGATCAAGCCCGATTCCATTCAGGCCCTGAACAATCTGGGAATGGCCCTCGAGATGGCCAATCGGTTTCCCGAAGCGATCGAAAACCTTTCGCAGGCGGTGCGCTTGAATCCCGATTTCGCCGAAGCCCAGTACAACCTGGGCATCGCCCTGGCCGACACCGGCCGGTTGGAAGGGGCCGTCGAGCACTACCGGCAGGCGCTAAGGATCAAGCCGGATTCCATTCAAACCATGAATAATCTGGGATTGGCTCTTGGAAAAATGAACCGGTTGTCCGAAGCGACGGATTGTTTCCGGAATGCGGTCCGGATCAACCCCGATTTTGTCGAGGCTCAAAACAATCTTGGGGTGGCGCTGGCCTCCGCCGGCCGGACCGACGAGGCCATCGAGCACTACCGGTCTGTGCTGCGGATTCAGCCGGGAAATTTCAAGGTTTTGAACAAGCTGGGCGTGCTGCTGATCAGAGCCGATCGGATGTCCGAGGCCTTCGAATGCTTTCAAAAGGCGGTTGAACGCAGCCCGGATTTTGCGGAGGCCCATAATAACCTGGGATTCGCCCTGTATCGGCAAAACCGCATTCCCGAGGCGATCGAACACTTCGCGGAGGCGGTGCGGATCGAGCCGAATGATGCCCAGGCGCTTGACAATCTGGGGCTGGCCTTCGAAAAAATGAAGCGTTATCCCGAGGCCCTCGAGCGCTTCCGGCAGGCGGTGCGGGCGAACCCCGGTTTCGCCGGCGCCCACGACCATCTGGGGATCGCGCTGGTCCGCGAGCACCGGCTGATGGAGGCGCAGGATCATTTTGAGCAGGCGTTGCGGCTCAACCCCGATTTCGAAGAGGCCCGCGCCGGCCTGCGGGATGTCAGAAAAGCGCTCGGATTATTGCCGTAGTTGCCTGCAGGAGCGCCGAAACTACTGCCGATCGAAATGGTTCAGGAAGTTCAGTTCAGTGCCGGAGAAGATCGAAACGCCTCAGGATAGGGGCACTGGGGTGTCACAGTATAAGGATACGTCCGGCAAATGCCCCGAATGAATTAAGAAATATAACGGTTGAGAATCACCATACCTGCAAAGCAGAGAAAGTTGGTGAGATGGGAACCCATCAGCCATAACTGGCATCCTATAAGACAAAAGCCTTAAGCATGTAAACTTCTGGAATGCTCCACCTCCGTTTGCTGTTCTCTGGACCGCATGCCCGACGCGGCCGATTGCATCATGCGGGCGTGACTCAAGGACAGGAAAGGAATCCTATGAATATTATTTCACGATGGCCCTTTGCACCCCTCATCGCATTGCTCCTTCTCGCCGCCGGCGCCCTCTCCGCCGCCGGAGCGGGGCGGGGCTCGGGCCTTTTCGACAGCGGCGGGTTCCAAATGGAAATCAAGGACGCCTACGCGTTCCGCGGCGCCCCTTCCCTGGGCGGCGGCGACAAAGTGCTGGTGGCGGTGGTCAGCAACCACGGATTCGTTCCGGACGTCCTTGACGAATACTGGGACCGGCGCAACGCCCTTGAGAAATATTTCAAGGATGAGAACACCGGCCTGGTGTATCTCGAGTTCACCCTGGACGGAAAATACAAGGGATTGTCCTATTACTTCGGTCCCGGCAACGGATGCGGCTATTGCGCCGACCCCGACGTGAAATCCACCGTGCGATTCGCCAACGGAAGGCTGTCCGGAAAATTGACAATGCCGAAGGGGAAGGATTCCAAGCGGACGTTCGAGATCACCCTCGATGTTCCCGTTTCAGGCGACGACCACGGCGCGGCGCAGGGCAAGGGCGGAGGTGAGCCCGGAAAAGCGTATCTGGCCTACCACAAGGCCCTCGGCGGCAAGGACTCCAATGCGATCCAGACCCAGCTCTCCAAAGACCGAAGGGCGGTGTGGAAGAAGGCGGAGGATGGCGGCAACGGTTCCGACTTCCTGTCCTTCCTGCGCGAGGAGCATCCCCAGGATGTTCGGGTGACCGAGGCGTATGTGAAGGGGGGGAAGGCCCTGATTCTGCTCGAGGGCAAGGGCGCTTCGGGAGCCGTGACCGGCGAGGCCCTTTACACGCTCGAGGATGGCGCCTGGCATTTTGAAGAGGAAACCTTCAAAGCCGCGCCATAAGCGGAGGGGCCGCCCATCGTCGGCCACGCACATTCAACATCCATGCGCACCCGGTCCTTTCACGAGGGCCGGGTGCTTTGTATTGGGAGCGCCTGAACGCGTTCTGAATTCAATTTATCCATTGACATCCCAACCCATGTTTTCTCCACTCCCTCCCCAGTTCATCCTTCCTGATTCATCCATATTCCTTTACTGCGCCGGGTGTAGAATGGATGGTGAATTCAAGGAGGGTTTTATGGGTCAAGCAAGAATGAAGAAATCACGGTCTTTCCCGGTGAACAGATCTGCCGTTTCCCCGCAGGATCTGCCGCTTGTCGTGCTGCCGAAACCCGGACGTGACGGCGGCGGGACGGTAATGCGGGCTTTGTGGAAAAGAAGAACCGTCCGCGAACTGAGTGAAAGGGACCTGTCCCTGCAAATGCTCTCGAATCTCCTCTGGGCCGCCTGCGGGGTGAACCGCAAGAAAGGTCCGTTTGGAATTTCCGGGAGAACCGCCGCCTCAGCGAGCAATTCGCAGGAAATTGATCTCTATGCCGCCCTTCAGGACGGGATCTATCTGTATGATCCGTTCGAACACACTCTGGCGCCCGTTGCGGCGGGAGATCTGCGCCGCCTGGCCAATAATCCCGGCCAGGCGGCGTTGTCGGCCCACGCCCCCGTTCAGCTCATCTATGTGGCGGATGTGGACAAGCTGGCCCATACCGCCGGGTATCAGGAACCGGGTCTGCAAAACCCCGACATCCAAAAGTCCTACTATTTTGTGGATACCGGTCTAATGGCGGGCAACGTATCGCTGTTTGCCGCCTCTTGCGGTCTGGCCTCATGGTTCCATAATTGCAACAAGCCCGGTCTCGCGGAAAAGTTGAAATTGCGCGCGGACCAGAGGATCCTCTTTGCCCAGACAGTGGGATATCCCTCCCCAAAAGGAAAAAGTAAAAATTAAAAAGTAGAAACAGGAAACAGGAAACAGGAAACAGGAAACAGGAAGGACAATAGAGGAGCAAAAAGCAGGAAATGCGGGATCATCGGGCATCATGGGGGGGCTGCACTTACAGTATAATAAGGGCGCTCATGGGAAAGAAAAATAGGGGGAACAAACCGAAGGCCATCAGGGCCGAACCTGCGCCGCTTGAGCTGCTGAAGCCGGGAGCCGCCCTTCCGAACCTGTATCGCGTCCTGTTGATTTTGATGTTCGTTCTGTTGGCCCTGTTGGCGCTGCGGCAGGTGGGAAGCCTGGATGCCGGGTTCCATCTGAAGGCGGGGGGGTACATCCTGTCGGGGCATGGCTGGCCGGACACCGATGGGTTCTCCTATACCCTCAACACCCATGCCTATACCGACACCTCCTGGGGCTATCAGGTGCTGCTGACCCTGGCTGAGAAAATCGGCGGCGCGCCGGGGATGGTGGTGTTCCACCTGTTGATCCTGATCGCTATTTTTTTCTTTCTATACAAGACGGCGCGCCTGGCCCCCGTGGACGGCGCCACCGTAGTGCTGCTTTCGGGCATGGGCATCGTGGCCTGCGAGATGCGCTATGACATCCGCCCTGAATTGTTAAGTTATCTCCTTCTCACCATCCTGCTGTATCTTCTTCACCGTCATGCCCTGGGTTTTAAAGTGCGCCTCTGGCTCCTGCCCGTGGTGATGGGTGTATGGGCCAACGCGCATGCGCTTTTCGTGCTGGGCTGGGCGGCGCTTCTTTGCGTGGTGGTGGGGCTGTGGATCCGTGACCGCAAGCCGGACACGCCTCTTCTGCTGTGGACCGGCGCGGCGTTCGTGGCGCCGTTGTTGAACCCGTACGGACTTAAGGGCGTTCTTTTTCCCTTCACCCTGCTGACGCGGTATCAGGCGGGCAATATCTTCGCCGACACCATCAAGGAGTTCATCTCGCCCTTCGCGCTCGGCGGCACGGACCCCCTTCTCGCTTTTCCCCCCTGGCCGGTGTGGGCCTTCAGGATCCTGGCGGTCCTCCTTCTTCCGGTCCTGGTCCTCCTGCTGAAACAACGCAAATACTGGGCGGCACTCATCTGCCTGGCCTACGCTCCGCTTGAAATGAAGATGCTTCGCAACATGCCGCTGCTCGTCGTCACGGCCCTGCCCGCCATGATGTGGACCCTTCCCGTGTCGGGGCTGTGGAGGCTGTTGAAGGTCGGCGAGAGGCGGGCGCGCCTGGCCCGGAACGGATTGTTGGCGGCGGGGGTGGTTCTGGCCGTGGTGCTGGGACTTCGGATTCTGACGGGCGCCTATTATCTTTCGACACGGCGGCCGGAACATTTCGGCTGGACCTGGAACCGTGAGATGCTTCCCGTGGACGCCGCGCAATACGCGAAACGGGCCGGCCTTCGGGGGACCATGCTCAACCATCTCCGCTATGGCGGCTATTTGATGTGGGCCCTGCCGAACAAAGTATTCATTGACGGGCGCCTGGAAGTGGTCGGGGAGAAGTTCTACAGCGATTATCTGGAGATCCTGTCCTCCAAGGAGGCCTTTGATCGGGCCGCGGCGGCCTATGCGTTTGATTGGATCATCCTGCCCTACACGGCCGAGCCTGAGATGTTCACCGGACTCTCCGGCGATTCCCATTGGCGTATGGCCTATGCGGATCCGATGGCCGTCATCTTAGTGCGCGCCGAACTGCATGGACAGAAGTCCGCGGAGGAGGCTCCCATCCTACCGCGCCTCCCCGACGCGCCGCCCCTGGACAGGCTGCCCGGTCTGGGCGGGCCGGAGCGCGCGTCGCCCCTCGTCCGATGGCTGTCGGGCCTGATCCGTCCCGTCCGGTATCCATGGCTGGAGAGGAACCTCGGTTCCCTACAATATTTCCGCAATGACTTGAGCGACGCGGAAGCCTGGTTTCGCGCCGGCGTCGCCGCAAGCGGGGGGGCCTACGCAGAGCTGTATTTGAACCTGGGCTCATCCCTGCTTGAACAGAAGAAACTCGATGGCGCCGCCGCGTGCTTCGAGATTGTGCTGCACGACGATCCCGAAAACGACATCGCCCGCCATGCCCTGGATAGCATCGCGCGCATGCGCATGGCGGGACGGTAGGAAGAGAAGGAAGCGTCGGCAGCTCCTGCCGCGGTGGGGGCTTCCTCGCCTATGATCAGTCCAGGCGATTGCCAATGGCATGTCGGTCGTGCATTTAACTGAATTCAGGCATCAGCGGCAGGGTGAAGAAGAACTCGGTTTCCGCCTCGCGGCACACAAAGCCGATGGCGCCGAAATGGGCGTCCACAATCCGTAACTTAATAAGTTCCTGATCGTCGCGCTACACACCCTGCAGTAAGGTTGATGAGTATTGCCGGTCGGCACCAACCGTTCCTGCCCGAAATGCTTTTGGGGATGATCCGCGTGGCGTTCGTGTTGAGGGTTGCGGATTACTTTTCATATTGAGTATTGTTTTGCTAATTGAAAATGAGGCAATATTATTGACATTCGAATTTTATTGTGTTATGACTGTATTGAAACTTTAAATTTTTCTGGAGGCTATCATGATATCGCTTATTATCCGTTCAAGGACCTTTGCGGTGATTGGTGTGTTGGTTGCGGCGCTTTTCGCCCCCAAGCCGGCCGCGGCGTCCGAACCCCTGGGTTTTCAGGATCGGGTTGCGGCGCAGGAAGCGGTGGAACGGGTATTCTACGCGCGCCGGATCTGGCCCGCCGAAAACCCGGGTCCCAAACCGCCGTTTGAAACCGCCGTTCCGCGGGGCGTTCTGGAGGCGCGCGTGACGGATTATCTGAAAAAATCGGTGGCCATGGAACAACTGTGGCAAAGGCCGGTGACGGCGAAGCAGCTTCAGGCGGAGATCGTTCGGATGACGCGGGGAACCCGCGATCCGGAGATGCTGTCCGAGCTGTTTGCGGCCTTGCACAACGCCCCATCGCTCATCGCGGAGTGTCTGGCGCGGACCATCCTCGCGGACCGGCTTATCCGCGAGGCGTACGCCTCCGATGCGCGTCTGCACGCCGAAACGAAGAGCGCGGCCGACCGGGCCATGCTCAATGCCGCGTCCGGCTCTTCGGCATTTTGCGCGGATGGGGAAATCCACCGAATCGCCCTCCATCTCGCGGATGAGGGGGGGGCGGCGCGGCTGGATCAGGAGGCAATGACACTGGAGCGCGACGCATTCGACAGCGAACGGGCGCAATCCCCCATGCCGGGATTGCTGATGCTTCGGGAAACCGCCGAGGCGTTTATCGTGGAACGGACCGTCACCCTCACCGCGGACACGCTTGTCCGTGAGGACCGGGTATTTGCCAAGCGGCCCTTCGATTCGTGGTGGAACGAGGTCGCTCCCGGTCTGGCCGCGTCCGAGCCTTCCGACGGCGCGTCGTTCAGCGTGCCGACCGTGGATTCGTCCGCGTCCGATGGGAGGACCACGGACAGTTGGATCGCCGTTTCGGTTGCGGGCGTTCCCGACGGACGGTATCATCACTCCGCCGTCTGGACGGGAGCGGAAATGATGGTCTGGGGCGGTTACAACGGGACCTATCTCAACACCGGCGGCCGTTACACGCCCGCGACGGATTCCTGGACCGCCACCTCCACCGGGGCCGGATGTCCCTCCATCCGCGCGGAGCACACGGCCGTCTGGACCGGAAGCCTGATGATCGTCTGGGGCGGCTACGACGGTACATCCTACCTGAACACGGGCGCCCGCTATAATCCCTCCTCGGACGCGTGGCTGGCGACCGGCACCGGTACGGGCTGTCCCTCCGGGCGATCCCAGCATACGGCCGTCTGGACCGGCACCCTGATGATCGTCTGGGGCGGTTATGATGGGACCACCTATCTGAACACGGGGGCCCGGTATAACCCGGGCACTTTCGCCTGGACGGCCACCTCCACGGGGACCAACTGTCCGACGGGCCGGTCCTATCACACGGCGGTGGTCACCGGCGCCTTTCGGATGATCCTGTGGGGGGGATGGGACGGCACGTCCACCACTAATACGGGCGCCAAATATGTTTCCTCCAGCGACACCTGGACGGCCACCTCAACGGGAACCAACTGTCCCGCCGCCCGCTACCACCACACCGCCGTTTGGACGGGCTCGATGATGATCGTCTGGGGCGGCTACGGGAGCGGCTATTTGAAAAACGGGGGCCGCTATGTCCCCTCAACAGACGTGTGGGGCGGCACTTCCACCACCGGCAATTGCCCCTCGAAGCGCGCCGGGCACAGCGCCGTGTGGGATGGGGCTGAAATGGTTGTCTGGGGAGGGCAGGACTCCGCAGGTACGCTCGGCACGGGCGGTCTTTACACTCCGGGCGCCAACAGTTGGGCGGCGACGTCCGTCGGAACCGATTGCCCCTCGGCCAGGGTCGCGCACACCGCCGTGTGGACCGGGACGGAAATGATCGTCTGGGGCGGCGTCAGCGGCTCCTCCTACCCGGGCACCGGAAGCCGGTATACGCCCCTCTGCACGGCGCCGTCGGCGCCCGTCATCACCGCGGTCACGGATGTGGACGCGTGCGCGCAAAGCGGCGTGACGATTGCGTTCACGCCCGGTTCCCCGGCCGGCCGGCACGACCTTTATGAGGACGGCGCCCCGGCGGCGAGCGGCATCACGAGTCCGTACACCTATTTCCCCGGCGACACGGCGGGCCACACCTACGTCGTTCGGGCCGTCAACGGCGGCACTGCTTGTTTCACCGACTCGGACCCGCAAAACGGAACCGACGCCGACGGCACTCCCGGCCAACCGGTGATCACCTCCATCGTGGATCCGGATCCGCTGGTCCAAAGCGGAATCCAGGTTTATTACACGCCAGGCGCGGGTGCCACCTCGCATGACCTTTACAAGGACGGCGTCCTGGCTGTTCCCGGTTATGGTTCAGGGGCCCTCTACAACCCCGGCGACACCGCCGCCCACGGTTATGTGGTGAAGGCCGTGGTCTCCGGGCCGGGTTGCACGAATGCTTCGGCGCCCATGAACGGCACCGACCTGGGATCCGCAACCCCGCCGGAAGAGGCGCCCGGTACCAATGCCGCCAATGCGCAGACCTGGTCCGCGGACAAATCCACGATGAGCTGGCCCTCCGACGCTTCGGCGACCGGATACAAGGTTTATCGCGGGGTGCGGTCGGCACTCCCGGCCCTTTTGAATTCGGGGAACGACTCCTGCCTGAGGTATACGGGCACCTCCACGAGCGTGGATCTCTCGGCGGACAATCCCGCGACGGATTCCGGGAGGCTCTTCTGGTATCTTGTGGTGGGGTTCAACGGCGCCGGGGACGGCAGCGCGGGAAATGCCACAAGCGGGAACCGGATCATCAACAGTTCGGGCGCCTGTCCTTAGGACGGGAATTCCAAGGCATTCGTCGAACGGCGGCCGCGGCCCTGTTGGGATGATGGTTTCATTCAACGGTTGAGTCATCTCCATTCATTTGGATGGAGGGTGTTTTGCGCCCCGGGCCGGGCGTGCACATTGCGCCTATCTGTGGTATAAATAATTTGATGGACCGGTAA
>Ga0182019_10001762_pt1 | contig 11007 bp, 10 predicted proteins | sample 812E2MmetaG_FD_120483 | JGI IMG/M metagenome (GOLD analysis project Ga0182019, IMG submission 120483) | Permafrost microbial communities from Stordalen Mire, Sweden - 812E2M metaG | ecosystem: Environmental > Terrestrial > Soil > Wetlands > Permafrost | place: Sweden: Stordalen | collected...
CCCGAGCTGGAGCGCTGGCTGCGCCATCTGTTCGAGCGGCGCGGCCTCCCCTACCACAACACGAACGCGAAGCAGGCCTGGCTCATCCCATCGGCGACGGTGATCCCCAACGAGCGCGGAACCGCGCCGGGGTGGTGGGTCGATCGGCCGGACGGACGCGTGATCGTGGCGCTGCCCGGGCCGCCGGGCGAGATGCGGCCGATGTGGGAGGGCTGGGTGCTCCCGCGCCTGACCGCCCGTGGCCTGGGGCAGGAACGCGTCACGCGGACGTACCGCCTGACTGGCATCGGCGAATCGGCCGTGGCCGCGCTGCTGGGAGAGCGGCTGCTCCGCGACGAGAATCCGATCGTGGCCACGTACGCGCGCTCGGATGCGGTGGACGTGCGCATCTCCGCCAGCGCCGACGCGAGCCACTCGCCGGAGCAGCTCGTCGAGGCGGCCGCGACCGTCGTGCTGGCTTCGGTCGGCAAGTACGTGTGGGGCCGCGACGGCGACACGTGGCCCCTGGTCCTGGGTCGAGAGCTGGCGGCGCGCGGCTGGACCGTCGCGCTCGTCGAGGCGGGCACGGCCGGCGCCGCGATGCGCCTCCTCGGCGACGCCCCGTGGCTCGTCTCGTCGCGCCTTCTGGCGCCCGCGGAGACGAATGCGGCGATCGCCGCCCTCGCCGGCCGGGCCCGGGACGCCGCCGGTGCGACCGTCGGACTGGCAGTCCGGGCTATCGAGTCGGGCGAGGACACCCAGGTCGAAGTCGCCGTGAGCGGGCCGTTCGGCGCTCGTGAGACGCGCCAGACGGCTTTCCTGGGCGGCACCGAGGGCCGCAGGCGGGCAGGGATCGCGGCCGCGGCGTTCCTCCATGCCACGGTTCGGGACGCGCCGGCCGCCGAATGAGATCGGCCTCGTCAGGTCCGCGCAGGAAGGCCGCTTCTGGCGGACAATACGCGCCAGCGGTTGTCGTGAGGCCCGAAGCTGGAGCGAGCATGAGCGTCAAGGAGAGGATCGGGGCGGCCGAGCTCGTCCGAATGCCACTGTTCGAGGGCCTGGCGGAAGCCGACCTTGCGTCCCTGGCCGCGGCATCCTCCCGGCGCCGCCTGAACGACGGCGAAACCCTGGTCGAGATGGGCGACCCGATCTCCGACATCCACTGGCTGGAGAGCGGCCAGCTGGCCCTGCGCGTCTGCCACGACGGGCGCTGGGTCCTGGTCTCGACGCTGCACGCGGGCGACCTGCTCGGCTGGTCGGCGCTGCGCGAGGACCCGACGGCCCTGTCCACCGCCCGAGCGATCGGTCCGGCGGTGATGCTGTCGATGCCGGCCTCGGGCCTGTTGGACCTGCTGGTCGGCGGCTCGACCCAGTCTCAGCTGCTGCTGCGCCGGCTCTTCGGGATCGCGACCCAGCACCTGGACGAGAGCCGCGGGCAGCTGCTCCAGCTGGGACGCGAGGGGGTCATCTCCGCGGGTTGACGGGGCCGCGGGCAACGGCGCCGCTCGGCGCCGCTCGTCGTGTGCGCCTGCGCCTGCGGCCCCTAGCGGCGCGAGGCGCGAGCCAGGGCCTCGAGATCCGGGATCACGATCGTTTCGCGGTCCATGCGCAGCAAGCCGTCGGCCACGAACTCGCCCAGCAGCTTGTTCACGCTCTGCCGCGTGGCCCCGATCATGGCCGCCAGGTCGCTCTGCGTCAGCGGAGCGTCCAGCCGTATCGAGCCGTCGGCGTCGCGCGAGCCATGCTCTTCCGCCAGGCGTACCAGTCGCGCCGCCAGTCGGCCGGTCAGATCGAGGAAGTGGAGCTCGGCCACATGGGCGGTCAGACGCCGCAGCTCGGCAGCCAGCGAGCTCAGCAACGCGTCGCGAATCGCCGGCTCCGCCGCCACCAGGGCGCTGAACCGAACGCGCGGCAGAGCGAGCGTCTCGGTCGCTTCGAGGGCAATCGCGCTGGCGGAGCGGGGCGCCCCATCCAGAAGCGCCAGCTCGCCCAGGAAGTCGCCGCGCCGGATCGTCGCCAGGATCGCCTCGTCACCGTCGTCCGACGGGACGACGACCTTCACCGCGCCCGAGGCCACGATGAAAAGTGTGTCGCCCGGGTCCCCCTCATGGAACAGGACCTCGCCCTTCCGGAATCGCCGCGTTCGCAGGCTCCCGGCGATCGCCTGGCGCGACTCGGTGTCCAGCCCGCTGAAGAGCGGGCAGCGACCCAGCGCCTCGACCGCGAAATCGTTTGCCATAGCCGAATGGTAGCGTCGAGATCGCGCCGCGGCCGTATGTTCCAGGGCAGGACTGCGCCGCGGACGGGCGCCGCTTACGATTGACCGGTGCAACGACCCTCCGCGGAACGCATCATCGGCATCGCGCTCGCCCTGAGCGCGCTCACGCTGGTGGCCCTGCTGGCGATCGGTTTCGGCATGGATCTGGTCGCCGGAAGCCACTCGTCCAGCCCATCGGGGGGCTTCGCCGCGCAGGCCTCCGCGACTGCCACGCCGGCCGCAGCGACTGCCACGCCGGCCGCAGCGACTGCCACGCCGGCCGGCTCGCCAACTCCCAGTGCCGCGCCAAGCGATTCGCCGTCGCCTTTGCCGACGCCGGCTCCCACTTCCAGCGCATCGCCTGCGCTGCCGGCGATGCTGGCCACCATCGGCGATTCCTACACCCAGGCCTGGAGCGTTTCGCCCACCTACAAGCGGGACCACCCGGCCTACTCGTGGGCAGTCGGCACGGCAAAGGGAGACGGCGTCTTCAGCCTGCGGGAGCGGTTCGCGGCTCTCGGCGACAAGCTGGCGGGAGGAGTTGTCGACGCGGCCACCTCGGGCAAGAAGATGAGCGACGCCGCGCGCCAGGCTACGGAGATCGTGACAGCGGCGAGGAAGCTGGCGCCGGGCGCGACCGCCTACGTCACCTTCGAGCTCGGCATCAACGACCTGTGCGACAACCCGACGACGGACCCTGCGACTCTTGAGACGCAGCTCCGCTCCGCGATCGCCATTCTTCGATCGGGATTGCCGAACGGGAGCCGGATTCTGATGCTCTCGATCCCCGACTTCTCCCACTTCTACTCCATCACCCAGGCCAACGCGAAGGCGAAGGCATTCTTGAGCCAGCCCGCCTACGCACAGACTTGCGCGCCGTTTCTCGGCTCGGACAGCCCGCTCACCATGGCGGCCGCCCAGGAGTTGCTCGCCACCTACGACGCGACTCTCGGCCAGGTCTGCGACGAGATCGAGGCGACCGACGGCACGGCCGGCAAACTCCACTGCCGCAGCAACGAAGCGCTCCTTTCCGAGAAGGACTTCACGATCAAGGACCTGAGCACGGTCGACTACTTCCATCCATCGCTCTCGGGTCAGGGCAAGATGGCGGCGTCGGCCTGGGCGGCCGGCTATTGGGCCAACGTGCGGCTCCCGGCGGGAGCCGCCGCGCTCGCGGTCGGTAGGGCCGGCGGGCCCGGTGCCGACGGAGAGGCCGGGGGTGGCGCCCTGGCGGGCGTCGCTCCTGCCGTGCCGTTGCTGCTCGGAAGCCGGCTATGCCGACGGAACAGCGCTCGCCACACCGGGCGCTGACGGCGACCAACGGGGCCTCGGCCCCGGGCGCCGAGTCAGGGGACCTGGCTTGCGACCGTCCCGCCGTCTCGTAGCGCCGTCGCGGCCTGCCTGAAGGCCTCCGCCTCGGCCAAAGCACCCATCGCCTCGGCCTCCGTCGCCGCCCGCTCCAACAACGGCAGCGCCCGCTCCACATCCCCGGCCGCAATGCGATGCCGCGCCAGCTCGGCGGCATCCGCGGCCGGCTCCACCGTCTCGAGCCTGTCGGCCAGGGCCGTGTGCAGATGCCGCTTGCGGTCCGTCAGCAGGCGGCCATATGCGGCGTCGTGGAACAGCTGGTGCCGGAAGCGCCAGCATCCCGTGGGTTCGGAGGTCCCATCGGGTCGCTCGGACTCGCCCTCGCAGCGCACGAGTATTCCGGCGTCGGCGAGCTGGCAGAGGTCGTCGCCCATGTCCGACCTGCCCTGGAGCTCGCACAGCAACCGCTCCGGGAAGGTGATGCCGATGACCGCGGCAACCTCCAGGGCCGACCGCGGACTCGGTGGCAGAGCGTCGATGCGCGCCCCCAGCAGCGCCCGCAAGCTGAGCGGCACGCTGCGCCGCGCGGCCTCTCGGTCGATCCGCAGCCGTGCGCCGACCTGATTCATCCGCCCGCTGGCTCGAAGCATGCGAATGACCTCGCCGATGAACAGGGCGTTGCCGGCGGTGCGCTGGAAGAGCCACTCAGCCGAATCCGCGTCCAGCTCGGCGCCGCCCACCGCCGTCCCCAGCTCTTCGGTTGCCGCCTCGTCCAGGCCGGTGAGATCGAGGACCTCGACGTGGGGCAGGCTCGTCCATTCGGGCGTCATGGGCGGCCGAACAGCCGTGAAGACGACGATCGGCAGTTCGCCGGCCAGCCGCACCATCTCCGCCAGCATCAGCTGACTCGACGGATCCATCCAGTGGTAGTCGTCGAGGACGAAGCAGCGCGGTTGCGTCGCCACGAGCCCAGACAGGAACCATTTCGACACGAGCTTGAGTCCGGTGACCAGTTCGGCCGGATCCGAGAGCCCGGTGAACCGCTGGTCCCAGCCCTCTTCCGGCAGCAGCATCATCTCAGAGTCGCGGGCAATCACCGCGGCCGCACCGAACAGAAGGCGGGCCGTCTCCTCGTCCATCTTCGAGCCGACGGTCTGGCGGGCCAAGACCCCGGCCTTGACCCCGAACTCATCGGCCAGGGCATCGATCATGGCCCGGACGGTGTGATATGGGGCGCCCATGCGATGCGGTGGGTTGTCGATCCAGACCCAACCGAATCCGGCCGCTCTGGCCTCGGATTCCATCTCCGAAAGCAGCCGCGACTTGCCGATCCCGGCCTCGCCGGACACCACGACCGCGCCTCCCCGGCCGGTCCGGGCGGTTCGTCGGATCACCTCGGCCAGCCGGCGCCGCTCCGTGTCCCGACCGACGAGCCTTATGGTCCGGCCGAAGTTCCCCGCGCGGCGCCGCTCGTCCCGCAGGCGGTGGATCAGGATCGGCCGGCTCTGGCCACGCAACAGCCGCTCGCCGACGCGCTCCACGGCGACCCTGGGTTCCGCGGCCTGGACGGTGGCCTCGTCGAGCAGTGCCTCTGCCGGCTCGGCGAGCTGCTGCAGGCGGGCCGCGGTCGTCATGCAGTCGCCGGTGAGAGCCACCGAACGGATCCCCGCCAGATCGCGCACCGCCGCCACGACCTCGCCCGTGGCGATGCCGATTCGCAGCCGCAGCGGCCGATCGCTCCCGTTGCCGAGCCTGGCCAGCGCCGCCTGCATCTCGAGGGCGCACAGGCAGGCGCGCAGAGCGTCGTCGTCGTGAGCCGAGGGCGCGCCGAAGACGGCCAGCACGGCATCTCCAACGAACTTCTCGAGCGAGCCGTCGAAGCGGACGACGGCATCGCCCAGGACCGTCAGGGCGCCATCGACGCGGGATCGGACCTCCTCGGGATCCAGCTCGTCGACGAGCTGCGTGTACCCCACCAGATCCGCGAAAAGGGCGGTCACGACGCGCCGATCGCCCACCTTGAGGCCGATCGGAGCGGCATCGAGCTTCCTGCCGCACTGATGGCAGAAGCGCGCGCCCGGCGCCTTTGGCGCCGCGCAATCGGGACATAGCATGGGGCAAACCACAAACTGGACGGGTTTCCCGATGGTACCCCGTCCGACCCTCGCCCGAACGGTCAGATCGCGGTTGACTTGACGGAGGGTCGCACCCTTCTGGACTCCACCGCGGGCCCGACTCGCGGCCGCCGCCGAACCGTCCGCGGCCGCCCCATTATTCCGCGGCCGCTCCGCTGTCAGGAGACGGTCAGCACCGGCTGTTCGCGTGCGGCTTCGACGCTCACTTTGCCCGCTATCGCCCGGGCGATGTGGCTGAGAGCCTTCGCCGCGGGCCCCGGTTCGCGTTGAGCTACCGCCGGCACGCCCACGTCGGCGCCCTGGCGAAGGCTCACGTCGAGCGGAATGCCGCCCAGGAAGTCGATCCCGTTCTCAGCCGCGAAGCGCTCGCCGCCGCCCCGACCGAAGATATCCGTCGTCTCGCCGCAATGGGCGCATACGAAGCCCGACATGTTCTCCACGATGCCCAGCACAGGCACGTTGACCCGGCGGAACATCGCCAGAGCCTTGGTCACATCCGAGAGCGAGACCTGCTGGGGCGTGGTAACCAGCACGGCGCCGGTGATGGGCACGGACTGAGCCAGCGTCAACTGCGCGTCCGAGGTGCCGGGCGGCAGGTCGACGACCAGGTAGTCGAGCTCGCCCCAGTCCACGTCGCGCAGGAACTGCTGGATTGCGCCGCCGACAAGCGGGCCGCGCCACACGACCGGCTGGCCCTCGGGCAGGAAGAACTGGATCGAGATCACCTTCACGCCGTGGGCCTCGATCGGGGTGATCTTGCCGGCCAGGCTGGCAGCCGGCTGACCCTCGGCCCCGATCATCATCGGGATGTTGGGGCCGGTGATGTCGGCATCGAGCAGGCCGACCGATGCTCCGGCCTGGGCCAGGGCCACGGCCAGGTTCACGCTCACCGTGCTCTTGCCCACGCCGCCCTTACCCGACGCCACGGCCACGATGTTCTTGACACCCGGCAGAAGCTGCGGCGTCGCCGGCGTGGCGCGGCGGACCGTCGCGCCCCAGGCGACCTCGATCTGGTCGGCCCCGATCGGGCGCAGCGCATTCTCGACCCGGGCCTGGATCTCGTCCTTGAGCGGACAAGCCGGCGTCGTCAGCTCGATCGTGAAGGCAACCTTCGATCCCTCGATCGTCAGGTCCCTGATCATGTTGCGCGAGACGAGGTCCCCACCCAGCTCGGGCTCCTGCACGGTTGCCAGTGCCTTCAGGACGGCATCTTGTGTGAGAGTGGGCATCAGGTCTGCTTCCTCGGATCTCGCGGGTTGTGGCGCGCCGACGGAGCGCGCGTCGTATGCCGATATCCTACGGCTTTAGTCGGGAATACGCCGGTCGGGGCTGATCCGGCGGGTCGGACGGCTAAAGCTCGCGCCGCCGGGCGGCCACTTCATATCGGTTTGCGCCATAGGGATGCCGCCCGCGCAGCAGCGCCACGCCGGACGAGGCGATGTACGCCGGCAGGAACAGCGGCCCGAGTCGCTCCCACTGCCGGACGTGCTCCATCTCGTGGGCGATGGTGCGATCGGACAGCGGCTCGCGAGCTAAGACGTAGCGGCCGAGCGTCTGGGCGTGGACCGGGATCCACTGATGGTCGAGATAACGAGCGGCGGCAGGGTGCTCCACCAGGATCGCCGAAGTGCCCCCGAGCCGCACCCCCCGGCCGACGCGAGGAATGCCGCAGCCGCGCATGACCAGGAGCGCCATGAGATCGCCCGGCAGGGCTCGCCAGACCGTGCGCACGCCGCGCACGAGGCCCAGCCAGGCGTCGATGGTCCGGGCCGCCCAATGAAACGTCACGCGGTCACGCCCCGCGGCGATCCGCCACGACCCGGCCACCCTGCATCACGAAGACGATCCGGGCCGGGTCGCGCCACAGCTCCGGCTCGGCGAGCGGGTCGCCCGAAACCGCGATCAGGTCGGCCTCCTTGCCCGCCTCCAGAGTGCCGACCAGGTCGGTCAGGCCGAGAAGCTTCGCCGCCTCGCTGGTGGCCGCCTGGATGGCGCGGAATGGGCCCAGTCCGTATTGCGACATGTAGGCCAGCTCCGCCGGCGGGTACATGCCCGCGAAACTGTCCGTGCCCATCACGACCCGCACGCCCCTCTCGACAGCGTGGCGGAAGTTGTGCTGCTGGCGCTCGAAGAGATAGCGCATCTTCTCGATCGCCCATGGCGGCACCTCGCCTCTGGTGACGCGATCCTCGTCCATGAGCGAGAAGTTGATGTTGAACGTCGGGACGAGCGGAACATCGCGCTCGAGCATGAGGTCGATGCCCTCGTCATCGATCAGGTCGCCGTGCTCGATGCTGGAAATGCCGGCGTGGAGAGCGTTCTTGATGCCGGCCGTCCCTTCGGCGTGGGCCAGCGTGCCGCAGATGCCTGCCGCGCGCGCCTCCTCGACGATCGCCCGAATCTCCTCAACCGTGAACTGCGAGGCATCGGGCGAGTCAGCGGCGGATAGGACGCCGCCGGTGGCCATGACCTTGATCCAATCCGCCCCGGCACGAATCTGAAGCCTGGCGGCGCGACGTACCGCGTCGGGCCCGTCGGCGACGGCCGGCGGCAGGTCGCTCATCTCCGTTGCGAGGATCGCGCCCGACGGCGTCCAGTCGTCGCCGTGGCCGCCGGTCTGCGACAGCGGCCGGCAGCTCACCTGCGTTCTCGGCCCCGGGAACGCGCCCGACGCGAAAGCCCGCTTGACCCCCGCCGGCGCGTAGCCGGCGTCGCGGACCGTGGTGACGCCGCCTTCCAGGAACTCGCGCCCGGCCTGGAGGCAGCGCACGACGATGTCCGTCGCGGAGCGCTGGACCTGGTCGTGGACCGGCTCGAGACGCAGTGCCATATGGACATGGCAGTCGATGATGCCGGGCAGGACGGTCAGCCCGGTCAGGTCGATGCGTTCGGCGTTCTCCGGGGCGGCGGCGGCGCCCGACCCGGCGGCGCCGATGCGGCCCTGGTCGTCCGTTACGAGAACGCCCTGCTTGATCGCGTCCGGCGATCGGCCGTCCAGCAGGCGCGCGCCGAGCAGAGCGACTGGGCGGATCGGCGCGGGCATGGGCTAACCTCCGGGCGGCGGGTGGGCGTCGGAGCGCCCTGGATCGGACTCAGCCTGGGCCGAAGGCGGCCCCGGGGAAGCCCTCCGACCGGCCTCGCCGGAGGACGGTCAAACGACGGTCTTGGGGGCTCTCACCCGCGCATCCGGGGGCACGGTCGTGCTCGGTTGTGAGAGCAGCCCGAATCGGATGGCGTGACGCGGCCACTCCGGGTCGTCGCCGGCCCAGGTCGCCACCGTCACGCTCTGGTCGTCGACCTGGCTGATCGAGCCGTCCGTATGAAGGACCAGCTTGCCGCCTTCAACCAGGTCGATCTCACGCCGCTTGAATCTGTGGCCCGGCGAGACGGCCCGCGCGCGCTTGCTTTCTGGCGCCACCTACGCGCCCTTGCTGGGCGGCTGCGGCGCAGGCTTCGGCTTCTTGACCTTCGGTGGTCGCTTCGGAGTCTTGTCGCCCATGATCATTCCTCCGTATGCGCGTTCTGCAGGTGCGTGCCCGCCCTTTGGTCGGGCCGACGGCACATATGCATCGTATCGCAGCCGCCGCTTCTCGACTATCGCGCTCCGCTAAGTCGCGAGGGCACTAGCACCGAGAGTATGGCGGAGTGTCGGCCTACGGACGGATCGAAGCTGCTGCCCCAATCCACCTTGAGCCTGAGGACCGATTGCCTCTCATCGGGCACGGCTTCAGCGACGACCGTCCATGAGAGCGTGCCGTTGCGGGCGAGCATCGGCGTCCGGACCAGCGCCTTGTCGGCCGCCGCGTCGAGCCACCGAACGGAAACGTCAAACGCGGGTCCCAGACCGATGTTGGAGACGACGAACTCCACGCCAAGCAGGGTGATATTCGTCTCAGCCACGAGACGCGGTTCCACACGGTCCAACGCGTGCCCCACTCCTGTCCGGACGGCCGTGTAGATGAGCAGCCAGGAAATGGCCAGCGAAACGAGAAGCCAGAAGACAAATGAGAGGTCGTTTGAGAGGTCGTTCTGCGCCGTGTACATCTCGGGCCCCCTTTTGCTTGTCGGCGCCGCCGCCTTAGGACGGTGAAACGCCCGCCAGACGCTGCAGGAGATCGTCGTGGATCAGGCCGTTCGTAGCAACCGCGGACGGCCCGTCGATGCGCCGCTCGCCGGCGGCGGTCGTGAAACGGCCGCCGGCCTCCTCGACGATGATGCTCGGCGCGGCCCAATCCCAGGTGTGGGCGCCCACCTCGATCATCGCCTCGGCGGCTCCCTCGGCCACCAGCATGTAGCCCCAGAAGTCGCCGAAGCCGCGATCCCGCCAGGCTGCCGCCAGCGCGGCCCCGAGGCCGGGAAGCTGCCCTTCACGGAGCCGCTCGCTGCCGTATATGAGGTGCGAGTCCTCGATCCGGAGGACGCGGCTGACGGCCAACCGCTGGTCGCCCCGCCACGCTCCCCCACCCCGCCACGCCACCCAACGCTCGCGCATCGCCGGGGCGCTGACGACTCCGAGCTGGAGCTCGCCCTCGACGGCGACGGCCAGCAGCGTCGCGAAGATCGGGATGCCGCGCACGAAGTTGGCGGTGGCATCGATCGGGTCGATGTACCAGCACACCGACGCCCCGGCCGCGTCAGGCCCCTCTTCCTCGCCCACGAGCCCGCAGTCGGGGTAGGCGGCTCGCAGCCGCTCGCGGGCCAGCCGTTCGATCGAGCGGTCGACCTCGGTCACGAAGCTGCGGTCCGCCTTTGTGTCCACCTGGATGTCGCGCCGAAAGCCGGCCATGGCGATCCGGTCGGCCTCGTCGCAGATGGATAGGGCGGTTTCGCGCCAGCCCAGCACTTCAGCTTCTGAGACGCGAGGGGTGCGCGGATTAGCGTTGGCGGAGTTCGTCACGGTTGAAATCCTAGCCGCCTTCGGCCGAGTTGACCGAGTCTCGGCCTCGCATCCTTCGATCCTGCCTTCGTCGACCTCGGCGCCACGCCCGGGCCCGAACCCGACGTGATTGCCCTTCGAACGGCGCTGCGGCAGTTGCCCCCTCGGGCGCGGGCGGCGGTAGCGCTCCACTACCTCGCCGGCCTGCCCGTGACCGAGGTGGCCCGAGTCATGGCAATCAGCGAAAACACGCCCAAAGGGCACCTGAAGGCGGGCCTGGCAGGCCTCCGGGGTCCGGCCCCGGGTACTCCTACGACGTTGACGACCGTTGGCTCGTGGTCGACAACGCCGCCTTCTCGGTACTCACGCTGCCGCATCCTCCGGACACCGACCAGGCCTGGCTCGCCAGCCTGGTGGCGGCCCTGGAAGCCACACGCTGACCAGGGCGCGCG
>Ga0182019_10001763_pt1 | contig 11007 bp, 9 predicted proteins | sample 812E2MmetaG_FD_120483 | JGI IMG/M metagenome (GOLD analysis project Ga0182019, IMG submission 120483) | Permafrost microbial communities from Stordalen Mire, Sweden - 812E2M metaG | ecosystem: Environmental > Terrestrial > Soil > Wetlands > Permafrost | place: Sweden: Stordalen | collected...
CCTCAAACGAGTCATCGATGTCGTCGGGGCGGCTGCGGCCATGATCGTGACGTCGCCGGTGCTGGCTCTGCTGGCAGTGGCGATCAAGCTCGATAGCGAGGGACCGGTCCTCTTCCGCCAGGAGCGCGTTGGGCTGCACGGCCGGTCATTCAACGTCATGAAGTTCCGCAGCATGTGCAGCGACGCCGAGGAGAGGCTCCCCGAGCTACAGGATCAGAACGTGATCAACGGCCATGCCTTCAAACTCGACGACGATCCGAGAATCACCCGGGTGGGCCGCTTCCTGCGACGGTCGTCTCTCGATGAGCTGCCCCAACTCGTGAACGTTCTGCGCGGCCAGATGAGCCTCGTTGGCCCGCGGCCTCCGCTGCCGGCCGAAGTCGCCAACTACGACACCTGGCATCGTCGCCGGCTCTCGATGAAACCCGGCATGACCGGCCTGTGGCAGATCAGGGGCCGGCACAGCCCGGAGTTCGACCGCTGGGTTGAACAGGACCTCGAGTACATCGACAGCTGGTCGCTGTGGCTGGACTTCAAGATCATCGCCCGGACGGTTCCGGCGGTGCTGGGCGGAACCGGCCGGTAGGTCGCCTCAACGGCCGCGCCCGGCACGGCTCGTCAATCCCGCTGCCCCCATTGGCGTTCCAGTCGCGCGGTCTGGCCGGTCAGCCGGGCAAGCAGCTTGATGGCCAACACGCGTCTTGATACCACGTGGAAACGCATGTGGAAGCAGGCGAGCGTCGACATGGTGCCGTCGAGCTTCTGGGCACGGGTGAGCGGCGCTTCCCTCAAGGCCGCCAGGTGCAGATCTCGGAGATATCCAAAGAGCCGAGCCGCCGGCATGGCAGCCCTTTCTGTCGCCGTCGACGGATCCGGGTCGGCCAGCTGACGCCGGCGGGCTTCGTTCGGCGTCTCGGGCGGCCTGTTGCGTCGCCGCAAATACAGGTGGCCTCCGGTCCTGAGAACCGTTCCCTGCAGTGCGAGCCTGGCGAGAACAAGACGATCCGCAGCCAGGACATCGGCGAATCCTGCGGTGGCAACCAGGGCATCGCGCCGTGCCACGCCGTAGATCATGTTGCAGATGGAGAGCCGCCAGATGAGGTGCTTGTAGCGGTCCAGGGCCCGCGGTTGGCCGAGCTCGATCTGGTCGTCCATTTCCTCGATCGTGGTGCCATCCTCGTCGATCAACAAGCTCTGCGGGTAGGCCAGCACTGCCGCGGGATCTGCCTCGAGGGCTCGGACGCAGCTGGAAATGAAGGTTCGATCCCACAGATCGTGGTCGGCCGCCCACATGAAGTAGACGCCCGTCGCCTGACCCAGTACGAAGTTGAAATTGGCGATCACACCGAGGTTCGCCGCATGGCGAACGTAGCGAATTCGCCTCGACCGGCCGGCGTAGGCCAGCGCAATCGCTTCCGTATCGTCGGTCGAGCAGTTGTCGCTGATCAACAGCTCCCAGTTCGGGTAGTCCTGCTCGAGCAACGAGTCGAGCGACTTCGCCAGGAAGCGCGCGCCGTTGTAGGTCGCCAGACCGATCGACACAAGAGGCGCATTCGAGCCCAACCAGACCTCCGTCGAACCCGACCGCTCGCCTACTCTGAGGTTTCCGATCAGGCATAATCGATCACATGAAAGCAGTGATTCTCGCCGGAGGACAGGGTACACGTCTGGCTGAGGAGACGGAGACGCGGCCCAAGCCTATGGTCGACATAGGCGGTCGGCCGATCCTCTGGCACATAATGAAACACTACGCGCGACACGGAGTCACCGAGTTCGTCATCGCCCTCGGATACCGGGCCGATGACGTCAAGCGTTTCTTCGTGGATTACCTCTCACTCGAGGGCGACCTCACCGTCGAGCTCGGCGATCGCGCCGTGCGGCGCCACGCTCCGGAAGGCGACAACTGGACCGTCCACCTTGTCGACACCGGACTCACCACTCAGACCGGGGGCCGCGTAGGGCGGCTCCGGCGCTGGCTTGGGGATGAGCCCTTCCTGCTCACATACGGAGACGGGGTGTCGGACGTGGACCTGGGGCGCCTCCTCGAGCAGCACCGTGCTTCGGGCAAGCTCGCAACGGTGACCGCCGTTCGGCCACCCTCACGGTTCGGCGGCTTGAGCTTCCAACCGGACGGATCGGTGCGTTTCACCGAGAAACCGCAGATCGGCGAGGGCTGGATCAACGGCGGCTTCATGGTCCTCGAGCCGGGTGTTTTCGACTATATCTCCGGCGACGCCGACAGCCTCGAAGTCGATGTCCTGGAGGAGATCTCAACCCGGGGGCAGCTCGGGGCATTCAAGCACGAGGGCTTCTGGCAGCCGATGGACACGCTCCGCGACGTCCGGTATCTGCGCGGGCTGTGGGACGCGCAGATGGCGCCATGGGTCACATGGCAGTAGGCGGCCCGACGCACCCCAAGAGCACGCCCTGGTCCGGTCGAACGGTTCTGGTTACAGGCGGAGCCGGCCTCCTGGCGGGCTGGATCGAGCGGGAGCTCCTCGACGCGGGCGCGTCCGTCCTGGGGCTCGACAACGCCTGGGACGGACCGCGTGCCGTGACCCCACCTGACGGCATCGAGCGTATCGAAGGCGACGTCAGGAACACGTCCCTGCTCCGCGCCGTAATGGGCGACCGCGGCGTCGACACCGTGCTTCACCTTGCGGCCCAGACTCTCGTCGGGCCCGCGCTCGAGGATCCGGTCGACACCTTCAGCAACAATATCGAAGGCAGCTGGAGTGTTCTGGAAGCGTGCCGCGCGTCCGACGGAGTCAAGCGGATCGTCGTGGCATCGTCCGACAAGGCCTACGGCGACGCGTCCGGCCGGCCCTACCGCGAAGACATGCCGCTGCGGGCCCATCACCCGTACGACATGTCCAAAGCGGTCACCGACATGCTGGCCACGACGTATGCGGTGACCTACGGTCTGCCCGTCACGATCACTCGCTGCGGCAACCTCTATGGCGGCGGCGATCTGAACTGGAGCCGCATCATCCCCGGCACCATCCGTTCGGTATTGCAGGGTGAGGCGCCGGTGATCCGCTCGGATGGATCCTTTGTGCGCGACTATCTGTACGTGCGCGACGCGGCAGCCGGAGTCGTTGCCCTCGCCGACGCGACGGGCGAGCGGCCCGAGCTCGCCGGAACCGCCTTCAATTTCGCGGCCGGCGCCCGGATGTCCGTCCTGGACATGGTCCGCCGGATCCTGACCCTCATGGACTCCGATCTCGAGCCGGTGGTCTTGAGCCTGCCCCTCAAGGAGATCCCCGACCAGCGCGTCTCGGCCGGTCGAGCCCGGCGCCTCCTGGGCTGGCGAGCGCGCTGGCGCGTCGAGGCGGCTCTGCTCGAGACGATCGACTGGTATCGCGCATATGTCGGAAAGGCCCAATGAAGCAGACCACATGCCGAGGCTGCGGCAGGTCCGGCCTCGCGGTCGTCCTCGATCTCGGCGAACAGCCGCTCGCGAACGCCATTCTCAAGGAATCGGATCTCGCGCTCCCCGAGCCGCGATTCCCACTCGTCATGGCCTACTGTCCCGAGTGTTGGCTCGTCCAGATCACCGAGAACGTCCCGCCCGAGGTGCTCTTTCGGGAGTACACGTACTTCTCCTCGGTCTCGGACGCTTTCGTGGAGCATTCCCGGGTCATCGCCGAGCGGCTGATCGCGCAGCGCGGACTCGGGCCGGACGGCCTCGTGATCGAGCTCGCCAGCAACGACGGCTACCTGCTCCAGCACTACGCCCGGGCCGGAGTCCCGGTCCTGGGCATTGACCCGGCTCGCAACATCGCCGAGGTTGCGACGGCGCGCGGCGTCCCGACGCTGGCCGAGTTCTTCACCCGCGATCTGGCCGAGGAGCTTGCGACAACGGGCCGGACCGCCGACGTGGTCCACGCCAACAACGTCATCGCCCATATCCCCGACCTCAACGGCTTCGTGGCGGGCATCGCCCGTATCCTCAAGCCCGACGGCGTGGCTGTGATCGAGACGCCATATCTGCGCCGGCTCGTGGAGCAGCTCGAGTTCGACACCATCTACCACGAGCACCTTTTCTACCACTCGCTCACCGGCCTCTCGGGCGTCTTCGAGCGCAACGGCCTCACCGTCGTGGACGTGGAGATGATCCCGGTCCACGGTGGCTCGCTGCGCGTCTTCGCGATGCGAACGGGCGCGGGCCAGGCCGGCGCCGCAGTCCGCTCGCTGCTAGCAGAAGAGTCCGCCATCGGGCTATGCAGCGCCGCCTACTACGCCGCGTTTGCCGGCCGCGTGGCGGCCCTGGGAGTGGAACTGAAGACGACGCTGGCAGATCTCAAGTCCCAGGGCCACACCATCGCCGCCTACGGCGCGGCGGCCAAGGGCGCGGTCCTGCTCAACGCCTTCGGCATCGGAACCGACACGATCGCCTTCGTCGCGGATCGCAGCCCGCACAAGCAGGGCTTCCTGATGCCGGGCGTCCACATCCCGATCGTGGATCCCGATCAGCTCGTTGCCCGCCATCCCGAAGAGTGCCTGCTTCTGGCGTGGAACTTCGCCGATGAGATCCTGGCCCAGCAGGCACAATATCGAAATTCGGGCGGCAAGTTCATCCTCCCGGGCCCCAAGCTGACGTTGGTGTGACCATGATCGAAGGCGTGCTGGCGATACCTCTCAAGCGCATTCCCGATGAGCGCGGGACGGTTCTGCACATGCTCAAGCGGACCGATGCGCACTTCGTCGAGTTCGGCGAGATCTACTTCTCCACGATCTACCCGGGCGTTGTGAAGGGCTGGCACAAGCACGCCGAGATGACCCTGAATTACGCCTGCGTCCACGGCCGCATAAAGCTCGTGCTCTTCGACGATCGCGATGGCTCGCCTACAAGGGGCGAGATCATGGAGTTCTTCCTGGGTCCCGACAACTACAGCCTGATCCAGATACCGCCCGGAGTCTGGAACGGCTTCAAGGGCATGGGCGACGAGACGGCCATCGTGGCCAATTGCTGCACTCATCCCCACGACCCCAAGCGCTCGATCCGCCTCGACCCGTTCGACAACGACATCCCCTACGACTGGGCGATCAGGCAACACTGATGCGCCTCCTGCTGACCGGGGCGACGGGCTTCATCGGCGCGCACGTCGCGCGAGCCCTGGTCGAGCGAGGTGCGGAGGTCCACGGCCTGACTTTGCCGGGTGCGCCGAGGGAACGCATAGCTGCGCTGGCACCACAGGTAGAGCTCATCGAGGGCGATCTCGGCGACGCGGCGTGGGTGCGCGCCACTGTCGGATCGATTGCGCCCGACGCAGCCATCCACCTGGCCTGGTTTGCGGAACCGCGGTTGTACCTTCGGGCCGTGCCAGAGAACCTGGCGTCACTCCGGGGCGGCGTGAATCTCATCGAGGCGCTGGCCGATGGCGGCACGTGCCGCCGGGTCGTCATGGCGGGAACATGCCTGGAGAATATGGACACTCCGCGCCCGACGATATACGCGGCGGCGAAGGCCGCCCAGCACCAACTCGCGACCGGCTTCGGCGAACGGTCCATGTCGGCCGCCTGCGCCCACATCTTCTATCTCTACGGGCCCTGGGAGGACGAGCGGCGGGCCATTCCTACAGTCACCCGATCGCTCCTGCGGGGCGAGCAAATCGACGTGACGAGCGGCTCGCAGGCCCGTGACTATCTGCACGTTGCCGACGTGGCAGAGGCGTTGAGCACGCTGGCCGACAGCGACGTTTCGGGTCGGGTCGACATCTGCACCGGCTCCCCCGTGACGCTCCGTCGGGTATTCGAAGAGGTCGCGCAAGCGACCGGGCGAGCCGATCTGCTCCGGATCGGCGCTCTTCCGGACTCCGAATCGACTGGCTGGCCGGCTACAGGGGATCCGGCGCCCATGCTGACCACCGGCTGGCGGCCGCGCTACAATCTCAAGCAAGGTATCCAAGAAACCACCGCCTGGTGGACCACCCGCGAGAGGAACGGTCAGTGAAGCAGTGGGCAGACGCAGGCCAGCCGGACCGTTTGATAAAGGTCCGCACGGCCGAAGGCGAAGGGGAGATCGACATCTACTCGCCCGAGGGATTCCAGGTCGTGGCCAACCTGTGGACGCGCGCTAACTGGCAGCGAAAGCTGTCCTACGAAGTCACATGGCTGGGCATTCCGATAATCCAGCTGCCCGAGGACATCCTGATGGTTCAGGAGCTGGTGTGGAAGAACCGGCCCGATGTCATCGTGGAAAGCGGCGTGGCTCACGGTGGGGCGCTGATCCTCTACGCGTCGCTGATGGAACTCCTGGGTCGGGGCCGGGTGATCGGCGTAGACATCGAGATCCGGAAGTACAACCGCCTGGCGATTGAAAGCCATCCTGCGAGCAAGCGCGTCACTCTGATCGAGGGCAGCTCTACGGACCAGAGCACGCTCGACGCGGTCCGCGCTCGCATCCAGCCCAACGAGAGCGTGATGGTCATGCTCGACTCGAACCACACTCGCGATCACGTCCGCCGTGAACTGGAGTTGTACGCGCCGCTCGTCGGGCCCGGCGGCTACATCGTCGTGTTCGACGAAGTGATGCCGATGGTGGCCGATGCCCCGAACGGCAAGCCGACGTGGGACCTAGACAACCCGCTCGAGGCCGTGCGCGGATTCCTGGAGACCCATCCGGACTTCGAGGTGGATAGCAGCTACGAGCGCATGGCGACCACGTACTGCCACAGCGGGTTCCTCCGGCGGACAACTCCGATCGCATGAGTTCTAGCCCGCCCCATCGCCAGGCATCCGGTGGGCCGGCAGCCGCAGCGTCCACGACCAACACCCAGGCCGACGAATTCTGGAGCCAGCTGGGAGAGACGCACCGCCGCGATCTCGACAGATATGGTCCGGGCTCTATCAAGCGAAACCAGGCCTTCAGGTACTTCACCTGGAGATGGAGCTTTGCCTCGATCCGGCGCAGCGAACAGATGCGCTTCCTGCTGCGGCACTCGACCCCGCTCGCCTTGTTGCGCTGTGCACTGACGCCGGCACAGCTTTCGGACCGGGCCTGGGAGAATGTCCGCTGGCCCAGTTCGGGCAAGGGCAGTGACACCGACGCATCGGAACCCCCGGAAACCGCATCGTCCGAGACGTCGACTGGGCATCCGTGGCCCAAGCGCGACCGCTGGCTGTACGCCTTTGCCGTGAGGTTGTTGTGGCTCTATGCCCGCCGCCACGACCCGATGAACGCAACGAAGCTGCCCGAACCTACTCTCGGGCAGCCACTGCCGATCACGTGGCGCGGCCGGCTGATATCGCAGGACCTGGCCAACACTGCTCTCGAGGTGGCGGCGATAGGGCGGGCGCTGGACGGCCGGACCCCGAAATCGATCCTCGAGCTTGGTGCCGGATATGGGCGGACGGCGTACGCCCTTATGACCCTCTTTCCCGAAGCCACGTATACGATCGTCGATATCGAGCCGGCTATGAGCATCTCGCGCTGGTACCTGACGGAGCTGTTCGGCCCGGAGAGGCTGCGGTTTGTGAGCCCGGAGGCCGTGGCCGACCTGGCGGACGGTTCGGTCGACCTCGCTCTGACGGTCTCATCACTACAGGAGATGACCCCTGCTCAGGTCGCCGACTACCTGGCGATGTTCGATCGGACGGCGCAGGGCGGCGTGCTCTATCTGAAGCAGTGGCGAAGCTGGCGCAACCCTGTCGACCAGGTTGAACTGACCTTCGACAAGTACCCCATCCCGGAGCGTTGGGAGCTGCTCTTCAAGGAGCCCGCCCCCGTGCAGACCAACTTCACCCAGGCGTCCTGGAGCATCCCCAGGCGGTAGGCATCCGGTCTGCCGGCTTACACCCCTCCGGGCCCGTTCGGCCGACGTCAGATGTGGGTCAAAGCTGAGCAAGGCCACGGCCCCGCTAGGACCGCCCTCGCTCAACACGCCTGAGCCCGGCCGTGCCTCTCGGCTGTTCGTGCGCCTTCGACGGGGCCCGCTGGCATGCCGGAGACAAGGCAGTTGCTGATGGCGCGGAGCGCCCCCGGGACCGTCGGACCTACGGACCGCGGAAGTAGCCGGTCACGTCTAGGACCAGATCCGTCGTGTTGCCCGACCCCGACAGGTAGACGACGTTCACAACGCCGCCCGTGCCGAGAGCGACGATCAAGCCGTTGTTCCGGGTCTCCCCCTTCACGAAATTCAGCGTGGACGCCGTCGGCGAGGCCTCCGGATTCGGCCCGACGAAGATCGCCCACGAGCTGGTCGGGTTCGTCACGGTCAGGTTGCCGCTGAGACCAACTGCCCCGGCCGCTATCCCGCGATTCGTGATCTGCACCGTTCGCGGCGTCTTCGCGGCCAGCTTGCCCGAGAAGCCGTTGCCGACGCGGGAATCGAGAAGCCGGACCGGGTTGATCGGAACGTAGGCGCTGCCCGAGCTGTCGGCCGTGAAGTATCCGGTGACGTCGAACACGAGATCCGCGGTGTTGCCCGGGCTGGCCATGTATGTGGCGCTCAGAGTCCCGGTGCCGCTCAGGGCCACGGTCGTGTTGTTGCCGCGGGTCTGACCACGGCCGAAGTTGACGGTCGAAGTCGTGGGTTTCGCGATCGGGTTGGGGCCGACGTAGATAGCCCATGAACTGGTGGCATTGACCGCGGTGACGTTGCCGGTCACCGCGGTGGCATTGCCAGGGACTTCACCCTGAAGCCGGACATCGAACGTCGAAGGCGTGTTGGCCACGAGATGGTGAGCGAGCCCGTGCCCCTTACGGCTGTCGACGATGCGGAACGGCGCCAGCGCGTGAAAGGTCTGGCCGTCGCTATTGGGCATGAAATAGCCGGTAACGTCGAAGACCAGGTGGATGAAGTTGCCGGCTGAGGACATGTAGGTGGCGCTCAGAGACCCCGTGCTTCCGAGCGCGACGGTTATTCCGTTCGCAACTGTGTCCCCGCGGGCGAAGTTGATTGTCGAGCTGGTTGGATGCGCCACCGGGTTGGGGCCCAAAAAGACTGCCCAGCCGTTGGTTCCTCCCGTTACGGCCAAATTGCCCGTGACGGCCGATGCCTCGGCGGGGATAGGGCTACGGCCGGCTATCTGGAACGTGCGCGGCGTGTTGGCCGCGATCCTGCCGGAACTGCCGTTGCCGGTACGGGTGTCGAGCAGTCGAACCGGCGGGACGGGCGTGTAGGTGGAAGCGATCGGATTGAATGCGGCAGTGCCGTTGGGAGTGCCGAGGCCGGTTGGACCGTCGTAGCCGGCCTGGCCGTTACACAGAACAGGCTGGCTGCAGCTGTGATACGTGACATCGTTGTTGCCGCCGATCGCGTCGTTGAGCCCGGTGGGGGCCGCGTACAGCGACTGGGCCGGATACTGCCCGGCCGCCGACTCACCGTCCAGGGCGAAGGCGGCAGCAATGATCGGCGAGGCTACGCTGGTGCCGCCCTCCACGAACCACGATCCGTTGTACACGATGGCGACTCCGGTGGCCGGATCGGCAACCGCCGAGATATCGGATTCCGTGCGCTTCTCGCCGCAGACGCCGGCCGGCTGCCAGGTCGGCCGTGGCTCGTAATTGGAACAACCGCTGCCCGCACCTCCGTATGTGTTGCCCCACGCGGATTCACTCCAATGCCGGGCACTGGAGTCGCGAACGAGGCTCGTTCCACCGACGGCGACGACGTACGGCGACGCCGCAGGATACGCGACGGTATTGGCTTGATTGCCAGGCGAACCGTATGTGCCCACACACTGGAAGCCACAGTCGCCGGTCGAGGCCGTGATCGCCACGCCCGGGTGATTGTAGAAATGATCCAGCGAGAGTTCCCCTGAGAATTCCGCGCCGACGTAGCTGTTAGAGACCGCCACCGCGCCCATGGCGACGGCCTGGTCGACACTGGTCCCTATGTCGGACCAACCGCTGGTGGCCGCCTCGACGAGTAGGATCTTGCAATTGGGGCAGATTGCCGAGACCATGTCGATGTCGAGGGCGATCTCCACGCCCCATCCGGAATCCGGAGCCACGTAGTTGGCGTTGCCGGGGGTCCGGCTTACCGGCTGACCGTTTTGAGTCACCTGGCGGAAACAGCCGCTGGCGACGGTGCAGGCCGGCAGGCCGTACTGGCTTCGGTATGCGGCCAGGTCCGCCGCGGCCGTCGGCAGGTCGTAGGCATCCACCAGCGCGACGGTCAGTCCCAGCCCGGCGGTCGCGGATGGCAGCGCGTACGCTTCCTGGAGGTCGGCGGGGCCAAATCCTGGCGGCGAGGCCTGCGGCGAGACCGCGGAGACGGCTTTCGACACGACGTCCAGACGGCGAATAGCCAGGCACTGAACCGTCCCGGGCGCCGGGTCGCCGCAGGCAGCCTCAACAGCGGTCTTGGGGGCCGCAGCCGTGGCAGGAGGAACGGCAACGGCCGTCAGTACCAGCGTGGCAACGACGAAGCCTGCCGCAATCCGCCTGGTGACCCGCCAATTCCTGAGCACGGTTCGTCCTCCGGCCGCTCGACTATCCACTACGTGTCGATCCAGGCGTCGAGATGACCTGGAGCCCCGGCTCGGAAGATCGTACAGACGAACGGCCGCGTCGGCGACGCTAGTTCGCAGGATGGATGAAGTAACCGCTGACGTCGATAACGAGATTGGTCGTGTTGCTGCCGTTGCTCATGTAGGTGACGTAGACGGCACCTCCGGACCCGAGGGCCACTGCGAACCCGTTGCCACGGGTGTCGCCCTTGACGAAGTTCAGGAATGAGCTGCCCGGCTTGGCCACCGCCAGAGGGCCGAAGTAGATGGCCCAGCCGGCGGTCTGGCCGGTAACGGTGGCATTGGCAGTCATGCCCGTAGCTCCGGTCGGTATGCCGCCACGGCCGACAATCTGCAAACCTCTCGGGGCGCTGGCCGACAGCTTGCTCGCGATGCCGTGCCCGGTGCGGGTGTCGAGAAGGCGGACGGGCGTGAGTGGCACGTACTGATCCCCGGAGGCATCTCCGGTGTAGTAGCCGGTGACGTCGAAAACGATATCCGTGGTGTTGCCGGCCGCGGCCAGGTATGTTGCGCTGAGTGTCCCCGTCG
>Ga0182019_10001764_pt1 | contig 11005 bp, 7 predicted proteins | sample 812E2MmetaG_FD_120483 | JGI IMG/M metagenome (GOLD analysis project Ga0182019, IMG submission 120483) | Permafrost microbial communities from Stordalen Mire, Sweden - 812E2M metaG | ecosystem: Environmental > Terrestrial > Soil > Wetlands > Permafrost | place: Sweden: Stordalen | collected...
CCCGGATTGTTGACAGCATGGTCTCCCTGCAGGGCGCCACCACCGCCGGGCCGCCCACCTTCTGTCAGATGGCCGCCATTGAAGCCCTGCGGTTTCCCGCCCGCTTCTACACCAAACTCGTGGAGGATTTTTCCAAGCGGAAGGAGATCGCCATGGCCCTGTGCCGGACGATCCCCAATTTCATCTGCAACGACCCCGAGGCCACCTTTTATCTCTTCCCCTCCGTCAAAGCCTACCTGTCCAGGGGGGGAATCCGGGACACCAACGCCCTGGCCTCCTTTCTCCTGCGCGAGGGGCTGACCTACGTGGTGCCCTCCACGGCGTTCGGCGTGGAGAACCATCTGCGGATCTCCTTCGCCCTCCCTCAAAAGAAACTCAAGGAGGGATTCCGACGCATCGCCCAAGCCCTGAGTCTGCTGACTTCAACACGCTGACCTGGTGCGCCGTCTCCCAGGGGGCGCTCACGCACAACGTGCGCCTTCTGCGGGGGCTGCTGCCGCCGGCATGCAAATTCATGGCGGTGGTCAAGGCCAACGCCTACGGCCACGGAATCCTGGAGGTGTCCCGGCGCATCGAGGACGGCGTGGACGTCTTCGGCGTCCATTCCGCGTGGGAGGCCCAGACCCTGCTTCAGGCGGGCGTGGACAAGCCCATCCTGATTCTGGGCCCGGTGTTTCCGCATCAGCTCCAGTATCTCAATCCGGCCCGTGTCCACCTGACCGTCACGTCGAGCGAACTGCTCGAATACCTGCACGGAAACGGATTCTCCTTTCCCCTGCACCTGAAGGTGGAAACGGGGACCAACCGCCAGGGAATCCCAGCCGACGAGGTGCCGGAGGTGCTCAAGACGATCCGGCAATACGGCCTTCCCCTCGTGGGCCTCTCCACCCATTTCGCCAACATCGAGGACACCACCGACCACTCCTACGCGCGAATGCAATTGGAACGCTTCCAGGAGCTGGCGGACCTCGTCCAAAAAACCCATGGTCCCCTGCCGTTTCTGCACTGCGCCTGTTCCGCGGCGATCCTCCTTTTCCCCGAATCGTATTTCACCCTCGCGCGCGCCGGCATCAGCCTCTACGGCTATTGGCCCAGCAAGGAAACAAAACTCTCCTGGATGCAGATCCACGGACGGGAGGAGGTGGCGCTCAAGCCCGTGCTGACCTGGAAGACCCTCGTGGGGCAGGTCAAGCGGGTGCGCAAGGGCGAATATGTGGGCTACGGCTGCACCTTCCGCACCACGCGCGACAGCCGCATCGCGATTCTGCCCATCGGCTACTACGACGGCTACGACCGCAAGCTCTCCAACCGCGGCATGGTGCTGATCCGCGGACAGCGGTGCGCGGTGGCGGGGCGCGTCTGCATGAACCTTCTGATGATTGACGTGACGGACCTGCCCGCGGTGGAAGTGGGGGACGAGGCGGTCCTCATCGGCCGGGACGGGGACGAAGAGGTGAGCGCCGACACGCTGGCCGAGATGGCCGGGAGCATCAATTACGAAATCCTGGCCCGCCTCGGCGCGCATGTACCGAAGATCTTGGTACCATAAGCAGACCGTAGACCGCAGACCGTAGACCGGGGCGGAAGACCGAAACCGGAAGGCGGGAAACAGCAGCCAGAGGCCAGTAGCCCGAAGCCGGAAGTTCAAAGGCGGGAAGGCGAAAACGCCGGACAGCGGGAACGCGGGACGGCGGGAAGGCCGGAAGGCGGAAAACAGAAGTCCGAAGCCAGTAGCCCGAAGCCAGGGTGGGAGAGACGGAACTATAAATGCGGTTCCAGGTTTCAGGTTTCAAGTGTCAAGTTGAGGCAATAGAAGCCGGGAGTAACGCGGCCCATTCCCCCTCCCCATTTCATACTTCTTAATTCATCCTTCATCCTTGGGTCTGAGGTAAGGACGGGGAAATGCCGGTACTCCTGAATACCGAAACGACATATGATGTGAGAAAATCCTTGAATTCAAACGGGAAAACGGGTATCCTTATGCCCCCCCAGGAGAGGTGCCTGGAACCCTCATTCCCCATCAGAATCTGCTGCAATGCCGGATATGGCCCCGTCTGCCGCGTCAGGCTCCCTCGGCCGTCCTCGACATAGGTCTACCTATGCCTGCGTCCGTCCTCGGTCGCCTTCCTTGCATCCGGAACCATCTGCGCCATTTCGCGACGATTCCGACGGGGAATGAGGGTTCTGGTGGACGATCGGGGCGGTCTCAAAAACCGTTGACCCTTCGGGGCCCGGGGGTTTGCCTGGCAAGCGATCCCGATGAATGGATCTTCAAACGACATGAATCTCTCTCCTGATGAAAGCATAAAAACCTTGAAATAAAAGGCTAAAACAGGTATCCTTATGCCCCCCCCAGGAGAGGTGCCAGAGTGGACGATCGGGGCGGTCTCGAAAACCGTTGACCCTTCGGGGTCCGGGGGTTCGAATCCCCCCCTCTCCGTTCCAGGGGTTCAGGCGCGCTGAATAAGCGCGCTTTTTTGCATCTGGCCATCCTGGAAAAAGCCGGAATAATGAATTCTGAAAACGGCTTTTTCCCGTTCTGCCGGATGCAAAAAGCCTTTCAGGCGCTGAACCCCTGGAAAGCCGTGGGGGATTCAGAACTGACAATGGGGGTTTGGCGCAAGGAGGTACGAGATGAATGTAGCCACACCCCAACTTCGTCGGGGGTCGAATCTCCCACGGCGAGGGAGAGGGGGGATTCGGTCTTATTAAAGGGGGTTGGACCAACTGGGGTACGAGACGTGGGTAGGCCGACCCCGGCGTTGCCGGGGTACGAATCCCCCCCTCTGAATAGAATTCTAAAACCTAAAACCGAATTGTTAGTTCCCTCTTCCCCGCCCTGGCTTCGGGCTACGGGCTACTGGCTGCTGTTTCCCCGCCTTCCCGCCTTTCGCGTTCCAGCCTTCCCGCGCGGCCGCAGGCCGACTGGGGTACGAGATGAATGAAGTCCGACCCCGACAAGGCCGGGCTACGAATCCCCCCCTCTCATTTCATTCTTTTTAATTGTTGCTTCCAACTTTATTACAGCTTGCCCCCACACTCCCCGCAAAACCTCACCCCCGCGGCGTTCTTGGCGCCGCAGGCGGGGCAGGCCTTGAGGCCCAGGGCCGCGCCGCAGTTGTTGCAAAACTTTCCCTGCCCGGCGGGCTTGCCGCACTGCGGGCAGACGGTCTGCTTGCTTTCGATCTCGCCCTGGAAGATGGGCGTTGCGGCCGCCTTGGCCTTGATGTCTTCCACCATCTTCTCCGCCTTGGCCGCGGCCACTTCCACGGCCTCGCGCGGGGCATCCTCCACGCAAAGGCCCTCCTCCTCGTTCCAGTCGGCCTCGCACACCCACTTGCGGCATTTTGGGCAGCGCTGGAAATGGCCCTGGGCCTCGTTTTGGGCCAGGATGAAAGCCTGCTCATGCTCCTTCTGCCATTCGGGGCTCATCCCCTGGAAGCGCTCGCTGATGACGTCGGCGCCGCGCTGGACCTGGCTTCCCACGCCCGATTCCCCCAGGATGGAGGCGCCGATGGAAACGGCCTTGCCCAAACCGGAGAAGAACCCGGCCTTCTTGTGCGTCTTGGATTCCGCGAACTGCGTTTTGTATCCGTCCTGGCAGACATCGCAGAAAAACGTGAACTGGAATCCGGCCTCGGTGGAATTGTCGGCGAAGTTGCGCGTGAAGGGCTGAAGGGTCATGAGGAACTCCTTAGGTTAAATTTCATTGTAGGGGCATGGCATGCTGTGCCCCTACAGGGGATTCGATCCCAGGGGCTTTCCGCATTTTACACAGACATTTCCCACGGGGGGCTGTTCGAATTTGCATTTGGGGTTGGGACAGACCACCACGAGGCGCGCGCCGCACACGGCGCAATAATCGCCGAAGAAGGTGGGCTTGGCGCACGCGGGGCAGACGGTCTGAAGCTTGAGGCCGCACGCGTCGCAGGCGGCCCAGCCCTGCTCGATGGGGGCGCGGCACTTGGGACAGCGCAGGGGCCCGACGGGGTTCACCTTCCCGCACATCGGGCAGGTCTGGGCATCGGGAGGCACAAGTTTGTCGCAATAGCGGCAGGGATGCTTGAATCCGGCCATGTCAGCTTTCCTTTCCCTGGGATGCAATGATGGACTCGACACTTTTGGCCCAGCCCTCGGGGGTGGTATGGATCGCCCTTCCGGCGAACTGTTTCCGCAGGTTCCGGAGGGGCTCCAAATGACGGACCGCGCGGGCGGTCTGCGCGTTGGCGGCGTCCTCCAATTTATCCTGCGCCAGATAAACCGGCTCGCGGCGGAAATTGATCAGGAGCATGCGCCGCGTCAGGGCATCCACTTCCCCCTTCCAATCGCCTCCGGCTTCCCGTCGGAAAAAATAGGTGGCGCGCCCCTCGGTTTCGCCGGTCCCCTCCTTCGGTCCGAGCGGCGTGGTTTCCCATGCCATGAGCTCTCCCAGACCCGGGATCAGGCAAAAAAGATAATCGCCGGTCCGATCGCCCCACAGGCCATGCTTGATTCCGAAGGCGATGGGGGCGCCCTTCGCCCTGGACGCGAGGGTTGAATACGTCCCGGCTGCCTCCGACGCGGCCCACGCTCTTTCCAAGGCCGCCCAAAGTCCCGGACTTGCGCCTTCCGCTTCATCCTTGAAGACCGCCCGCCCATCCTTGAAGAGCCGGGACAGCGCGGGGATGGCGGCCGGATCCAGACCGGGAAAGGAATTCTTGAGGGCCTCCTGCATCCGCGTCTGCAATGCATCCATCCCCGTGACAAGGGCGTTGCGGAACGGGTCGCGGTTGCGCGCCAGCGCTGAGAGGGTCCATGTTGCGCCGTCATCCAACCCGACAGCGAGGTTTAAACCTTCGTCTTTGACGCTGTCCACGATCCCGAAGGGAATCCGCACGGGATCGGCCCCCTCGCGAAAAAAAACGAGGCCCGATTCGAACAAGTAGATGCGGCAGATTTCCGCCGATGCGGGTTTCGAGTCTCGAGTTTCGAGTTTCGAGTCCCCCTCCCCCACTCCGGACTCCGAACTCCGAACTCCGAACTTATCCGCGAACGCGGCGCTTGCCTCAAAGGCCGGAAAAATTTCCGCCTCCTCCATCAGCAGATCGCGGATGAGGCCGCGGTCGCAGAATTCCGTGAGGTGCCGCACGCAGGCCTCATGCTCGCGTCCGGCCTTGGACAGGATCAACTCGGCCCCCGTGGCCAGTCGGACGATGATGGAGCGCCCCTCCTCGCGCACGGCGTCCACGTCCCGGTCCGCAATCCGGATGGTGGCCGCCCGGTCGGTCAGCAGGGTGAAGGTCTCCCCTTGCAGGGTGCCCCTGGCGCTCCCCTCGGCTTGCGTGGTCCCCTCCGCGTTCCTTAAGAGGAACTCGAGGGTGCAGACGAGGGGGGCCGCGGCGGGCGTGGAACTCATCGCGTCATGGTGCCGGGGAAATGAAAGGAAGGCATGGCGTCGGGGATCCCGTTTCCCCGCGTCTACGGCATGAAAAGCGTAGCGTCGGAGGTGACGGAATCCACCAAAGAAACATAGGCGAAGACCGGGCCGGAGCAGGACAGCTCGATGACGCCGCCCTCGCCCTGCGGCAGGGGCCCGAACAGCAGGCCCGCGTTCTGCTGCACCAGGCTTTGCGCCGGACATCCCACCACGGTCCCGCTGATCAGCGTGTGGGACGCGTTCCACAGGGCCGCCTGACACAGCAAATCGGTGCCGCCGAGATTTTCAATGCCCAGATTAAGCCGGTAGTCCGCGCCGGGGAGATCGCCGGGCAGCCAATGGTGAAGGGCGGCATGCGTTTGAAGCATCATGGGGATGGACTGCCCCATCGAATGGTCCGCATCCGTCCCGGACCAGACGCGGACGGAGGGGATGAAGGGCCCGGAGAAGGTCAGATAGCCCACGCCCGATGCCAGCCCCACGGAGGAGAGCACATCGTCCAGATAGGCCGACCCGTTCTCCGCCGGTGTGAAATTCATCGGCAGGACGGTCCATCCGGAACCGTTGTTCACACGGAAGCTTCCATTGAACGCACCACCCTGCGGGGCAAAAAGGCTCATCTCGGTCCTCCATGGATAGCCGGTGGGATTGACGGCGGAGGCCAGGACGGGGATGAGCGCGTCCCCCGCCGGGACCGCCTGCGGCGCAAGGAAAATACCGTCGCCCGTTTCCGAGGTGATCACGGAAGCGTAGGCCGCCACTCCGCTCCCCGAATCCACGCCCACCGTCATCGCCCCGGCCTGAAGGGCGGCAACGCTGGGGAAGAGCTCCGACAGGCTCCACTGGTGATGCGAGAACGCCTCCAGGGACAGGGGCACACTGCCGAAGGAATTGCCGTCGGCATCGTGCAGCGTCAGCGTCACCGACGCCGCGTCCGATCCGTAATTGACCAGGCCGATGTTGGTGCGGCGCGCGCTCCCCAGGAAAAGACCCGGCAGATAGGACTCCTGCCCGTCCCGAAGGCTTTCCGACAGGGCGGTATAGCCCTGTCCGTAGGTGGCGCCCGAGGCCGCGTTCACAATGCGGACCGCGGCCGACAGCGTATCGGAGGATTCCAGCAGGGCCGCCCCGAAGCCCTGATCCAGGCCGAACAGGTCCTTCAGCGGATCGGCGAGATAGCGCGCCTCCAGGCCCGCCAGCGCGAGGGTCACGGACTGGGGCTGGGTCGGATTTCCCGACGGAATATAGGTCAGGATCACATTTTGGGAATCCGCTTCGGGATTGAAGATCCAAAGATCGGTTTTCCAGAGCGAGCCGCCGTATCCGGGGGCGCGGGCCACGGCGGGCAGATAATAGCGCAGGGTTCCGGCCAGGTCCCCCGTGGCCGCGAGGGCGAACCCCTGGGGCGGCACGGGAACGTTGGTCCCCCGCACGCGCACGGCATACGCTCCGGCCTGCGGCGTCGGCAGGATCACCTCTTCCACGGTGTCAATGGCGTCCGCGCCGCCGCCGGACTGCGAAATCCCGTTGGTCATGACGTTTCCCAAATACACCGTGCCGTCGGGGGCGGTGACCTCGAGATCCAGATCATTGACGGGAGCCGTGGCGGCGTTGGGCAGGGCCGGGAAGTCGTCGAAGACCATCGTGATCTTGAGCGGCTCCCCCGCGCTTTGCACATTGAACCGGAAGGCGCGGACGTCCCCCGTGCCCAACCCGTCGCTCCGATCCACGTCCTGAACCCAGAGGTTCCGCGCGCCGCCGGAGAAATGGAGCACCTGATCCAGTTCGGGGCGGCCCCAGCCTTCGGCATAGGAGGGATAGCCCGGCTCGGCGGTCAGATCCTGTCCCGCGTTGATGAGCATCGCCTTGATGAGCGAACCCGAGGGAAGAAATCCGTCCTCCGCCACCGGGGCGCCGGACGGATAAAACCCTTCGCGGAAATATTGGCGGATCAACACCCCCGCGGCCGCGACGGCCGGACTGGCCATGCTGGTGCCGGAAAGGGAAAGGGTTCCGCACGCCTCGGTGGAGGAAGCGCTCAGAATGCCGCAGCCGGGCGCATAAAGGTCCGGCTTGAGCCGGCCGTCCGACGTGGGCCCCAATCCGCCGTAACACCGGGCATCCTGGTTCGGCGCCTGTTTCGTGGCGCCCACGGCCATGACGTTTTTTGCGTTCTCGGGTGTCTTGAGCTGCTGCATATTCGAAATCGCAAAAAAGACCAGATCATCAGGATAATCATAGGAGTAGCGGTCAATGTCATAACACCAGGTGGTGTAGGCGATCGTCGTATCGTCGCCCCAGGAATTGGTGTGGATGTGCGCTCCGTCCTGATGCGCCGCCACCAGTGTATCGTAGAGATTGGAGGTGGTGTTTCCATACCCGGTGACGTCCGCCAGACTGGAAAACGAGAGGCGCGCGTTGTAGGCGATGCCGTTGTCGGGTTGGCCGTCGGCCTCCCCGCACACGGTTCCGGCCGTGTGCGTGCCATGAGCGTCCTTGCCGATTCCGGTGGAAGAGCGGTAGGCCACGATCTTCCGGTGGTCCGGCCCGATGGGATGATTCGGATCGTAAAAATAGCAGGAATTGGGCCACATCGGATTGTCGATGTGCCCCACGATTTCATTCTCCCCGTGAAGCCCCTGGTCGTAGATGGGTCGTAGATCCTGCTGGTTGCTTTGAAGGACCCAGGAGGTGGTGTCGTTGCGCACGGTGATGGTCCCCGCGGGTTCCAGCCAGACGACATCGGGCCGGCCCAGGAAAGCCTCCACTTCATTGGGTCTGAGCCGCACCCGGATCGAGCGCAGACGCGGCTCGGGCGAGGGGCGGAGCACAAGCGCCCGGTAGAGACCGTCCGCGGCCTCGGGGCCGCGCTTCCATTCGGACTTCAACGGAATCAAAGCCCTGATTTCGGAAGCCCCCTCCAGCGCATGCCATTCCCTGGCATCCAGCCAGAGAAGATAGGCACGCTCCGGCAGATAGGCCAGCACATAGAGGGACCGCCCCGCGAAAAAACGGCCGTCCACGCCGGGAATCGCGGCGGCAACCGCCAGCGCCCGCCCCCCCTTGGCCGGAAAGACGGCCTTTTGATCCGACAGGAGAACGGCCCCGGAATTCAGCTTCAGAAGCGTGGAGGCCCGCAGGCCGGCCGCGCAGATCAGAAATAGAATCAAAGCCCTTTTCATAAGACTAATTTTACACCATACCGACCCTTCCGAGGCGGGCAGGAAGGGCGGCGAACCGGACGGCGCACCCGCGGGGCGGCGGACCCTTTAAAAATGCTATACTTTGCCGGCAAAAAATCCAAAGGAGAAATCATCATGACTGCGTTCAAATCATTCGAGGACATCCTTCTGTTCGCCATCGGCAAAGAGGAGGAAGCCCATCAATTTTACACATCCCTGGCCGCCGGGATGCGCAACGACGTCATGGCGCACACGCTGCGGGAATTCGCGGAGGAGGAACGGCGGCATAAAGAGAAACTGGAGGCGGCGCGTTCCGGCCGCCTGCACCTGCAGCCGCAATCAAAAGTGACGGATCTGCAACTGTCCGACTATTTGGTGGATGTGGATCCCGCTCCCGATATGGATTATCAAAAAACCCTCGTCCTGGCCATGAAAAAAGAGAAGGCGGCCTTCCGCCTTTATTCCGATCTGGCCGCCGCCGTCCCGGCAGGTGAGATGCGTTCCCTGTTCGCCGGCCTGGCGCAGGAAGAGGCCAAGCACAAACTCCGCTTTGAATTGGAATACGACCGGTTTGTTCTGTCAGCCAACGACTAAGGGGGGCCAGGGCCGGCGGCCCCTCGGAGAATCCGCTCTCCCTGCAGCTCAGCCGATCCGGAAACACCGCATGGAAATGGAGGCGTGCTGGAAGCCCTCATACGTGAAGGCCGGGGATTCGTCCTCCGCCTGCATTCCCAGAACGTACAGCATCGGCAGGTAATGGTCGGGCGTCGGCACGGCGCCGGCGGCCCCGGACATGTGGCGGTAATCCATCAGGCCGTCGTGGTCGCGGTCCAGCAGATGCTGACGCACCTCGTCATCAAAATGCGCCGCCCAGCCCGCGGGTTCGGCGTCCGGGTGTTCCCAATCCATGGTGTGCAGATTATGGACGATGTTGCCGCTGCCCAGCACCAGCACACCCTCGTCCCGCAGGGGGGCCAGGGCCCGGCCCAGCGCGTAGTGGCGCCTGCAAGGCATTTTCAAGTCGAGGCTCAACTCCACGACAGGAATGTCGGCGTTCGGGAACATATGGACCAGCACCGCCCAGGAGGCGTGATCCAGTCCCCAGTCGGTGGAGGGGATGATATCGGACGATAGGGCGCAGATGCGCGCCGCCAATGCCGACGAACCCATGGCGGGATATTTCACCCGGTGAAGCTCCTCCGGAAATCCGTAGAAATCGTAGATCTGCTGCGGATCCTGCTGCGCCATGACCTGTGTTCCCCTCGTCAGCCAGTGGGCGGAGACCACCACGATGTTTTCCGGCTTGGGAAGCGTGCGTCCCAGCATCGCCAGGCTCCGGGTATAGGGGTTGTCCTGGATCGCGTTCATGGGTGATCCGTGGCCGATAAACAAAGCGGGCATGCGCGGCGTGCTCATAACCCCATCACAACACGCGCGGCGCCGGGATTCATCCCGCCCCAAGATCAGACGACGGCGATCAGGAAAAGATAAAACAGGGTGGCGCCCATCAGGCCGGCAAAAATCCATTTCGCCAGGCGGGCCCTCCGGCGCCTTCCATCCTCCTGGGCGCGGGTGTCGGTCCTGTGGAGCCGCCGGAGGACGGTGGGGCAAAGCAGCAGGGCGTTGAGCAGAAGAGGCACCGTCATCCACCAGGAGTTGCCGAAGAACCAGGTGGAAAACGCGGCATGCAGGCGGAGGGCGTCCGCCATGCGCGTGGCGAACAGCGCCGCGGTACCCGCAAGGGCCAGCCACGCCCCCGCATGGGCCACATCCACCGTGTGCCTCCCCTCATCGGAGGCGGTGTGGCGGCCCGTCAGCCGGCTGTGGGTGGATCCGTAACAGATGTAGATGACGAACCCGATGTTGAGCCACGCCGCAAACCTCAGCCACGACGTGGGGGGCAGGTAATAGATCAGGCCGAGACAGCAGAGGGCGCCCAGGATCGGAAGCACCAGACCGCCCGGGGCCCGGAAGGGGCGTTCGCGCTTCGGGTCCTTGATGCGCAGGACAATGATGCCGATGGAAACGAGGATGAAGGCGAACAGCGTGCCGATGTTGGTCAGGTCCACCATTTCATCGAGCGAAGAGACCATGGCCGCCGCCCCCACGCCGAGGCCCGAGAGGATCGTGGTGACGTACGGGGTGCGGAAGCGGGGATGCACCTTCGAGAACCAGGCGGGCAGAAGACCATCGCGGGCCATGGAGAAGAAGATGCGCGGCTGGCCCAGTTGAAACACCAGCAGCACCGCCGTGTGGGCGATGACGCTCCCGAGGGCGATGATGAAGACGAACAACCCCTTGTGCGCGCCGATGGCGGCGTATTGAAAGGCCAGCGTCAGCGGCTCGGCCTGCTGCGTTGAAAGGGTCTTCGAAAGGACCGGGTACGGGATGATGCCGGTGAACACGG
>Ga0182019_10001765_pt1 | contig 10999 bp, 7 predicted proteins | sample 812E2MmetaG_FD_120483 | JGI IMG/M metagenome (GOLD analysis project Ga0182019, IMG submission 120483) | Permafrost microbial communities from Stordalen Mire, Sweden - 812E2M metaG | ecosystem: Environmental > Terrestrial > Soil > Wetlands > Permafrost | place: Sweden: Stordalen | collected...
AGGCGGAAAGAATCCGGTAATCGTCCTGGGCGATGCCGATATTGATGCCGCGGTGGGCGCAATGCTGGGGAAACAAATGTTTAATTGCGGCCAGATCTGCGCTGCGCCGGGACGGTTTTATATTCATGAAAAAGTCTACGATGAATTCCTGCAAAAATTTACCGCCGGTATGAAAAAAGTGGTCGTGGGCGATCCCAACGACACTAAAACACAGATGGGCCCGCTGGTCAGCGCCGATCACCGCAACAGGGTGGAAGGCTATATTAAATCAGCAATTGATGATGGTGCTAAAGTTATTCTGGGCGGAAAAAGGCCGACTGCGCCGCCTCTGGACAAAGGCTATTATTTCATGCCGGCGATAATAACCGGCGTCACCCAGAAAATGAAAGTAGCCAGAGAAGAGATCTTCGGCCCGGTGGCGGTTTTCATGGAACCATTTAATTCCGACGATAAAGTCATCGAACTGGCGAATGATAACATTTACGGATTGGCGGCTTATGTCTGGACGCAGGACAAAGCCCGAGGTATGCGGTTCGCCAATGAAATTCAGGCCGGTACCGTACAGATCGGCAGTACGCCGGCCAGAGACCAGGATGTGCCCTGGGGGGGCTATAAACAGAGCGGCATCGGCAAAGAACATTCCATGTACGGCCTCTATGAATATACCAACCTCAAGCGGATCCAGGTTGATTTGACCGCGAACAGGTAAGCCTTAGCTTTCAACTGTCAGCAGAGTATAGTTAGGGTTAATTTTGCGACTTTAGTGGGCATATACGATTCTCGCCCTTTCGAAAAAGGGAGTTTGAGAGGGATTTTTCCAGCGAGATGAGATTTATATCGGGTTTATATAATACTTAATCTGTAAATTTTACCCCGGTGAGTTTTTCGCTGAGTGCCCACAACCGTTCTGCCAGTTCGGGATCGATAGCCCACGGCCAGACTCCCGGCCCTTTGGTTCTGTCTGCGGGGACGGCTTCGGCAATATTGAGATTCTCGCAATAAATGCCGCCCATGCCGTTCAATTGCTCACTGGTGGCGCACCAGATGGTGGTTGCCGCCCCCTGTTCGACAGTTTTAAACAACATGCCGTCGAGATTGGAAATAATTTGCCCTTTTTCATCTCTGACCGTGGGCGGCATTCTTTCCGTTGTTGGCAGGTCATGCCCCAGGTTGGTATTTGGAATGAAGCCGGGGTGTACCGCAAACGCCCGGATTTTGTGTGCTTTGCCCCGTTTATCCAGCGCCACCGCGAATAAAGCGGTTGCTGTTTTTGACTGCCCGTAAGCCCGCCATTTAATATATTCCCGGTGTTCGAAGTTCGGGTCGTCAAAGGCGATTCCGCCGCCATGGTGTGAGTAGGATGAGAGTGCGACGACACGCGCACCCCTGGCTTTTTTCAATGCCGGCCAGAGTCTTGCCGTGAGCTGGAAATGGCCGAGGTGATTAACTGAAAAATGCGATTCATTACCGCGCGCGTCGCGCGTCAGAGGGTCGCCCATAATTGCGGCGTTGTTGATCAGAATATTCAGCGGCCTGCCGGAGGCTAAAAACCGCCGCGCAAAGCCATCGATCGATTCCTGGTCCATCAGGTCGAGCGTGTCAAATTCCAGGTTGGGGAAGCCCGCCAGCGCTACTTTGGCTTTTTCAATATTGTGCGCCGGTACGATCACTGTTGCGCCCGCTTCTGCCAGCGCCCGCGTAGTTTCCAGACCGATGCCGGAATAGCCGCCGGTCACGATGGTGATCTTTCCGCGCATGTTATGGTTGCCCAACACTTCCCGTGCGGTGGCCTGCGGATCTATTCCGGTATTAATCGGCGCTTGCGGGGTTTTTTTTGTCGGGTCATGTATCATATTATTTTTTATCCCGTTTCTCCGGAGCACCTAAAAAATCGAGGATTGCCCCGGCAAATTTTTCCGGCTGGATGCGGTCGATATAAATGTGGCCGTTTTCAATCGTGGTGAATTTAGTTCCTTTGGGCGCCAGTTTCTTCACCCCTTCCGCCACGCAGTAGAACGGATCTTCGGTCTGAAACATTATCATCAACGGGCTGGTGATGAGCGGCAGTCTGGCCTTGGTGTTGTAGCCTTCAGTTGCATGGTGGGATTCTTCGCCCTTTGGTCCAGCTTTGATGTATTCCAGGACTCTTTCTTCGAGAATATCGGGAGCGCCTCCCCAGATTCCCGCCCGCCGCCACCACTCCATTAAATGCGAACCGTCCGGCTTGATTTCTACCGCGGTGGTGAAGTTTTGCGGTTCTTTGAATGGTACGCCTTCGCCGGGTTCCGGGAAATAACCAAAACCGGAAAGGACTAACTTATTCACCCGCTGCGGCCACCCGATCTGAATTTCCATCCCTACAGAAGACCCCAGGTGGTGCCCGACGATGTTCGCTTTCTTGATGCCCAGCGCGTCCATAAAGCTGATCATTGTCCGCGCATGATCCATTATCTTAAAAGGGTATGGAGATGGATCAGAATCCCCTGCGCCGAAAAAATCAGGCGCGATCGTCCGGTAGGATTTGGCAAGGATGTGCATCGGCCGGACGAATTCATCTGAAGACGCCACCGCCATGTGGAGCAAGATGATCGGTTCACCTTCTCCTTCCTCGCGGTAAAAAATCTGCCCTTCCGGTAAATCGATGAACGCTCTTTTCATTTTGTTTTCTCCCCGGTTTCAAATATTTGTTGTTTAGCAAGAATTATACACCAGAAAACATCAGGAAGGAGAGGATAATTCCCGCCTTCCTGATGTTCTTTGTTTATTCCATTACGGTGTTGGTTGCCGGTACTGCTTAAACAGCATCGTTTTTACTATTTACCCAGACTGGTCTTGACCGCCGGGTCGATCCACATTCTTTCGATCATCGGCACCGCATTATGGTAGCCGGTATCGGTTTCGTTGTAGTAGTTTTTAATCCACGGCCAGTAACAGTTCAGGCTCGTCGGGTTGGCGAACGGCAGCCAGGCGCCGTCATCGATCATGGCGATCGCCAGGTTTTTGATATCCTGGGTACGTTTGGTCACATCGCTTTCCGCAATCATGGTCTGGTACATCGTGGTGAAATTCTCCGTGAGCGAATAGATATTACCGTTGTTCGGAGGATTGGGAACCGTATGCGCCCAGTTCTCCGGCACGATCGGATTGGCTGTAGACATCGTCAGTACATTGATGTCGTATTTACGATCGTTACCGGCTTGCGTGAACGCAGCCGAATCCAGTACCTGAATGCTCAACGTAACACCAAGTTTCGCCCATTGATCGACCAGTAGTTGGGCGATGTTTGATTCCGTATTCTCGTTAGCCTGGATTTGCAATGTCAACTTGAATCCGTTGGGATACCCGGCATCCGAGATCGCCTTCTTTGCAGCCGTAGCATCATAGGTAAACAGCTGTTTCGTTGACGCGGGAAGACTTTCTATTGGCGTATATGCTGGGTCACCGCGCGGTATCGGCCAGCCAAGTAAATCGCCGCCGGGGAACACGAGGTCTCTGATTGTGCCGAAGTCGGTGCCCATCATCAGCGCCCGCCGCACATCTTTGTTTTTAAGGTATTGATTATCCAGCCTGTTCATCTTAAAAGTGTAAACACGGTCGGCCGGGTAGGTGGTCTGTATCATTGCGGGAGATGATGAACTCAGTGAAGTGGCATAAGTCTTGGGGACTGCGCTCCACCAGTCCAGTTTTCCCGTGCGCAGGGCGGCTACTTGGCTGGCTTCGTCCGGAATAATCGGATATACCAGCTTGTCAATGAACGGCAAGTCATATTGTTTGCCTTTGATGGTGGTCTTTTCCCAGTATTTAGCGTTCCTGGTATAAGTTACCGCTGAGCCGGAAGTGTAATCCGAAATGACAAACGGTCCGTCGCTGACCTGGTTCTTCCAGTCTTCACTGCCGCCGCCGATAGTGGCATTCCCGGATTCAGGGCAGGTGATCAGACCGGGCATATAGCCGTAACCCAGATAATATGCCCAGTTGGCATCGAAGCTACTGCAGGTTAATTTCACGGTATATTTATCCACCGCGGTTCGATCGGTGATAAATTTGTAGTTGCCTTCGACCATTGTGCCGATTTCTGAGCGTTTCATGCTGTAGACTACGTCATCCGCGGTCAGTTCACGTGATGCCATGCCGAGGGTGCTGTTCCCTGCCCACATGATACCATGGCGGATGTGGAAGGTGAATGTAACCGAAGGACTGGTGGTAATTTCCCAGCTCTGTCCCACCGGCCCCATCAGATATTGTTCCGGGACCATTTCGGTAGTCTGGAACGGGAAGGTATTATTACCGCGCGGCCCGAATTTCTCAATGTCGCCGATCATCATCCAGCAAAGAAATGGGCTGTCCCAGACAGCAGTTGACCACGGCTTCGGTGTCAGACCGGCATCAAACCCGCCCGGGTCTTCGAACATCCAGTCTGTGGCTACGGTCAACGTGCCGCCGTAGATCGGTGTCCCTGAGGCAGCTGTCGTCGCTTTCGTTGTTGATACTGTGCTGGTGGAATTGTTGCTACAAGAGGACATTAGTGATGAGGCGGAGATCATGCCCGCCACCAAAAGGAAAACCATTCCTAACAATAAAAACTTGTTTTTCACTTTGCTTTCTCCTTTTATTCTCCCCTTGAATTATTCAATTTTTAATTTAGTTTCACTATATCAATACTCGTTCCTCCTTGGCTTTTTATTTTGTTAATCCTTTTCGATAATCTCAGGTGTGGGGAGATTGCTTTTAATGTGTTCCTTTTTCTTGACGCTAACATTTCCATAACGTCCGACGCCGCCCCGTAAACGCGGGTCTAAAAGGTCCCGCAGGGCATCACCGAACATATTTACGGCATAGACAATGAGACTCAAGGCAATGCCCGGCCATAAGGCCATCCATGGGTCGGCGAACATGTATTGCCGCGCGCCTCCGCTAAGCATCCCGCCCCAGCTAGGTTCCGGCGGCGGCACCCCCAGACCGAGAAAGCTCAGGGATGCCTCCATCAGGATCATAAACGGCACATTCATAGAAAACAGGATGATGATGGGCGCCATGATGTTCGGCAGGATGTGTTGGAAAATTACTTTAGGCGTGGAATCACCGAGGGCTATTGCGGAATTTATATATACGTTTTCTTTAACGCCGATCACCAGGCTACGTACCATCCTGGTGTTGCCGATGCCGTTCGAAATACCCAGGCAAAAGATTACCTGCCACAGGCCCGGTTTGATTAGCGAGATGATGACCATCAATAACAGCAAATTGGGAATGCTCATCTCTGCGTCCACGAATCTTTGCAGTATCAGGTCGAATTTACCGCCGATATAGGCGCTCAGAATACCCAAAAATGTAGAGATAAACGTGGAAATGAGAGTGGCAACCAGGCCGACAATCACCGAGATTCGTGCTCCGTAGATGATCCTGCTAAGCAGGTCACGCCCCAGGTTGTCCGTGCCTAACCAGAACTGGGCAGACGGCCCTTCCAGGGCATGTTTCGCGTGAATAGCATTCATTCCGTAAGGAGCCAGCAAGGGGGCAAAAACCGCGACAACCAGGAAAATAAAAGTGATAACGGTGCCAACCATACCCAGCGGTTTCTCTTTCCACATCCTGATTGCCAACTCCATAAATTTGGAGTGTTTCTTTATTGAGGCCGGTTTTTCTGCCATGCTTTACCTGACTTTAATATTTCCTTACCGATAATGAACCCTGGGGTCCAAAAAGCCGTATGATAAATCTGTCAACAGGTTGATAAAGACCAATACCACCGAGGTAATTAAAACTACGGCGCTGACGACCGTGTAATCTCTGGAGGTGGTGGCGTTGGTTAAAAGTTGCCCCAAACCGGGGAGGCTGAAGATATTTTCGATGATCACAGAGCCGGAAACAATGATGGTCAGTTGACCGCCGGCCATTGTGACCACCGGAATGAGCGCATTCTTGAGCGTATGCCGCATCACTACTGCCCGTTCTTTTAAACCTTTTGCCCAGGCAGTGCGGACATAATCCTGCCGCAATACCTCAAGCATCATTGTGCGCATCAACCGCATGTTGGAGCCCACCCCGCTCATGCCCAGAACAATGGCCGGGATGATGAATTCCCGCAGATTGCCGGTGGGATCATGGGTGAAGTGGATAAATAACAGCTGGGGAGAGTACCCCCACCAGATCGCGGGATAGACCACTACCAGCGTCGCCAGCCAGAAGCCGGGGACGGCGATACACAAAATGGCGAAGCTCCGGGCAAAATAGTCTCCCCAGGTATCCTGGCGTAATGCGGAAAAAATTCCGATCGGAATAGCAATTAATTGCGTGATAATAAAAGCCATGATGCCCAGTTCAAATGTCACCGGCCATCTGGATCTGATATCGTTCATCACCGGTTGCGCCGTCCACAAAGAGTTGCCCAGGTCGCCGTGTACGACAATTCTGCCGATCCACCGGCCGTATTGAACGTAAATAGGGACATCATATCCCAGCGCATGCTCAATAGCGTGTCGGTCCATATGGGCGGCATTACCGTATTGAGCTTCCATGATATCGATTACATCGCCGGGGATAAGCCGTATGATGAAAAAAATGATCAAACTGACAAAAATAACGGTAGGAATGACTAATAACAGTCTTCTGATTATATAAGCACGCTTACTGTATTTTCCCGCTTGTTCCGGTTAAATATTGGTTCCTTCGCCATCGTAAAAACTTGCCCTTTTGGGGCAAGGTAAACCCTGATTTCCACTATGGTGACGCAAGAGCAGGGAGATGTTTAAGAAGTGGTCCAAGTATTAGGGGGGCAGCTTATGTTTCAGAAGATGAGGAGGTTATTTTAAGATATTTTCGGGGCGTTATGTGGCATGGTAACACGTTGCTTAATCTATGTCAAGGGGTTTTCACTTCCGTCACATATTGTAATTCCATGATAGTTCCGCGCTCCTTTTATAAGGAAGCTGATAACCTGGTTCCAGGCTGATATTTATTGTTATTCAGTAAATACAACGGTAAAGCTATTGTAAGTTGATTAAATTGAAGACAATATTTGAAATATGATCGATTGTTAATTCAAGCCAGACAATGATAATTAAAAAACAGATTCCAGCTTTTGCTGGAATCTGTTTTCCTCGCTTTGTTATCAGGAATCCATTACCACATTTAAAAACACTAATCGCAGGTGACGACACGTATTACACCGCAGTCAGGTTCCACCCAGGTCGCCGGATCGACCTCATCGCCGTTGCGCCGTTTATTGATGATAAATTCACCTTTCTTGTCGAAATAGCCTTCGTCCACACTAACCAGATGCCAACCGGGTAGTTTGGGAGCATGGTCGGCGATTGCCACCCTGCGCTGTAAGTTCTCTATTGCCGAATTCGGACGCAAGAACAAACGGTAGTTCGCACCTACAAGGTAGAACTCATTTTTGCTCGCCTGGATTATTAGACCGCGTCCGCGGTTGGGATTGACGATCTCTGTTTTAATTCCATAGGCGGTGTGTTCCCAGTCCTTGCCGTTGTAGCCGGGTTTCCGTTCGCCGAATTCAATTAATCCGGTATATCCGTCAAATTCCATTAAATATGAATTCAGTAGGTCTTCCTGGATCACCGCGTGTACCTTGCCTGTGCCTTGGTATTTCAATAATAACGGAATCACGGCAGCCGTACAGCGCACGCTGTCTACCACCGTCTGGTTTTCCGGCCTTGCTGAGCCGTCCTCCGCGATCACTTTTTCGACGCCGAAAAAGAAATCGCCCAGGCAATTATAGTCGGCGATCGCGCGGAACATATTCCAGGCATGAGAATTACCGGCGCCGCCGGTCTCCGGATTAAAGAAGGGATTATCATCGCGTGCGTAACCGGCGCACACCGCGTCGTAATTTTTAGAATCCGCGATGTGCATATCCGGCGAAATCATATCCACATGCGGGGTGAACCATTTATAGATATCCAACACCTTGAGCACGGCGCCGCCGGAGGGATAAGCTTCACCCGGCAGCGGCCACCAGTTTTGACCGATGATCCAGACATTGATATACATCGGGAGGTCGTAGACCGCTTTTCCAGCCTCCGCGACACTATCGATGTAGCTGGCGATGCTCCAGGCTGTCATGAACTCGCCGCCTTCCCAGCCGAATAATTCCGGCCAACTGCCGGAAGCTTTCTCGCCGGCTTGCTTCCACAAATCATATACAGTGCCCTTGCCGCGCTTCTTCATTGCCGTGACCAGTTTTGCGGGCACCGGGCTGTCGAAGATTGCCTGGGCTTCCGGGCTGTAGTCGCGGTCGCTGCCCATGATGCCTGATTCATTCTGCAATTGAAAACCGATCACCGTCTGGTCGATGCTGTCCTTGGCTTTTATATGTTTGCATAATGCAGCAAAGGCTTTTTTGTCCGCTTCCTGGTTTGCTTTACAATGAGAGGATAAGACCCAGATCGGCTTGCCGGTGGGAGAAATCACCCGCTTGTATTTGGACGGATTGGTTTTTACCCAGGCTGGGGCATAGTCCATGTTGCCGTTTTTCCAGGTGGCAAACCACAATATTATCAATTTAATATCATACTTGTGAGCGTGGGTCAGCAAGGCGTCCACGCTGGCAAAATCAAAAACTCCTTCTTTCGGCTCGATCTGGTTCCAGTAGATAGGGATTTCCAGTGTATTGCCGTGGATTAACTTTACCGCTTTGAATGCGGTTTCGGATTGTTTGGCGCTGTAGCCGCTGGAATTATTCGTTTGGCCTCCCAGCGGAAAGAACGGCTTGCCGTTTACTTTAAAGACCCGTTTGACCTCTGTCATTTTCAGTTCTCCCTTTCTAATTTAGTAAAATGTTGTCTTTCGCGCGGCTAACTTTTGCCAATACTTCTGACGATCTCCGGGATGGTCGGACGTTTGCCGTACATCAGCAGGTATATCCTCAGCAGCTTGGCGGCGAGTAAAAGCCCCGCGATAATCGATAATACCATTACTGCCATACTTGCCGCCAGTTGCCAGACCGGAATACCGTATAAGCCCAGCCTTAATATCACCAGCACAGGCGCCGAGAATGGGAAAATACTGAAGACGATCCAGACAGAGCTGTTTGGAAATAACATTAGCAGGCTGAGGAACCAGAACGGGGCCACCGAGAACATCGTAAATATAGCCGCCATTCCTTGACCTTCCCTGGCAGTCGGGCTGATCGAGGCGATGCAGAGCGCAAGTACCGCAAATAACAGGTAGCCCAGTATGAAATAAACGATTCCTGCGGCCAGAAAATTGGCCTGGATATGGATCGTACTGATGAACCCGCCGATCGACGCCGATGCCAGATGCAATAGCAAAGGCAGCGAAATTACCCAGATCACTACCTGGATCAGTCCCGCCACGCCGATGCCCAGTACTTTTCCTGTTACCAGTTGCCGTGTCGAAACCGATGACAGCAAAATCTCCATCAGACGGTTCTCTTTCTCCTCACCCAGGCCTTGCAGCAGATAAGAGGAGGAAAAAGAGAGCGACATTGCCAGGAGCACCCCGAAAATCAGCGGGATGATCAGGTTGGAAAGCCCGCCCTGGTCTTTGGCCACTTCGCCCGTATCGGTCACCCTGACCGTATTCAGGTACAACGGTGATTCGATGACATTGATAGTTGCGCCCGGAATTTTATTCACCATGAGGTTGCTCGATAAGAAGTTTTTGATCGCCGTTTGCACCTCCTGCGGCGCGGTTAACTGTTTTTCCAGCGTATATATCGTCACCATCCCGTTCGTAGCGTAGTCTGCAGGAATCACGAAATATTCTTTGACATCCTTCTGCACCAGCGCCCGCAGGGCTGTATCCGGCGTATTGTAGGGTTTCAACTCCACAGTTCCTTGCGAATTGAACTGACTAAACCCGCCGGTCTGATCTACGTAGCCGATGTTGGTAATCTGTGCCGGGCCTGATGGCTTCACAATCCCGGAGATTAGCTGGGTGACGCCGATCGCCAGTAAAGCTAACACCGGCAGGGCCAGCGTCATAATGATAAAACCGGCCCGTTTAATGGTAGAGAGAAATTCGTGCCTGAAAATTAGTAATGATTTATTCACTTGTACCTCGATTACGGTAGAGAATCGTTTTCATTGACTTTAGTACCTTGTGAATGTGTTGTCAATAGGCGAGTGTGGGTCGATAGTTCCGGCGAGTACCCATTGCCCGATAATCCGAACTATAACCCGCGTTGACTCAAATCTGAGTTACCAGAGGCTGGATAAAGCGAAATAAAAGGGCGGGCTGTACCGCTGATAAATATTTTGGGTAGAATGCTAAGGCTATTTAGTACGTTCGCACCATTGTTTCAGATTACCCGTTCTGATATGGTTAGGTATAAGCGGAAGTGATCCGGTATTAATTAATATTCCGGATAGTCGAAAATTGCTTTCGTTTGTTCAACTCTATTTTTTGTCCAAAGGTTTTCTTCCATAAATAACTGCATTCTGGAAAAATATCGATAATATGATGAAGAAAAAATTCACGGATACGCTCGTATTCGGTTCTAAATGTCTGGCGGAACAATGTCACTAAAAACGAAATTTCTGCAATGGGCTAAAACGCCTGTCTTCTGGGCAATTGCGATTGCGCTGGTATATGCAGCCGCAATGATGTTCATCACCATTCATCTTCTGCACGACTCATTTCACAGCACCGCCTTTGATTTAGGTGTTTTCACACAAGAGTTTAAAAATACTTTACAAGGGAAGATTTTATACAGCCCGGCCATCGGGGGTTCCCAGTTTGTTCCTCACTTTTCACCGGTTCTTTTTTTATTAGTGCCGATTTATTGGATATTCCCTCATGCTCAGATGCTTTTGGTGGTACAAAGCTTGCTGCTCGCATTTGGTGGTTACATGATATATGTTATCGCCAGAGATTATAACTTCAGCCCCCGCGGTAGCTTAATTTTGGAAGGTTTGTATTTTTTAAATCCATTGCTTTGGGGGGTCGCTCTATTTGATTTCCATACGGAATCTTTTGTCATTCCCGCATTGCTAGTGATGTTTTTAGGGTTGAG
>Ga0182019_10001766_pt1 | contig 10998 bp, 9 predicted proteins | sample 812E2MmetaG_FD_120483 | JGI IMG/M metagenome (GOLD analysis project Ga0182019, IMG submission 120483) | Permafrost microbial communities from Stordalen Mire, Sweden - 812E2M metaG | ecosystem: Environmental > Terrestrial > Soil > Wetlands > Permafrost | place: Sweden: Stordalen | collected...
ACATGATCGACCGCAAGGGCATCACCGACCGGGTCACCCTGAACGGGACGACCCTGATGGACTGGACGATCCATCCCCTGCCGATGGACGGCCAATTCCTCGAACGGCTCAAGTTCGGCCCGATCGGCGAAGCCGCCCGGCCGGAGACGTTCTTCCGCGGCTCGTTCGATCTCGACGGCCCCGGCGACACCTACCTGGACATGAGCGCCTGGAAGAAGGGGGTCGTCTGGGTCAACGGCCATAATCTGGGGCGCTACTGGGAGATCGGCCCGCAGAAGCGGCTCTATTGTCCGGCCCCGTTCCTCAAAAAAGGCCGCAACGAGATCATCGTCTTCGATCTGCATAGAACCGTTCCGGCCGAAGTCCGGGGCTTCAAGTCGCTGGAGTGACGGGCGCGTCGCCGAGGGATTCCTCATCCGCGCGTTTCGGGCCGGGTGAATGTTTGACATCCCCTCCAGCGCGTGATATTTAAAACATCTTCGATTTCAGACCGCCTGGAGGTGTCCATGTCCCTCTTCCGGAAATCCCTTGTCCTGTCGATCGCCGTCCTGATCGCCGCGGCCGCCCTGCCGGCTCAAACCCCGCCCGAGAAATTCCTGGGCTTCAAGGTCGGCGCCGACACCAAGCTGGCCGACTACAACCAGATCAAGGCCTACTTCGAGCTGCTGGCCAAGGAATCGCCGCGGTTGAAGCTCCTGACCATCGGCGAAAGCACCATGAAGAAGCCGATCGTCATGGCCGTGATCTCCACGGAAGAGAACCTGGCCAAGCTCGATCGCTACCGCGAAATCCTCAAGAAGCTTCGCGATCCGCGGACGCTGACGGCCGACGAGGCCGCCCGGCTGGCCAAGGAAGGCAAGGCCATCGTCCTGATCACCTGCAGCCTGCATTCCAGCGAGATCGGGGCCTCCCAGATGTCGATGGAGCTGGCCTACGACCTGGTGACAGGTAAGACGCCCTACGACGCGAAGAAGGCCCTCAGCGACGTCATCCTCCTGCTCTGCCCCACCCACAACCCGGACGGCGAGCAGATGGTCGTCGACTGGTACAAGAAATATGTCGGCACCAAGTACGAGGGCGGAAACATGCCGTTCCTCTACCACTACTACGCCGGCCACGACGACAATCGCGACTGGTTCATGTTCAACCTGGCCGAGACGCGGGCCGTGACCAAGGTCCTCTACCACGACTGGCTGCCCCTGGTGCACCTGGACCAGCACCAGCAGGGCTCCAACCAGGCCCGCCTCTTCATCCCGCCGCTCATGGACCCGCCGCTGCCCAACATCCATCCGCTGGTCTGGCGGACGGCCAACCTGCTGGGCACGGCCATGGCTTACGACCTCCAGCAGAACGGCAAGAGCGGCGTCGTCAACGGCCGCAGCTATACCGGGTGGTATATCGGCGCCTGCGACGATACGCCCTGGCTGCACAATTCCATCGGCATGCTGAGCGAGGCGGCCTCCGCCCGCATGGCCACGCCGATCTACATCGAACCGACCGAGCTGCCCAAATCCTATGTCGACAAGATGATGGACTTCGTCGATCCCTGGCCGGGCGGCTGGTGGCGCCTGCGGGACATCGTCGACTACGAGCTCATCATCTCCAAGAGCCTGGTCAAATCGGCCGCCCTGCACAAGGAAGACCTGCTCTTCAACTATTACAGAATGTGCAAGGACTCGATCGAGAAGACCGAGAAGAACCAGCCCTATGCGTTCGTCATCCCGGCCAAGCAGCACGACTATCCGACCATGCTGAAGATGCTCGAAGTCCTGCAGATGGGCGGGGTCGAGATCCAGCAGGCCAAGGCCGAGTTCGTGGCCGAGGGCAAATATTTCCCGGCCGGCTCTTTCGTGGTCAAGATGGCCCAGCCCTACAAGGCCTTCGCCTGGACGATGCTGGAAAAGCAGAAATACCCGGACATGCGGCAGTACCCCGGCGGCCCCCCGGCGCCCCCCTACGACAACGCCGGCTGGACCCTGCCGCTGCAGATGGGCGTCGCTTGCGAACCCATCAAGGAGCCCTTCGAAGCGAAGCTCGAGAAGATCGTCAAGGTGCCCTATCCGCCGCTTCCGGCCGGACAGGGCGCGGCGAACTTCATCGTCCTCGGCTCGCAGGTCAACGCGTCCTACCCGGTCGTTTTCGCCCTGCTGAAGGACGCCAAGGCCGAGGCCTGGCGGACGAAGACCGGCATCAACCGCAAGGGCTATGATATTCCCGCCGGAAGCTTCATCGTCAAAAATTCCCCCGAAGTGAAGAAGGCGCTGCCCGCTTTGCTGGAAAAACAGCATTTAGCGGTCATCGACCTGGATTCCGTCGACGACGTCGCCAAAGCCCCTCTCAAATATCATCGCGTCGGGCTCTATCAGTCCTGGCGCGGCAATATGGACGAGGGCTGGACGCGCTACATGTTCGACGACCTGGGCATTCCCTACACGACCATCCGCAACGACTACTTCAAGGGGCTCAAGGAAAAGAAGGCCGAGATCAAGGCCGACTATGACGTCCTCGTCTTCGCCGACGAGAACGCCACGACCATCAAGTCCGGGCAGCGGGGCGGCTTCGGCGGACCCGGCGGCATGGGCGCGGGCGGCGGCGCCGCGGCCCAGTCAACGCGGCCCCCGGTCTCGACCACCCCGCCGGAATATGAGGGCGGCATCGGCCAGGACGGCGTGGACGCCCTGCGGGCGTTCGTCGAGAAGGGCGGCATCGTCGTCCTGCTCAACCAGGCCTGCACGCTGGCCTTCACCGAATTCGACGTCCCGGTCCGAAACGCCCTGCAGAGCGTCGACCGGACCAAGTTCTTCTGCCCCACCTCGATCCTCCGGATCCTGGTCGACAACGAGACGCCCATCGGCTACGGCATGCCCAAGGAGGCCGGAGCCCTCTTCGTCAACAGCCTGGCCTTCGATACGTCCTCGCCGGGCTTCGATTGGGACCGCAAGGTCGTGGCCGCCTATCCGGAGGACGAGATCCTCCAGAGCGGCTGGCTGCTGGGCGAAGACGTCCTGGCCCGCAAACCCGTGGTCGTGGACACCAAATACAAGGACGGGCGGATCATCCTGATCGGGATCCGCTGCCAGAACCGGGCCCAGTCGCACGGCACGTACAAGTTCCTGCTGAACGGATTGATGTACCCGGAAAGCAAGTAAATCTGCGGCAAGTGAAATTGGAAGGGGCGGCCCTGAGGCCGCCCCTTTTCTAAAAGGGCTCATACAAGCGCGGAGAAGCATCCGCCCGGGCCCACGGTGCGGAAACGTTCAGGAGGGCCTTCGCGCAACCTTTTCCGCTGACCGGAGTCTTTACTTTGGGAAGGAGAACGGTCATGGACAGGAGGAAGACGGTCCGCTTAAGATATCGGCTCATTCGTCGTGCGGCCGCAATCGGCGGCTTGTTTCTCGCTCTCGGCGCGGGACTGCCGGCCCAGGGCCCGAAAGCTTCCTACTATTACAATCCCCAGACGGAATTGTCCTGGGGTCGGTGCGCCATCTATCTTGAAGGAGGCTCGCGCCAGCGTATTCCCTTCCTGCCAGTCATCGGCGCCGGCTTCGAGCGCGCGCCGTTGGGAACGCAGAATTACAGCCATGACATCGCCGTGGACGGCCCCCTGGTCTTGATCGGAAACGGCATTTCCGACGGAACCGAGGAGGATTCCTACAAGGGCCGGAGGCTGGATTGGTCCCTCGGGGATATCGACGTCTCCGGCAAGATCGTGTTCTTCGGCTATGATTTCCAAGGCGGGAGGGAAAAAACTGTGGGGGCCAGGTTCCCGCTGGCGGCGAGAATCGCCCGGGCCGCGGCGAAAAAAGCCTCCGCGGTCATCCTCTTCTCGTCCACGCAGGAGTACCCGTTCTTGTCCGTCGGCTTCAAAGACCGATCGGAAATCCCCGATATCCCGGTAATCACGATCAGCCGGAATTCCGCCCTGGATCTCTTGAACAGCGCCGGTTTGGACGGCCCTGGCTTATTCAAAGACTGGGAAGAATCCGGAACGCCGCCTCCATCCCAGGAACTCATCACCAGACTGGCGCTGAGCATCAAAGGGAATTTCGAAAAAGCGGAAACGGAGAATTTTCGCTTCCAGTTTCTCCCCGGCTCCCTGCCCCGGGGCCAAATGAACGAGCTGGCCCGGATCAATGAGAAGTCCGTGGCCTTTCTTTTGGGGCTATTCGGGCCGGATCGCGGTTTGAAGTGGTCGAAACTTTTCACCGTCTATTTTCGGGATTTCGATTCCAAGGTATTTTATACCCATCATTGGGGAAGCGGGCTGGCTTCCGGCGAGGGGACGTTTTTGGTCCAAAAAAGCCCGGCGCCGAATTACCCTCTGGCCGTGCACGAGAACGCCCACATATTGATCGGACGGAACTGGGGAGACTCCTCTTCATTCCTCGCCGAAGGCCTCGGCCGATACGCGGAGGCGCTGGCCGGGGATAAGGACATGAATCACCGCGAGACGATCGAATTCGTCAAAAGGGGCGAATTATTCCCTCTCAGCGAGATGCTCAATTTCGCTATCGGGCAGCCGGGCTTGAAGACCGACGTCGGATATCCCGCGGCGGGATCGTTCGTCGGGTTTTTCAACGAGCGCTATGGCCTCAACACCCTCAAAGAATGCTATGTCCTCGAAAACCGTTCCCCCGAACAGAAATCAAAGGAAGACACCTGGCAAAAAGCCGTCGGAAAGACCATTCACGATCTGGAAAACGAGTGGCTGACCTGGCTGGCCGAAACCCACAAGCCGGAGGCGCCGATCATCCGCGCCTATCTGCAAAAGAAGGCCTGAACGGATTTCCGCCGCTCGGCTTGCCGGGACCCGGGCCGCAATGAATCGTTGCGCTCGTTCCTCGACCGGTCTCGGAGCGGCCTCAGCGAACTCGCCGGACGGGGACCGCTTCCCTGCCGCAAACGCCGGGGGGAATTTTCAGGTGATTCGAGCGAAGTCTTTCAACCTGTTCAGGACTTTGTCCCATTCCTGGGGCGACAGGGATCCTGTATCAATCGATTCATCGGCGCTTAACGCGGCTCCGATGGCCCCGCCAAAGAGAGCCCCCAACAAGCCGCCAACCAACCCGTCCGCAAAAGCCTTTGTTTCAGCCGTAAAGCTGAACCAACCTGGTTTATCATCTCCTTTCGAATGGCCGATCGCGGCGCCGATCGCCGCTCCGGGGAGCCACCCGATGCCCAGGCCCAATAGGAATTTCGACTTTTTGACGACTTTAATCCGAGCGATATCGCCGATCCCAATGTTCGCGTCCGTCAGCGTATCCGGATCCATGAGAATCAGCCGGTCGCCCTTGACCGCCAGGAGTTCGCCTTTGCCGACCTGACCATCTTTCATCTTTAAAACCAAGACGTTTCCGGTTTTCTTTTCCGAGGCCAGCTCGATCCCGGGCAGAAGCAAAACCGTGATCAAAAAACCGGCCAGCGCGGATTTACTCGCGAAGGCCTTTCTTTTCTCGATTTTATTGTTTTGTCTCATTCCTTTTCTCCTTATCTCAAGGATAATGTACCCGGGCAGGTATATCGATTTGTCAGGACGCCGCCAAGACCATGTCAAATTTCGGTTAAAAACGGGATTATGCTCGGGTCCTCTTGCTCGGAAGCTGTCAACAATCGCGGTTGAGCCCCCTGTCCCCGGGGAAAGATGCTGGATCGAACCCCAACGAACCGCTGCTCAGGAGCGGGAATATGACAGCAAAGATGAGAATTTCACGGCGCGGCTTCCCCCGAATTTCTCCAGCAGGATCGGATCGCCGATCAGCCCGAATTCAGAGGCGCGACCCCGGAAATTACGAAGGGCGTTCGGCCTTGGTGATCTTCCAGCAGTCCTTGCAGATCGGCTCGTGCTCGTGGCCGCGCTTATGGAAGAAGCGGCCGCAGCGCGGGCACTCGACCATGTCGTCGACCGGGGGTTTGGCCTCCAGCGGAGGCCTGCTTTTGAAAAGCGAGGACAGCGACAGGTGAGCCATGGGCCCTCCCCTTACTTCCAGTGATGCGCTTATTATAGCACCGCCGCACGGGGCCGTGTCTACAATTCGCTATGATTGAGACTTTTTAGGCGGAATCGTCTCATGATTGGCGAATTGTAGGCCCGGCCCCAAGGGGTTAAAAATCGGCGATAATGGCCTTGATCAAAGCGGTCAGGGCGGCCAGGTCGCGGCTGTCGATTTTCTCGATGAAGGAATGGGCGTATGTGCCGGGCCAGGAGATGGGGATGTCCACCGCCCCGCCGGCGACGAAGACCGAGCCGTCGTTGCCGCCACGGGAATTGGCCACCTGGATCGGGATGGAATGGGCGGCCGCCAGCTTGAGCATTTTATTGAGCTCGGTCTTAGGCACCAGGCTGCTGTTGTCCAGAGCCCGCAGGACCGCTCCGAACCCCAGCTTGGCGTCGGCGAAGCGGTTGTTTTCGAGCGGGGCGTCCGAAGAGACGAAGGTGTCGATGGCGAAGACATAATCGGGCTTGAGGACCTTGGCCAAGGCGGCAGCCCCGTTCAGGCCGATCTCCTCCTCGACGCTCCAGGCGCAGGTAACGGTCCGGCCTTTCAGCGCGGCCCAATCCGTCTGCAGGGCGGCGGCCAGGAGAGCGGCGCAGCCGGCCCGGTCGTCCACGGCCCGCACGGCGGCGACGCCGGGGGCCAGGTCGACGATGTGCTTCTTGAAGATGACCGGATTGCCTTCGGCCACGCCCAGAGCCCGGACTTCGGCTTCGGTCTCCGGACCGAGGTCCATCTCGTAGGTATCGGGCGCATAGGGCTGGGGCTTGGCCGCGTCGAAATCCGGCCGAGGAACCATGATCCCTTCGACGGGTCCCTTGGCCGTGTAGATGACGAAGGGCCGGGCTTCGCAGGCCTGGGGCAGGAAGCCGGGCCGGCCTTTAAGGCGGACAAGGCCTTGGGGCGTGATCTTGTCGACCGTGAAGCCAAGCTCGTCCGCATGGGCGACGAACAGGATGTGGGGCCGGCCGGACCCGACCGTGAACCACATATCGTTCTTGGCGTCGCGCTGGACCTTGAGCGACTTCGGCAGGTCGGCCTGGATGAAGTCCATCACTTTCGTTTCCTGGCCGGAGATGCCGGGAATCATGACCAGCTGCCGGAAGAGGTCCCATTCGGAAAACGGATTCTGGGCCAGGGCGGCCGACCCGGCCGCAAAGAAGGCGGCCCCCAGGAGGAGCGGGCGTCGGAGCTTCATTTGAGCCTCCCTTCCCTGACGATTTCGGCGAGAAGAACGGCCAGGGCTTGGACGTCCTTCAGGGACACGGCTTCCGACGGCGTCCCGGCATAGCGGACCGGCAGGGCCAGGCCGACGGCGTCACCGCCGTCGGAAACGAATGGCGCCATAAGGGGCGATTCCGCGCCCATATGGTATTGGAGGGGGATTTTCTTCTCCAGGGCCGCGGCCTCGATCGCTTCGCGAACCTTCGAAGGCGCATCCTTGGCCTGGAGGAGGACGATGCCCTTGCCCAGGACAGGGCTTTTCGGCCCGCGGTCGGCAGCGGCCGTGTCCAGGACGATCGCCCGGGTCGCCCCGCTCTTGGCCCGCACCCGGGTCATTCCCAACGAGGCCCGCGTTCCACGGGCCGGAAAACGCGATTGGGCGGCCCAGACGATGTCCGCGGCGGATGATCTATCCGGGACCATCTCCTGCGCCGCCGCGATCAAGGCGGCGCACAGCGATTTCTGCCCCAGGGCAGGACCCGACCAGATCTCGTTCGCCAGGGTCGTCAGGTCCGGCCAGAATGTCACGGGATCGAGGATTTCGATGCCCTTGGCCCGGGCTTCGGATTCGCTCCGGACGCCCAGATCGACGAAAACGAGGTCCAGGGTCAGGTCCTTGGCCAATTGGTCCCGCCGCTCACGGGTGAGCAGATGCATGGACGGCTGGGAGACGATCCCGTAGGCCGGCTTCATTTTCGTCATGATGACCACCGGGTGGCCAAGCAGGAAGGAGTCGGCGATGGAAAGGGGCGCGGGAACGGCGCGATCAAGGGTCAGATAGCCGTCCGGCGTGAAACCGCTGACGACATAGCCGAACTCGTCCAGGCCGGCCGCAATGACCGGCCCTCCGGCCGTTCCGAGCTTCAGATAAACGCCGCCCAGATTGTCGGCGGACAGGACCGCGGACTTGGGTAGGAAACCGGCAATCTTGGCCGCCAGAAACTGCTCGTTGCCGGTAGCGGAGGGGATGGGGAAGATCTCCTTGATCAAGGCCCTCACGTCGGCCGCGGCGGCCAGCGAAGCCAAAGCGAAGATGAGGACGGCGATCCGGGCCAGCCGGCGGACTCCAGGCATCATGACACCTCCGGAAACGACATCAATCGAAAAGACCGGGATCGTGTCTACAATTCGCTATCCATGACTTTTTGGAAGGATCCGTCTCAGAATTAGCGAATTGGAGACCCGACCCCGGAAAGAAGGTTACTTCTTGATTTCGGCGCTGACGCCGACCATCTTGTAGATGATCGTGACCTTGGCGCCGACGGCCAGGGTACCGCCCGAGACGGCCAAGTCAGCCGTGCGGGCCACTTCCCAGACTTCCTGGTTGCTCTTCTGGACGGTAATGACCGTGTCGGTCATGGCGGTGATCTTGCCTGTGACTTGGTACGTTTTTGGACCGGGGGCAACGGCCAGCAGAATGACGACAGCCAGACCAACCATCAGAATCCCGGCGAGCATTTTTTTCATGGTGAACCTCCTGTGCGGAAATCATATTGAAAATAGACGACAGGGTCAAACGATCGTCTTGTTCGAGGTGGTCACCGGGGTCGCGTCTACAATTCGCTATGATTGAGACTTTCCGAAAAGATTCGTCTCAAAATTAGCGAATTGTAGACCCGGCCCCATTAACGATTTGTAGATACGGCCCCGGCCGAACTGTCAGATCTGGAGGAGCTTGACCGCCGCTTCGATGTTGGAGACGTCCAGGATGATGGCCTGGTTCATGCCCTTGCGGCTGAGCGTCCCGTAGCAATAATCGATGTTGATGCCCTCGTCGCCGAGCTTGGAGGTCAGCTCGGCCAGGGCGCCGGGGCGGTTCTCCAGCTCGATCAGCAGCACGTCGCGCAGCTCGACCGTATAATTCAGCTTTTCCAGGAGCTTGACGGCCTTGTTAAGGTTCTTGACGTAGATCTTGGCCGTGTCGTGGAAAACGCCGATGGCTTCGATGTTGATGTCGTTCTCGGACAGGTAGCCGCACAAGTCGCCCAGCGTGGACGGCTTGTTCTCGAGGATGACGAAAAGCTCGGTGATGCGTTCCATGCAGCCTCCTTGGATTGGTTAAAGGGATGAACGGAGTGTGGGCCGGGCGGGGTTTGAAGAACCGGGGCGAGCGGAACCGACCTCTCGATATCCCATTTCCTTGATGGAGCCATTTTATCACGAATGCGGGGGTCAATCGAAAATTTTGCCCGGATTCAGGATGCCGCGGGGGTCGAAGGCTTTTTTGATTCCACGCATGAGCTCAATCTGGGCCGGGGGCAGGCTCAGGGCCAGGTAGGGCTTTTTGACCAAGCCTATTCCGTGCTCTCCCGAGATGACGCCGCCGCGGGCCGTCCCGTCGGCGTAGACCTCGTCGCGGATGGCCTCGAGTGACGACCGCCACTCCTCCTCGGCCATGGGCACGATCCGGCCGTCCTTATAGCGGGCTTTCATGATATGGGTGTGGACGTTGCCGTCGCCCGCGTGTCCGAACGTCGGGAGCCAGACGCCGTGGGCGGCGGCGATCTCCTGGACGCGCTTGACGTGGGCCGGGATCTCGGCCCGCGGCACGCAGATGTCGAGGATTTCCACCGTAGAGGCCTTCAGGGCTTCATAGATCTTGGAGCGGATGGCCAGGACATTGTCCTGCTTGGCCGGCGTGTCGGCGATGAAGACGTCCAGGGCGCCCATTTCCAGGGCCGCTTCGGCCAGGGATTCGGACAGCCGGTCCATCTCCTCCTCGGAGACGGCGTCCAGGATGACGAAAAGATGGGTGTCGCCGAGGTGCGAAGGCCAGGTCCTCTGAAGATTCTCTTCGCTGATCCGCAGGACGTCGAGGGGCACGAATTCCAGGGCCAGGGGAATGAGGTCCCGCTGGAAGAGGACGGGCACGGTGCCGATGGCCGCTTCGAGCGTCTCGAAGGGAATGACCAGGGAGCGGGTCAAGGCCGGCTTGGTCCGGAATTGGATGACGGCTTTGGTGATAACGCCCAAGGTGCCTTCCGAGCCGATGAAGAGATGCATCAGGTTGTAGCCGGTGCTGCTCTTGATCAGCTTGCCGCCCAATTGGAGAATGTCGCCGGCCGCGGTGACGACCTCCAGGCCGCGGACGTAGTTGCGGATGACGCCGTATTTGACGGCCCGGCTGCCGCCGGCGTTGGTGGCGATCATGCCGCCGATGAGGGCGCTCTCCTCGCCGGGGTGGGGCGGAAAGTCGAAGCCGGCCTCGGCCACGGCCTTTTCGAACTGGATGAGCGAGACGCCGGCCTCGACCACGGCCATCTGGTTCCCGGCGTCGATCTCGACCACGGCGTCCATCCGCTCCAGCGACAGGACGATCCCTCCGGCGACGGGCACGCAGCCGCCGCACAGCCCGGTCGCCCCGCCCCGCGGCGTCACGGGGATGCGGTGTTCGTTGGCCAGGCGGAGGACGGCGGCCGTCTCCTCCGTCGTCTTGGGACGGACGACGACGTCCGGGCGGTGCTGGATTTCGCGGAGCGAGAATTCATCGTGCCCGTAGGTGTCCAGCCGGTCGGGATCGACGATGACGTTGTCGGCGCCGACGATGGCGGTCAGGGCGGAAATCAATTGAGCGTCCAAGGAAGCCTTCCTGTCATAATCCGTCTTCATCGATCTCGACGTCGTGCCGGCGCTCCTGGACGGTCTTCAGAATCGGGGGATATTCGCTCGACCGCCGCAAAGCCGAAAGATCGGCGTCGCCGGTCAGGAGGGTCAGCGAATTGAAACCGCGCTTCAGGGACTGGCGCATGGCCGCCGCCGAGCGGCCGGTATCGCCGCCGAG
>Ga0182019_10001767_pt1 | contig 10997 bp, 10 predicted proteins | sample 812E2MmetaG_FD_120483 | JGI IMG/M metagenome (GOLD analysis project Ga0182019, IMG submission 120483) | Permafrost microbial communities from Stordalen Mire, Sweden - 812E2M metaG | ecosystem: Environmental > Terrestrial > Soil > Wetlands > Permafrost | place: Sweden: Stordalen | collected...
GCACGGGAGCCGTCGCGACGCGACGACCGGCGCGGAGTGTAGCACAGCGGCACGCGGACCCAACGAGCGCGCCCACTCGTGACCATCGCGCCCCGGTATCAACCTCCGGCGCTCTCGGCTCACGCTCGACAAAGCTCCGAGGGAGAGTAGGCCTACTCGCCGAGGACGTTGCGGTAGAGACGGGCGCGGGGCCGACCGCCGGGCCCGGGCTCGACGACCGCCAGGTCCACGGCCAGAGGCAGATGCGGCAGCGGCGACCCGTCAGGCAGCCTGCCGCGCTCGAGCAGACGGCCGATGGCGGCGCGAATGTGCGTCTGCTTGCGGCCGTCGAAGGATTCCTCAGCGCCGCCGAAGCTGCGGGATCGCCGCCAGCGAACCTCAACCACCACGAGCCGCCCCGGCGGCCCGGGGTCCGTGGCGATGATGTCCAGTTCGCTCCGGCCGAGATGGACGTTCCGAGCCAGAACGGACCATCCTCGCGCCATGAGCAAGCCGGCTACGAGACATTCGGCGGCATCGCCTGTCTGCTGCAGGATCGTCCGCCCCCCGCCAACCTCGACGGCCCCGTCTTCGCGCAATCGGCGCACCCGCTAGAGCGGGCGCCGATCGATCCCTGAAGGGGCCTCGAAGTCATCCGTCCTGTCGACCTCATCGACGTCGCCGGTCGCGTCCGCGCCGGCATCCTGCCACAGGGACATTTGCTCCCGATTGCGACACAGTGCGAAAGACAACCGGTGTATCGGGCTCAGACCGTGGACGTCGAGCCCGGCTCGGTGCTCGGGAGCCGCGTAGCCCTTGTTTCGCGCCAGGTCGTAACCCGGATACAGGATGTCGTATTCCTCCATGAGCCGGTCGCGGGCAACCTTCGCGATCACCGAGGCCGCCGCCACTGACGCACAGAGTCGGTCGGCCGAAACCAGCACGCGCTGATGCACGGGCACCTCAGGCAGCGACACAGCATCGAGCAGCAGCGCATCGGGCCGAACTGGCAGGCGGGCCGCCGCGAGCGTGCTGGCCAGCAGCGTGGCCTGGAGAATGTTGATTCGGTCGATCAGCTCGGGCCCCACGAAGGCGATCGCCCAGGCGAGCGCGTGAGCCCTTATCTCAAGGTCGAGCCGGCGTCGAACCTCGGGCTTGAGCAGCTTGGAATCGCGCAGACCGTCCGGCTTCCAGTCGGGCGGCAGGATGACCGCCGCAGCCGCCACGGGTCCCGCGAGACAGCCACGGCCCACTTCATCGATACCTGCCACGTGGCGGTAGCCGCGCGACCACAGAATCCGCTCCTCCACGAAGTCCGGGTCCAGGCGGGCCCTATGCCAGACAGCGACCTGAAGACGCCCACCGGCCGAACCTGGGGCGAAAACAGTGGGACCCCGCCGTGCCACGGATGGCGATCGGACGGGGTCCTCGACCGAACCTCCGGAGCGACGAGCACCTGGCATGCCGCTCCAGCTCGCTAGCTGTTGGTGCGTCGCTCGCGCAGCGTCGCGGCCTTCCCGACTCGGTGACGCAGGAAGTAGAGCTGCGCTCGGCGTGCCTGCCCGTGGCGCACCACTTCGATCTTGTCTATGCGCGGGCTGTTGATCTTGAAAGTGCGCTCGACACCGACGCCGCTGGCAATACGGCGAACCGTGATCGACTTCTGGATCCCGCCCGCCCGAAGACGCATTACCGTTCCTTCGAAGACTTGAATGCGTTCGCGGGTTCCTTCCACCACTCGAGCCGAGACGCGCACGGTGTCGCCCGGGCTGAGTTCCGGAATGTCCGTCCGGATCTGTTCCTGGGTGATCTCTTCGAGCACGTTCACGATCGATCCCTACTTCTTGCGGCGGCGCGGCTGCGCGGCGACGGCTATGTGGCCCGCAGCGGCGCTGCGATGAAGGCACAACTGATCAGGCCGCCGGGGCGGCCGACGGCGAAGCTTAGCACAACGGAGCCGCCGATCACGGTCGACCGCCTTACGGCCGGGTGAGAAGCACATGCGCGGGCGGGTTACTTGCGCCAGGCCCAACTTGCTCAACGAGGAGCACGATCCGTCTCGAGACCGGGCAAGCTGGACGGCTACCTCCCGGCTGTCGAGGTCCAACGACTCACGCCCACCCGTTCGGCCCTGGATTGTCGGCCGGATCGTCTCGTCAACGAACGGCGCGGGCGAAGCATGTCAAGACCTTCCGGCCCGGCGCGCAGTCGCCGCTGGGATCATCAGTCCGCTTCGCCGGCTTCCGACTCTTCGGACCCCAACTCAGCCAGCGCCTTCGACTCTTCCCTGCTCAGGGCGCGGCCCTCGAGGAGCTCCGGCCGGCGCGCGGCCGTTCGACGAAGGGCTTCCTTGAGGCGCCACTTGCGGACGGCCTCGTGGTGGCCGCTGGTGAGCACCGCCGGCACTGTGGCGCCGCCGAACTCCGGCGGACGCGTGTACTGCGGATACTCCAGGAGCCCAGTCGTGAACGACTCCTCCGTGGTGGACTCGGCGTCGATCGCGCCCGGCAGGAGCCTCAGGATCGTATCGACGATGACCAGAGCCGGGATCTCCCCGCCAGACAGTACGTAGTCGCCGATCGAAAGTTCGAGATCGATCATCGACCTGACCCGCTCGTCGACGCCCTCATATCGAGGACACAGGATGATCAGATGCTCGCGCCTCGCCAGATCGTGGGCGCGCGATTGCACGAAGACCTCACCCCCCGGGTCGAGCAGGATGACCGTGCTGTCCGGCCGCCGCAGGACGTCGAGGGCGGCGGCCACGGGCTCAGGCCGCAGGACCATTCCCGCTCCCCCGCCGTAGGTGTAGTCGTCAACCGTCTTGTGCCGCCCCAGGCCCCACCGGCGCAGATCGTGGATTCGGATCGCGGCCAGGCCGCGGGACTGGACTCGACCGGGAATGCTCTCGGCGAGAGGCCCCGAAAACATGCCCGGAAACAAGGTCAGGACGTCGATCTCCAGCGGCGCTCGAGACGCCCCAGGCTGCGGCGTGTCGTCCTCATGAGGTCGATCGCTGCCGTCCCCGCCTTTGCTCATCGGTCGAGGTCGGGTTTGTCGCGGTCGTGGGCGTCGCCGGCCGTGTCGAGCTCGCCTGCCGTGGCGCGGTCGCCGGTCGTGTCGGCGCCGCTCACCCCGGCGCCTTCAACGCCGCGCAGCCCGAGCGCCTCGCCATCGACGACTATCTCGCCGCGGGCGGGTGCAAATGTGCGGACGACCGATCGAACCAGCGGGATGTCCAGTTCCCCCGCCGCGCCTCGGACCACCACCACCTCAGCGCCCCCGGCGCGATAGATGTCCGCCACTTCGCCGAGCGACGTCCCATCCACGTCGGTCACCTTGGCACCGATGATCTCGTGCCAGTAGAACTCGCCGCGCGGCAACTCCTCGCCGGGCGCGACCACGACCTCGAGGTAGACGTCACGGAGCGATTCCGCGGTCGTGCGGTCGGGCACTTCCGCGAAACGCACGCGCCAGCCGACCTTGTCCGCCTGGGCCTCGGCGATCGTCAGCTTCGCGTCGCCGCCCTCTCTGTAGAGGACCCGGCCCACGACGAAACGCTCTTCGGCCCGGTCGGTCAGCGACTCGACACGCACTGTGCCACGCAAACCGTGGAAGCCGCGTACCTGGCCGACCACGAGCCGCTCTCCGGCGGTCACGGGCGGAGACTCAGCCGATTTCCAGGGAGACGGACTCTCCGTCGCGGGCAGACATGACCTTGAGCAGCGTTCGGAGCGCCTTGGCAACGCTGCCGTTCCGCCCGATGACCTTGCCCATGTCCTCTTCGGCGACGTGGAGCTCGATGACCGTTCCGTCGGGGCCTGTTGTGACCTCGACCACAACCGCGTCGGGATCGTCGACCAGATTCTTGGCCACGTACTCGACCAGATCCTTGGCTGCCATTGGCCTCCTCTTGTCTTGTGTTCGGGCTCCGCCACACTCAGCGAGCCGCGGGCTACTCGGCGGCTGGACCGGCCTTGCGCTGGACTCTTGGCGTCACGCCGGCGTTCTGCAGCAGCCTGGAAACCGTGTCGGATGGGAGAGCGCCCTGGGCGAGCCACTTCTTCACCTTGTCGGCGTCGACTGCAAACTCGACCGGGTCCGTCCTTGGGTTGTAGTGGCCGAGCGTTTCGATGGCACGGCTGTCGCGAGCGCTGCGGCCATCCATGACAACGACGCGGTAGGACGGCTGCTTGGTTGCTCCGACGCGGCTGAGGCGAATTCGAACTGCCATGTGCGAGCTTGCTCCTCCAGAACTTGCGGCGGTGTGTCGCCCGACGAGCTACTTGGCCGTGACGACGAACCGCAGGATAACCGTATTGCCGTCGACCACGGAGTAGCCAACGCCACCGATGTGATCGAAATACGGCTTGTAGTCGAGCGTCCAGCGAGAAAGATCAGCCGAGAAGGCGGCCTGACCGATCTGATCCTCCAGGGCGGGGATGTCGACATAGAACGACCCTTCGTTACTTGAGCCGGCTGCGGCCATTACCGTCGAGTAGTCCGACTGGGACGCCAGCGAGGTTGAAGGAGTGGTGTCTACGACGGCTTTGACGAACGCGTCGGTATAGCCGGCTACGATCAGATTGCCCTTCGCGGCTAGCGCGATGTCGACCGGGGCGGTCCCGGACCCGGGGATGCTCAAGACCGTGATGTCGACGCCCTTGTATGTTTCGTCCCGGCTCGTGATCTTGAGCGTTCCGCTGGCCAGCGTGGCGAGGTTGGTGATCGTCGCCAGCTTGGTAGTGGCCGTCGCGGCGTCGGGAGCCTGGGCGACGATGCCGCCGCCGTAGGTGGATCCGTCCTTGGTTACGACCGCGACTCCATCGCCGAGCCAATCGACGCCACCGATCGCAGCCAGTGCGTCCGTGACGCTCTTGACGGAGTCGGCCGACCCGGCGGGCAACTGGGCCTGTACGGCCGCCAGCTCGTCGGTGATGAGCTTTCCGATCGAGTGCACCTCGAACACGCCGACGGTGCTGCCCGGCAATGCCGAAGCGAGGCTGCTCGTGTGGTTGCCGATTTCGGGCGAACCGGCGGGACGCGGCATGGTCACGTCAACCACCATGTCATTCGACTCAGCTCGGACGGAGCCGGCGATCCACGCCGGCATCGCCGCGGCAGATAGTCCGAGCGTCGGTATCGGCGATGAGCCCGCGCCTGAGAGCTGCTGCATCCCCGCGTTGTAGCTGCCCAAAGCGCTCGCCGCCAGCGCTTTCGCGTCCAGATAGAACCGGGCCAGGCTGTCGCCGGATAGCGAGTTCATGGCCGCCTGGTAGTCGGGGTTGTCGGCGAGGGATCCCTTCGTCTTCGTGTCGAGGGCGTCCTTGACGCCGTCAACCGTGCCGAGCAGCAGGTCTTGATCCGTGAACGCGTAGGCTGTCGAGGGGACATCGGAGCCCATGCTGTAGAGCTTCGTGCCGGCGTAGTCCTGCGACGTCGTCGTCAGGTTCTGTCTGCTCAGCTCGGAATCGAGCCAGCTCTCGGCTGCTGTACGGTCTTTGAGGCCGACGATCACCACGGCGCCGGAAGCGCCACCGGGCAAGCCCGTCGCCAGCCCCGTCGCGGCGATCGAGACCTCGCCCTCCATCCATGGCTTGAAGGCCGAGGAATAGGTGAGGTCCGGTGACACCGCGCTCGTCAGTTTGTTGAGCATCTCGTCGAGAGCGTTGTCGAACTGGGACCGGTCCTTGAAGCCGGGGAAGTGGCTCATGAAATCGGCCAGCTTGGCATGCTGGTCACCCGGCAGGTCGGTCCTTACCTCCAGGAACCCGACCGCGTCCTTGGGCGCGACGCTCGCGGTCAGTGACTTTGCGCCGGCGGCGCCGGAGAGCACGAATGCGCCTGCTGCCGTGGCAACCACAACGCACAGGACGACGGCGCCGGCGATTCCCCAGCGCAGCCGCCGCGAGCGAGGTGACACTGAGACTGGATTGACGCCCGCGGCCCAGGTTTCCCCCATCGGCACAACGGTCGCGTGCGGAAGTGGCGCAGCCGGCGGCTGCCCGTAACCGTCGGCCCCGTTCAGGTTCTGGTCCATTTCGTCACTCCTCCCCTATCCGAACATGCCGGGGAGACGCCGCCCGAGTCGACCCCCCGTCATCTGCTTCATCATCTTCTGAAGCTCGCCGAATTGCTTGACCAGCTGGTTGACGTCCTGCAGACGCGTCCCCGATCCCTGGGCAATCCGGCGGCGCCTGGCTCCGTTGAGGATGTTCGGGTCGTGCCTCTCTGCCGGCGTCATCGACCGAATGATCGCCTCGACCCTCTTCAGATCGCCTCGATCGACCGACTCCTGGGCCTGCTTCGCCATGCCACCCATGCCCGGGATCATCTCCATTATCTGACCCATCGGGCCCATCTTCCGGACCTGCTCCATCTGCTCCAGCATATCCTCGAGCGTGAAGCTGTTCTTCTGTAGCTTCTCGGCCATCTTGGCCGCCTGCTTCGCGTCATAGTGTTCCTGAGCCCGTTCGACGAGCGTCATGACGTCGCCCATGCCGAGGATGCGGCCCGCCAGCCTGTCGGGGTGGAAGAGCTCGAGCGCGTCCGTCTTCTCGCCCGTACCCAGGAACTTGACGGGCAGCCCGGTCACGGCGCTGATGGACAGGGCGGCGCCGCCGCGGGCGTCGCCGTCGATCTTGGTCAGTATCAGGCCCGTGACCGGCACGGCGGCATGGAATGCCTGCGCCACGTTCACGGCTTCCTGGCCGGTCATCGCGTCGACGACCAGGAGCGTCTCCGAGGCTTTGACCGCCGCCGCAAGATCGGCGAGCTCCTTCATTAGGGGCTCGTCCACGGTCAGCCGCCCGGCTGTGTCGAGAATGACCGTGTCGCAAACGAGCTTGCGGGCGGCGTCGAGACCGCCCCTGGCGATGCCGAGAACGTCGGTCCCGACTGGGGCCCGGAAGACGGGCACGTCCAGCGATTTCCCGAGCGTTTCGAGCTGGTCCGCCGCGGCGGGCCGGTACGGGTCCGCGGCCACGAGCAGCGGCCGGCGGCCCTGCCTGTGCAGGTGGCGCGCGAGCTTCGCCGCACTGGTCGTCTTGCCCGAGCCCTGGAGGCCAACGAGGACTACGACCGCGGGATTCCCCGTCAGCCGGAAGGTTCGATCGCCGGCCGACAGAAGAGCGACGAGTTCCTCGTTGACGATCTTCACGACCTGTTGACCGGCGGTCAGGCTCTCCAGGATCTCCGCCCCCGTCGCCCGTTCGCGGACGCGGCCGACGAAGTCCTTGACGACTTTGAAGTTGACGTCGGCCTCCAGCAGCGCCAATCGCACCTCACGCATGGCGGCATCGACGTCGTCGGCGCTTACTCGACCGTGACCGGTCAGAGCGCCGAGCGTCGTGCGCAGGCGGTCGCTCAGAGCGTCGAACATGGGTAGCGTGGACTCCTGATCCGTCCCGCCGCCCCGAAAGGCGGGGCGTCGTTGGGCCGCGGATTCTGGCGGCACCGAAAGCCCGCGGAGTGTACCGCATCGGGCGCCGCCCGGACAGGGGCCGCGGCGGCGAAGCGCCGCTTCCGGGTTGCCTATCCGAAGAGCGCGCCGACGAAGGCCTCGGGCTCGAAGGGCAGCAGGTCGCCGAGCTTCTCCCCGACCCCGACGAACCGGACGGGCACACGCAGGCTGTCCTCGATGGCGAAGACGATCCCCCCCTTGGCCGTCGAGTCGAGCTTGGTCAGGACTATGCCGGTAAGGCCGACGGTCTCGTTGAAGACCCGGGCCTGCGACAGTCCGTTCTGGCCGGTCGTGGCGTCGAGAACGAATAGGACCTCGGGTTCCGCCCCGGGCAGGCGTTTGTCGATTACGCGGCGCATCTTGGCCAGTTCGTCCATGAGATTCGATTTCGTGTGCAGGCGCCCGGCAGTGTCGGCGATGACGACATCGCAATGGCGAGCTACCGCCGCGTCCAGAGCGTCGTAGATGACCGCGGCGGGATCCGCGCCGGGGGCGTGGGAGACGAACTGGCTGGCCGTTCGATCTGACCAGATGCGGAGCTGGTCGATGGCCGCGGCCCGGAAAGTGTCGGCTGCGGCCAGGAGTACGGAACTGCCCTCCACGCGATACAGGTGGGCCAGCTTGCCGATGGTTGTCGTCTTGCCGGTGCCGTTGACGCCGACCACCAGAATCACCGCCGGTTCGCCCGGGTTGCCGGGCTGGGGTCGCCAGCCATGCTCGCCCGGCAGCAGACGCGCGGTCAGCTCGGCTCGAACGGCCGCCTCGGCCGAAGGTGCGTCTTTGCGGGCCCGCGCTCGCTCGACCACTTCCATCGCCAGGCCGCCGCCCACATCGCCGGAGATCAGCAGCTCCTCGACAGCCTCCCAATCGGCGTCCGACGGCCCACTCCGAAGGATGCCTCGAATGCGAGCCATGAAGCCGCCGCGGCTGCGGGCGAGTCCGGCCGACAGGTCGCCCGCCGCATCCACCTCGGGTCCGACGGCCAGCTCGGATTCCGAACTCCCGGACTGGCCATCGCCACCTCTCGCGGTCAGGAGGAGATCCACTTGACCGGCAGGCTGCGGAACCTGAATCGGGTCGGCAGGGCCGGTCGCGCCGGTCGGCTCGATCGGCGCTTCTGTCTCGTCTTTCGGTCTGCGTCGGAAGAACAGGGGGGAACCTCCGTTCAGCCAGCCGGAGCGGCTGCGCTCTTCTTCTTCACCCGATCGGCAAGCTCGCGAGCCTCCTCGAGGCGGAGGCTGATGACACGGCTGACGGCATCGTCTCCGACCGTGATGCCATAGAGCGCGTCGGCACTCTCGATCGTGCCGCGATTGTGCGTTATGACGATGAACTGCGTCTGGTCGGCCAGGCCGCGAAGGGCTTCGGCAAAACGCCCGATGTTGGCCTCGTCCAATGCGGCATCGACCTCGTCGAGGACGCAGAACGGGACGGGATGAACCTCCAGCATGGCGAAGAGCAGGGCTACCGCCGTAAGGGCGCGCTCCCCACCGGAGAGCATGCTAAGCGGCTGAGCCTTCTTGCCGGGTGGCCTGGCGGTGATCTCGACGCCGGTTGCGGCGAGGTCCTCCGGCTCGGTAAGACTCAGGCGCGCGAACCCGCCCCCAAAGAGCTGGCGGAAACGCACGCCGAATGCCGTCTCGAGAGCCGTGAATGTCGACCGAAACTGCGTCGCGATCATCGCGTTGAGCTGCTCGATCAAGGCCCGCGTCCTGGAGATCGCTCCGATGATGTCGGAGCGCTGCGCCTCCAGACCGTCCAGCCTCGTCCTGGCGGTCTCGTACTCCTCGGCCGCGAACGGATTCGGAGCGCCAAGTTCATGGAAGCGACGTCGAAGCGCCGCCAACCTGGCGGGACCGGGCGGCTCGGCCACCGGGACTTCGGCCCACCGCGCGGCGGCGTCCCCGAGCAGGCCATCCAGAGTCGTGGCAGAGGCCTCGTCCGGGTCGCCGCCGATCTCTTCCTCGGTCGACCCGTCTCCTCCGTCTGCAATGACGGGGCTGCGCGCCTCGTCAGCATCGGGCCCAACCGGCCCTTCACCTCTCTCGCCGGCCAGCAGCCGAACGCCCAGTTCGCCCAGGCCGGCAATCTCCACGAGCACTCCTTCGCGGATGGCGTCGAGGGCGAGCCGAGCCTCGAGTTCCGCGACTTCCGCCACTCGCACCCGATCCTGGCAGGCTCGCAAACGACCGCGAGCGTGAATCGCGGCCGCTTCGGCCTCGGCCATGCGTGTGCGCGCCACAGCCGCGGCCGCCCGTAGTTCCTCGAGTTCCGCACGGATCGAGGCCTCGCGCAGAGCCGCGGCCGCCAGGTCCTCGCCCAGTCCCTCACGGTCGGCTCCGATTTGCCGCTCTCTATTGGCGAGCTCGGCCGTCTCGCGCTCCAGGCTGGCCATCCGCTCTCGATCCAGGTTCGCGGCCGCGGAGGCACGTGCCCGCCGAACCTCCGCCTCCCGGCGGCTGGCGTCGAGGGAGGCCTCCTCAGCGGCCAGCCCGTCGCGGCGGGCCCGCAGAGATGCCGTCCGCGCCTCCCACTCGCGCAGAGCCTCCTCCCGGAGAGTTTCCGACCGCTTATCACCCGGACGCTCGGCGCCGGCGGATTCGCGGCCTGTCGGCGCTGCGGTTGCTGTCGCGGCCAAACTCTGCCTCACCGATTCCGCAAGCCGGTCCCGATCCGTTTCGAGTCGAGCCGCCTGCGCAGACCGCCAGGCAGATTCCCGAGCCGCCGTCTCGAGGGCCCGAGTAGCTCGCCGCTCCGCTTCCTCGGCCTCGCGACGAGCGGCCCCGGCCCGTCTCTCCACGTCGCGGGCCACCTCCAGAGCGGCTCTGGCAGCGTCGGCGGCCTTTGCCGCCTCCGCGGAATCCGACGCTGCGCCGGCTGCATTGCGCTCCTGACGCGTGACTTCCTCGGCCAGACGCGCTACTTCTGCCCGCCGCTCAAGGAGAGACTCGGCTCGACCCATGCTGACCACGCCGAGCCACGTGACGACGGCGCCGTCCCTCGTGACAGCGACCCACCCCATCGGCAACTTGGGTTGCACCGCCAGCGCTGCGGTCAGGTCCGGCACCCATACCGATCGCACCAGCAGCCGGCTGGCAACTCCCGCGGGATCCACCGTGATCGCCTCAGCCAGCCGCCCGCCTCCCTGGCTAGATGCCGCCGAGCCCACAACGTCGCCAGCGTCGGCCCCGCGGTCGCGCCCGTCGCGCCCGCTTCCCCCGCGCCGACTCTCGCCGTCAACGGCCGCATCGAGGACCAGCACCCCGCGTTGCCCATCGAGACTGAGCGCGGCCTCGCGCCCGACCACGTACCCGCGCATCGCCTCGCCGAGAGCGGCTTCCACGGCAACGCGGAATCCGGCCTCCACCTCGAGCCCGTCGGAGAGCGGTCGCCCGCCTGCGCGGCGTGCCGCCCGCGAGATACCTCGGGTCTCGTCCTCGGCGAGTCGCGCCTGCAGACCCTCGAGCCGCCCCCGCACCGCTGCCGCGCGGCTGCCTGACTCCGCCGCCCTCTCGGCCGCGGTCTGGCGCACGCCCTCTCGCCGGTCGAGCTCGGC
>Ga0182019_10001768_pt1 | contig 10997 bp, 10 predicted proteins | sample 812E2MmetaG_FD_120483 | JGI IMG/M metagenome (GOLD analysis project Ga0182019, IMG submission 120483) | Permafrost microbial communities from Stordalen Mire, Sweden - 812E2M metaG | ecosystem: Environmental > Terrestrial > Soil > Wetlands > Permafrost | place: Sweden: Stordalen | collected...
CGGGTGAACACCGCCAGGGCACCCTCGCCGGTCAGTTGCGAAACGCGTGTTGCGATTTTTGCCATGGTCGGAAAATGATACCACTACTCCCCGCGGCCTAGCCTCAACGCCAAAATACAAAGGCGCCCCAATTTGGCCGGAGCGCCTTTGCATCAGTCTAGACTCTTTCTCTTCCTCTAGAATGCCACCCGCAGAGAAAACTGAATCAGCCGCGGCGTGCCGGTTGTGGAAGAAATCTTTCCGAACGGTCCATCGGTCGTCGGATTTCCGCTGAGGTCATGCGCAATCGTTTCCACATCGTTGATGGACGGGTTCGCGAAGTTGGCGTGGTTGAACACGTTGAAGAAGTCCGTCGTGAACCGGACGTTGACGCGCTCGGTGACGTGGAAATTCTTCATCAGCGAAAAATCCCAGTTCTGCTGGTAAGGCCCGCGATACGTGTTCCGGCCCAGGTTCCCAAACGCTGTCGTGCAAAAGTTCGCATTCAGGTTCGGATCGCACGTTGTCGCTGGATTCAACGCATCGAATGGATAGAGAAAAGGAGCGGGCATGAACTTCGTCACATCCAGATAGCCGTTCAACCGGTTGTGAATGTCCCCGTGCGTGTAGCCGCTCCCTACCGTCGCTCCTGGAACGATGCTGCCGGTCAATGTCGGCGTATACCCCGAACCCAGGAATCCCGATCCGGCCAACGAATCGTTGATGGAGAACGGTGTGCCCGACTGAATCACAGTAATTCCGCTGATGGCCCAGCCTGCCAGCGCCTTGTGAACGAATCCGGTCGAAGTTGCAAAGAACGGCAGATCATAGCGATAGCTGACCGCCAAACGATGCGTCCGGTCGAAGTCTGACAAACCACGCGAGTTTTTCAAATCCGATTCGTCGTTATACGCCGTGTTCAACGCCGTGTTGCCGCTTGACGTCGCGTCGGTAGACTTCGACCACGTATAGGCTGCCTGGAAGTAGCCATGCCCCCAACGTCGGGAAAGTGTCGTCTGCAGCGAGTGGTAATGCGAATAGGCGTCGCTGGCGAAAATCTGGAATCCGCCGTAGCCGTTGATGGCCGGTATCGGAGACCGCGCCGGCCCGTTGGAAAATGTGTTGTATTGGATTTGATAGGTCGTCCCGTCAACAGCCGTGATATTGATCGGTTTTTCCGGGGTGGCATTCTGCCCAGGGATGTTCGTGCGCGTTTCTCTCAGGTGTGTCGCGTGCGTTCCCACGTAGCCCACTTCGAGCACCCATTGCTTACCAAGATCGCGCTGTACCGTCAGGTTCCATTGCTGCGTGCTGGGCGAGACAAACTTCCGCGGTACCGCCAGAACAAACAGGTTCGTGGTAGGAACGGTGCCTGGACTGCCCGCGGCACATCCAAATCCTCCCGTTTGGGTGGTATCGGTGGTCGGTGTGCTCGTGCCATTGACGACAAAACCCTGAAACGCCGCCAGGCAAGGAATGAAATTGGAATCGAGAGTACCCGCGACCGGCAATCCATTGTTCGGGCAGCCCGGAGGCGGATTTTGCGAGTACAGACTGCCCATGCAACCAGCGGTCGATGGCGCAAACGAAATCGGCAAATACGGCGCCTGGAAGGAAAGTTGATCGGCTGTGCCTACGTCTTCGCGCACATAGTAGATTCCGTAGCCCGCACGAATCGTGGTCTTCTGCTGCCCGAATAAGTCGTAAGCGAGGCCAACGCGTGGAGCCAGACCCGTGGCGTATCCATTCTTGAAAGTGGAGTCGTCGCCCGACCCCGTCAGCCCCGTGACATGCAATTGATTGGCGCAGCCGCCGTAAATCATGGGGTATAAGCCTTGCGCCGCCAGGCTCTCGTCGATATTTCCGATGTGGCAGAGATTATCGTGGAATGCGCCATTGATATCCGTACGCAATCCCACGTTCAATGTCAGATTCCGGGTCGCCTTCCAGTCGTCTTGCGCGAAGAATCCAAAAATGTTTGCTCGGTATTCGTGGTTATAGACACCGCCGCCACCGAAGCTGAAGGCGCTGCTTCCCTGAAGGAAATTCTGCCAGTCTGTAAGGCCATCCGCCGTGTTCACGAAAAATATCTGGCCATTGAATGTTTGCGGAAACAACTTGTCCAGATTCACTCGTGTGTACTCCCCACCGAAGCGAAATACATGCGCGCCCTTCACCCAGCTCACGTTGTCCACAAAATTTAAATTGTTCTGTACTTGCGACTGATTGGCCGGTGGTGTGGGACCAATCTGGAATCCGGAAGTGGCAAAGGTGAACTTGTAAATCGACGACGTAAGGTTGTTTGTCGGCCGGTCAATGCCCAGGTCCGAAGCCGTTACCGGCGGTACGTTGTTCAAATCATAGTTCATCCGCACGTATCCAAACCGAAAATCATTCACGATCGTCGGAGAGAATAAGTGCGTTTCGTTGATGCTCAAGAACCTGGCGGCCACCGGAATCTCGTAGGGAAAATCCAGGTCTGTGGCGCTGATGCTGCTGCTAAGCGTTCCGCCCAATGACGCCTGCAAGCCTCCCGCGCCGAAGGGCAGCGATGTCTCCGAATTCGAGAAGAAGAATCGCGCGCTCAGCTTGTCTTTGCTTGCGTTAAACTCGCGGTCCCAATTGGTGGTGAACTGATCGTCGGTGTACTTCCCGGCTTTGCTGAAAAGGTAGGCGCCGGTTACGTAGGCGGCCTTGTTCGGGTCCAGATTGGGGCTTACTCCCGGAATCGACGGAATCAGGAATCCGTTTGCATCCCCGAACAGGCTGCCTTTCGCTTGCAATAACTTCAGCACCACGGGATCAATCATGTCCGCGGTTAACGGGGCAGAGGCCGTGCTGAACGCCGCCGCTATCGTCGCGGCATCCCGCTCAGTCGGCAACGCCGGCAGTCCTGGGTTGCTCACCTGAGTTCCGGGAGAAAGTGCGCTTCTCTGCCGTGTTCCCTGGTAGTTCACATAAAAATATCCCAGCGACTCTTTAACCACCGGTCCGCCAAGACTGGCTCCAAAAATATTCTGTCTGACCGTCGGGCGTTTCTCTCCGCTGGCGTTATGAAAATATTCATTCGCGTTCAGGGCATCGTTCTGGAAAAATTCGTAAGCGTCCCCGTGGATCTGGTTGGTCCCGCTTTTCAATACGGCGTTGATGTTTCCTCCGCCATTGCGGCCCTGCGTCGCGTCATAGAGTGACGTCTGCACTTTGAATTCCTGAATTACGTCGGGATTCGGCAGCGGCACGTAATAATTCTGTGCCACGTTGTAGTCTGTCGCGCTGATTCCTTCGATCAGGTAGTTGTTGTTGTCTTCTCGTTGACCGTTTACGAATATCTTCGTCGTCCCTCGTCCTAGCTGCGTGGATGAGTTCAATTCGCTGGCTGCTCCCGTGCTGAGAGTCAGCAGTTGCTGATAGTTCTGCGATGCCAGGGGAAGTTCACGTATGGTATCGGACCCGATGGATTGGCCCGTGGTGGCATTCGTGGTTTCCACCGTCGCCAACTGCGCCGAAATCTCTATCTTCTCGCTCACCGTTCCTGGTTTCAGCCCAATCGTCACGCGCGAAGTCTCCGTCACGCGTACTTCAATCCCGCGCGCCTTAGCCTCGGAAAAACCTGACTTATTGATCACCGCGTAATACACCGCCGGCGGTAGCAGCGTGATCACGAATGTGCCGTCGGGACCAGTGTTTACTCGCCGCACCAGCACATCCGTGGCGGAATCGATCACTTGGATGTCCGCATCGGCTATCGGCGCTCCGCTGCCATCTTGAACCGTACCGCTGATGGCGCCCGTGGCACCGCCCTGACCAAACGTGGGGTTAGCCTGCCAAACTAAAACTATCGCTAGAAGAATGAATAAGTTACGGATAAAGCCACGCATGATTTCCCCCTGGATTCCGATTTGATACAGCTTTCCCCAATGGCCCCGACCTCGATCGGGCTAACCTGGCATGGTGTGGTCTACGACCCAGCCACGCGCTGCACCTTCGCGCGCATTTTTTCTTTCTTTATCTTTGGAAAGCTACCTATTAAGCCTCCTACTGTCAAGAACTTAGCCATCAGAAATTCCTATCCGGTATATCGAAGCTGCTTATCTCTACAGGCCTCCGCTTCCAACAGACTCTGTCTTCGTACGGTACGTAACGGAACTGCAAATCCCTAACCTGCAATGATCTGACCTTTTTTCCCTGCGGCGCAACCCCACAAAGTGCGCTATCGTCTAACCTGTAGCGAGTTGTCCGCTTCGAGGTGGTCCCATGAAACGCAACTTTTTCCTCTCCCTCCTTGTCCTCCTACTGGTTTGCTCGGTGCTGCCCGCAGCTGTTTCCGCTGACTCCAGCCACGCTCGCATCGTCCGCATGAGCTTTATCCAGGGCGATGTTCGCTTCGTTCGCGAATTTCATGACGATCCCATTGCCGACCCAAGAGCTAGTTGGGAAGTCGCGCAATTGAATCTTCCCATTCGCCAGGGCAACGCAATCTCCACGGGCAACGGCCGCGCGGAAGTTGAATTTGAAAGCGGCGCTCTGGCTTTTCTCGGTCCCAACACGGTCATTGAGTTTTACGATCTCTCGCTGCACGACGGTTCTCGAATCACCCGCCTGATTCTGCGTCAGGGTTCCGCTTCGTTTTACGACCGTTCGCAGTCCGATGACTACTTCAGCGTTACTGGCGGCGATTTTTCCGTGGAGGTTACCAGCCACGCCACCTTCCGCCTGGAAAATTTCGACGATGGCAGCGCCGTCAACGTGCAGAATGGCCGTGTAACGATCCTCCAGAACGACAAATCAACGCCGCTCGAAAAGGGCCAGTCGTTCACCGTCCATGCCAATGACGCGGCCAACCCGATCGTTGCCAAAGCTGCTCCGAGCGATGATTTTGATCGTTGGGTCTCCAACCGCATTCAGTCCGAGCAGGCCGCAACTACTCAGTTGCAGCCCACGTCTTACTCAGGCTCCTACGTTTCCGGCTATTCCGATCTGTTCACCTATGGTTCCTGGATGTCTGTGAATGGCTTCAATTGCTGGCGCCCCTTCGGTGTCGGTCTGGGTTGGTCTCCATTTGATTATGGCCTCGGCAATTGGTATATGGACGGCAACATGGGTTGGACCTTCATCGGCTCCTCGCCCTGGGGATGGTTGCCCTATCACTATGGTGGCTGGTATTTCTCACCCATTTACGGCTGGGTCTGGAACCCCGGCGGCTTGCTCTACGGCCGTCCGATGCCTTACCGCCCGGTGACCGCTGTTTTTGTGCACAACGGAAATACCATCGGCGTCGTCCCCATGCATCCTTCGGACAAGTCCGGAAAAACTCCGCTCAACCTGAATCAAGGCGTCTATCCCGTTCACAGCGGAACGATTGGCAAGCCTCTCACTGTTGCCGCTGGCGAAAAATGGTCCGTAGTGAAAAATTCGCAAAGTGCGGGTTTCTCTTCCGGATTTGCAGCCGCTGCGGCGCCTGGCCGCGTAAACCGCACCATCACCGCACCCAACTCATCCGCTCGCGAAGCTTCCTTCGGTCGCGGCTCTTCCATTGTTTATGATTCGGCCGAGCATCGCTTCGTGAATGCAACGCAGGGAAGAGTGGCTCCAGTTTCCGGCGCTTTGGCGGCAAACGAACTTCGAACGGTCGGCAGAAACGCTTCGGAGGCTTCGCTGAATCGAACTGCTGCAAGTTCAACCGTCGTCCCGTCGGCTTCTCGCGCTTCGACGGTAGCCCCCTCGTCACGCGCTTCTGCGCCGCCTTCGCGTCCTTCAGCGGCTCCTCCTGCGCCACATGCTAGCGTTGGCGGCAGTTCCGGTGGCTCACGCTGGGGCGGCAGTGGCTCCTCCAGCAGCGGTGGCTCCGTGGGGTCCTCCCGTTCTTCATCTGGATCTTCCGCCTCATCCTCCGGTTCCTCGTCTCACCCAGCCAGCAGTGGTGGTGCCGGCGGCCGGCCTCACTAGTTGTACCTAGTCAACTACATTCCAGGAACGGCCCGGGAAGATTCCCGGGCCGTTTTCTTTTCCCTGCGCTGCACATATTCACCGAAAAATAATCCCCGCATAGCCAACTACCGCGTCATAGTCCCCGGAAAGTTCGCCCGAAGTCGCATACTTCAGCAACTCCCCGCTCTTCACTTGCAACCTCTTCAATGCCGTTAGCGTCACAATCGCCGGCCCCAGTCCGCACATCGATATTCGTTCCCGCTGGCAGACTTCGTACAGCCCTCGAGCATCCACCCGCAGCATGCATTCAATCGCCCGCTGATCCTTTCGCCGCGTAATCTCCTCCTCCTCGTAGTGGTTCATATCCGAAGACGTCACGAGCAAGATCTCTTCTTCGCTTCCCGACAAGACTTCCGCGACGCCTTCTCCCACTCGTACCAGCTCTTGCCATTTCGTGCTGCCAATCGCCAGGGGAACGAACGTAAACTCCGGCTGCATCTCCTGCAGAAACGGTATCTCCACTTCCAGGGAGTGTTCCCGGCTGTGCGCCACATGGTCTTCCTGCAAGGTTGGGCAAGCCGCGCGCAATCGCAGCGCCAGCGCACGGTCGATCGGCGCATCACCCAGCGGCGTGCGCCATGCGCCGTCAGAAACTATCGCGAGCGCTTCCCCGCGTGGCTGGTGCCGTACCCCGATCACAATAATCTTTTTCGGTATCGCGATGCGCGAAAACACCGCCGCCGCCACGTGCCCGGAATAGGCGTACCCGGCGTGCGGTACTACGCAGGCCCTCACCCGCACTTTTTGCGTTTCTTCATTTTCTTTCAGGAATCGATGAATCAGCGAGGAGAGTTCACGCGGACTTGCCGGATAGAATTGCCCGGCGACAGCGGGAAGGCGGATCATGGCGCCTCTGCTTTACAGGGACTTGGAGGGTTTGCCTTTGAACTTTACGGCCTGCAATGATTGCGGGTCATAGAATACGGTAATTTTATCGCCGTACTGGAAGCCGCCCTTTTCAATCAACTGCTGCATCTTGGTCGCGGCCACGCCGGTTAGCGAAAACGTTTGCACCGCCGTCTCGTTGTCCTTGGCGCGCACAGTAACCTGAATTCCATTGGCGTGCATCACGTAGCCCTGAAACTTAGCCAACCCCGTCGGCTTCGGCTTAACTGCCCCCACCACGATGGATGTCGCCGTGTCCACGAGTATCGGCGTCAATATGGGATCCTGCGCCGAGCCTCTCGGTGCACCGAAGGTTCCGAGCCCCAACAGGACTACAATCGCAATCCCCGCAAATTGGATTTGCTTGCTCACTCCAGATCGTCCGTGGCAATTCTCAATGACTTCAAAAATCGTACGTCTTGTGGCGTCATGCTCAACCGCGGCAGCGTTTTTTTCTCCACGGCATCCTGCTCCATCGATTCCTGGTCCACCTGGATCCGCAGCGATTCCAGGAAGCGCCGGTCCTGCGTGCTCATTTGCGGTTCGTCCTCGCTCGACCCGTCGCGCTTGGCCAACCCGATCGTCGCGTCCAGCTTCAGCACGATATCGTAGCCGTGCGCCCGGACTCCGGCGATGGCCCCCGTAATCCGGTCGGACTCGGAAACTGTGTCGTTGATCGCATGCCCAAGTTCCCGCAGAAGATTCTTGAGGTGATCGTCGAGTTGCAATGATAGCTCCCCAGTACTTCTAGGCCGATTGTAGGCCCACACTTATCTCCGATACAAGATGGTGTTTTTCCGTTGTCCTCAATCCATCCATACTCTGGCCACCTGTACCACTGGCCGGGTCCCACGCGCCCTCGCATTCTGCGTTAAACTGCTCGCATGTCCACACTCGTCACCGGCGGCCGCATCTCTCAGCCCGCAGAGCCTCGCGGCTTTGCCCGCCTCTGGCGCGTCCTCAAGCAGCTATTTCATGAGGTCATCGGCGCTACCTTCGCCGTCCTGGCCTTCGTCTGGTTTAACTCCGCCATGCGTGCATGGACCCGCGACGCTGCCCACTGGCTCATCGCCCTGCCCGTGATCGTTGGCCTGCTCTTTGTGGCCTTCGCCGTCACTTCCTTCCGTCGCGCTCGCCAGTTGTAACGGAATTCTTTCCCCACCTCCGTGTTCACTCGCTGGGAAACGAAGAAATGCCACGTCCACACCAGCAGTCCCGCCAACCTCGCCCCATTCACATACACCGATTTCGGAAATGGTAGCAATCGATCACCGCGGATATCCCGGCGCACAGCGACGTGATGAGCAGGCAGAAGCGCAATCGCTCCACCCGAATCCACTCTCGCTTCTGCCACAGTCCGCAGTATTCTCATTCCTTACTGCCCCAAAGCACAGCTGTGCAAGCTCTCGGTCTGTAGTATTCTCCTCTTGAGCCCATAGCCTTGAAGCTGATTCTCGCCTCCGCCTCCCCGCGCCGCGCCGAAGTTCTGCGGAATGCAGGACTTTCGTTCTCCGTGCTTTCCTCTGCTATCGATGAGACCCCTTATCCCAGCGAGAATCCTCACGAACTTGTGCAGCGCCTGGCCAACGCCAAAGCCGATCTGGTCGCCGCGCGCGCCGTCGGCCCCGCCATCGTGATCGCCGCCGATACCGTTGTCGTTCTTGACGGCCACATTCTCGGAAAGCCCCGCTCCAGCGAAGATGCCCGCCGCACCCTCGAACAGCTCTCTGGCCGAACTCATTCCGTCCTGACCGGCGTGGCCCTGGTTCGACTTCCCGATGCGGAGCGCCGCCAATTTGTGGAGACCACACTCGTCCATTTTGCCTCGCTATCCGCCGAAGAAATTTCCAGCTACCTCGCCACCGTGGAACCCCACGACAAAGCCGGGGCCTATGGGATTCAGGGCCGCGCTGGCTGTTACGTCCCCCGCATCGAAGGCTGCTATTTCAACGTAGTCGGCCTGCCTCTCTCTCATCTTTTCACCTCCCTTCACGAACTAGGTTGGTCCGACGAACAACTCTCCTGAACCATGTAGCCGCCGCTCGCCTTCTTCTGGCCGGCGGCCAAATCCAAAACAGGCGGCATCGCTGTTTCTGGCTGTGCGCCTGCATCTCCCAAAAAGAAAAAGCGCCCTAATCACAAAGGCGCTTCCTCTTGTTTTACTCCGAACTTAAGACTTGGTACGTACCGCTTACTTCTTCGTCCCCGGCTGCGTCCGGGCATTGTGCTTCTTGTTGTAAATATTCTTCGACGCGCCATTCTGCTCTTTGTTGATCTGCTTCTTCTCCGTTCCGGTCAGCTTCCCACCGTTGGCCGCACGATCCGCCTTCACCTGCTGGTTGATGCCCTTTTGTTGATTCTCCAGCTTGGCGGTTTCCCCCGCGGTCAACTGCCCGCTCTTCACTCCCTGCGCTATGCGGTCCTGCTGGTTCTCGCGCCGCTGGCCAACTTCATTGTTGCCATAGTGCGCCGTGTTCGCATTGTGCTTGTCGTTGTAGATCTGGTTGGACAGCTTGTTCTGTTGCTGGTTGACCTGTTTCTTTTCCGCCGCTGTCAACTTGCCGCCATTCGCCGCGCGGTCCGCACGCGTCTCCGCGTTTATGGCCGCTTCCTTGGTCTCCAGTTTCGAAGTTTCACCAGCCGTCAACTGCCCGCTCTGGATGCCTTGCGCGATGCGGTCTTGCTGGTTTTCCTTCCGCTGTCCAAGTTCCGTCTTTGGTGCCGGATCCGGAGTTGCTGGCGTCTGCGCCAACGCCACCGTGCCAAGCAATAAAACGGTTGCAGATACAGCGCTCCACTTTGAGAACGTGATCGTCATTTCCTTCTCCTTGATCGCTCGATTTTGTGTTTCCCGGGTACTCGGTAATACCCAAGTCTGCGGAAATAGTTGCGCCCCCTGACGCGCCATAAGCCCCGCTTTTTCTTCCCCCACAGCCCGCCTATATACTCTTTGGACACAATTTGACGCCCGCAGTCCACGGCAGTCGCTACAAAACTCTGTTATCGGAGAGGCCTTAGGAAGGTCGGGACTTCTTATTCCTCTCTTGCTCTCTGCGCCACACTGCGCTCTCTGCGGTAGCTTCTTTCCTTCCGCTGCAACTTGCCCAGAAATACAAAAAGGGTGGCACACAGCCACCCTCGTTCAATCTTCTGTACTCCCGATAGCGCTCTTACTTCTTCTCTTCGGGCGTCTTTTCCGGTGCCGCTGCCGGCGGTGGGGGCGTCTGTGCCGTTCCGCTCATGCCCTCTTTAAAACTACGGATTCCTTCGCCGAATCCCTTCATCACTTCCGGGATGCGCTTGCCGCCGAAAAAAATCAGAATTACAGCCAGCACCACCAGCCAATGGAAAATACTAAATTCACCCATGAACCGCCTCCAAGCAAACCTTCCGCTTATGCTGCCACGACCATAGCGCAGTGGGCCTTGCCTCGCAAGTGCGCCCGTCATCTCCTAAAGGATAACACGCTCATCGCCTGCCCGCCGCGTCTGCCGTTGCCGATCTAGGAACTCCAGCAGTGGGATAGCGTATTTCCTCGTGATCCCCGTCAGCTCCTTGAAGCCCGGCACCCCTATGCGTTCCCCCTTTGTTTTCTTATAGTTCTGCAGCAATCCGGCAAGCCGTTGCAGCGCCTCTCCGTGAAAAATCAACTCCGGAGACACCCTCACGAGCACTTTCTCACGCAATAGGATTTGCAGGATCTTCTCCGCGTTCCGTCTCTCCATCGCCAACCGCGACAACACCTCGTTGGCTGGCGGCACCATCAATCCGGCCATCAGAAACGCTTGCGTGATCTGCTCCTTCGCCCGCGTCTCTTCCGCTGTCAAGGTCACTTCCGTCCCTGGCTTTTTGATCAATTCTCCTTGCGCCACAATCTTTCCCTGCCGCGCCAGTTCCTCGAGCGCTGCGCCAAATGTCTCTGCGCGGACCCGTTTTCCCAATATGCTGCGCAGTTCTTCATGCGCGATCCCCGGCACCAGGGGATTTTCTTGGTGAAATCTCTCCACCCGCGTCCACAATTTCTCGCAAATCTCCGCAAACCGTTTTTCCGAAAACAGCACCAGCGGCTCCTGCGTGACGATCCTCACTGCTTTTGCGTTCGCCAGATTCCCAGCCGCTGCTGCGATCTCCTTCTCCAACCAACC
>Ga0182019_10001770_pt1 | contig 10995 bp, 14 predicted proteins | sample 812E2MmetaG_FD_120483 | JGI IMG/M metagenome (GOLD analysis project Ga0182019, IMG submission 120483) | Permafrost microbial communities from Stordalen Mire, Sweden - 812E2M metaG | ecosystem: Environmental > Terrestrial > Soil > Wetlands > Permafrost | place: Sweden: Stordalen | collected...
GCGGGCGCAGACGACGTGGACGCGATGCTCGACATCCTCGAGGCGAGCGGTCGCAAGGTCGTGGCTCCCGAGGGCGGCGGCGGCGAGCTGCGTCTCCACGCGGTGATCACGTCGGCGCGCGCGCTGACCGCGGTCCTCGGACGGAAGCCGCGGCCGAAGGAGATCGCGGCGCACGCCGGTCTCACCGAAGAGGAAGTTCGAAACGCGCTCGCCCTGGCGCAGGTCATGGGGCGTTGACGGCGTGGCTGGCGAGCAACCCAAAAATCCACTTCACGGCATCACCCTCGAACGCATCGTCACCGAGCTGGTCGCGCGCCACGGCTGGGAGGGGCTGGCTCGCCTCGTCAAGATCCGCTGCTTCGACACCGATCCGAGCGTGAGCTCGAGCCTGAAGTTCTTGCGAGCTACGCCGTGGGCCCGCAAGGAGGTCGAGGACCTCTACCTGCGCGATCTCAGTTCGGCGGCGGCACGCTCTGCAGGAAGTACACGTACGGATACGCGCCCGCACCTCCGCAAGGAGCGCCCCCGCCGATGAGGATCGAGCCATCGAGCAACGTCGCGGCCACGAGCTCCATGTTCGCGTCGTTGAGGGCCGGGAAGGGCGCCACCGTCCCCGCGGTGCCGTCGACCACGTCCACGGCCTTCGTCGTGGGGAACGTGTTGGACTGGCACCCGTAGCTTGCGGGGTAATTCCCGGCCACGCCGGCGGCGACCATCACCGTGCCGTCGCCGAGCAACGCCGACGCGAACTTGAGGCGCGGCGAGCTGAGCTTCTGCGACAGGACCTTCACCTCGGGCTTGACGACGTCGAGGATGGCCACCTCGTCGGTCGGCGTCACCGTTCCGTTCACGACGTCCGCACCGCCCGGCGAGATCACGAGCCCGTCGGGGAGCGTGTAGACCGCCGCCGAGCCGTGGGCCACGCTCGCGGTGACGGCGGTGACCGTGTACAGGTCTTCGACGGCCGTGTCGCAACTGAAGGCGTACTTGCCCGTGTCCTGCCGGCCGGGAACCGGTGCAAGCGTTCCGCTGCAGTGTCCGGCGAATGCCGGCTGTGGCGCAGCGGCCGTCCCAAGGATCGCGCAGGTGAGGCCCACGGCAACCGTGGCAGTCCTCCGGTGCGGGCGTCTTGATCTGCTCGACTTGAGTTGCGGCACGGCGCGCTCCTTCATCCACGGCGACATCTGAGGGGTTAGGACCGTGTCGGCCGGTGCGCCGCTTTGGGTATCGGGGGATGTCCGCATCCAGCGGTGGACAAACCACACCGGCCTCGGCGCCTACTGCGGACGCAGGCATCACGCGACGGGCCTTCAGTGCGAAGTTGAGGCGAGCTTCGCGCGCTGCGCACCAGGTGAGATGCGCACAACATCCCAGGCCGGCCCGATCCGCTCGAGGGCGTCGATCAGCCGGCCGTCCGGATCGAGCTGCGAGCGCGTGAGGCCGTGGTGAGCGGAGGTGGGGAAGGCGTGGCGGTTGTTGTGCCAGGCCTCGCCGAAGGGGATCGCGAGCCAGGCGAGGTTGCGTGACTCATGGCCCGTCGCAAAACGACGGCGGCCGAAGAAGCAGCCCCGGCGGGACGATCGTGACGATCAGGTTGGCGAGGCGATCGACGCCCTCGTGCTCGATTGCGATCGAGTCCTCGCGCTGCGGGCGGGGGATGCGCTCTCTCTTGGCGGGAGCGTCTCGGACCTGCAAACGGCGGGAGCGTCTCGGGCCTGCAAACCTCGCGGTCAACAGGCCCGAAAGGCGCTACACGACCTGTACGTTGGCGGCCTTGGGGCCTTTGTCGCTGGCTTCGGCCTCGTATGAGACCTTCGCGCCTTCGGCCAAAGAGCGGTAGCCCTCGCCGACGATCGCGCTGTGATGGACGAAGAGGTCCTTGGACTGGTCATCGGGCGTGATGAAGCCAAAGCCCTTGTCGTCGCTGAACCACTTGACGGTTCCTGTAGCCATGTGTATTTCCTCCTGCGTTGAAGTGCTGCGAACGCGGAGATTGCTGAGCAAAGGCTACGAGCGCGGGCACTGCGGTGCCGGGCGAATTGCCCGACCTGAGTCATCCACGGTAGCAGGCCGGCGGTGTGTGCTCAGAGCTCGGGGGGAGGCGAGGCGATCGTGAGGATCGGCTCGAGCGTGTGATCGACGAAGCCGATCTCCTGCAGAACCTCGTTGCAGCTCTCGCACACGAGGCTCGCCACCAGCCCACCGGGCCGCTCGTGGGTGCGCGAGAGGACCGCTGTGCAGGTCGCGTTGTGATTGGTGGGGCACACACGGCCCTATCGGCTTTTCAAGGCAGCTCCTGAAGTGTCCGTGCTTGCGGATCAACACCCCGACGGGTGGCATGACCGGCGCGAACATATTCGTTATAATGCTTGCTGGCAGGCAACTATATGGAGGATGCGATGGCGACGGCGCAGCAGGGAGCGGTTGGTGAGGTCGATGCTCCGCTCGTCGCCGAGGAGGACGGAGCGCGGCTGCGCGCAGCGATCGGCAAGCTCTCGCGGCGCCTACGCCCAACCGTGGCCGGCTCGGGCCTGACTCCCTCGCAGACCTCGGTGCTGTTCACGATCGTCCGTTTCGGGCCGCTGCGCCTCTCCGAGCTCGCTGAGATCGAGAGCGTGAACCCCACGATGCTTTCGCGCATCGCCGCGCAGCTCTGCGAGGACGGTCTGATTCGGCGTGAGGTCGACCCCAACGATCGGCGTGCGGCGTTCGTGCGCGCGACCGCGGCTGGACGACGTATGCGCGAGCGCATCCAGCGTGAGCGAGCGCAGGCGCTGAGCGCGCACGTCGAGGCTCTCGACGAGCGCCGGCGCGAGGCGCTATGGGCCGCCCTCCCGGTCCTCGAGGAGCTTGCCGAGCGTCTTCCCGGGCCGCGCGCGTGACGCGGCTGATCGGCGCCGGCCGGATCACCTTCGCGGCGCTCGCGATCCCCAACTTCCGCCGCTACTACGCGGGCCAATCGGTGTCGCTGATCGGCACCTGGATGCAGATGGCGGCGCAGTCCTGGCTCGTGCTGACGCTGACCCACTCGGCCACCGCGCTCGGTTTCATCATCGCCCTGCAGACGCTTCCGGTGCTGCTGCTCGGCCCCTATGGCGGGGTCGTTGCCGACCGCGTCGACAAGCGTCGCCTGATGGTGATCCTGCAGGTCGCGATGGGCCTGCAGGCGCTCGCGCTCGGTCTGCTGACGGTGACCGGCGCGGTGCGTCTGTGGGAGGTCGGCGCGCTGGCGGCCCTGCTCGGGCTCAACAACGCCTTTGAGAACCCCGCCCGCCAGGCCTTCATGCTCGAGCTGGTCGGTCCCGAGAGCCTGCGCAACGCGGTCACGCTGAACTCGGTGATCGTCAACGTCGCACGCACGATCGGACCGGCCTTTGCCGGTGTGCTGATCGCGACGGTGGGGGAGGGCGTCTGCTTCCTCTTCAACGCCGCCAGCTTTGCCGCAGTCGTTGCTTCCTTGATCAGCCTGAATCGTGGGGCGCTGCGACCGACCGTGCCTGCAGTGCGCGAACCGGGCCAGCTGCGTGAGGGGCTGCGCTATGTGCGCGCCACCCCCGAGCTCGGAGTGCCGCTGTTGATGATGGCGCTGGCCGGTTGCCTTGCCTACGAGTTCCAGGTCACCCTGCCCGTGATGGCGCGCCAGGGTCTGCACGTCGGCGCCACGGGCTTCGGCTTCATGACCTCGGCGATGGGTGTGGGCGCGGTCCTCGGTGGGCTGCTCGTAGCCGCGAAGGGCCGAACCGGCCTGCCGATGCTCGTCGCCTCTGCAAGCGCATTCGGCGTCGTGCTGCTGCTGGCCAGCCTCGCTCCGAACCTCCCGATCGAGCTGGCCCTGCTGGCGCTCGCGGGTGGTGCGAGCATCGCCTTCATGTCGAGCGGCAACTCGACGCTGCAGCTCGCGGCCGCACCGCACATGCGCGGTCGCGTGATGTCGCTCTGGTTCGTCGCCTTCCAGGGCTCCACACCGATCGGCGGTCCGCTGATCGGCTGGGTGATCGCCCAGGCCGGTGCGCGCGCCGGCCTCGGCGTGGGTGGCGTCGCATGCCTCTTCGTCGCAGCCCTCGGAGTCGTGGCCGTGCGCCGCCTGACCGGCGGTGGCCTGCGAGCCGGCTTTGCGCTCGGCGCGCGCTAGCCGGCATGGAGGCCCAGGAGATAAGCGTGCGTTGGGTGCAGGAGCCCGGCGAGCTCGAGGCCGCGTTTGCGTTGCGCGAAGAGGTCTTCTACGGAGAACAGGGCGTGCCCAGGCAGGAGGAGTTCGACGGGCTCGATGAGCAGGCATTACATGTGATCGCTCTGTCCCCGATCGAGGCGCAGGTGATCGGCACGCTGCGCGTTGTGCTCGACGGCTCGCGCGCGAAAATCGGACGCGTCGTGGTGCAGCGCGATTGGCGCGGACGGGGGATCGCCTCGCGCATGCTCCAGCTGGCGCTCACCGCGGTGCGCGAGCGCGGATGCGAGGTGGTGCGCCTGGCCTCCCAGACGCATGTGGTCGGACTCTATGAGCGCGCCGGCTTCAGCGTCGAGTCCGAGCCCTTCCAGGAAGCTGGAATTCCGCATGTTTGGATGGGCTTGCGGCTGAGGAGCGATCGCTGAGGTCCGGCAGCAGCCGCACGGGTCCGCGTCGCCCGTCCCCGCGAGTGTCTATGATCCCAAGCGATTAGCCGCCGGTTCGTTTACGTTCCGGCGCAGAGCCACCGATCGGTGGCAAGGGGACCGATGATCCAAGCAGCAGCACCGGCGACCCGCGCCGCCACAGCCGGGACCTCTCAACCCAACGGTGCGTTCTGGCGCGAGTCGCTGGCCCCCTACGCGCGTCCCCATCTCGGTCGCAGCCTGCTCGACATCGCCACCTCGGTCGTACCCTACTTCGGGCTCTCTGCGGCGATGTACTACGCGCTGAATATCTCCTATCTGCTCAGCTTGGCGATCGCGATCCCCGCCTCGGGCTTTCTCGTACGCACCTTCATCCTCTTCCACGACTGCTCGCACGGCTCTTTCCTGCCATCCAAGCGCGCCAACATCTGGCTCGGCACGGTGCTCGGCCTGCTCGTCTACTCGCCGTTTTTGCGCTGGCGACACGATCACGCGATCCACCACGCGACCTCCGGAGACCTCGATCGGCGTGGCGGAGGCGATGTGCGCACCCTGACCGTCGCCGAATACCAGGCGCTGCCGGCGCGCGCGCGGCTTGGCTATCGCCTCTTCCGTAATCCGCTCGTGATGTTCGGCATCGGCCCGATCGTCGCGCTCCTGGTCGGCCCAAGGCTTGTTCCGCGTGACGCGCGCCCGCGGCTGCGTCGCAGCGTGATCGGCACCAACCTCGCGCTCCTGCTGCTGGTCGGCGGGCTCTGCTGGCTGCTCGGCTGGCGTGACTATCTGCTCGTGCAGGCCCCGACCGTGCTGCTCGCCGGCTCAGCCGGGATCTGGCTCTTCTACGTTCAGCACCAGTTCGAGGACGCCTACTGGGAGAGCGGTGAGAGCTGGAGCTATGCCGACGCGGCCCTGCGCGGCAGCTCCTACCTGAAGCTGCCCAAGGTCCTGCAGTTCTTCTCGGGCAACATCGGCTTGCACCACGTGCACCACCTCTCAGCGCGTATCCCGAACTACAACCTGCAGCGCGCCCACGATGAGAACCCGATCTTCCATGAGGTTCCGATTCTCTCGATGCGGGACGGGATGCGCGCGGTGCGTTTCAAGCTCTGGGATGAGGAGCGCGCCCGTCTCGTGACTTTCGCGGAGGCGCGCAGCGCAACGCACACCGCCACTCCCTGAGCAGAGCCCAGCGATCGGCGCGCTATCCTGAATAGTGTGATAACCCAGGCAGAGAGAGCGGCCGAGCGGCGTCGTGTGAAACTGGAGGATGTCCAGCGTCAGCTCAAGGAAGGGTCGCTGAAGATCCGCAAGATGACCTCCGATGAGCGCAAGCTGTACCCGCCGTTGCCTGCCAAGGCGCGGCGCAATGGACGATGACGCGATCCGCGGGCTCGTAAAGAGCCTCTCGCGCCCGCACGCCTCGGGCGGGCAGGTCATAGAGCGCGCCGCGATCCTCGCCGCCGGGCCGGACTTCATCTCGATCATGGGCTGGATCACCGATCACGCCGGCGTGCCCGACGACGTGCTCGCCTCGACCCCGCGTCGCGGTCTGCACGGTTCGCGCCTGCACGACGGCGCCGGCACGAGCGAGCGCACACCGCTCCGCTACGTATTGCCCGCCGCCGCCTTCTCCTAGAGTTCCCGAGGTGTTCGACCTCGACGCCTATCTGAGGCGGATCGGCCTGAGCGGGCGTCCCGGACTGCACGAGGTGCATCGCGCGCACGGCAGCGCGATCCCTTTTGAGAACCTCGATCCGCAGCGGGGCGTGGCGGTCTCGCTCGCGCTCGAGGATCTGCAGCGCAAGCTCGTCGAGCAGCGGCGTGGCGGCTACTGCTTTGAGCAGAACCTGCTGTTGAAGGCGGCGCTCGAGGCGCTCGGTGCCGAGGTCGAGCTGTTCCTCGCACGAGTGCGCTTGCGCATCGCCCCGGGGGTCACGCGGCCGCGTAGCCACCTTCTGCTGCGTGTACGCGCCGAGGGCTCAAGCTGGCACGCCGATGTCGGCTTCGGGCTCGGCACGCTGCTCGAGCCGCTCCCCTTCGGGCCGGGCGAGGAGCACGAGCAGGACGGCTGGCGTTTTCGCGTCATCGCCGACGGCCCCGAGTACGTGCTCCAGAGCACCGAGGGCGGGGAGTGGATCGACCTCTACGGCTTCCCCGTGGAAGCTGTTCCGGCGGTCGACGTCGAGACGATCAACTGGTGGGCCTCCACGCATCCCCGCTCGCCCTTTGTGACCGGGATGATCGTGAGCGCGAACGCGCCGCACGGAACGCGCCTGTCGCTGAGCGACTGGTCCGGTGCGCCTACGCTCAGCGAGCGCACGCCCACTGGGCGTATCGACACGCCGGTGGAGCGTCAGGCGGTGCCGGAGCTGCTCGCCGAGCGCTTTGGCCTCGGCGGGTTCGTCCTTGACGCGGACGGGCGGCTCGTGCTCAGCCGCTGAGGACGCTCTGGGGTACCGCGATCACCGGTACCGGGGAGCGCTGCAGCAGCTCAGCGGTGACCACCCCGATCGCGCGATGCACGCGCGAGTGAAGCTCTGTGCCAACCACGATCGCGTCCGCCTCGTGGCGCTCGGCGGCAGCGATCAGGGCCGAGACGGGGTCCGTGTCGAGGATCTCCACCGCCAGCTCGAGGTCGCGCAGCGAGTCCTCGCCCTCGAGCAGGAACTCATCGACGATCGCTCTACCCAGCTGCTCGCGCTCGCTCGTGGTTGAGATCGGCGAGGGCGGCGCGTGCAGCGGCCGGCAGGCGTGCACGAACACGAGCTTGCCGTCGGGCAGCAGATCCCTTGCGGCCCACTCGGCGGCGCGGCGCGAGCTCTCGTTGCGGTCGAAGCCGAGCGCCAGGCAGCGTCCAGATCGGGGCGAGCCGGCGTCCGTCATGCCTCTGCCTCTGCCTGCGCTTGGTCGAGCGAGTCGAGATAGGGGGCGAGGTACTTCGCCGCGATCTTGCTCGGCGGCGACCAGGTCGGCTGCTCGCTGATCTCAGAGCTGAAGCCCGCGCCGCCGGTGATGCGGGCGGTCAGATAGCGAGGCTTCTCGCCTGTCAGGAGCATCCCGCGGATGATCGGGTGGAACGGCTCGGGGGTGAGCTCCGCTCCGGCGAGCGCTGCGATCGACTGGGCGACGGTGTCGGCCTGCTGAGAGGCGATGCCGCCGTGCTTGACCGCGAACTCCGTGGCGTCGCCCGCTGCGTAGATGTGCTCGTCCTCGAGCAGACGGCAGTGCTCGTTGACGCGCAGGAAGCCGTGTTCGCTCAAGGGCACGCCGCGTATCTCGGGGCCGTAGAGCTCCGGCAGCGCAACCACGCGATCGACCTTGAGGTGGCGATCGCCGGGGTTGATCACGAGCTCGCCTGTGCGCGGCACCTCGACGTAGCCGGAGGTGATGACCTTGATCTTGGCCTGCTCGAGCAGCTCGCCGACAGCGGCGCTGGCGGTCAGGCCAAAGATCGCGAGCGGGCTGTCCTCGGGCGTGACGATCGTCGTGGCGAGCTCCACGTTCATGTCGTCCGCGCGCGCGGCGGTCATCAGCGCGAGCTCATAGAGCGGCAGCTGCCAGGCCATGCGCGCCGGCGCCACGAATGCGACGCTTGCGACGTAGCCCTCCTCGATGTCCTGAATCAGGCCGTGCAGGGTCTCATCGAGTTGGCTGTCGTCGATCGTGATCGCGTGCTGGAAGCGGGGGGAGATGCGTGCGCCCATCGCCAGCACGAGCACGTCGTAGGCGAGCTCGGCGCCCGCTGTCGTGTGTACCAGCTGCTTGTCCGGCTCGACCCAGGCGAGCTCCTCGCTCACCAACGCCACGCCCGCGTCCTTCGCGATCTGTGCCAGCGCATAGCGCTGCGCCCGCGGATAGGCGAACGGCTCCCGGACCGCCATCGCGCGGTAGTGAAACTCTGAGTTGGGCGCGAGGATCGTGGTGTCGGTCAGCCCAGGTGCGAGCTCGCGAAGGGCGAGCGCGGTCTCAAGCGCCGCCACGCCGCCGCCGACGATCAGGACACGGAGCTTGGAGGAGGGGTCTTGGCTGGTCATGCTCTCAACCTAGTCGCGCAGGGTGCCCGGCGCAAGCCGAGAAAAGCCGCCGTCGTGTAAGGGAAAACTACGGACCGCGTGCTCACGGGCGTGGCTTGCGGGACGCTGTGCTAGTCGGTCGTGTGGTCCTGGATCTGCTCAAAGCAGCTGCGGTGATAGCACCGCGCTCCACGGCTGATGACATGTGGCTCGGCAGCGCGCGAGGTCTCACGCGTGTGGCCCTCGGCGAGCGTGATCAGCGGCTCATAGACCCCGATCGGCTCCTCGCAATGACCGCACCTGATATCGCTCATCGACAAGCGAGCGTAGGCCGCGTGCGGGGCAATGAGAAACGGTGAAGACCGCAAAAGAACCGTGGCGAACTACCGATGCGCGGGCCCCCAACGGTGTCGGCCGCCGGACGCCGCGAGCGCGTCGGGTTTCTACGTGCCTCCGTACAAACCCGACTGGATAGGGCTAAGCTCGAAGTGATGGCGCAGGGCTCGGATGACCTCTGGCTGCATCGCCTGCTTGAGGTGGGCCGCTCGCTCGTAACCGAGCTCGATCAAGAGGTTGTGCTGGACCGAGTGCTCGAGACCGCGCGGGAGGTCACGGGCGCGCGCTATGCCGCGATCGGCGTGCTCAACGAGCGCCGCACCGAGCTCTCGCAGTTCCTCACCTCGGGCATTGACGAGGAGACCCATCGCACGATCGGCGTTCTCCCGCGCGGACGCGGCGTGCTCGGCGTTTTGATCGAGCACCCCGAGCCGCTGCGTCTCTCCGACGTCGGCGCCCACCACCGCAGCTACGGCTTCCCGGATGGGCATCCGGTGATGCGCAGCTTCCTTGGCGTGCCGGTGATTGTGCGTGGTAAGGCCTGGGGGAACCTGTATCTCGCCGAGAAGGAGGGGGGCGAGTTCAGCGAGCGCGACGAGCAGGCGGCGGTGATCCTCGCCGACTGGGCGGCGGTGGCGATCACCAACGCGCGTCTGTACGAGACGAGCGAGCTGCGTCGCCACGAGCTCGAGAAAGCCGTTCGCGGCCTCGAGGCCACCCGCGACGTGGCCGTCGCGATCGGTGGGGAGATCGCGCTCGAGCATGTGCTCGAGCTGATCGCCAAGCGCGGACGCGCGCTCGTCGGTGCCCGCAGCCTCGTGATCATGCTCCGCGAAGGCGAGGAGCTGGTCGTGCACGCAAGCGCCGGTCATGCCCAGGAGCGAAATGGAGCACGCCTACCGATCGCCGGCTCGACCTCCGGGCAGGTGCTCGAGCGCGGCCGCGCTGAACGGATCACCGATGTCGATGCGCGTCTGGGGATCGCGCCGGAGAGCTTCGGCGTCCTCGACGCGCGCACGGCCCTGCTCGTGCCGATGATGTATCGCGGCGAGGCGGTCGGTGTGCTCGCGGCCTTCGACCGTGGCGAGGACGGCGCGACCTTCACCGAGGAACACGAGCAGATGCTGCGTACCTTCGCGGCGAGCGCCGCGACCGCGGTGGCGCTGGCGCAGAGCGTGCTCGCCGATCGGCTGCGCGCCACGTTGACGGCGGCGGATGAGGAGCGCAAGCGCTGGGCGCGCGAGCTCCACGACGAGACGCTGCAGGGGCTCGGCGGCTTGCGCGTGCTGCTCGCTGCGGCCTTGCGCCGCGATGAGCCGGAGCTCTCACGCGAGGCGATGCGCGAGGCCGTTACCCGGATCGAGCGCGAGATCGAGAACCTGCGCGCGATCATCACCGAGCTGCGCCCCGCCGCGCTCGACGAGCTCGGGCTGCGCGCCGCGATCGAATCGCTGTTGGACCGCGCCGGCCGGCAGAGCGGGCTGGAGATCGAGCGCGACCTGGCCGTGGGAGCCGCCGGCGCCGATGCGCCCCGCCTTGAGGCTGCGCTCGAGACGGCCGTCTACAGGCTCGTCCAGGAGGGGCTCACGAACGTCGTCAAGCACGCCAACGCGACGCGTGTGCGCGTAAAGGTCGCCGAGTCCGACGGCGAGCTGTGGATCGAGGTTGAGGATGACGGCGATGGCTTTGACCCCGCGACCGTTGAGCGCGGCTTTGGCCTGGCCGGTATGAGCGAGCGGGTGAGCCTTGCCGGGGGCTCTCTGAAGATCGGACCTTGTGAGGGCGGGACGCTGCTCAGCGCGCGCCTGCCTGCGCACCGTCCGATCGAGTCGGCCGCGATCTCAAGCGCCGATCAAGCTGCGTCGTAGCGCGTAGCGGACCAGTTCGGCGCGCGTCGCGAGCCCGAGCTTCTTGTGGATGTGGGCTCGATGTGTCTCGATCGTGCGTGGTGAGAGCTGCAGTTTGCGGGCGATCTCGACGCTTGTGTGGCCAAAGGCGATCAGCCGCAGAACCTCGACCTCGCGTTGGGTCAGCTTGTGATCGGTGAGGCCCC
>Ga0182019_10001771_pt1 | contig 10990 bp, 11 predicted proteins | sample 812E2MmetaG_FD_120483 | JGI IMG/M metagenome (GOLD analysis project Ga0182019, IMG submission 120483) | Permafrost microbial communities from Stordalen Mire, Sweden - 812E2M metaG | ecosystem: Environmental > Terrestrial > Soil > Wetlands > Permafrost | place: Sweden: Stordalen | collected...
GACATCATCATGGGCAGCGCCAAGCAGGATTTATCGAAGATGGAGATCGAGATTCAGACCCTCGACCGGGGTGAGGCTATCATCAGCACCATCGGCATCCCGTTCCCGGTCAGCACCCGGATCCACAAGTTCGAGGATTACCTCGACCGGCTCAACAGGGAGAAGAAACCGAAGATCTCGGAAGGTCTTGATACAGGGTTTTCCTAAAAAACCCGTTCACCGAAATTTCCCGGGAGGAAAAAGAGTCGGGTGAAATTGTCATGACATCCGGGTCCTCGCATGTTCACCGGGATTTCATCCCCCTTTTTTTCCGTTCCAGATATGGAGTACCCCCCGGCGGGTAATAACACCCGGCGTTGCTAAAATGCAGGGCCGGTAAAGGGGGTCAGGCAGTGTCCCCTCCTCCAGAGATCAGTAACCTGTTTTTTATTTCATTATACCGGTAATTCTCAAAAGACGTATCCAACCTTTCTAAAGACTCCCGTTCATTCCAGGAAAATCAGATCGACAGCTATTAAGGCAAAAAAACCACAGAAAAATTATCCTTAAAAAAATGAGGTGAATGAAATGGATTACGGAAACATGCTTGAAGAATCATTTGAATATGCAAAAGAGGGCCTTGTCGGGAAATGGATGAAGTGGCTGCTGCTTCTCGTCGCGACGATCCTGCTCGCGATCCCCCTTCTTGGCTACGAACTGAAGATCCTCCGCGGGGAGAAACCATCCCCGGAGGTGACCGACTGGGCAACCCTGATCATCGATGGGATCAAGTATGCGATAATCGTAATCATCTATTGTATACCCCTGCTCATCATCGGGATCATCAGCATCGCACCTCTGTTTATTACAATCGTTAGCGGACACCAGGGAGCGATTCTTGCCGCGGTTGGGGCAGCCCTTGTCGGTCTGCTGGTCTTTGTGATCGTTGCGATCATCATAGCCCTGTTCGCGTGTTTTGGGATAATCAGGTTTGCCCGGACAGGCAGCATGGGTGAGGCCTTCAACTTCAATGCGATCCTTGCAACGATCGGCAGGATTGGCTGGGTCTCCTACATCCTCGCCCTGATCATCCTGTTCGTTATCATCGGGATTGTAGAAGCCATATGCTCTGTCATTCCCTTTATCGGACAACTGCTCTTATTCCTCATCACACCGTTCATTGTGCTGTTCGAGGCCCGTTACATGTGCCAGCTCTACGACAGTGCAGGACCGGCATAATTCTCTATTTTTTCATCGATTACTTGTTGTTAAAATAACAACCTTAGGTAATTTGAGTCAGGCAACAGTATCAATAAAAATGAGTGAACCTGACCGGGCATATAAATCTCCACAATCATCGTTTCTATTGTTCTTATAGGCCGGCACGAGGGCGAGTTGTGCATTCAATAATGCTAATACACGGAATCGCATCCGATTAGCTCACAATGTATGCTTTTTTTGATTTTTTAGATTATTATGTTTCAAAAAATGGAATAATGGATCCATTTTATGTACGTTGCGGTAAAAATGCGAACATCCCTATAAATGGAGATCATGATGAATCGAAACTGGATTATTCTTCTGGTATTGTTGTCCCTTGCAGGGATGATATTGTTTACCGGGTGTACGAGTCAGCAGACAACAACGACGCCTACACCAACGATGACTGTACAACCGACGGCCGCCCCGAAAATGTACTCGCAGGCTGAATCGGACTCAATGATGCAGTGGCGGGTGCTCTGGACCGATCATGCCGTCTGGACACGGATGTATATTATCGAATCGCTGAACAATTCAGCGGCTGCTGATGCTGCAGCAACCCGTCTGTTGCAGAACCAGGTGGATATCGGCAATGCAATCAAACCATACTACGGGGATGCTGCCGGAAACCAACTGACTGCACTGTTAAAAGAACATATTATGATCGCCGTAGCGATCATCAATGATGTCAAGGCAAAGAACTCCACGGCCCAGGCCGCCGATGAAACCAATTGGACTACCAACGCTGATGCCATTGCGACATTTCTCTCGAACGCCAATCCCAACTGGCGGTCACAGGATGCCAAGGATCTCATGCATATGCACCTTGCCACGACAAAAACCGAACTGGTAGCACGCTACACGATGGATTACCCGGCAGATGTCGCAGCATGGGATGCAGTGTACACCCATATCCTGAAGATGTCGGACGCGATTTCAAGCGGAATTATCCAGCAGTATCCGGATAAATTTGCCGGCCCGAAAATTTTCAGCCAGAAGGAAGTCGACCTGCATAACAACATGCGGGAACTCTGGACCGATCATACGGTGTGGACCCGGTTGTATATCATCGAATCACTCCGGAGTTCTCCCGCTACCGATGCCGCAGCCACGCGTCTGTTACAGAACCAGGTGGATATCGGCAATGCAGTCAAGCCCTATTACGGCGATGCTGCCGGGACACAACTCACGAGCCTGTTAAAAACGCACATCCTGACCGCAGTTGCAATAATCAACGATGTGAAAGCCAAAAATTCTACAGCCCAGGCAACCGACGAAGCCAACTGGACAAAGAACGCCGATGATATTTCTGCATTCCTCGCGGGTGCAAACCCCAACTGGCCGCTCCCTGCGCTGAAAGACATGATGCATATGCACCTTGCCACGACGAAAACCGAACTGGTTGCGCGATACTCAAAGGATTATCCTGCAGACGTGAAAGCGTATGATGCGGTATACACTCACATCCTGAACATGTCAGATACATTGTCAGATGGTATCGTGAAACAATTTCCAACAAAGTTCTAATAACAAATGAGTATGACAAAAAAAATTGGTCGCGTCAAAGATCGCTGACTTCGTGCCTCTGAAAGGGCGTGGTAGTTGACGAAAAAGGAAATATTGGAAACGAAGACAAATAAACAAATTTTTTAGTGAGAAGGAACAGGAGCACGGACAGGGGATGTCTGCTATCCGGCAGAACCATAGAGAAAGGATCTGAGGTGAAACCGTCAGGTGTACGTGCCAGGCTCCGTATTCAGCCTTATAACCGGTAAAGGGGTAAAAGGACCCGCACAGAAACCGGAACCTGTCTGTTCCATCTCAGAAAAGATGGGAAAATTTTTCACTGATGGATAAATTATTATTTTTATTTTATGGATCTAATTCCCTGGTTATCGACACATTCAGTCGGGTAAAAGGGAGAGAAGGAGAGTGAGCATGAATAGGAAAGAAGCAACAGGGCTCTGTACCTGTCCGATATGCCCGAGTTTTGTGGGCTGTAACGAAGAGATCGCGTTCTGTCTTGGAACAACCGGGAAAAGCAACTGTATAAAAGAAGAACAGGGATGTCTCTGCCCGGGATGCCCGGTACTTGAAGCCGAGGGATTTTCACATGTCTATTACTGCACCAGAGGAACTGAAACCGACCAGCTCGTCACCAGATAAAAGCTGGAAATGCTGCGTGTGCGGGTATATCCACACCGGCAAGAAACCTCCGAAAGAATGCCCGGAGTGCGCCAGTACTGAGCGTGAGTTTGAAGAAATTAACGACAAAAAGAAACTCAGGTTTGATGGGAAGAAGTTCGATGTCCTCCTCATCAATGGCAGTAATCACCGGGCGAACAACACCGGCTACATGGTTGACCTGATCGAGGAGGTCCTCAAAGAAAGGGGCACCAGTTACCGGCGGTTTAACATTAATGAATATAACATCAATCATTGCTGGTGCTGCTACAGTATGCGGGACAATGCCTGCAGGTTCCCGTGCCGGAACCAGCGTGATGAGATGCCGGCGTTCCACGAAATGATCATCGCCTCAAAAGCCGTTATTGTTGCATCGGCAATAAACTGGAATAATATGACAGCACGGCTCAAGGATTTCCTCGACCGTCTGAACTGCATCCAGAATCTCTACCTGTTAGAAAAACCGGGGCTGACGCACGGCAAGATCGTGGGAATCACGGTCTCCGGACATGAAGACGGCGCAACAAAGACCGCCATGGACATCTTCCTGTACTTTCAGCAGATGGGGTATGTCCTCGCTCCGTTCGGCGTCTCTTACCGCACCCACGGGATGCAGTTTAACACGGATACCGATACGAAATTTCTTAAAAATGATCCTATTGTTACCCGGAAAGTCAAAGGAATGGCAAATAATGTCGTGGAAATGCTGAATCTTGATTTAGAGAATAAGATGTCAAAGAAACTGGTTCCTGTCTGTGAATGAAATAAAGGGAGTAATGCCTGGTTCAGGCTGAAATGGGAGATGCCCTCAGGGAAAATTGATCTCAATTCAGTATTGCAGGGGTCCGGAGGAAACCAGCATTATCCCTGTTCAACTTCTCCAGAAATCATGCATTTACCCAGAAATCCGGGTTGAAAAAAGATGGACCTCTTTGAACAATCATTACAAAAGATCAGGAACTTGTCGCCGTTCGAACTGTCACAGGTTATGCTGGAGTACCGCAATATGTGCATCTGCCCGGTATGCCCGAACCATAACACCTGCGCGATGAGTAACCATAAATGGTTTTACTGCTTTAATGGCAGGAGTTTCACCTGTATCGATTTTGAACGGACCTGTATCTGTGAAACCTGTCCGGTGGCAAAAAAGACGGGACTAAAACAATCCTTTTTCTGCACGAGGGGTGCAGAAACTGCACAGCGGTACGAGCAGACTATCTGGGGGACAAAAATTCTCTGAATATTTCTTATCTGCCGTCATTCCTGTCGCGGAAACACATAACCGACAGGGACGAAGGTAAAATCCAGGAACTTCACTATGCTTCATGTTACTGAAAAAACAATCAAAAGATTGGCGGGGAATTTATTTACCTATCCTATCGAAGATTATCTGTCTTCAGAAAATTTCCTGATTTATTGCAGGAAATATGATTTGGTTGATAATTGGAAAGAATACCTCGTAGTTTCCCGGGACAGGCCGGATTTGTATGGCGGTTCCGTGATAAAAAACGCTTTTGTTTTGTTTTTACACCATATTTTCCATAGCAGGCCAAAAGAATTCCTTGAAGTGTTTACCTGGTTCTTAATGGAATTTTCAGAAGGGATTTCTCAGTCACTACCTCTTGATAACCTGAAAAAAGATTTATTGTCTCTGGGATTTTCTGCTGAAGATATACATAATGAATTTTCCAAAGTGAAATTAAAATGGTAAGGATCGCCAGGATCCCGGCACCAAAGGTTGCCCCAAGGGGAAATTTTGACCTGAACTCCTGACTTTTTAATATGTTACAAAACCTCCGGAACGACGGGTGCTTGTTCACTTCGGGCGATATCAAGGATGGAATCGTTACAGTTTTCTGTAAATTCCTTACCTGGCGGTCCGGGAGTGCGTCTCCCGGTACTCATGCACGAATCGGGATTTTAATAATCATCCTGAGGTTTTGATGTAGTCACCTCTGTTACTTCGGGCTGGAGGAGTTTGAGTGCCTCCTCAATCTTCTTTCGGATCGCGGGATTCTTCGTGTCCTGCAGGGTATCAAGGCATGCAATTACCCCGTCGCTGATAAGCGCTTCTTCCTCACCAGCAGCCGCAGTCGCAATGATAATTTCCAGGGCGGAAAGGACAATATGCGGGTTCTTTTCCTTAAGCAGATCCCTGATGATCTCAACCCCGCCCTGCCTGATCAGCTCGTTTGGCCTCCAGTCGTCGTCTTCTGTGCTCACTGCCAGTGCTTCTATTGCTGCTTCCCTGCCTTTCTTCCCTTTCCCCGAGAGACGGGCAAGCAGGTCTTCCATCAGCTCCTTTTGTATCTGCAGTTCTTCTGCCATTCTTCCTCCTCCGGTCTCCGGTGTACAGGAAACCGCGTCAGACCAATGATACTAATCTCAGGGGGAAAAACATTGTGATAGTACGAAAAAAATGAGGACTTTACACCTGGTGAAGCGCTTTTTGAGAGAGGTTTGGATTAAAGAGGCTTTGCACGTAAAGTAGGGTTTTGACCTGATATTACGTGCAGGAAGTCCGGTGAGATACCATTTTCGAACATCTCGTGGATTACTACTGTCAGGTTGCAGGCGATAATTTTGCCAGTAATTCATTCACCTGTGCGACTTGGTTTTTGGACTTAAGGGTTTCACTGAAAGTGTGCTCAAATCCTAAATGTAAAACCCCGTGCTGGGACAGGGAACGAATACAAAAAAAAGCATGATTGATAACACAGGAAGTCATTACATTGATGACCGAAGATATGAAAAAATCCCTTAATTTTTATAACGACGAAATTCTCGAAAAATATCTGGAAGCAGGGAGAACTGCCTCAACTATTCTGAAAGAGAGTGCGCAGGATATTCGTATCGGTCGATCTTATCTCGATCTCGTCGAGTCAGTGGAAGCATTAGTCAGGGAACGTGGCGCAGATCTGGCCTTTCCGCTCAATGTCTCCTTGAATGAAGATGCTGCCCATGATACCGCATCACCCGGGGACGAACGGGTATTTACCAAAGGTGATGTAGTAAAACTGGATCTTGGTGTTCATCTGGACGGGTATATTGCCGATACTGCTACTACGATTGATCTCGGCAGCAATGCACTTCTTCTTGAGGCATCTGAACAGGCACTCGAATCTGCATTGAAATTGGTATGTCCCGGGGCTACTTCAGGAGAATTGGGATCAGCAATCCAGAAGGAGATAGAAAGTCGTGGTTATCGTCCAATATCAAATCTTACCGGACATGGACTTGATCGATATATTCACCACCGTCAACCCGCCATTCCTAACGTCGGGATTAGCGGCGGGGTTGTTTTGGAGGAGGGTATGGTTTTAGCCATAGAACCCTTCGCAACAACAGGCAGCGGGCACGTGGGTGAAAAAACCCGTAAGGAGATTTATTCGCAGGTTTCACAAAAACCGGTCAGGATTCCAGCAGCACGTACTATCTTAGAAAAGGTGAAGAATCGACAGGGGTTGCCATTTGCGAGGCGATGGCTCAATGAAAAAAAACTGGATATCACTCTCCCCGCTCTTGTCAGGTCGCAGGTACTGCATGTCTATCCAGTCCTTTCTGATATCCCGGGATCTCTTGTTTCCCAGCACGAGCACACGCTGATCGTAACTGCAGATGGCTGTATCGTCACCACGCGATGGTAGGGCTTTGCACGTAAAGTAGGTTTTTGACCCGACTTTACATGCAGAAGTGACATTACGTGCAAAGCCGGTTAAAGAGAAAATTTTATTACCTTTAATCCCGATTTCGAGCATTGGAAGTCAATAGTATGAAAGTTGATGAATCTGTTGCCAATCTTGACATCTATAGAAGATTCTGCGGATCCTGCCCGACCTATAAAGAAAATGCCTTAAAGACCGGCAATCCCGCCTTATTATTCTGTGCCCGCGGTAATTCTGACAAAGGCAAGGGAGAAAAGATGGTCGGATGTAATTGTCCTGGCTGCGGAGTTTATAAAAGATACAAACTCACCGGCGACTACTTTTGCACAAAATAGAGCGTACTCCCTGCAGTTGTTTCCGTATTCCACTCAAATGACCCGGTGGTTTGCCATTTTATTTATTTGTCCTTGGCGGGAAATATCCCCTTGGGATTAAGGTTCGGGCCTGTTTGGCAGAGATACGGCGAATGAAAGGACTTCTTTTAGGAACAAATGGCTAAAAGCCAAATATGGTCTTTTTTTAAATCAGGCAAAACAGGGCACAACAAAAAAAGAGTGAATGAACGTGGTCACACAACAAAGCTGATGGTGACATTACCAAACGCCGATGAATTCTTGGCGGAGGTTAATAATGCACCGTTCTTGTATAACCCTATCGTGATATCGTGCGTTGTCGATTCATCCAGCTTGACAGCTGTCGCACTGACATTTCCTGTTGCATTCACGATCTCATACACGCGGTCACCGGAATTCGTCACTTTCAGCATTGCGCCTTTCATACCATACGAAGCGTTGAAAGCTCCAAGGTAACTGAACTTTACAAATACCCCGGTCGCGGGGATTGTGACGGTTACCGTCGGCTTTACGGTCGTGTTGCCCGCCTGGGTTGTAACAGCTGTCTGGGTAACGGAAACCGTTGTCGTCGTGGTGTTCTGGGGCGTAGTCTGCGTGCCGGTACACCCGCTCATCAATACAATGCCCACAAGGGACAAAACAACTAAAATCATTATAACGTTTCTTCTCATAGTAAAACCTCGATGCCCATGAACGCTCCTCTTCCAGGGTTTTTTTCTCCTGTTCCTGTACTGATTCTCTTCATGAACAAACCTCAAACATTTGTTTGGTGATATATAAGCAATAAATCAGCGAAATACTTTGTTATTTATATCTGGTTCCCCACGAGCGAACGCGGGTAAAAACATAGGGAATCCTGATCAGGTTATATTTTTATATGGCTGGGCGAGTTGTTCTTTGCAAGGCTTGATTCGCCGGTGGACTATCGGATACCCCCGGGAAGGGTCGTATCCCGGATGGTATCCCCCGGCAGTCTTCTCCAGCAGGAGCTCGATTATTCCGTTACAGATGGGCCTCTTCATCCATGAAAACGGCAGGAAAGAAGATAAAAGAGTGCACAACCGCTGTCACGGATTGTGGGTTTAGGATCTGTCAAAATATGACAGCGCATTATATGTCAACCCGGCACGCATAAAAAAACAGCATCTGGTACTTGTTCGAGAAAAAAAATCCGGAACCGGTGTATCATGTTTGAAAAAGTCCTGATCCCAACAGACCTGTCTGAACAATCGGATGCAATTATTGCCCGCGCCGGCAGGATCAGCACGATCAGGGAAATTGTCCTTCTCCATATCATGGACAGGAGAGGGATTGACAACAACAAAAAGAACAGGGACCGGGTACCGGATTCTGCTGAACGTACGGCACAGGAAAAACTCAAACGCCAGCAGGCATTGATCCGGGCCTCGGGCATCATATTAAGGACTGTTATACGGGAGAACACCGCAATAAGCATTCCTGAAATGATCATACAATCAGCAGAGATCGAACGGCCGTCCCTGATCATCATGGGAGCGCGAAAAGGACTGCTCTCGGGCTCGCTCCTCGGCAGCGGGGGCACCACAGTCCTCGCCGGGGGCAGGACACATATCCTTGTCATGCGATTTTTAGAAAAAGGGATCTTCACTCACCCCCTTCCCGAAGAACAGGACGATAACCTGTTTGCAAAAATTCTCTTTCCCCTCGATTTTTCCCGACCCGCCACGGACGCACTCACGTATCTTGAACGAATGGACGGCATTGCTGAGGTGATCCTCCTGCACGTCATTCGGCAGATCGAACGGCAGGAGGAGACCCTGAACCTCCGTGTCAGGGAAGTGGAAAAGCGCCTGTCCGATGCACGGGAAACCCTCCGGCAATCCCACCCGGAGGTCAGGGTCAGGCTGATGGTCCGGTTCGGCAACCCGTTCGAGCAGATCTGCCGTGTTTCTCTCGAAGAGCATGTATCCCTGATCATGATGTCCCGGTTCGGGAAGATGGACTACTTAACAAAGATCCCGGTGGGGATCACGACTTCAAGAGTTGCACGGGAAGCCAAAAAGCCGGTGCTGGTCATCTATACCGATATCCACCTGGATATCAACGTCCGGGAGCTGACCCCCTCAGAATTCTATTTCGCCGAGAAGATCTGGATTGATTATCACCAGACAAAATCAGACCCGGTCACTGACCGCATCTTCTGTGTCTTTGTTGAGGATACCCCGGTGAGTGTTGCACGCTGCAAACAGCACCCGGATGGTTATGAGATCGACGGTATCTTCACATGGAAAGAGTTCCGGGGGAACGGGTATGCAAAAAAAGCCATCAGTGCGCTTATCGATGGTTGCGGCAGTGAAACCCTGTATATGTATGCTGTACAATCGCTGGTGAACTTCTATACTTCGTTTGGTTTTGAACCGATCCGTGAACAGGAGCTTCCCGCGACTATCCGGGAACGATATGCCTGGGCGATCGGCGATATGAACGCTGCCGAGGTCTGCCCCATGAAGCGGGTACCGGTCAGGCAAAAAGAAAAATAACCCGGAGTTTTTACCCTCTCTGTCCGGATCCGATGAGTCCAAAAGTTAAAACCGGTTACAATAAGGGATGGAGACAAATACCGTCCCCCTACCCGACAAGTCCCTTCGACCGGGAGACCCTGTATCACCAGCCGGGATTTTTTCAATCCTTTTTTTCTTATGATAGTTATTGCAATTGGGATCTCCACCTCGATTTAGTTCAAAAGGAGTCCCTGATCGGGCGGGTATTGGGGAACATAAGATTTTTTGCACTGATGAAACGACATGAACCGTTCTGTTTCAATCGCGAATTATGAAAATCGTTCCAGAGATAGTTCTCTTCATCGGGGAACTCTCCAAGGCCCGGCGAGGTCAGCAGGTTATCATTCAGGTGATCCGCCGCGGGGGTGCACCGTCGGGGGCGGCGGCAGTCATCGCTCGTGGAATGGAGGGTTAAACCTTCCTTATCCCCTCTGAAGGGTGTATTTTTCAACCAAAATCCTGTCCAATATTTTTTCTAACCAAACCGCAGGGAACGTAAATTTTGAAGTCCTGGGATTTTGATCGGAAAACCCTTCATCAGGTAAAAAGTTTCTGAGCAAATGCCTGGCATGCAAGCAGGTGCGGGCGATCAGGTTCGGATGCATTCCATGCGGCGCTGAACACCAGCAGGAGGGCATTGTCAAGTGCAGCATAAAATTCCGTTTCCGGATCATGTACCGGGAGCCGGGGCTTTGCCAGGAGGGGGGAGTCCTTTTCAGAAAATGTCAGGTAGGTCAGGGGACGGGGCTGCGACGTGTCAAGAAGAGTTGAATGTTCCCGGATAATACCAAAAGCCCGCATAAGCGGGCTCACCTGGTCGCCGGCCTTCTCTCCAAACAGTGCAGTTTTCGCGGACTGTGCCGCATCCTCATAATTTCCTTCAGCAAACCGCACAAATACTAATGCTGCATTATGCGCTACCTCATGACTGGTACCACTGAGAGCATCCCGGGTCTCTTCGACATATGTTTTTAACGACCCTCCCAGCTCTTTTCCCAGCAATGCGGCA
>Ga0182019_10001772_pt1 | contig 10990 bp, 10 predicted proteins | sample 812E2MmetaG_FD_120483 | JGI IMG/M metagenome (GOLD analysis project Ga0182019, IMG submission 120483) | Permafrost microbial communities from Stordalen Mire, Sweden - 812E2M metaG | ecosystem: Environmental > Terrestrial > Soil > Wetlands > Permafrost | place: Sweden: Stordalen | collected...
TTAATAAATGAGGTTATGAAGAATGAAATTATCAGACTTCAAGTATAATTTACCAAAGACTTCAATTGCTAAATACCCGGCTTCTTCAAGAGATAAAGCCAAACTCATGGTGCTTAACCGTGAAAAACAAGATATAGAGAATAAGGTATTTACGGATGTCTGCGACTATATGGAAAAAGGGGATATTCTTGTTGTTAATGAAACAAGAGTATTTCAGGCAAGGTTATATGGGAAAAAAGAAAAAACCAATGCCAAAATAGAAGTTTTTCTTTTAAGGGAATTAAATTCCGAAGAATGCATCTGGGACGTTATTGTAGATCCAGCCAGAAAAGTCAGGATCGGTAACAAGATTTATTTCAATGATAAACTCTGGTGTGAGGTTATCGATAATACTACTTCACGCGGAAGAACTGTAAGATTTAATCAGCCCGGAAATGTGTTTAAGGCTATTGAAAAAATTGGTATAACGCCTCTTCCCCCTTATATCAAAAGAGAACCGGAACCTTCAGATAGGGAAAACTATCAAACCGTTTATGCTAAAATTGATGGGGCTGTTGCTGCCCCTACTGCAGGGCTGCACTTCTCTCAGAGGCTTTTGCAGAAAATTGAAAAGAAAGGAATCGAAATTGTCCCTGTTATACTCCATATTGGTCTGGGAACTTTTCGTCCGGTTGAGGTTGAAGACCTTACAAAGCATAAAATGGATTCGGAATATTTCGAAATAACACATTCCTCGGCTGAAAAAATAAATAAAGCTATTGCCTCCAGGAAAAAGGTTTTTGTGGTTGGCACAAGTACTTGCCGTGCTCTTGAAACAAGCGTTACAGCTGATAGGTTTGTAAAACCCAACCGGGGGTGGACAGATAAATTCATCTATCCTCCTTATGATTTTAAAATTACCGACCGGCTTATAACTAATTTTCATTCACCCGAATCTACGCTACTTATGCTTGTATGTGCATTGGCTGATACTGATTTTATTATGAAAGCCTATAAGAAAGCCCTAAAGGAGAATTACCGCTTTCTAAGCTATGGCGATGCTATGCTTATTTTATGAGGATCTTTGCCGTTATCCCCGCTGGGGGAAAAGGTACAAGAAGCGGATTTAATCTTCCCAAGCAGTACCTTAAAATACACGGGAAAGAACTTATAGCTTATACTTTGGAAGTTTTTCAAAAAAACAGATTGGTTGATGAAATAATAATCTCAGCCGATCCTTTTTATTTTAAACTTCTTGAAAAAATCAAAAAAAAGTATTCTTTTTCTAAATTGACAGGGTTGGTCAAAGCAGGTAAAGAAAGACAGGACTCTGTTTATAACGGTTTACTCTCGCTTTCGGCTTCAGCTCGCGATATAATTCTTGTGCATGATGCTGTACGTCCTCTTTTACCGGCGAAGGTATTGTCAGATGCAATAAAAACAGCTAAAGAAAAAGGAAATGCACTTGTCTGTATAAAAGCAAAAGATACTTTAATCCGCGGAAAAGATTTTGTTGAAAAATATATAGAGAGGGAGGAGGTCTGTTATGTTCAGACCCCTCAAATCTTTGAATATTCTGTACTAAAAAAAGCCATGAACAAGGCCTTTAAGGATGGATTTAGAGGAACCGATGAATCAATGTTAGTTCAAAGGCTTAATAAAAAAATTAATATTGTTGAAGGATCTGTTTTTAATTTTAAGGTTACCTCTAAAGAAGATATTAAACTTTTGTCAAAATTAATTTTTAGTAAACACTGAATGATAATACAATAAATTTTGAGGCTGACTCATTAATTATGGTCAACCTCAAATATTTCTATTCTTCTATTCTGAATATCTCTCTGTGTCCGCCTTCTAAAAGTGTCATATAATCTTTCATTATCTCCCTAACTTCCGGTTTTTGCGTTATCCCGGCCATTTTTTCCCATTCAGCCAAATTTTCTACTTCCATTTCTAAAATAACTGTCCAATAATTCGAAACAACATCTGTCATTATCCTTGTTTTTCCCATGCCATCCTTAGCCATTAATTTACCGGTTTCCTTGAATATTTTAACTAGATCTTTTGCCTTCCCTGGTTTTGTCTGGAATACTTCTCTTACTAAATACATATTTACTCCTTATTTTTAATTTGGGTTAAATTGTTTCAATTAACGGGATTTATTACATGCAGTTTTAATCCTTATAGGTAGATATTACTTTTTAATATGATTTATTTTAACTTAAATCACAATATTGTGCATGGCACAATATTTTCTTATATATTTGTTGGCTTTTAATATCAAATAAAGGATTTATGGGTACTGGCCAGACAATGATTACTCTTTTTGCGATGGTTCTACTATCGTTCTTAATTCTAAGGGTAAATAGTTTATTCCTGCAGACCAACACTACATTGTATACTACAAAGTTCGATGTTTTGGCCTTCTCCATTGCACAATCTATGATCCAGGAAATAGAGGCTAATTCTTTTGATGAAAATACCGTTTCCGCAGCTGTAACAACTACTTCTGGTCTTTCTACAACCTTAGGCCCTGAATCCGGGGAAGTATATCCTAATTTCGATGATATTGATGATTATAATAACTATACAAGGAAAGATTCTACACTTCCTTCTGCTGTTTTTAATGTTAAATGTAAAGTTGATTATGTTACCTCTGCTGCTCCGGATGTTGCTACATCCACTCCTACGTGGAATAAAAGAATATCTGTTTATGTTACGAGCCCTTCGATGATGATTAGTGCTGGCAATGTTACAAAAGCAGATACTGTAAAAATATCTCAGGTTTTTAGTTATTGGATTTTTAAGTGAAGTTATGGGTTATGCAACGATATTAGATATTGCAGGTTCTATACTTATTGGAGCTATGTTGCTGGGAATTATTCTTAAATTGAATAATACTGCCTCATGGAGTATTTATTCTAACGCCGGTGAGCTAAATTGTCAAACCAATTTGACTAATATGAGTATGATGCTGGAAAGTGATTTTAGGAAAATCGATTATTGTTCTGATAATACTAATATTCAGGATCCAGCTAATGCTATTCTTGCTGCTGATACTACTTCTATAAAGTTTATATCTGATTTGAACAAGGATGGTAAAATGGACACCGTTTATTATTACCTGGGTCCTGCTACTGAACTTAATTCTACCGCAAACCCAAGGGATAAAATTCTTTATCGTATTGTAAATAACGCTGCAAAGCTGGGTTCTGATGCTGGAATTACTCGCTTCTATATAGTCTATTATGATATAAATGGGGACACTGTCCATACCCCTGTTGCTTCTGCCAGTCTTTCCCTGATTAACGATATTGAACTGAACATGAATATTGAAAATGTTACAATCGACAGCAGTCGGGCTAATTCATATTGGCGTCAGGCACGCTTAACTGTACCTAATATAAAGCACAGGTGATTTATGGGTGGTAAAGCTATATTATTCGTTGTTCTCGGTTTCAGTCTGACATTCCTCTTAATCGGTCAGAATTATAACCGGATTACCTTAAGAGCTAATGATAATATGACCAATTATGCAAATAGTGAAATATCGCATAATATTGCACTTTCAGGGGCTAATATCGCCTGTAATGCTTTCTACATTGATCCTACCTGGACCGCGGGTTATTCAAATGTTTCTTGTCAGGGAGGTACTTTTAGCGTCACTTGCCAAACCTTGGATGCTGTTAAACTTATTAAGAGTATTAAATGCATTTCAACCTTCCAGGGATTTAATGGTTATTCATTGAATACATATCATGATACTATTATTGTTACATTACAACCCAGTAGGTTTTCTCGTTTTGCTTATTATTCAACAAGTGAAGGTGGAACTATTTACTGGGCTACAGGCGATACTGTAAAAGGACCCCTGCAAACGCAGGATTATCTTAGAGTTTCAGGTAACCCTGTTTTTCTGGGCATGGTTGGTACCAAACTCGGCGTTGTTAAAAAGAATGGATCTGCAGACCACCCACAGTTCCTCGGTGGTTTGCTTACTGGCAGCAATGTTCCTATTAATTCAGCCGGTGTTTCAAGTGTTGAATCTTTTGCCCTTACCAATGGGTTTGAGTTTTCGGGACATGATACCGTGTACCTTAATTTTAAAGGCGACTCTCTTAAATATAGATATGCCTGGAACGCTAAGGATACTACAAAATTAATTTCTGCCATGGTACCCAATGGTGTCCTTTTTGTTAAGGGTGGTACGGCAAGAATAAAAGGTACTGTCAAAGGACAACTTACACTCGGCTGTTCTCAGGTTAGTACCAAAGGCGGAAATGTTTATTTAGACAGCAGTATTGCTTATAATTCTAACCCGATTACTAATCCTTCATCTACAGATATTTTCGGGGTGGTTGCTCAGAATAATTTTGTAATAGAGGATAATACTCAAAATAATAATAGTGTAACTATCCAGGCATCAATATACTGTCAGACTGGAAGTTTTACTGCTGATAATTATTCTACACGCGGGTATGATGGTTATATAAATTTGTTGGGAGGAATAGTCCAGAACGTAAGGGGAGCGGTCGGTGTCATAGGTAGCGGTGGTACTATTACCAACGGTTTTAGTAAAAACTATTCTTATGACCGAAGGTTCATGTTTAGTGCCCCCCCCAATTTTCCGAATACAGGTTTATACAATGTAATCTCCTGGTATGAATAATAATAAGGTTTAATTATTTACTTGCTCCTCACTATTCTGATCTTTAGTTCCAAACGGGTTTCCTGATTTTTTATTATTTTTACATCTAAATAATCCGGATGTAAAATGTTTAAACAAATCTTTTTATTACTCATTATGTTTTTTGTGTCTTTCATGATTTTTAATTGCTCAGATTCTACCGAATCAAATGCCAAAAAATTCGTAGACAACTATTCAAAGGAATTCCAGATACTCTATTACCAGGCAAGCCTTGCCCAGTGGGTAGCTAATACTAATATCACTGATGAAAATACTCAAAAAGAAATCACTGCAAATAAATTATTATCAGAGTTTGAGGGAAGAAAAGGAATTATCGATTCTGTCAAAATGTATCTGAAAGAAAGAAGCAAACTTGATTTTGTAACTTTGGGTCAGCTAGATAAGATTTTATATAATGCAAGTCATGCCCCGGCGTCAATTCCACAAGTTGTCGATCAGTTGGTTAATGCCGAAGCCAAACAGACCCAGGTTCTCTATGGCTATGAATTTAAATTGAAGGATGGTAAAAAAGTTACTGCTAACGATATTGATAATATGCTCGTCAGTGAAATGAATATTGCCAAACGCCAGGAAATCTGGGAAGCTTCCAAGGAAATCGGCAAAAATCTTAAAGATGGTCTTTCAAACCTGCAGGGACTCCGTAATAAGGTTGCCAGAGAAATGGGTTACTCATCATATTTTGACCTTGAGATTTCCCTTTATGGTATGAAAGCCGGTGAGATGAAAGACTGGATGCAGAAAGTGAATGATCAGCTTAAACCATTATATGAACAGATTTATACATGGGTCAAATACAAACTTGCTGAAAGATATCATGCCCCGGTGCCTGATAAAATTCCTGCCCACTGGCTTCCTAACCGCTGGGCTCAGGAATGGCCTGGAATTGTAGAAGGTATAAACCTCGATAATATGTTCAAAGGAAAATCCCCTGAATGGATTGTTAAACAGGGAGAAAAATTCTATATCTCCATGGGCATGCCCCATCTTCCTCAGTCATTCTGGGATAAATCGGACCTTTATTCTCTCCCCGCAGATTCTCCCCGTAAGAAAAATACTCACGCCTCTGCATGGCACCTCGACCTCGATAAGGATATCCGCTCTTTAATGAATGTTGAATCTAATGCCGAGTGGTTCCAGACTGTCCACCATGAACTGGGTCATACTTATTACTTTATTGCCTATTCAAATCAAAATGTTCCAATTCTTCTCCGCAATGGACTTAACCCGGGGTTCCATGAAGGAATGGGGGAATTGATTTCAACCGCTTCAATGCAGCAGCCTTATTTAAAGGAGATTGGTCTTCTTGCTAATGATGTTCAGATAGATTCAATTAAATGGCTCCTCAATGAAGCACTAAGTAATGTCGTATTCATCCCCTTCGCTACAGGCACAATGACTATGTGGGAATATGAGTTCTATGAAAACAATCTTCCCAAGGATCAGTTAAATAAAAAATGGTGGGAACTTGCTGAAAAGTATCAGGGCATTGTCCCCCCCACTGTCCGCGATGAAGTATATTGCGATGCGTCAACTAAAACCCATATAAACGATACCCCTGCCTACTATTATAATTATGCTGTCGCCAAACTTGTCCAGTACCAGCTCCATAATTATATAAGTAAACATATTCTTAAACAGAACCCGCATTATGCTAATTATTATAATAGTAAAGAAACAGGACAATATCTTTTAAGTATCCTTGAAAAAGGAAAGACAGTCGATTGGCGTTCCTTTATAAAGGAAAAAACAGGCGAAGAACTCAGCGCAAATGGAATGATCGAATACTTCCAACCCCTTATGGATTGGCTTAAAAAAGAAAACGCTGGTAGGAAAATTGGCTGGTAAAATTATTTAGCTCTTTCATACTGTTTCGGCCATTCAATTTCTGCTTTAAGTGCTTTTGCAGCCTGCATCGGCCAGTAAGGATTCCGCAGTATTTCCCTTGCAAGCAGAACTATATCAGCTTGACCGGTTCTTATAATTTGATCCGCTTGTTCCGGGGATGTAATAAATCCAATTCCCCCTGTTAATATTCCAGCCTCTTGTTTTATCTTTTCGGAAAATGGGATCTGATAACCGGGACCTGCTGGAATTGGTGCTTTCGGGGCATTTCCTCCGCTCGAACAATCTATCAGGTCAACTCCAACTTCCTTTAATTTTTTCGAAAGTTGCACTGAATCCTCGATACCCCAGCCCCCCTTGATCCAATCTGAAGCTGAAATCCTTGCAAATAATGGGAAGTCCTCAGGTATTGTTCCTCTCACTCCTTTTGCAATCTCTATAGCAAACTGGCACCTGTTTTCAAAACTTCCTCCGTATTCATCTTTTCTTAAATTAGATAATGAAGATAAGAATTCATGAACAAGATAACCGTGCGCCATGTGAAGCTCGATTAATTTGAAACCTGCCTTAATGCTTCTATTGGCTGCTTGGCAAAAATCATCAACGACTTTTTTAATATCCTCCTTGTCCATTTCCTTCGGAAAAGGAAAATTATCAGTGAAGTGTATTGGGCTTGGCGAAATCGTTTGCCACCCCCCATCTTCTTTTTCTACCTCTCCATTCCCTTTCCACGGAGAATATGTTGATCCTTTTCTTCCGGCATGTGCTAATTGTATTCCCGGAATACAATTCCGCGTAATAATAAAAGCATTAATTCTTTTATATGCCTCCATCTGCATATCATTCCATATCCCTGCATCATCAGGTGAAATTCTCCCTTCCGGGGATACAGCAGTAGCTTCCTGGATTATTAGAGCAGCTCCTCCCACAGCACGGCTTCCTAAATGTACAAGATGCCAATCTGTCGGTATCCCATTATAACTCGAATATTGGCACATGGGTGAAACAGCTATTCTGTTTTTTAATTCTATCCCCCTGATTTTAAGTGGTGAAAATAGTTTATTCATTGGATATTTTTTCCATAGTAAATTATTATGATTATTGTACAATTTAATAACTTTAATCTCAAAACACATTAAGCTAAATCAATACATAAAAGTGAAACATAACCAAACCCCCCCAACCGCATCTTTGCTGGCTCAACTACTCAATTTTCGGGATATAAGCTTTTTTCATTAAAAGTACGCTTTCAAAACGATTTCAAAACGTTTTCAAAACGATTTCAAAAGGCTTTCAGCTGCCTTTACTAAATGTAAATACCATACTACCAATATCTATTTTTTATTTAATGTATTTAAATATTATTTTCCATTAGTCATAATTAAACTTTATCGTTGCCATGGAAACAACCTTCAAATACAAATGGTTCGTAAAGGAAGACCTTAATGGTTTCTTCGGACTTATGTTCGATAATGTAACTGTTCTCTCATTCCTTGCTGGTATAATGATCTTCGTTTTCAAATTCCCCGCTGATATTGTGTACTCTAAAATGTTTCCCGGCACTGCGCTTGGCGTACTGGTCGGCGACATAGTTTATACTGTAATGGCATTTCGGCTCGCAAAGAAAAATAAGAATCATAATGTTACTGCTATGCCTCTTGGTCTCGATACACCATCAACAATAGGAATTGCTTTAACGGTATTGGGCCCTGCGTTCCTTTATCTCAAATCCAAAGGGATGGCAGTACACGATGCCGCTATGATGACTTGGTATATAGGTATGGCGACTATGATTCTGATCGGGATTATTAAAATACTTTTCTCCTTTATTGGGGGATGGGTCCAGAAAATAGTTCCCCAGGCAGGTTTGCTTGGAAGTTTAGCTGGTATAGGTTTGGCACTGATCGGTTTTACTCCTCTTATTGATATTTTTAGTCTCCCCATTATTGGTGTAATGTCCCTGGGATTAATTATCTATACGCTGATTGCAAAAATCCAGCTTCCTAAAAACTTTCCCGGCGTCTTTGCAGCTGTTGTTTTCGGAACAATCCTCTATTACATTTTAGCTCCAATGGGAATACTAGGTGTCACTTTTTCATTCAATGTTCCTCAGCTGCATATGGGTGTTCCAATTCCTACACTGGGATTTGTTCAGGGATTTACCGAAGCATTAAAATATCTTCCTATTGCTTTCCCATTTGCTTTACTTACTATCGTCGGCGGTATCAACGTTACAGAAAGCGCCAGGGTAGCAGGGGATGATTACAATACGAAAAACATTTTACTTACCGAAGCAGGCTCTACTTTGATAGCAGGGCTTTTCGGTGGCGTTGCACAAACTACACCATATATTGGCCAGCCCGCCTATAAATCAATGGGCAGCAGGGCAGGGTATACGCTTCTAACGGGACTTTTTATAGGGCTTGGCGGTATCTTCGGTTATATCTCTTTTATTGTTGAATTTATTCCTCGCCCTGTATTGGCTCCTATTTTAATTTTTGTCGCTCTGGATATAATAACTCAATCTTTCAAGGCTACTCCTCCAAAACATGCGCCCGCGGTGGCTTTCGCTTTCTTTCCTACTATTGCTCGTCTCTTGCAAATTAAATTATCCAATCCGGATCTTGTGCCTGTTGAAAAATTTAATTCTTTTTTAATGCAGCCCGGCAAGGTGATTCCTGAACTGTTAGTAATCGTTGCTCTTGGTAATGGATTTATTTTAACCGCTATGCTCTGGGGCGCGTTCATTGCCAAACTTATTGATAAAAAGCTTAGAGCGGCATCAATTTTTCTTGTAATTACTGCTTTCTTTACATTCTTTGGAATTATTCATTCTGCAATCCCGGAAGGAAGTATGTATTTCCCCTGGCAGCTTCCTCCACAACTTGCCATTGTTCCTTACCAGTTTACTGCAGCTTATCTTTTATTGGCAGTAATGTTTATAGCATTTTCATTTTCCAGGGAAGCTGTTGAGGAAAAGCATCAGATAATTTAAAGAAGAACTCTTTATATTTCTAAATAAAAGGAAGGTATATGAATGCACTAAAATTTACCGCTATGCTTTTTTTATTCAGCACACTTCTCGTAGGTCAAAATGTTACTGTTTCAGATTATGACGTGCCTGTAAGTACAGCAAGAATATTAAGGCTAAATGGTAACTTTAATTGGTCGCAGTCTAAAAACGACACTATTACGGTTGTTACTTCCAATAATGCAGCTGCATCTTTAACATTCAGATCATTTTATTCATCTCTTCCCTTTGCCTGGTTTTTTAATGTTGATGCAACAGGTGGCAAATCCTATTCAGACTGGACTCATGATATAAGCCTTCGCCCTAGTATACGCAAATATATCTGGGATGACAATGATTGGTTCGGTTTTGCTGCACTGGATGCAAGACATGCAAACACCTTTAAACAAATTGAGTCTGATGTTCAGGTCGGTGGTGGCTACGGTCGTTATATTAATGCAACAGCATTGGCAAAGGCTGTAAGAATTGAAGAACATTTAATCAAAGAAGGTGTGATAAGAGACCACATGCCTAAAGAAACTATGATTAAAATTGCCAATATCATTGAAAGAGAATCGGAGTTTCAGGGAGTTTATGGGACTACTTATGAAAAAGAATGGTACGAGGCAATTGAAAAAGAAATCAGAGATTCCGGTTATCTGGTTGGAAACGCTCTCGGAGCAATTGGCATTTTGAGGATCCAGGAAGTACTCAAAGGAATAAATGAAATAGTAAATGAAAGATATTATGGGTGGGATTTAAATTTAGGAGTTTTATTTAATCTGTCTAAACGGGATAAATCTCCTACAAATCCACCGGCACTTGCTCTAAGCGGCGAGTTTTCTTACCCGATTGGCTGGAGCCAGCAGGTAGATGCATCTGCAAGTATAAATACTCCTGTTGATTCTGCATTCTTTAAACAGGTCGGTATAGTTGCCGGAATAAATTATTTATATGAATTTAGTAACAGGATAAATTTTGTTGCTGGCTATACTTTTAATTATACAACTCCTGTGACTGGTAATTCTTATGCGGATCATACTTTAACAGCCTCTTTTGTTTTTTATCTTGAGAATTATATTAATTTGGTTATTAATGCAAACATGGTTAGAAGTAGTCTCACAAAAGAAACCGATTTAGGTTCAAGTGTAACCCTTCAGTATAATTTCTTCTAAATATATTCAAATTTTCATTTGAGACCGTTTTGGCAACAATACGGTCTATTATATTTTAAAGCTTCCTTTATTGGATTCACTCATTGCAATTTGTGCAACCCATTCTGAATATTACTTTAATATTGGTTAATGTTTAATTCCCGTAAATAAAAAAAAGGCTGCCTATTGAGACAGCCTCTTTTATAAATTATGAATCAAATTATGGTACTGTATAATTGCTGGTAGCAGAAAACGCTGTCCCGGTTGCAGTTCCAAGGTGTCCCGTAAAAACAAAAA
>Ga0182019_10001773_pt1 | contig 10986 bp, 8 predicted proteins | sample 812E2MmetaG_FD_120483 | JGI IMG/M metagenome (GOLD analysis project Ga0182019, IMG submission 120483) | Permafrost microbial communities from Stordalen Mire, Sweden - 812E2M metaG | ecosystem: Environmental > Terrestrial > Soil > Wetlands > Permafrost | place: Sweden: Stordalen | collected...
AGTTATTACTGCCACCGTACACATCATCACTTTTCCAGATAAGCTCGTCACTGGAAAAGCCTATGGAAGTGAGGCGACCTAAAGATTTAATTGTTTTTTCAGTGATGTATAAATAGTCCAAATCGTCCAGTGCAATTATTTTTTCACTTCCGCCAATACCTAAATTATCGATCGTCAGCCCATAAATAGACAAACCTAATGGTATTTTCATTTTTTGATCTGAAACATATTTTCCATCTCTCCACACCATTTCATAAATCGGGGAGTCGAAAGGTTTCTGTTGACCGTATTCCTGACCCAGCAGTAAAGGAATGCCGGAAGGAGTATCAATGACACGTAAAAACCAACGTATATCGGAAGCGACTTTTACATATTTGCCACTCTTGAATTCCAGAACAAAAGAGTCCAGCAATGTATCGTTTAGCGATGTTACAATTATTTGAGGGACGCCATCTCTGTTGATATCAGCAACATCTATGGCTATATAATTATCGTAAGACTTTCCTTTGATCGTTTCTAATAATTTCAGCTCTTTCTCCATTTTTTGATATATGTAAACAGTGTTTTTATCAATGGCGACAATTTCGTTTGAACCGTCATTATTCACATCTCCTATAGCCATTCCCTTGAATTCGGTGGGAATTTTTTGACTCATCCAGAATTCTTTTCGATTAATAGGTTCCGCCGTATTAATAAATTCGGAATTGATTACTGATGTTAATGTGCCTCCTTTTTTACCGCCGGTTTTCATACTCGCTATTATTTGAGACTCGCGTGATAAAGCGGCCGGAACTTGTGGAGGTGTAACACCGGGAGCAGGTACGACAGGAGCAGTCGCAACTGGTTGTGGCGTCGGACCGAGAATATGTTGAAGAATATTGTCGGCAAAGTCATTAATTTTAGGAATTACATCATCAATATTTTGTGCTTGTGAGGAGACACCGATATCCGATTTGGTATTAGTAATATCTACCAGTTTTCCGCTAATGCTGATACTTTTGCCTATTTTGGTAATGCTTCCCCATACCACGTAATCAGAGTTTAATTTTTTCCCCAAATCATAGACCTCATCTATGGATATATCTTTTGTCTTAATTTTTTTCAGTTCTTTTGCCACGACATCATTGCCGGTAACATTGATTTTATCGGAAGCGGAAATACGTGAAGAAAGTATTTCGTCTATTCCCTGTTTGACATAGTCAATGTTTTCCGCGCTGTGTAAAGAAAAAGGCAATATTGTTACGGTATATTTATCCTTTGCCCAAAGTGAGCCGGCAGCGAGCAGGATTATTGTTAAACAAATCATGTATTGTAAAGTTTTTCGCATAGTTATCTCCATTTTCTTGATAGCAGTTATTAATATGAATGCCACTTCTAGCATTTTAAAAAGTATTATTCAAGAATGATTTGAAAAGATAAAATCAATGGGTCAATCTCTTAAAATTATTGAGTTATTAGTTTAAGCTTTTAGCGGAATAACATAAAACATAACGGCGCAGAAATGACAAGTGCTGCCGGTAAGTACAAATAAATGCCAGATGGCGTGATTGAAGGGAAGTTTTTCCCAGGCGTAAAAGATGGTTCCCAATGTGTACGCCAGTCCGCCACAGACAAGCCAGAAAAGGCCTCCTCCGGGAAAGGCCTGCCAAAGAGGTTTAATGGCAAAGATGATGATCCACCCCATCAAAATATAAGCAATAGTCGAGATAATTCTAAAGCGATGAACGAAAAATATTTTGAATAAAATCCCGATGACAGTTAAAGACCAAACTAAAGCAAACATGCTCCAGCCCATAACACCCCGTACTGTTACAAGCAGAAATGGAGTATAAGTTCCTGCAATCAGAATATAAATACAAGAATGATCAAATATTTTGAATATATGCTTTAACTCAGGTTTTTTAAAACTATGATAAAGAGTTGAAGATGTGTAGAGTAAAACAAGCGCCATTCCAAAAATTGTGCAGCTTATAACGTGACTTATATTCCCATACATCGTGGAGAAAACTATCAGAAGAACTAATCCGATAATGCTGACTAAGGCTCCAATTCCATGAGTGATGCTATTGAATAATTCTTCCCAAGGAGTGTATCGTCCTGCGGTTTCTGATTCAGTCATAAGTTATGCTCCCGTAATTTTTTGAAATTAATAAGCCTCTGGTTTTAATTTGTCAATTGCCAAGAAAAATGATTTTATATTAATTCTTGACGGATGAATAGAAGTCGTAATAATACAAATTGTTATTTGAACGGCATTAATGGCACCTCTCACGTACAAAATAAAATAATTATGAGGAGAAAGACGTGATACCAAGATATTCCCGAGAGATAATGACAAAAATTTGGAGCCCGGAGAAAAAATATCAAAAATGGCTGGATGTGGAAATATTGGCCTGTGAAGCAATGGCCAAACTGGGCAAGATACCCAAAAGTTCACTGAAAAACATTAAAGAAAATGTTTCTATTAATGTCGGACGAATTGATGAGATCGAAAAAACGACAAAGCATGACGTGATTGCTTTTCTGACTTCTCTGACGGAGAAGGTCGGTGAAGACGGCCGTTTTATTCACATGGGGATGACTTCTTCCGATGTTCTGGATACCGCGTTTGATGTTCAATTAAAAGAGGCGGCTGAAATTTTACTGGAAGATATTGATAAGCTGCTGGCGGTTTTAAAAAGAAGAGCCTTCGAAAATAAGAATACTTTAATGATCGGCAGGTCGCACGGCATTCACGCGGAACCGATTACTTTTGGTTTAAAGATGGCCTTATGGTATCAGGAAATGCAGCGCAACCGTCGAAGACTTATTCAGGCTAAAGAATCCATAAGCTATGGTAAAATATCCGGCGCCGTCGGCACATTTTCTTTTATCGATCCTTTTGTTGAGGAGTATGTTTGCCGCGAGCTTGGTTTAAAGCCTGCGCCTGTGTCTTCCCAGATCATTCAGCGTGACCGCCACGCGGAATTTTTTACCACTCTGGCGATCATCGCTTCTTCGCTGGATAAATTTGCTCAGGAGATAAGACTCCTGCAAAGAACGGAAGTCCGGGAAGCTGAAGAATATTTTTCACCCGGCCAGAAAGGTTCTTCCGCCATGCCGCATAAACGCAATCCAATTCTTTCGGAAAACATTTCCGGTCTGGCCAGATTGGTGCGTTCCTATGCAGTGGCTTCGCTTGAAGATATAGCTCTCTGGCATGAAAGGGATATCAGCCATTCTTCGGTGGAGAGGGTGATCGGACCGGATGCCACAATCGCTCTGGATTTTATGCTGTACAGGTTTACGAACATGATGGATAAACTGGTAATCTATCCGGAAAAAATGATCTATAATCTGAACATGACACACGGTGTTATTTTTTCTCAGATGGTTTTACTGGCGCTTATTGAAAAGGGCACGACCAGGGAAGACGCCTATGCTATTGTTCAGAAGAACGCGATGAAATCCTGGCAGGAAGGTCTGGAATTCAGAGACTTGCTGGAAAATGATTCCAAAGTAACCAAGTATCTGAAGAAGAAAGAATTGACTGCAATTTTTGACGTGAAAAATTTCCTGAAGAATTTGGATTTTATTTTCAATCGTGTGTTCGGAAATAAAAAATAGATTCTCTAAAGTCACTCTTTGATAATAATCGTGTCTTTTTTGAACTCATCGAGTGTGTCGGGGTAATCAATATTATAGTGTAAGCCGCGGCTTTCTTTCCGCAGAGTGGCGCTGCGTACTATCATTTTAGCCACGGTGGTAATGTTGCGCAGTTCAATGAGGTCTTTCGTTACTTTAAAATTCCAGTAATACTCGTTAATCTCTTTCTTGATCAGGTCTATTCTGCGGGCCGCTCTGGCCAGTCTTTTGTCCGATCGGACAATTCCCACATAATTCCACATACATCTTCTTATTTCATCCCAGTTGTGCGTGACAACAATACTGTCGTCGCTTTCCGTGGTTCCACTGGAATCCCATGGGGCAATGGAAAGAGTGCTGTGTTTTATCTTATTAAAGTTGCAGGAAATATCCTTATAGATGCGATGGGAGTAAACAATAGCTTCCAGTAAAGAATTGCTGGCAAGACGGTTGGCCCCATGCAATCCGGTGCAGGATACTTCTCCGCAAGCAAAGAGATTAGATATGGATGTATGGCCGTAATGGTCAACCGCGACGCCGCCGCAGATATAATGAGCGGCAGGAGCGATGGGAATAGATTGAGACGCGATGTCAATGCCGTACTCCAGGCATTTATTATAGATATTGGGGAAACGTTTAATTAGAAAATCACGGTCGCGGTGAGTTATATCCAGAAGTACATATTCATCTCCCGATTGTTTTATTTCCGTATCAATGGCTTTTGCGACAATATCACGGGGAGCGAGGCTGTTCATGGAATGGTATTTTTCCATGAAAGTTGATCCGTTCTTTAACCGGAGAATCCCACCTTCGCCGCGGACGGCTTCACTGATCAGAAAGGCTTTGGCGGCAGGATGATATAGACAGGTCGGATGGAACTGAATGAATTCCATATTGGCGATTTTAGCGCCGGCGCGGTAAGCCATGGCCAGACCGTCTCCTGTCGCGATATCGGGGTTGGTTGTAATCAGATAAACCTTTCCCGCTCCTCCGGTGCATAAGATCGTATATTTCGCGCGATAAGTATGAACTTCACCTTTATTGATATCCAGGACATAAGCTCCCAGACAATGCCCGATTTTGTCAGAATCGTCTTTTTCTACAATCAGATCAATGCCGATGTGGTTTTCGAAGATGGTGACATTTTCCAGATGGGAAGCTTTTTCATTTAAAGCGCGCTCGATTTCCTGGCCGGTAAAGTCCTTGGCGTGCAACACACGCCGGCGGTTGTGGCCTCCTTCGCGTCCGAGGTCATATAACTCAGGATTTGTTTCCGATCTCGTAAAATTTACACCCCAGTCGATTAGCTCTTGAATTCTGGGCGGAGCCTCCTGGACGATAAATTCGACTACTTCTTTATTGCAAAGCCCGGCGCCGCAGACAAGTGTATCCTGAATATGTTCATCAAAACTGTCGGTTTTATCCGTAACTGCGGCAATTCCGCCCTGAGCGTAATTGGTATTGGATTCAGATTTTTCTTTTTTGGTCACGATCATTACACTGCCAAGCTCAGATGCTTTGATGGCCAGGCTCAAACCAGCGATTCCGCTGCCCAAAATTAAAAAATCCGTCTTGAATTCCATAATTAATTCCTGTCTTATTATTGGGTGACAAAAGTTTGTTTACAAATCCTCTTTGCTTTTATATAGGTATTTATATCATTTAGCAAAGAGAAAATTGAAAGAAGAATATCATGTTAGTTCTCGGAATTGAATCATCGTGCGATGAAACCGCGGCGTCGGTAGTCAGCAACGGAAAAATGTGTTCCAATGTTATTGCCTCCCAGATAGCCGCTCATTCTCCATATGGAGGTGTTGTGCCGGAAATTGCCTCACGAAAGCATATTGAGGCGATCAATGTCGTATTGAAGAAAGCTTTAAATGATGCCGACGTTGCCCTTTCGGAAATAGAGGGGATTGCAGTTACTTGCGGACCGGGATTGATCGGTTCTCTCTTGATCGGTTTGTCAACGGCCAAGGCGCTGGCCTACGCTCTTAATGTTCCTTTTGTCGGTGTGAATCATCTGGAAGGTCACATTGCCGCCTCTTTTCTTTCGGAAAGAGTTCCAGCGGTTCCTTTTATTGCTCTGGTTGTTTCGGGCGGCCATACCAGTATTTATATCGTAAAGAATTACCATCAATTTCAGTTGATAGGTCAGACGCGTGACGATGCCGCCGGTGAGGCGTTTGATAAGGCGGCAAAGCTTCTGAACCTTGGATATCCGGGAGGCGTGGTGATTGATAAGATTGCCAAGGGCGGCAATCCGCAAGCGGTGGCTTTTCCGCGCGCGATGAAAGATTCTCCTGATTTCAGCTTCAGCGGCTTGAAAACTTCCCTGCTGACCCTGTTGAAAAAACGGGGTCGTAATTTCAGCGCGGAGGAACTGCCCGATATAACGGCGAGCTATCAGGAAGCGATCGTGGATACCCTGGTGGAAAAAACCATTAAAGCGGCCGAAAACAATGGCATTAACAGGATCGTTGTTTGCGGCGGGGTGGCGGCTAACAGCAGGCTACGAGAGAAATTCGCGGCTGAAACCGCCTTACGCAAGATAGATTTGTTCATTCCTCCGGTTATATTATGCACGGATAATGCGGCGATGATTGCGGCAATCGGTGAAATTATGCTGAAAAACGGGCGCAGAGATTCGCTGGATTTGAATGCCGTTTCGCGCTGGCCTTTGGCGTAGCTTTCATCTTCTTTCCGGCATAAGAGAGATAAACCATGAATTCACCCCGAGAGATAATCAATCGTTACGCAATCAAACCGCGTAAAAGTATGGGGCAATCATTTCTGATGGAGCAAAATGTCATCGAACAGATTGCCTCGATAGCCAATGTGACGGAAAATGATATTGTCGTGGAAATTGGCGCAGGAATCGGCGTCCTGACGGAATATTTGGCGCAAAAAGCAGCAAAGCTTGTTGCCGTTGAATTGGATGATCAGTTAGTTAGAGTATTGGAAGACAGATTGTCGAAATATGATAATGTTCAAATTTATCATGGAAATATTTTACAGTTTGATTTCAGAGAGGTTACAGGGTCAGAGAGCCGAAAAATTAAAATTGTCGGCAATATTCCCTATAATATTTCCAGTCCGGTATTGTTTTACCTGTTGTCCTTCCGTGATGTCATAAATTCTTTTGTGTTAATGATGCAGAAAGAAGTAGTTCAGCGGCTGGTAGCCGCTCCCGGATGTAAAAGCTATGGCGTGCCCTCCGTTATTTTACAGATGTTTGCTGACGTGGAAAAAGTCCTGGATGTTCCGGCGTCTAATTTTTATCCCCGTCCCAAAGTAGAATCATCGGTAATCAAAGGAATGTTTTTTGAAAGATCTTTAATGGAACTTACGAATGAGGAATTCTTTATAAAATTAGTCAGAGATTCTTTTGCACAGCGCAGGAAAATTCTGATTAATAATTTAAAGCAATCAAAATTACTGGAAGGTGTTTCCGAATCTATTATAAAAGAAAAGCTGATTTTAGCGGGAATTGATCCTCAACGAAGAGGGGAAACTCTTTCTGTTACAGAATTTGGATGTCTTTGTAATATTCTAAGCGATGCTATCGAGAAATAATATAAAAATTGAGAAAACTTCTTTAAATTTCTTTCCAACCAATCAACAGTAATTATGATAGTCGTTCCGTTAAAGGGGGGGGGTAGACTGTCAGCGATCCGCTAGTTGTAGCTCTGATGCCGGTAGTATAAATCCTCCTGATATTTAAGGACCGGCAAGGTCGGAAGTTGTCCCCCGCTTTATTGTTGCTTCAATCAGGGCTTGTATGTTTCGCCGCTGCGGGCATAAACTGACACCGAGCCGTTAGTTGTAGCTGAAATGCCGGCAGCATACACTCTTCCTAATATTTGAGAACTGGAAGCAAAGTCGGAATTTGTTGCGCTGAGTTTTATTGAAGCTGCAACACCGATATGAGCTTTAATGCTGAGATTATGAATAGTCGTATTCACTTTAGATAAAGATTGTGAATCCGTGGTAGAAACAACTTCCAATGTCATGGAACCTGAACGTTCAACTAAACCGCCGGTTAAATAAACATCTGAATATCCAAAATATCCTTTGGTAGTAATGTCGCTGGGGTTAAAATTATTTTCGTAATCAGGATTATCCAGTGCGTAATAATCAGCATGACAAAGTTTTCCGGCATCACACTTGCCATTATTCCAGTTCGGATTCCAAAAATCTGCCAAATCGGTAGAATTTGTCTTTAATTGTTTGTCATTTAACATAATATTATCGAAAGTAATTGTGATAGAACCTGACTGAGCAGCAATAGCGCCCAAATCACTGTCACTTATGGCAATGCTTTTAGCTGAAGATAAAGACGGAGCAAATAAGAATGCGGCGATAATTACTGATGCTAGAACCTTTCTCATGTTTAATCTCCTTAATTAATTTATTAATTAAAAATATTTTCTAAATGCACAATAACCACTTTTTATATTGTAACATAAAATTATAGCAATGTAAATAATTAATTTTCTTAATTTTAAGATCTATTTTATCTAATAACACTTATACACTTCTAGTCTAATACAAATCGATGTCAATGTAAAGAATTTAAAGATAATTTGAATAACTTATATTTTCAGAATCATTACAGGATGTTGGAAATAATTATTGACTAATTTATGTTGAAATAATAAGGCTATGCGCGATTTTATGAGAGAAAAAATGAAAAATAAATACCTGTATATTCAAACATTTGGTTGCCAAATGAATGTTCACGATTCGGAACAAATGGCGGAATTGCTTTCCGGCGTCGGTTATAAATTGACGGAAAACATAAAAATTGCAGATTTAATTCTCCTGAACACATGCTCCATCAGGGAAAAAGCCGCGCACAAAGTTTACAGTCAACTGGGAAGAATTGGAAAATTAAAAGCACAAAATCCGGAAATGATTATCGGTGTGGGCGGTTGTCTGGCACAACAATTGGGAAATAAATTTTATAAAAAAGTTGATTGTCTTGATTTTGTTTTCGGCACGCACAACATTCATCTTCTGCCGGAACTCGTTTCTTCAATTAAAAAGAAAAGAAGAAAAATTACGGAAATTGACTTTCATAAATCATATAATTCCATGGGTATTTTTGTTCCGCCCCAGGCCGGTGCAGTCAGTGTTTTTATTACCATTATGCAAGGATGCGATAATTTTTGCGCTTATTGCGTTGTTCCTTATCTGAGAGGGCGGGAAACGAGCAGGCCGTTCAATGAAATAGTTGAGGAAGCAAAGAAACTTGCCGATTTGGGTATCAAAGAGGTTACTCTTTTAGGACAGAATGTTAATTCCTACGGGAAAAAATTAAATGATGGATCAAATTTCACATCATTAATTAAAAAAATAGGGGAAATTACCGGCATTAAAAGAATAAGATTTACCACATCGCATCCACGTGACTTGTCTCCCGAATTGATTCATTGCTTTGCCGAAGAAGAGAAATTATGCAAGCACATTCATCTTCCGGTACAATCAGGTTCCAACAGGATATTAGCATTAATGAACAGAGGCTATACCATCGAGGAATACATAAAAAAAATTGATCATTTGCGTGGGTTGATTCCTCAGATCAGCATAACTTCTGACGTTATCGTGGGATTTCCTGGAGAAACAAAAAAAGAGTACCAAGAAACCATTGACATGATGGAAAAAATCAGGTTTGATTCTCTTTTTTCGTTCAAGTATTCTGAAAGAGAGGGGACCGCAGCGCAAAAGCTGAAAGAACAGGTTGAAGAAGGGGAGAAGTTAAGAAGGCTTGAGCAATTACAGGTCTTACAGGATCAGCATACACTGGAAAAAAACACCTTACTGGAGGGAAGCATACAGGAATTGCTGGTTGAAGGAAAAAGCAGAAATTCTGCGAGTGATTTAATGGGGCGAACGAGTTCCGGGAAGATTGTTAATTTCAAGAGCGAATGTGATTTAATCGGAGAAATGGTTGAAGTGAAAGTATCAAAGGCTTATTTACATTCATTAAGAGGAAAAACATTGAACAACTAAGGAGGCGGGAAGTGTTAATTGAAATGAAGGTTTCAGGCTTAACCATTGATCCGATAACCAATACGCCCATAGTAATATTGAAAGATATGCAGAATAACAAGGCTATCCCGATCTGGATAGGTTTGTTCGAAGCCAGCGCCATTGCCACGGAACTGGAAAAAATTGTTTTTCCCCGGCCGATGACTCATGATTTATTCAAAGAGTTTTTAAAATCTTTTGACGTGATCGTAGATAAAATTGAAATTGTTGATATTCGCAGCAATACTTTTTTTGCCAATATTTATTTAAGCAAAGGAGGGCAGAACTTTATAATTGATGCGCGTCCCAGTGACGCTATTGCCATAGCGCTGCGGGCTCATGCGCCGATATTTGTTGATGAGAGTGTTATTGAAAAATCACGTAATGTTGATTTTGGGATCAAGCTTAATGATTTGGACAAACTTAAGGACGAAAAAATTAAAGAATTTCTGGAGAATCTTTCAGCGGAAGATTTCGGAAAATATAAAATGTAATGAGACTCGCTGAAAACGAGCGAAGCTCAGTGCGACTATAGTTATCTCTAATAACTAGCTGGCATAATAATTATGGGAAGCATAATTGGCGATTTTCAAATTTATTTGGAAGTGGAAAGAAATGTTTCCGTTCATACAAGAATAGCTTATATCGCCGATATTCAGGAATTTGCCCGCTTTCTGCAAGATAATAATTTCATAAAAAATCAGGATGAAATAATTAACGCGGAGACGGAAACAATCAGGGAATATTTAAGCTGGCTGTACCGTCAAAAAGTAAAAAAAGTTACGGTCAATCGTAAAGTATCCTCGCTGAGAGCTTTTTACAAATACGTTTTGCGTCAGGGCCGGATCAATAATAATCCTGCCCAAATGATTCAGACATTGAAAACGGAGAAGTACATGCCGTCCTTCCTTTCGATTGATGAGATGTTTGAGCTTTTGAAAACGCAAAATGATAATTTGGTTTTGAGTCTGCGTAATCGCGCTATGCTGGAAGTTTTTTATTCCTCAGGATTACGTCTCAGCGAATTGGCCGGTTTGGACTTAATAGACCTTGATTTTAAACAAAAGTTGGTTAAAGTAAGAGGCAAAGGCAGAAAAGAGCGGATCGTTCCCATTGGCGGAGCCGCCCTGAAAGCGGTTCAAGAATATCTGGATAAGATCGGAGAAATAAGACAAGACGAAGACAGGGACATTTTTAAAAAGCCTTTGTTTATAAATGCTCGGGGAAAAAGAATAACGACAAGGAGTATCGCCCGGATAGTTAATGAAGTAACCGGTAAAAGCGGCATCGGGAGGAAAATAAGTCCGCATGCGTTGAGACACACTTTTG
>Ga0182019_10001775_pt1 | contig 10983 bp, 7 predicted proteins | sample 812E2MmetaG_FD_120483 | JGI IMG/M metagenome (GOLD analysis project Ga0182019, IMG submission 120483) | Permafrost microbial communities from Stordalen Mire, Sweden - 812E2M metaG | ecosystem: Environmental > Terrestrial > Soil > Wetlands > Permafrost | place: Sweden: Stordalen | collected...
GCAGGGCCAAGTATGCCCGCACTGGGACGGGAGCAAGTGGCCGGCGCTCGCCCGATCCGGCACCGCAGCCCGCCGTGCCCGATCTCCCCGGCCGCGGCGGTCATGCCGGCAGCTGGAGCTCGCGAGGGCGGAGAGGTTCCCGCGCGACTGGCAGCGGTTTACTCGCTCAGCCGCGCGCCCGCGAGGCAGGGTCGTCGGGGGAAGCGGTTTCTTCCACTCCGCCCACCAACGTCCGCCGCTCGCCCGTGGAAACGTCCACGAGGATAAGTCTTCGCACGGCCATCGCCAGTTGATGGCTCGCCGCCGGGTCGAGGCCGGCGTCGGTGATGAGCGTGTCCGCTTCCTCCAGCCGCGCGACCGAGCTGATGCCGACGATGCCCCACTTGGTGTGGTCGGCCAGCACGATCAGGCGTCGCCCGGCCTGGATCAGGGCCCGGTTCGTCTCGGCCTCGAGGATGTTCGGCGTCGTGAAGCCGGACCGGGCATCCACGCCGTGGGTGCCCATGAAGACGCTGTCGACATGCAGCGATCGAATGACGTCGACGGCAAACGGTCCGACCAGCGCGTCCGAAGGGGTTCGGACGCCACCGCTCAGGATGACCGTCTGGTCGGGCCGGCCGTCCTTGTAGAGAACGTCCGCAACCGGGACCGAGTTCGTCAAGACTGTCAGCCCTGGAATGTCGGTCAGCCGCCTGGCCAGGGCGTAGGTCGTCGTGCCAGCCGAAATCGCGATGGCTGTGCCAGGCGTCACCAACGCGGCCGCGCTCGTGGCGATGAGATCCTTCTCGGTCTCCATCAACGTCGACTTGACGGTGAACCCCGGCTCGAACAAGGAGCTTCCCTCGATCGCCGCCGCCCCGCCGTGGACCTTCTCCAGCAGGCCGCGTTCCTGCAGCAGCTCGAGGTCGCGCCGGACGGTCATGTCGGAGACGCCCAGGGTCGTCACGAGGTCTGCCACGCGAACGGCTCCGTGTTCCCGCACCTGCTCCAGGATCATCGCCTGGCGCTGTCGGGCCAAAGCCGGCCGGCGAATAGCAGAGTCCACGACGCGCACCTCGTCGGGCGTGGGTTCGGCCCGACCTGAGTCCATTTTCTGCCGCTCCTCGCTCATTTGATCGCCCACCCCTGTGGCGGTCCTCTCGCCATCGTGCCGCACTCGGACCGGCAAGTCAACGCATTCGCACATAACTCAACGAAATGCTCGGATGTACTTGACACCCGGCCGAGGATAGCCCGACAATCGGTCGAGCCTGTTGGTTCCTGTTGAACCACGGCCGACCTAATCGGCCCGAACAGGGAGGAGATGGCGCCCAATGGATGATCAGGACAAGAAACCGGGCTTTCTGACGGGTGGCAAAGTCACTCGACGTGAAGTCCTCAAGACAGGCGTGATCGCTGCGGCCGGGCTTACCGTTCTGCCGGCCATCATCGCCGCGTGCGGCGGCAGCAGCGCGACGCCGGCCCCCGCGGTCAAGGTCGGAAGCAACCACTCCGACCCGTCCGAGGCCAAGGGCATGGCCGCCATCAACGCCGCGTTCGCAACGGCGACTGGCGTGACGCCCACGCTCAATACAGTCGACCACAACACGTTCCAGGACCAGATCAACAACTACCTCGGCGGCACCCCCGACGACGTATTCACCTGGTTCTCCGGCTTCCGGATGCGGTTCTTCGCGTCCAAGAGCCTGGCCACCCAGATCGATGACGTCTGGTCCCCGGTTGCCGCCAACTACACGGCTGGGTTCATCGGCTCCGTCACGGGCGACGACCAGCACATCTACGGCATCCCGGTCGACTACTACCCGTGGTGCGTCTTCTATCGCAAGAGCCTGTGGACGGCCAAGAACTATCAGATCCCGGCCGACTGGACCTCCTTCCTCGCACTCTGCGCGCAGATGCAGAAGGACAGCCTCACGCCGATCGCCTTCGCCGACAAAGACGGCTGGCCGGCCATGGGCACCTTCGACATCCTCAACCTGCGCCTGAACGGGTATGACTTCCACGTCAACCTGATGACCGGCGCCAACGGCGTCAAGTGGACCGACCCGAAGGTCACGGCCGTCTTCAAGGCTTGGGCCCAGATCGTTCCGTTCTACACCAACGGCTACGCTGGTCTGACCTGGCAGCAGGCGTGCGACACGCTCGTCCAGAAGACCGCCGGCATGTTCTTCCTCGGCCTCTTCATGACGGGCGAGGTTGCCACCGTCGATAGCACCTCGGTCGCGGACATCGACTTCTTCCCGTGGCCGACCATGGGCACGTCCTTCGACGCCGAGGCCGCTCTCGACGCCCCGATCGACATCTGGATGATGAGCGCCAAGTCGCCCACCCTCCAGCAGAACATGGTTACCGCCAAGTCGTACCTCTCGTTCTGGGCCAAGGGCTCTACTCAGGTCCTGATGTACAAGGCCAACAACGGCTTCATCCCGACGGCCAACGACGCCGACGCGAGCTCGTACGACGTCCTGACGAAGAAGGCTGTCTCGATCGTCAGCTCGGCCAAGAAGATCACGCAGTTCATGGATCGCGACACGCGGCCGGACTTCGCCGGCGCAAACGGAATGCAGAGCTTCCTGCAGACCTTCCTGAACGCCCCCACCACGGATACGACGGCGCTCCAGGCGCAGATCCAGGCCTTCTGGGATGCCCTGCCGGCGTACAACGCGACCCCGAACGGTACCTTCAACCCGGCCACGCCGACTCCGGCGGCCAGCTAGCCAACCACTTCCGCCCCTTTCCCTGTAGGGCATTCGATGTCCCAAATGGAGCCTCAGGCTCTCGCTCCCGCCCCCGCGAACGACGCCGGGGCGGGAGCCTCTACCCCCAAGAAGCGACGGCGCCACTACAGCGTCCTGACGGCGCGGGACAAGCTGTTGCTCGGTGTCATGGTGGGCGTGCCGCTCGCCATCTTCATGATCCTGATCTGGGCGATGGCCCTTGTGTCGGTTCTATGGTCCTTCACCGACTGGCAGGGGATCGGCCCGCTCCATTTCGTGGGCCTCCAGGAATACAACTACCTGTTCACGGGCTATCCCCCCTTCTGGCCGGCGGTCTCGCACAACCTGCTGTGGCTGCTCTTCTTCGTATGCATCGCCACTCCGATCGGAATACTCCTCGCCGTGCTTCTCGACCGACCGCTGAGGGGGTCCCGGATCTACCAGGGCATCTTCTTCACGCCTGTGGTCTTGTCGCTGGCGGTCGTCGGTTTTATCTGGGAGCTCCAGTACTCACCGGTAGCCGGCCATGGTTTCATCGACAGTGCCCTGGCGGCCACGGGCCTCATGAGTGGGAACAGCTCGCCGGACTGGTTGGGAGACAAGTCCATCAACATCTGGGCGGTTCTGGTCGCGGCCAGCTGGCGCCACATCGGCTACATCATGGTTCTGTACCTGGCCGGGCTGAAGAGCGTCGATCCGTCGCTGCGTGAGGCCGCGGCCATCGACGGAGCCAGTGAGAGCCAGACCTTCTTCCACGTGGTCTTCCCGGTGATGGCTCCGATCAACGTCGTCATCGTCGTCGTGACCGTGATCGAATCCCTGCGGGCCTTCGACATCGTCTACATCATCAACCACGGCAAGAACGGTCTTGAGCTACTGGCCACTCTGATCACCAACACCAGCCTCAGCGAGGCCAGTCTGATCGGCTTCGGGTCGGCCATGGCAACCGTGCTGCTGGTGATCTCGCTCGTGCCAATCGTGCTGTATCTGACTCGCGTCATGAGATCGGAGGAACAGTGAGCGGCACCGTGGCGATGGCGGGACAGCGCACAGCGCACAACCGCGCTCGGCGACGGCTGTCGCGCATCGGCCTCTACGTCTTCCTGACCGTCCTCGCCGTGATCTTCCTCTGGCCCATGGTGTACGCGCTATACACCTCGCTGCGCCCGTACGGCGAGCTCGTCGCCAACGCGAACGGCGCCTTCTCGACGCCAAAGACACTGAATCTGAACAACTATTTCAACGTCTGGAATAACTCCGATCTGGTCCAGTACTACTGGAATACGGCCGTGATCACGATTCCCGCCGTGCTCCTCACGCTCTGGATTTCGTCGATGCTGGCGTTCGCCATCTCGCGTTACAAGTGGCGCTTCAACCTGATCGTCCTGATGATCTTCACCGCCGGCAACCTGCTGCCCCCCCAGATCATCATCGTGCCGCTGTACAGGCTGTACCTGCTCCTGCCCGTGCCGGCTCCGCTCAGCGACAACGGCCTCATGTACAACCAGTTCATCGGGCTCATCCTTATCCACACGACCTTCCAGACCGGCTTCTGCACCTTCGTGCTGAGCAACTACATGAAGACGCTGTCCATGGAGCTGGTCGAAGCTGCGATGATCGACGGCGCCGGGGTCTTCACGATCTACGCCCGTGTCGTCCTGCCCCTGGTACGGCCGGCGTTGGCGGCCCTGGCTACTCTCCTGTTCGTCTGGATCTACAACGACTTCTTCTGGGCGCTGATGCTGTTCGAGTCGGGAGGTAAACGCCCGATCACGGCGGCGCTGAACAACCTTTCGGGCGCGTTCTTCACCGACCCGACCCAATTAGCGGCGTTGTCTGTGATGGCCGCCATACCCACGATCGTGCTCTACCTGATCCTGCAGCGCTACTTCATCAGCGGCCTGACGCTCGGTTCGGCCAAGGGCTGACGCTCGCCAGATCAGGCGCCAGCGGGAGTCCGATGGCTATCGAGTGGTCCGCGGCGGCCCGCGAGTTCCACCTTCGGAACGACCAGGTCAGCTATGTGATACGCGTGCTCGAGAACGGCTCGCTCGGGCACGTGTATTTCGGCGCAACTCTCGCGGAGGGGAAGTCGTACGGCCACCTCGTGCCGGGAGAGTTCTACGGCTTCTCAAACCGGCTCGGACAGCCCGTCCCGCTCGAGTTCCCCACCGGAGGTACCGGCGACTACCGTATTCCGGCCCTGACGGTCGAGTTGCCCGATGGCTCGGGCGCGGTGGAGTTGCGCTACAAGAGCCATCGCATACTGCCCGGCAAGGCGGGACTTCCGGGGCTGCCCTCGACATACGTTGATCTCGGACTCGAGGCGGAGACTCTGGAAATCACCGTGGCCGACCACGTGGCGCAGATCGAAGTCCGCCTCTTGTACACGATCTACCGCGATCGCCCCCTCGTGGTTCGTGAGGCACGGATCGTCAACTCCGGCCCGTCCCCGGTGATCGTGCGGGGCGCAATGAGTGCGTCGCTGGACCTGCCCGACGCCGGCTGGGAGTTCGTCTCGCTGAGTGGGGAATGGGCACGTGAATGCCACGTGGAGCGGCTCGCTCTTCGCCCGGGCCGGCAATCCGTGTCGAGTACCCGGGGAGCGTCCGGCCACCAGCACAACCCCTTCGTGGCCCTGACGCGCCCGTCTACGACCGAGGAGCACGGAGAGGCTTACGGCTTCTCCCTTGTCTACTCGGGCAACTTCCTCCTCGAGGCTGAAGTCGATTCGTTCGGGACGACCCGAGTGCGCGCCGGCATCAATCCCGACGGCTTCTCGTGGCTGCTCGGGCCCGGCGCCGAGTTCGTCACGCCCGAGGTCGTCCTGGTCTTCTCCGCCGGCGGCTTGGGCGAATTGAGCGATGCCTACCACTGCCTCTTCCGCGAGCGCCTCGCCAGCGGCCCGTGGCGCGATCGGGTCAGACCGATAGTCATCAACAACTGGGAGGCGACCTACTTCAACTTCGACGAGCCGAAGCTGCTGGCCATCGCCTCGGCCGCCCATGATCTGGGGATCGAGCTGTTCGTTCTCGACGACGGCTGGTTTGGCCGGCGCAACGACGACACGACCTCCCTGGGCGACTGGCAGGTCAACCTTTCCAAGCTGCCCGGCGGGCTGGATTCGCTGGCCCGCAAGGTGGAAGACATCGGGATGCGCTTTGGCATCTGGATCGAGCCCGAGATGGTCAGTCGCCACAGCGACCTGTTCGCCCAGCATCCGGAATGGGCAATCGGCATCCCGACGCGCCCGCGCACGGAAGGCCGCAACCAGTACGTGCTCGACATGTCGCGGCCGGAGGTCGTGAATCACCTGTTCGGGGTCGTGTCCCAAATCCTCGGCAGCGCTCCCATCGCCTACGTGAAATGGGACATGAACCGCAACATCACCGAGCCGTACAGCCCCACTCTCCCGGCCTGGCGGCAGGGCGAGTTCATGCATCGGTACATTCTCGGCGTCTACTCGCTCTACGAGCGGCTGACGAGGGCGTTTCCCGAAGTTCTCTTCGAGTCCTGCGCCGGGGGCGGCGGGCGGTTCGACCCGGGCATGCTGGCGTTCGCTCCGCAGGCGTGGACGAGCGATGACACGGATGCCATCGAGCGTCTGAGGATCCAGTGGGGGACGTCGCTGCCGTATCCGCTCAGCTCGATGTCCGCCCACGTCTCCGCCGTGCCGAACCATCAGGTCGGGCGGGTCACGCCGCTGGCGACGAGGGCGGCGGTGGCGTTCTTCGGCGTCTTCGGCTACGAGCTCGACCCGACCACACTTTCGGTCGAGGAGCGCGCCGACGTAGCCGATCAGGTCGCCTTCTACAAGCAGTGGCGCGACCTGCTCCAGCGCGGTCGGTTCCTGCGCCTTCGCAGTCCATTCGAGGGCGACCGAGACGAAACCGCCTGGATGACCGTGGCGCGGGACGGCCGCTCGGCAGTCGTCGGTCACTATCGGATCCTGAGCCGCCCGAACCCGGGACCGCAGCGGCTGCGGCTGCGCGGTCTGGACCCCACGGCTGCCTATCGCGTCTCAACCTGGCCTTCCTCCGGACAGGTCGCGGCCGGGCCCGCGATACCGGTCGTTCTTGGCGGAGACGAGCTGATGTCCGCCGGGCTCGTCCTCGAGTCGAACCGAGCCTCAGCCGAACGGGGCGATTTCCGCGCCCGCCTGTACGTCCTGGAAGCCACTTAGGAGGGACCTCTTCGGAGGTTGTACCATGCTCTCCCGACCCTGGTCCACGGCCGAGCTCACGTCCGTTGGCCGTCTGCCGATGCACAGCGTGCCGCACGCCGATCGGATCGTGCTGGACGGTCGCTGGCGCTTCCAACTGCTTCACACGCCGGAGGAGGAGCCGGCGACGCAGTGGAGCGAGGCAGACGTCCCCGGTTGCTGGACGATGCAGGGCTTCTTCGATCTGCCGCATTACACAAACGTCCAGATGCCGTTCCCGGGCGAACCGCCCCACCTGCCGGAAGTCAATCCCACCGGGGTGTACGAGCGTGACTTCGAGGTGCCGGCCCGTTGGGTCGCCAGGCGCCGCGTCGTTCTTCACGTGGGGGCCGCCGAGAGCGTCCTGATCGCCACCGTCAACGGGCAGCCGGTCGGCATCAGCAAGGACTCGCATCTGGCCGCCGAATTCGACGTCACGGGCATCGTCCGGCCCGGGGCCAACTCCATCTCGCTGCGCGTCGTGAAGTGGTCCGACGCCACCTACATCGAGGACCAGGACCAGTGGTGGCACGGCGGCATCACCCGCTCCGTATACCTCTACGCCACGCCGCGCGTTCATCTGGCCGACGTGCGGGTCAACGCCGGCCTGGCCGATGATCTGTCGACAGGAGCCTTCGAGTTGCTGGCCGACGTCGATTTCGGTGGCGCCGACGAAGAGGCCGGTTGGACGGTCGAGGCGAAGCTGGGCGACATGGCTCCGCTCAGTGCCGTCTTCCCGTTCGCCAACGCGGGTTCCGGCGCGTGTCTCAGCCGCGCCGACTCGGCGCCGTTGAGCCGCCATCGCTTCGCCCTGGTGGCGAAGCTGGTGTCGGTCGGCCTCGAAGGAGCCGAGAGGGCCCAGTGGGAGGCGCTAGCGCCGCAGCTGCGCCCGGCGCTCGACGGCCGGGCCGTTCTGCGCACCGAGATCGCCAACGTCCGGCAATGGTCCGCCGAGCAGCCTCACCTCTATCAGCTGCACGTGGTGTTGCGGTCCCCCTCGGGCGAGGCGATCGAAGAGGCGGATTATCGGGTCGGCTTCCGCAGGGTCGAGATCGATGGCCTTCGCCTGCTGATCAACGGCGCCGCCGTGCTGATCCGCGGCGTCAACCGCCACGACTTCGACCAGCACACCGGGCGCGTCATCTCGCCCGAATCGATGCGGGCAGATCTGGTGGCGATGAAGCAGTTCGGCTTCAACGCGGTCCGGACCTCCCACTACCCCAACGATCCGGTGTTCCTGGACTTCACCGACGAGCTCGGCCTGTATGTGGTCGCCGAGGCGGACATCGAGTCGCACGCCTTCATCGACGAGGCCTGCAACGACCCGCGCTACCTCAACGCCTGGGTGGATCGCGCCGCTCGAATGGTCCGGCGGGACAAGAACCACGTTTCGGTGATCCTATGGTCGCTCGGAAACGAGTCCGGCCATGGCTTCAACCACGACGCCGAGGCCGGCTACATCCGCCGCTACGATCCGAGCCGTCCGCTCCACTACGAGGGCGGCATCCGCTGGGACTGGTCGAGCGACCAGAAGGTCAGCGACATCACGTGCCCGATGTATCCGCCCATCTCCGCCATCGTCGCCCACGCCAGGTCCGGGCGGCAGCTGCACCCGCTGATCATGTGCGAGTACTCGCACGCGATGGGCAACAGCAACGGCACACTGGCCGAATACTGGGACGCGATCGAGTCGACGGACGGTCTCCAGGGTGGATTCATGTGGGAGTGGTGGGACCACGGCCTGGTTCAGCGGCTGCCCGACGGAACGACTCGTTGGGCGTACGGCGGAGACTTCGGCGACGAACCCAATGACGGCAACTTCTGCCTCGACGGCCTGACCTGGCCGGACCGCCGGCCCAAGCCGGCCCTCTGGGAGCATCGCCAGATTGCCTTGCCCGTTCGAGTGTCGGCCGGCCCCGAAGCGCTGCGCCAGGGCTCGGTGGAGCTTTCGAACCGCCAGTACTTCACCGGTCTGGACTGGCTGAGGGCCTCCTGGGAGATCACGGCCGACGGCGAGGTCGTCGCCGGGGGCGAGCTCCCACTGCCCGAGGTGGCGCCCGGTGGCAGCGCCACGCTACGACTGCCGGGCTGGACGGCGCCCCCATCCGATGGCCGCGAGCTGTGGTTGACACTCCGCTTCCGGACGGCACTGGCGCTAGCGTGGGCCCCCGAAGGTTTCGAGGTTGGCTGGGCTCAGCTGGCTGTCGCGCCCGGGGCGCCCGGGCTGGCTTGGTCGTCTGTTCGCCGCCTTCCCGGCGTGGAGGTCAAGCTGGACTCCGAAGGGTTGCTCGCACAAGACCTTCTCGCCATGCCGCCGCGGCTGTGTTTGTGGCGCGCCCCGACGGACAACGACCGCATGGCGGATCTCAAGGCGCTGTGGCAACAGTGGGGAGTGGATCGGCTCTTGCGCACGTTGAAGGGGATCCGGCGCGAGGCCGGCGGCGTCACGGTGACGGCCGAGGTGAAGACTGCCTCGGGCATCGCGGTCGCCCACGAGCAGCGATTCGAGGCGCTCGAGGGTGGCGGCGTCCTGGTTCGCGAGACGGTCCGCATTCCCGAGGAGCTGGTTGACCTGGCCCGCGTCGGCATCGAGCTCGAAACCGTTCCCGGTCTCGAACGGGTCGAGTGGTTCGGCCGTGGACCCCTCGAGACCTATCCCGACCGCCGTCGGGCGGGCGCCCTGGGACTGTGGCGTTCAACCGTGTCGGAGCTGTACGTGCCCTACGTAAAGCCGCAGGAGAACGGCGGCCGCGCTGACGTGCGCTGGCTCGAGCTTTCCGACGGCAATGCGCGCGGACTCCGTTTCGGGTTCGACCGGCCTCTTCAGGTGTCGGCGACGCATTTCCGGGCCGAGGATCTGGCGACCGCCACTCATGACGTAGAGCTCGTAGCCCGCGCCGAGACGGTCGTTCATCTCGATGCCGCTCACCGCGGCCTGGGCACGGCAAGCTGCGGCCCGGACACGCTGCCCGAGTATCTCGTCGGCCCGGGCATATACGAGTGGTCCTGGACGATTGCCCCGCTCGTGGTGCCGTCCCGTCCGTCCCGTCCGCCCCGCCGCCCGGCGGCCTTCTAGCGGCCGCCCATCCTGATCATGACGATCGAGACTTCATAGAGCCCGTACATGACCACGGCCATGACGATGGGGCTCACGAGGTCCGCTCCGGGGGTCACGAAGGCCGAGAAGATCACGATGCCAAGGATGGCCATGCGCCTCGAGCTGCTCAGGCGCTTGGAGGTGACTATGCCCACCTTTGAGAGCAGGACCAGCACGATCGGGAACTCCATCACCACCCCGAAGGCCAGGAAGAGCAGGGTGATGAAGCCGAAGTAGGCATCGGCGGTCAGCATCAGCTCGATGTCTTTGGTCTGGAAGCCATACAGGAAGCCCGAGGCGTAGGGCAGGATGAAGTAGGCGACGCCCACCCCCACCGCGAAGAAGACCATCGCCGCGGGCACCCACGGCCGGGCGGCCGCCCGCTCTCCGGGTGTCAGTCCGGGCGACACGTAGCGCCAGAACTGGTAGAGGATCACCGGCATGGCCAGGATGACCCCGACCGTCACGGCCACCTGCAGGTGGATCATGAAGGGCTCTGTCAGGCTCAGGGCGATGAGCGGCTTGGTGGTGGGCAGCGGCGCCTTCAGGATCTCGATGATCCGGTCGGACAGCAGGAAGCCGATGACCGAGCCGGGCACCAGAGAGAAGATCGAGATGAAGAAGCGGTTGCGCAGCTCGATCAGATGGGCGCCCACGCTCATCGCCGACTGATCGACCGGCGCCGGAGGAGGAACGTCGCCCCGGTTGCGGAATGGCAGACGCAGGAAGCGCGCTCGTCGACCCATCGGGCCGGCGGCCGATGTCGCGCCGCTCTGCAGTTGGACGTTGGGATCCATCATCAGCCCTTAGGGTTCGGGTCCAGGGCGCCGCCCAAAGGCGCGCGCGCAGGGCCAAGTATGCCCGCACTGGGACGGGAGCAAGTGGCCGGCGCTCGCCCGATCCGGCACCGCAGCCCGCCGTGCCCGATCTCCCCGGCCGCGGCGGTCATGCCGGCAGCTGGAGCTCGC
>Ga0182019_10001776_pt1 | contig 10981 bp, 11 predicted proteins | sample 812E2MmetaG_FD_120483 | JGI IMG/M metagenome (GOLD analysis project Ga0182019, IMG submission 120483) | Permafrost microbial communities from Stordalen Mire, Sweden - 812E2M metaG | ecosystem: Environmental > Terrestrial > Soil > Wetlands > Permafrost | place: Sweden: Stordalen | collected...
AGATTTTCTGCTGCGGACATGATTTATTCCTCAAAGTTAAACATAATTTTCTATTCCTAAATTTTAATATCATTACAATAAATATGGATAATTAGTATTATACTAACAAAAGCCAAGTTCTTTAATGTAAAATTTTAGATATATCCAAATATTCTAATGTAGCCTATAGTTTTTAAAGCTTTATAAGTTTTATAGTAACAACTTAAAAAGGAATTATTTCCAATGGATGTTAAACTCAAAACACCTCTTTCTCGAGGGGATACATCAAAATTAAAGGTTAAGGATATAGTATACGTTTCTGGTATTATTTATACTGCTAGAGATAGTGCACATAAAAGAATAGTTGAAGATGGATCTCCGGTGGATCTTGGGGGTGCAGTAATATTCCATGCAGGTCCTATAATAAATATTTCTGATAAGTCTGATGGTTCTAAGGATTACCGGGTGGTGGGTATAGGTCCAACTACTAGTGGAAGAATGAATCCTTACGAACCAAAACTTATCGATGCTGGTGTAAAAGCAGTTATAGGTAAAGGAGGAATGGATGGGGAAACATTAAAGGCTTTAAAGAGAAATGGGGCTGTATTTCTCACTGCAGTGGGTGGATGCGCTGCACTCTACGCAAAATCAATTAAACATGTTGATAATGTCCACTGGTTAGATCTGGGGATTCCAGAGGCAATTTGGGAATTAGAAGTAATAGATTTCGGACCATTATTTGTTACGATGGATTCTCACGGAGGAAATCTCTATGAACAGGTTAAAAGAAAAATATCCTATAGAGGGATTCATTGATACTCATCTGCACACTAGTCCAGATGTGAAACCCCGCATCTTAAATGATGTTCAGGCGGCTTTTATGGCTTCAAAGGAGAAAATGGGTGGCATTATTTTAAAATCTCATGTGGAATCTACTGCTGGTCGAGCTAGATTGGCTGAGATGCTAACCGGGATAAAGGTCATTGGGGGAGTAACATTGAATCATAGTGTTGGGGGATTGAATCCTGCAGCAGTTGAAGCTTCAGCTTTGATGGGTGGTAAAATGGTTTGGTTTCCCACTACTTCTCATGGCAGGATGGATTTAGATTTAGAGCTGATTGAGGATATACTTCATATCATTGCCAAAAACAATCTGGTGTTAGGCACAGGTCATTTAAATCCTGCAGAAATTTTTGAATTGTTAGATCTGGCTCATAGTATGGGAATCTGCAAAATACTAGTGAATCATCCCTTCACTCCCATAGTGGGAGCTAGTATTGATGAACAGAAAGAAATGGCCCGATATGCTTATATGGAGCATTGTTACGTGGCTTGTATGGATAAGCATGATAAAATAGATCCTGAGGTAATTTCACAGGGAATAAAGGATGTAGGTTCAAATAAATGCGTAATGGCTACAGATTTCGGGCAATTACATAATCCTAATCCTGTAGTGGGTATGAAAATGTTTATAGATAAAATGATTGACTTGGAAATCTCACTAGATGATATAATTGTAATGTGTAAAACTAATCCTTTCAAATTGTTTTTTTAAAAAATGATTAATTTTTTTTTATCTTATTTTTTTTTAATTATAAAAAAATACTCTTTTAGTATTGTAAAAAAAAAACTTTTTATATATAATTTGTAAAAAATAAAGTACTAAAAATTAGGTCTAATTAAAGAATAATCTTAAAAAAAATATTATTAAATTTTAATTTTTTATATGAATTAAATTTTTCAGCAATTATACTCATCCATAAAAATTCATAACTTTTAAATAGGTGAAATAAATCTTATAAAAAATTAGACAGTGAATTATACTTTAGAATATGAGATGAAACGGTGAAAAATATTATGAAAAACGATAAGAAATCTACAATTAATGAAGAACTCCGTTCTAGAATGGAACAATTCAAAGAGGCAATGAAGGATCAGGAAAAAAGAATAGAATTAGAGAATAATATATTGGGTTCAGAAGTGCTCATCAGATTTGAAATATTTCTTCCATCAAAAAGTCCTGTAAAATTTTCAGACGGTGTTTTTCTTTATATGAATGATTCTGGTGATATTGTGGATGCTGAATATTATATAAGAGATGCGGATGATATTACGATAGTTGGCTTGGAAGCTGATGATTTCAAAGTTGTTAAAGAACTTTTTAAGGATTCTTTTTCACTAGAAATAGAATAAAATTTCCTATTTTTTTTTAATTTTCTCAAACTCTTTTTTTTTAATTAATATAAAAATCAGATTTCATAAATTATTTAGATTAATTTATATGATAATCATCTTCTGTTTTATAAATTCAATAAGTTTAAGCTAAAAATTGGGTTATTACTGCTTAAAATATTTTTGTAAAAAAAAGAAGAACACTAAATAAAAATCTTAATAAGATTTATCACTCTGCGTGTTTGTCAACAGTTATATAGGTCATGTTACACATAAAATAGTATTAATATTAAATAATGTAGAAAATTAGGCCTTATAAATCCCTTCTTAAATAACCCTGATTTAAAACTCAATAACTTCAAGATACCTATAAATAATTGAAAAAAATTATTTATAGGGGTCATACAGTAATTCTGAGTCGACATTCCATTTACAAGATATTTTCTTTATAACATTTTTAGGCCAATGTTTTCATCATTATCACATCATATACTATTAGATAATTTACAACAATTGCAACGATATATGGAGATTAAAAAAAATGCGTAGTTTTGAAAGATTGAGTTCTCTGAAGGATTATATACCGCTTAAAAGAGGCGAATCTGGAGGAAAGAATATTGGACTTTTAGTTGATGGGCCTAACATGTTAAGAAAAGAATTCAGCCTAAATCTTGATTTAGTAAGGAAGATAATATCAGAATATGGTAACATGAGAGTTGGTAAAGTTCTTTTAAACCAATACGCTTCAGATAAACTTATAGAGGCAATAGTTAATCAAGGATTCACCCCTATTGTGGTAGCTGGTGATACTGACGTTTACATGGCAGTGGAAGCCATGGAATTAATATACAATCCTAATATTGATATCATTGCTCTTATGACCCGTGACGCTGATTTTTTACCCATAATTAATAAAGCAAAAGAAAATGGTAAAGAAACCATAGTTATAGGTGCCGAACCAGGATTCAGTGCTGCTTTACAAAATTCAGCCGATAATGCCATTATATTAAAGGCTGAAAATAATAAAGAATCTAAAAAACATGATTAAACCAATTAGAAGAAAATAAATTAAATTTTAAAATTAATAGATAAGGACTTATAAAAATAATGCTATTAAACTCTAGCCTTCCTGAACTAAAAAGAAGAGAGACTGCATTAAACATAATTAATTCTAAGATCAAAGCACGGAATAGATCACACTTATATGATCTCACCGGTCTTTCTGGGGGATTCCCCATAAAAAAAGAAGATATTGATCTTCTAGAAACATATGCCGGATCAGCTATTTTTGAAGAAGAAATACAAATTCAGGGAAAGAAACATTTAGGCGGGAAAAAAATTCTAGCTCTAAATAGGACTAGCTCTGGGATTTTAGCCTCTATACTGGCATTAGTAAAACCAAATGAAGAAGTGGTACATTACCTGCCCCAATTACCATCTCATCCCTCTATCCCACGAAGTGCAGAATTGATAAGAGCCAATTATCGTGAATTTAATAATTTAAATGAATTTGAAATAGGAAGTAACACTTCTCTTGTTATAATAACCGGATCAACTATGGATCATGAAGTTTTGAGCGAAGAAGATTTTTCAAGGATAGTGAAAATTTCCAAGTCAAAGCATGTACCAGTTTTAGTCGATGATGCATCCGGAGCCAGATTACGGACCGTAATTTACCATCAACCCCGGGCAATGGACATGGGCGCGAATTTGGTTATCACCAGTACTGATAAATTAATGGATGGTCCAAGAGGCGGTTTAATGTCTGGAGATACGGATTTAATTGACTTAGTTAAATCGAAAGCTCATCAATTTGGTTTAGAAGCTCAGACACCTTTAATTGCAGGTATGGTAAGGGCTCTGGAAGATTTCAATCCAGAGCGAATTCTTAAAGCTCAAGAGATAAGGAAAGATATATATAAAATTTTAATAAATGATTTGAAAGAAATTAATCTAACTCCCACCGGATTCATGTTATCTCCTGAAGGTTTGATGAATGAACTGAAATATTTGAATGTTAAACACTCTTTAAGTTCGAAAGAAGCTGCACACATATTAGCTATGATTCTTTTAAGGGAATATAATATAATTACTATTCCTGCAGTGGGTATGCCTGGTGCTTCACCTACAATTCGTGTTGATCTAGCATCAAAGGATGCAGAACGTTTAGATAAAAATTATATTATTGATGCATTTAAGGGAAGTCTCTTAAGACTTAAAAGAATCAGTAATGATGAAAAAGCTTGCAGAAAAGTATTATATGATTAAAATTTCTATTGTAAGCTAGTTTCCAATTTTTCTGGAGAATTTTTTTTACCCATGAGTGAAATCGATGGATCCTATGGTGAAGGTGGAGGAGCTCTTTTACGTATATATACAGCTCTTTCAGCTTTGACAGGTAAATCTATTCACTTAACTAATATTCGAGCAAAAAGACCTAAACAAGGACTTATGTCTCAACATTGCACGGCTTTAAAGGCAGTGGCACAGCTTACCCGGGCTTAGTATGAAGGACTCAAAATATGCTCTACTGAAATTTCATTTTATCCTGGAGATCTTCAAGGCGGTGAATATCATCTGGATATAGGTACTGCTGGTAGCATAACCCTGCTTCTGCAATTATTCATGATTCCTGCAGCATTTGCAGATTCTCCAGTAAAAATCACACTCAGGGGTGGTACCGATGTACGATGGTCTCTCCCTGTTGATTACCTCCTTAATGTGACTCTGCCTATATTGGAATCCATTGGCTACCATTCAAAAATTAATCTAATTCAGAGAGGACATTACCCAAGGGGAGGTGGACTATTAAAGGTACAAAATATCTCCAATTAAGAAATTAAAACCCTTTAATCTTCAGGAACTAAAATTAGATAATATAAAAGGTATATCCCATGCAGTTAAATTGCCAGAAAATGTATGCCTTGAGGCAAGCAAAAAGTACAGAGAAAATTCTCATAAAAGAAGGTTATGAGGCAGATATTGAAATTCAACTGGATCAGGCATTGTTTTATGGACGGAAGGAAAGAGCAGAGTTGGCGGGAGTTCCATAGGTGAACCAGGTAAAAGGGCGGAATTGGTTGGACAGGAAGCTGCTGAAGAACTTCTATATCATATATCAAGAAATGCAGCTCTGGATAGATATATGGGTGATCATATCATCCCCTATATGGCTTTAGCTGGTGATTAAATAATAAAAACTGGAGAACTTACTCAACATGCCCTAACTAATATATATGCTGCTGAGGTTATCATTAAAAAAGAATTTAAAGTAGAGGGTAAATTAGAGAATCAAGCTATTGTAAGAGTCGATTAGATTCGAAGATAAGTTTTTGGAATCTAAAAAATAATTAGTGAGTTTTAAGCTAAGAATTAATTTTATTCTACTAAATTTAGGTAAATCAATCATTAATTTAGTTGGAAAAAAAATTTTCAAAAATAAAAGTTTATTTCTTCTCTTTTCTATTGATATGAGTGCATTCTCCAGATATAACTTTCCGAAGATTACCGTTATCCATTTCTAATACAAGTCTACCATTTTTACTTATACCAATGGCTTCTCCTCTTATAACACCGCCTTTTCTACGTAATTCAACGTATTTACCAACTGTCCCGGATAGTCTGCGCCATTTATTGAGTATATAAGGAAAGTTGTCTGCTTTAAATTCATTGTAATTATCCTCAAAGTTTTGTAGGAATTTTTGTATCAGTTCAGCTCCTCTTATTTCCCGTTCCAATTCTGCTTGGAGTGAAGTTGCAGTGTCACGTAATTCTGGAGGAATATCTATATTAAGATCAATTCCAATGCCAACTAAAACATATTCCACACCTATAATGTTTGTTTTTACTTCTGTTAATATTCCACTAACTTTTTTATTGTCGATCAATATGTCATTAGGCCATTTTATTTCCACATCTAAACCAAGTTCTTGAATTAGTGTTTCTGCAACTGCAACTCCAGTTACAAGTGTTAATTGGGGAGCTTTGTTGGGTTCCACATCAGGTCTGAGAATTATGGTCATCCATACTCCACCTGACGGTGATATCCATTTTTTCCCTCTACTACCCTTTCCACGGCGTTGTCTTCCAGCTATAACAATTGTACCTTCTGCTGCACCTTCATTAGCAAGCTTTTTCGCCACTAAATTAGTAGAATCCACTTCTTTAAAGAAATAAATTTTTTTTCCCATATAATTGGTTTGGAGGTTACTTCTAATTTCGTAAGGTAATACAATGTTGGTTTTATTTAAACGATAACCTGATTTTAGAGTATCAATAGGATATCCTTCTTCTATTAATGATTGAATTTCATCTGAAATTTCTGTTTTTGAAATATCAATTTCAGTTGCAATATCCTCAAGAGAAATATAATCTCCTTTTTTTTTATAAAAAACATTTAATATCTGGTCTTTACTCATTTAAGCCAACCTACTTTCCTTTATTTTTTGCAATGGATTTATTCATATAACTTGATACTGCCGCTGATACAGCAGCTACTTTTCTGGAGGGTAAAAATGTTGATTTAAGGCGTGTTTCCATGTCTTTATCTTCTTCTATAACCTTCAACATGTTATCCATGATCTCATTTTTATACTCATCTACAAAGTGAGTATGAAGTTTTCCCTCATGGAAATGGGGGCTGGCCATCATGGCTTTATCGAAGGGTATGGTAGTCTTAACTCCTAATATTATATACTCGGAAAGAGCTCTTCTCATACGACTTATTGCTTCTTCACGGTCTCTTCCCCAAACAATGAGCTTGGATATCATAGAATCATAATAGGAAGGTATGGTATAGTTATTATAAACTCCACTATCCACTCTTACACCTAAACCACCTGGAGAACGATATCCTGTTATTTTACCCGGATTAGGGGTGAAATTATTTAGCGGATCCTCTGCATTAATTCTACATTCAATGGCATGCCCATATACTCTTATTGTATCTTGAGGGCAGCATAATTCTTCTCCACAAGCAATTTTTATTTGTTCCTTTACGATATCAATACCTGTTATGGCTTCAGTTATAGGATGTTCCACCTGTACACGAGTGTTCATTTCCAAAAAATAGAAACTTCCATTAGAATAAAGGAACTCAACTGTACCTGCATTAGTGTATCCTATAGAAGATGCTGCATGTACAGCCACAGAACCCATCTTTTCCCGGAGTTTTCCCGTCATGACGGGTGAAGGCGCTTCTTCGATAAGTTTCTGATTTCTTCTCTGGATGGAGCATTCCCTTTCAGCTGCATGCATGATGTTATTATGCTCGTCTGCAATTATTTGGAATTCAATATGTCTGGGTTCCTGAATGTATTTTTCTAAATATACTGTGGCATCACCGAATGCAGATTTCGCCAGTGATTCAGTGGAATCTATGGCTCTTAAAAGTTCATCTTCTTCCCATATGATCCGCATACCGATACCACCACCACCTGCTGAGGGTTTTAACATGATAGGGTATCCTATAGATTCAGCCATTTTGATTGCTTCTGAAGAATTTTTTATCCCTTTTTCTGTGCCTGGCACTATGGGAACACCCGCGTTCTTCATCAACTTTCTAGCAGCTATTTTACTACCCATGGCACTTATAACTGATGATTTAGGCCCTATAAGTTTAATACCATGTTTTTCACATTCTTTTCCTAGGTTAGGGTTTTCCGCTAAAAATCCATAACCGGGGTGAATCGCTTCAGCGCCATACTTTTCTGCTGCATTAATAATCTTTTCTATATTCAAATAGCTTTTAACTGGAGCTGATTCTCCAATATTGTGTGCTTCATCGGCATATTTAGCAAAAAGTGAATTTTTATCTGCATCGGAGTAAATGGCTACGGTTTTAACTTCTAATTCTTTGCAAGCCCTCATTATTCTTATGGCAATTTCACCTCGATTAGCAATTAATATCTTGTTGAACATTTGTATCTCATCTTTAATTTTATTTTTAGATTATAGTTAATTTTAAAAATTGATTTTAGCCTTTAAACTATATTTAATACCTATACTCTAATTATTAATTTTTATTTTATAATTTTATATATCTTTTCTTCATTAAATATTAATATTGAAGTGATCTTAACTGTTGATTGGTTGAATTTATAACTATTTAAAGAATTTCTCGTACATAATTAGGGATAATAAATTGAAAAACAGAACTAAAAATAGGATTTTTAATTAAATGATCACTAAAAAAATACATTTGGAGATGGCATTACAATCTATTCCAAGTTATCTAACTCCTAAAGTAGAGTTAGAACAATATAATACACCCGCAGGAATTGCTGCTGATGTACTGTGGAATGCATGTGCATTGGGTGATATTGAAGGATTAAAAGTGGTGGATCTAGGAACTGGCACGGGCATATTTGCCATAGGTGCTGCTCTTTTAGGTGCAATAGAAGTAGTGGGTGTGGATGCTGATCCTCAGGCTGTGGAAATTGCCCGTGTAGAAGCATCTAAAAAAGGATTAGAAGAGTTAACCAGATTCATTTCAGTGAATATAAGAAGTTTCAATGAAAAAGCAGACACAGTGATACAGAATCCTCCATTTGGGGCTCAGAAAGCCCATCATAAAGAAGCCGACAGGTTATTCATGAGTAAATCACTTGAAATTGCCCCTGTTGTCTATTCATTCCACATGTTAGAGACTGAGGAGTTTGTGAAACGATATTTCCAATCTTCGGGTGGTTTAATTACTCACAGATTCTATTACAGTTTTCCTATTCCCCATACCCATAATTTCCATCAAAAGGATGAAGTTAGAGTTAATGTAGTGGTCTTAAGAATTAAGAAGATAGAATGAATTAATTATGGTTTTTTTAATCTTATGTAATAATATTGAATGAAAACTTATTTTATGATGGATTAATTTACATAAATCTATTATTTAGTAAAAAAAAAGTTAATCAAAATGAATTTACATAATAATATATATATAAATGTATAGGAAACAGATTATTAAAGATGGAATCAAAACATTTATCCATCTTCATACCTGCTTCAATATTGGCCGAAACAAAAGACTTAAAGTTAAGAACTTATAAAATAGGTTTGATTGGAAGATCGGCTGCCCTGTTCCGGGTTGAAAGAATCGTAATTTACAGTGATAATTCAGAGAATAAAGAGGTAAAGTTTATTAGTGATGTTCTCACTTATATGAATACACCTCAGTACCTTAGAAAAAAGGTATTTCCTATAATTAAGGAGTTGCAATATGCTGGTATTCTACCTCCGCTACGCACTCCACATCACCCAACTGAAGAAGTCAGTCAAGGTGATTATAGACAGGGTTTAACCATAAAACGGACAAAAAAAGGCACTATCGTTGACATTGGTGCCGACCGTCTTGCGCTGTGCAAGGAAAAACTCAGCGTAAAAAAAGTGCTAAGTTTCCGGGTATTGAAGCTTGGCAAAGAAATAGTAATTGAACCTGATAAACCTAAGGTTTATTGGGGTTATAAGACTTTATCTACTTATAAGAATTTGCATGAAAGTATAGAAATGCTTAAACCAAAACCAGATCTGGTTATTGGAACAAGTAAATATGCTTCGCCCGTCACGTCTATTTTAGATGAAGTGAAATATAGTTTAAATGAATCCAAACGGATAGCTATTTTGTTTGGAGGTCCATATTCATGCTTACATGATCTTATTGATCAAAAGGAATTGGACTTTGAAGTGAACACCATTCCTACTCAAGGGACTAAGACAGTTAGGACTGAAGAAGCGATTATAGCAACATTATCTGTGTTTAATTTGCTCTTAAATACAGAATAACTCGTAAATGATACAGAATAACTCGTATATAATTTGTAAACTTGTGAATTAAGGAGGTAAATTTAAATGAGTAGACATCACCAACCCAGAAAAGGATCAATTGCATTTAGTCCTAGGAAAAGAGCGGCCAAGGAATCACCCAGAATAAGATCCTGGCCAGAAACAGATGAAACCGGGCTTCTGGGATTTCCTGGTTACAAAGTGGGAATGACCCACGTCACCATGATTGATACGACGAAAAACTCACCTACAGAGGGAATGGAAATTTCGTCACCGGTAACTATACTAGAAACACCCCCAGTAGTGGTAATGGGAATCAGGGCCTACCGAAAAGACACTCGTGGGCTGAAAACCATGAGTGACATTTTAGCAGGAGACTTGGATGAAGACCTAAAACGAAGCATAACTTTTCCTAAAGAAAATGATGTTGATTCTAAATTAAATGAACTAAAAGAAAAAATTGATGAAATAGAGGATATAAGGGTCATAGTCCATACTAAACCCCGACTTGTTAGTATTCCTAAAAAGAAACCAGACATAGTGGAATGTGGAATTGGTGGAGTTAACTTAGAGCAAAAACTAGATTATGCAATAAGTGTATTAGGAAAAGAAATAAATAATGTTGATACGTTCTCTGATGGAGAACATATTGATACTATAGCCATAACAAAGGGTAAAGGAGTTCAAGGTCCAGTTAAAAGATTCGGAGTCAGAATACAATATGGAAAGTCTGCAAGAAGCAGTAAAGAAAGAGTAGTTGGTTCTATAGGCCCATGGACACCATCAAGAACCATGTGGACAGTTGCAATGGCAGGTCAAATGGGTTATCATAAAAGAACAGAGTATAACAAGAAAATACTTAAAATAGGCGATGTATCTGACACAGAAGATATAAATCCTGCCGGTGGTTTTATAAAATACGGCTTAGTGAAAAATAACTATGTGATGTTGAAGGGTTCTATTCCTGGACCTTCTAAACGTTTAGTGATTTTAAGAAAAGCAGTCAGACCACATGGAAAGCATAATGATCCTGTTCAAATATCTCACATAAGCA
>Ga0182019_10001778_pt1 | contig 10973 bp, 7 predicted proteins | sample 812E2MmetaG_FD_120483 | JGI IMG/M metagenome (GOLD analysis project Ga0182019, IMG submission 120483) | Permafrost microbial communities from Stordalen Mire, Sweden - 812E2M metaG | ecosystem: Environmental > Terrestrial > Soil > Wetlands > Permafrost | place: Sweden: Stordalen | collected...
AGGTCAGCCGGCGCAGGGGGGTCACCGTGTCGCCGCGCACCCGCTCACACAGCACGCGGAAAGTGTGCGTGCAACGGCTGCGCACGGGAATCGACGGCTCGTCACTGGCGCCGAATTCCGCATCCACCAGGTGGAGCAAGGTCCGCAGTTGACGAAAGCGCAGAGTCACATGCGGGATGGTCTTCTCGACCAGAGGCTGCTGTTCACGGCCGAGAAGCCAGCTCCCCAGCAGCCACAACATGTCCGCCAGCGGTCCGTCGGGGCCCGGATCCTCGCGACTGCGCACCGTGATCAGATCGGACAGGGTGGAAGTCTGCAAGAGTCCGGCGTCCAGTTCACGCAGAGCGCGGAACCGGGCCTGACGATCCGCTGGCGTCGCATCGCCGGTGTTCTCTAGCGTGGCGATCGCCTGGTTGGCCGCGGTCATTGCCGCGTCGGTGGCTGGGCCGAGATCGCGGCCCTCGGCAAAAGCGCGCAGGGCGGCCGCCAGCATGGTGCGCAACGAGGGTTTCGGGCCGGCAGCACCCATGTCCAGGTCGTCTATAAGTGCCTGGACAAGTGCCACGGCTCCGTCATCATCGGTCGGCGCGGTCGCGCGCAGAGTCTCCACCGCGCTGAACGCCGCCTGGGCCCCAATGGGGTTGCCTGCGTGCTCCTCGTAGAGGTCGCCCAGCGCCTCGATAGCGTCGATGCCGCCGACCAGGACTAGCTTGGTCAGGAGTTCCTCCGCCGCCTCGGGCTCTTCTTCCACCGCGCGCGAAAGGCCGAAGATCATCACCGAAGCCACACCTGGATCCTTGGCTGTGATCTCGCTGGCCAGGATCTCCAAGCAGCGCGCCAGGGCTTTGTCGGGATCGTGGGAAAGCGTGGCGGCCAGCGAGGTGGCGGCGCGCCGCCATTCGCTGGGACCCAGGCGGGGCTGAAGATCGCGATCGATCTCTTCTGCGCGCATCGGCACGGCTGCGGCCAACAGCCCACGCGCAGCGGCCACGTGACGCCACACCAGCGACTCGCGATCGCCGATGAGACGGCTCCACGCCGCGCGCACCGTCGGGCGCTCGAAGACGCGCACGCCGCTGTCGTCACCCTCCTCAGCGCGACGAGCGGCCTCGCGCGCGGCCCGTTCGAGCAGGCGCCCGGCCAGGCGGCGAGAAGGCAATGCGCCCAAAGAAAGGGCGGTCAGCCACTCGCGTTCCAACTCAGGCCGCGATATGAGCGCCAGCGCCAGGGTGTCCGCGCCAGTGCCCGCCGCGATGGGCAGCCGCAGCGAAAGCGCCACCCGTGCGCGCACCAGCGCGCCCCCAAGCGCGCGCGGCGACGACAAGGCGAGCGAGGTCGCAAGGGTCACGAAGGTGGCCGCGTCTCCCTCGTGCAGGGCAGTCAAGACCCGCCGACCAAGCTCGCGCTTCTCCGGCCCGGGAGGCAATGCACCTGCCAGCTCGAAAAGTGCGGCCATGGCCACTGGCCGCGAAAGGAAGCTAATGTCGTCGAGCAGCCCGCTCGACACAGCCACTCGCACACTGTTCAGAAGCGGCTCAGTGGCTAGCCCTTCGAGTGGCGTGGGTTGCTGATCCGAAGCCGCCACCGCCAAGCTGGCCAGACCTTGCCGCCACAGAGCACGGCGCTCCTCTACGTTCTCGCGCGTGTGGATCTGCGCAAGCCCTGCCAGGTAGTCGTGGGTGCCGTGCATGAGCCGCGACCGGTAGCGTACCAGTGTCCCAAGAAAATGGACAAGCTCGCCTGGAGAGTCTACGGTGCGCGCCGCGGCATAGGGCTGCGCCGGACAACTTGGCGGCCGCCTCGTTTCCGTGTTCTCAGCGGCGGGCGGCTGTCGAGGTGAATTCGCTCACTGCGGTTGCAATTACCCGCCGTTTTCTCGCCATCTCATTCTCCACTTTTGCCACCAAAGATCGAGAAGCGAGGAGCGAACTTCTCACGGCTGCAGCCATGCGACGCATCTGCCGTGCTGTCCGGCTAGCCTGGCGAACCACGCCGTCTGGCACTGGCAGCGAGAGCAGCAGCTCTTGGCAGAAGCGCGGATGGTGGCCGCCTTCCTGGCCGGCAGCCAACGCCGCTTGCACGCGCTCGGATAGCAGGAAGGGAACCAAACCCGCAGCGTCGAATCCGGCTCGACCGCGCAGGACGAAGAACTCGGTACTGGCCACCACCGCGTTTCCGCCCGGGCGCAGTCGAAAGAGCGCCTCATCGATGAGGGCCACCTGCTGAAGGTAGGGCCGCAAGCGCGAGATGATGACGTCGCCGGGCTGCACCCGCCGCTTCGCGCTTCCCATGCTCGCGGCCGGAACCGGATCGTGCCGAAACACCACGAAGCCCTGAAAGGCGTGCGCAGTATCGAGGATGAGAACCGCGCCCGCCGACTTCCATGACCTTGCCGACACGTTCTCAGCAACGATGTGCACGGTGTCGGACAAGCAGCGCCGCGCGACGACCTCGACCCGCCGGCGCGGATCGAAGTGTTCCGGTGCCAGCACCAGCCCGTCACCCAGATCCGCCACGCGGCGCAGAACGGGAATGCCCACGGCTCAAGCTCCCCCTTGCAGAAGCTCAAAGCGACGTCGAACCAGCGGCGTGGCCTGCGCAAGGTCATGGTCAATCGCGCCTCCATCCGGGGCAAAGGCAAGTCGTCCGCGATGGTCCTTGCCGTCGCGCTCGCTCACGAAAAACAAGATCTCCTCGTCACGAAAGTGGCGCGTGGGCTTCGAACGCTTGCAGCCGATGACCACGCATGCCTTCTGGCTGGTGTGAGGACGAAAGGTGTTTCTTCCCAAGCCGAGCACGGCAACGACAGCAACCTGTTCGAGCAGCCAGGAACGCAAATAGGCCCATCGCTCGGCGCCAACCTTGTTGTGGGGGAGCACGATGGCCAGACGTCCTTGTGGCTTGAGAAGCTCCACGCAACGTTCAAGAAACAGGACATCGCGCTCCACGCGGTGGCCGCGCGCAAGCTGGTAGCCGTCGGCGTACTCGCATCCCACATCCCCGGCAAAGGGTGGATTGGTCAGCACCACATCGAAACCCCGAAAGCGCGGCTCTTGCGCGCGCATGAGGTCTTCCAAAACCGGAGCCAGCCTGGCTGACAGCCGCCGCTCCGGGCGCCGCAGACTATCGACCCGCATCAGCCGCGCGGTTGACTGACCACTGGCGGCCAACATCACGCGGGCAACCCGCAGGGCGCGAGGATCCTGATCAAATCCCCACACCGAGCACTGCGGGGCCTGCAAGAGCGCGTGGCGAAGAAAGCCGCCCGAGCCGCAGGCCGGATCAACCACTCGCTCGCCGGCCGTGGGCCTAACCATGGCGACCACTTCTGCGATCACATGCCGGGGTGTGAAGTACTGGCCCTTCTGGCCCTTGGCTGCCTTACTGACCATGAACTCGAAAATGGCATCGAGCCCGACCAGGCTATCTGCGAACAAACGCACGCCATTCAGCACGGAGGCACAGCGCCGGAGTTCGGGCCCACTCAGGCGGGTGGTAGCCCCGGGCTCAAGAATCCCGCGCCATCGCTCGCCCGCGACCCGCATCAGCCGGTTGACTTCAGCTATGGCTCCCTCGTCTCCCTGCCGCGCGAGAAAGGCTGCCCTGGCCGTGTCCGTTTCGTGCGCCAGCTTTGCCACCAGCAGCTTCAGTGCCTCCTCGAAAGGGTCTTCGCCGCTGTGGGCACAGATGATCTCGTCGAGGCGAAAAGCCGCAGATTCCCAGTCGCCGTGACGAAAACCATGGCGTCTAGTCATGGGGCAGCCGCTACTCCACCAGCAAGGCAGATCCGAACGAACCGTTCCATGCGGGTGAGCTACTACCTGACAACTCAAGCCGAGTCCACCAGTCGCTGCTGCCCAGCCTGCTGACGCGCGTGTAGGACAGAATCCGACACCACGATACGGTGCTGACGTACACCGGTTTCAGCATCACGTCTGACTGCTTCCGGGTCCAGCAGCGCGTACGCTGCAAAGTGTGGAAATCGTCCTGTTGGTTGAATGCAACCGCAGCGCTCGTTGGAACAGCGATCTTCTGGCAAGCGAATCCAGACAACCGCGGCTGGATGCTTTCGCCTGGCAATGGACTGACCGACGGCCGAGACCAAGTTGGCTGCCAACAGCCTGCCCAGCGTCCCTCCCTCCCACCCCAATAACCCCGACCCCAAGCGACGTTTGGCAGTCTGCGCGTGGCCTCCGTCCCGACCAGCTCCTAAGCACCGTGCGGAGAGCCTCCGACGGCTTTCCGCACGGTCGCTAGGAGTGTTCCGCTCTCGCTCCCGTCTCCGATCTCAATAATCCGGCTCTCTCACAACCTCACGTGGTTAAGGGACCGGGGACGGGAGGGGGAGCGGAATGCTGTGAGGCCGCCTTCGCTTTCCGCCTGTGCCGTCGCCACAGCGCAAAGGCAAGACCGGCGGCCGCTAGCGCCCAGATGCCGAGGAGCACAGCCGAGGTGTAGGGGAATGCGAGCCTGACCGACGAGTTGGGCGAAAGCAGGATGGGCAGCGCGTGGCGATGGTCGAGCGCGAGCAAGTCCATGAGGATCGCCACGGTAGCGTGCACGAGAAACCCTGCCCAAATGCTGCGAGTCTTCATCGACAGCGAGCCCAGCACCACGCCGGCCACCAGAGCCCCGCATGCCTCAAGGTACGGCTTGGGGAAGTGAATCATGACGTAGGGCCCGACCATGAAGAAGATGGCACTGCTGCCTAGACCGCGCGATCCCCGCACCCAGAAGCCGCGAAAGAAAACCTCCAGGGTGAAGAATTGTCCCAGGTAGACTGCCTCCCAGACCGCGAGATCGAGCCAAGAGCGACTGGCCAGGTGGTACATGGGGTAGTAGGTCCCGAAGTCGCCCATGTGGGCGACCAGTGCCAGGATGGGAATCACCACCACCAGGCACAGAAGATAGATCCACGCGTGTTCCAGAAACCCGCGCACACGCAGGCCAAGGTCAAGCGGATTCTCCTTGAAAACCAGCGGCCAAACCGCCAACGGCAGCAAATAGCACAGGTAGCGCGACAGGCCCCAGTAGATCCGCCAGTAGAGATCCTCGTACAGCCAGACCTGGAGAGTCTCGGGATGAGCTGCCTCGTACCGCCTGAGGATGGGTGCGATGTGTGCCTGGAAGAACTCCAGGCTGCCGAAGTAGTTGACAAGGATGAGACAGAACGCGCCCAGCACCAGAGTCGCTGGTGTGCGCGGGTCAAGCCGACCTTCCCGATTCTGGCGCTGGGCCAACGCCGCGGCATCGAGGGCCGCCCAGGTGTCGCGAAAGAACCAGACTATGACCGGCGCAAGGCCGGCCAGCAGGACAACCGAGACCACGAATTGGCCGAGCGGACTGTTGAGAATATTCATCCGTGCGGGGGCTGGTTATCCCGGATTTCCTGTTTTCCCACAACAATATGGGAACCCTGAGAGGGTTCCCATTCCCTCCCGCGCTCTGGCTCCGGCGGGCAAAGCCCGCTTGCGCCAACGCGATCATGGGAACCCTGAGAGGGTTCCCATTCCCTCCCACGATGGTGCGCCGCCGGCGAGGGCGCGCGCGAAACGCGCGGGGTGGGTAGGGTGGGCTTGTCCGTCCCGAAGGCCGGCGGTCTCCCCACGCGATCTGCATGGGAACCCTGAGAGGGTTCCCATTCCCTCCCACAACGCCCACGCGGCCTGAACACGCACCTCGTCCCGGCCAGCCGGCTAACTCCACGGGCGGCCTACGTCCTTGGTCTGCCAACCCACGGCGGCCAGCTAATTTTCTGAGGCCGGCGCGTCCAGGATGTCCGGCCTCGGCCACGGCCACTACCCCCTTCCGCCATGCGCCCCGCGGCGTCGCTGCGCTTGCCGCGGGATTACGGAGAACAAGCCAGGGTTTGCAAATCCGGCGCGACTCCAGTAAAAAGGGCCCCGCTGGCTGAAGTCGGAAAAGATCTGATCTAGGCCGGCTAGGAAAGGGAGAGTATCGATGTCACGAGTCTCAGGAACACTCTGTGCAGTCCGGCTGCACGCTGACGGTTGGCTTTGCCTAGCAACGCTTTGGGGTTTTGCCTTCGGTTGCGTGGAGCAAGCCGAGGAAAAGCCGACCAAAGAGGACGAGGAATTCGTCAAGAAAAACCTGCTGGCGTCCGACCCCACGCCCAAGTTCGCGACTCACGCGGACCTAGACGGCAAGGTCGAGTATATCGGGCTGGACGTGTCCCCGGTCCCGGCAGAGCCAGGAAAGGACATTCACCTGACCCACTATTGGAAAGTGAAGACCGCACCTGGCGAGGGCTGGCGGCAATTCACCCACGTCGGTGGCCCCAACAAACAGGGATTCATCAACATTGACCATGGGCCGATCCAAAACAAATACCCGGTGACGCGCTGGAAGGCGGGCGACATCATCCGCGACGAACACACCTTTCGTTTGCCGGCGAACTGGGCCTTCAACACCTTCAACGTCTACGTTGGCCTCTGGCGCGGGCATGAGCGCATGCCCATCAAGTCCGGTCCGCGCGAAGATGACCGCGTGCTGGCCGCGACCATCCCAGTCCTGAGCAAGGCCCCACCGGCGCTCAAGCGCTATCTGGTACGCAAGACGTCCAAGCCCATCAAGCTTGACGGCAAGTTGGACGAGCCAGCGTGGAAAACCGCCCCGTCGACTGGAATGTTCGTCAACACCGTGACCGGCGAGTCCGCGCAGCCCGACACCGAGGCAAAGCTGCTTTGGGACAATCAGAATCTCTACATTGGCTTCGAGAACGCGGACACTGACGTCTGGGGCACGCTTGCCGAGCGCGACTCCAAGCTCTGGACGCAAGAGATGGACGAGGTGATGATCGACGCCAATGGCGACGGCAAGGGGTACATCGAGTTGCAGGTGGCTCCCAACGGAACCATCTTCGACACCTATCTGCCCACCTATCGCAAGTATGAAGACAGTCTGGATCCAAAGCGAAAGCCCTACGACTGGAACTCGAAGCTGAAAGCGGCGGTGAAGGTCGACGGCACTCTCAACAAGCGCGACGACAAGGACAAGGGTTGGACGGTCGAAATGGCGCTGCCGCTTGCGGACGTCAACGGCCTGGACAAGAACGGTGTCAAGGTTCCGCCCGCGCTCGGCGACAAGTGGCGCCTCAACATGTTCCGCATGGACTATCCCAAAGACGCCAAGTCACAGACGGCACTGGGCTGGTCTCCGCCTCTAGTCGGCGACTTCCACAAACTTGATCGGTTCGGCGAAATCGTGTTCGTCGATGAGAAGGGTGAGTTGCCCGCCGCCAAGGAGAGCGCGGCCAAGGGGGCCAAGAAGGACGAGGCCAAGCCGGAACCGGCCAGCAAGGCTGCCGGCAAGAAAGCCGAGGCCAAGGTAGAGCCGGCCGGCAAGCCTGAGAAAAAGCCGGCCACGAAGCCCTAGCGGGTTGCTACCTGTCAAGTCGGGCGCTTGTCTCGGTCGTCGTCGGTGCCGCGCTGTTTGTCGGCTCGACTGGGGCAAGCGATGCCGGAGCACCGGCCGCTTCTGACCTAACTCCGAGCGGCCCTGCAGCGCACGAGTATCAGGCTCCGCCGCTCGGTCAGATTCGTGCAGGACGTGATTCCGATCCCTTGACGGCGCAGCTGGCGGCCGAGGTGCAGAGGGCAGCGGTTTCCCTGCGCGCGCCGGTGCCCTTGCGCGACGGCCGCTTGGACCTGGTGGCCACGGACATCGCGCGCGCGACAGTAGCCAAGCGCCTGCCCTCGTTCGACGCCATCGCATTCCTGGTGCACCACTACGGCATGGTCGAGCCGGAGCCCTATCTGGTGATGGTGCGCGGCTCGCCCCAAGCTGAGGTGTCGCTGGTAGAGGACCTGCACAAGCAGGTGCCTGGGGTTTTCAAGATGGGCGACTGGCGCCGCATGGGCGTCGGGGTGAAGCGTGGCGCTGACGAGCTGATAGTGGTCTTGACCCTGCAGCCGCAGAATCTGGAGCTGCGGGCGCTGCCACGCCGGCTGCCCTCGCGGGGCAGCGTGACTTTGGCGGGACGCTTGCTTGGTCGCTTTGCCAAGCCCGCGGTCCTGGTGACGGTCCCGCGCGGAGGTGTGCGGAATGAGGTCCTGTCGGAAAGAAAAGGCCGCTTCGAAATCACGCTAGCATGTGATTCCGGCGACGGCGTGTACCAGTTGGAGATCGAAGGCGATGACGGCCACGGGCCGGGGGTGCTGGCTAACTTCCCGCTATACTGCGGGGTGGAGCCACCTGCGCGCGTCGCTGCCACAGCCAGCGAGGTGACCCGGCGGCAAGACGCGAGCGAGGCCGAGCGCGAGTTGCTGGCCTTGCTCAACCGAGACCGCGCGGCGGCTGGCCTGCCAGCCCTGCAGAGAGATGCGCGTCTGCAGGAGATCGCCCGTGGCCATAGCCGTGAGATGGCGCGCACAGGCGAGGTGGTCCACGTGTCAGACAAGAGCGGCGGCACCGTGGATCGCGTACGCGCCGCCCAGGTCTCGCCAGTCCCGCGCACCCTGGCCGAGAATGTGGGACAGGCATTCTCTCCGGCAGAGGTTGAGCATGGATTCATGGGAAGCCCCGGCCATCGCGCCAACATCCTCAACCCCAACCTTACCCATGTGGGAATCGGTGTAGCCGTGGGCCAAGCCGAGGGCGGGGTGGTGCCGCTCTTCTTTACTCAGCTTTTTGCCGGTTGGTAGTCAGTGCCGGACCTGCGGAGAAAACGGGGCCGCTCGGTGTGCATAGCACCCGGCGTTCGGGCAGCCACCAGATCTTCCAGCGAGGGCGGACGAGCGTCTTCAGCCGCGGCGCCTTTCTATGGTAGCAAGAGGTTGCTTCTTGCAAGGAGGTATCGCCGTGAAACCAGATCCAGATCATGCCGTTGCCAAGTCAGCCGGTCCCACCGGGTCGCCACTGCTAGTTGTGGGATCGCTGGCGCTCGACACTATCGAAACTCAGAGCAGCCGGCGCGACGAGGTGCTGGGCGGCGCCGCGTGCTACGCATCGTTCGCCGCTTCGTTCTTCGCGTCGGTGCGCCTGGTGGGTGTGGTGGGGAGCGACTTTCCCGCGGAGCATGAGGCATTGCTGCGCAGTCGGAAGATCGACCTGACTGGGCTGGAACGCGTCGCCGGCCGCACCTTTCGTTGGGCCGGGCGTTACGCAGCGGACTTCAACAATCGCACCACCCTCGATACCCAGCTCAACGTTTTCGAGACCTTCCGGCCCAAGTTGCCGGCAAGCTACGCCGACAGCCAGTTCGTGTTTTTGGCCAACATTGATCCCATCCTGCAGTCGGAGGTGCTAAGCCAGGTGCGCCGTCCGCGCTTTGTCGGCTGCGACACCATGAACTTCTGGATCAGCGGCAAACCAGCCGAGCTTGCCCGGGTGCTTGAACGGGTTAACATGGTGCTGCTCAACGACGAGGAAGCCCGCCAGCTTTCCGGCAAAGACAACCTACCCGCGGCGGCCGGAGTGATTCGCGGCATGGGGCCGAGCGCAGTGGTGATTAAGCGCGGCGACGCTGGGGCCCTGTTCTTCTGCCAGGATGGCGTGTTCGTTGCGCCGGCGTTTCCGCTGGAGAACGTGGTGGATCCCACCGGAGCTGGCGATTCTTTTGCCGGTGGCTGCATGGGCTGGCTGGCCCGCACTGGCGACATTTCACCCGCCGGGATTCGTACCGCGCTGGTGGTGGGTTCGGTGCTGGCTTCGTTTTGCGTGCAGGACTTCAGCTTGGATCGCTTCCGATCACTCGACGAGCCCGCAATCCGCGACCGCTGCGCCGCTTTCGCCCAATTGGTGAGGTTCGCGGCCGTCTCTTTCTAGCACGGCGAGGGATGGCGTGATTGCAGCTCTCGTGGCCCTCTGGCTGGCAAATCCACTATTGGATCTCGGGGGTGACAGCACCTGTCCCACGCCCGCAGAGGTACGCGACCGCTTGGCCCAGCTCTCCGGCTCCACCACGGGGCACCCAGCTTCAGATCGGCATCGGGCGTACCTGTCCAGTGCCGATGGGATGGTTCACGTCGAACTGCTGGGACCGGATGGTCGTCTGCTGGCAGAACGGACTTTGAACCGGACCGGCTCTTGTGCCGACGTGGCGGAGGCGGTGGCTGTCGTCCTCTCGACCTGGGAGGCGGAGTTCAATCCCAATGTCGCGACTTCGGTGAGATTGCCGCCAGTAACCCCTTGTCCCACACCGGCGCCTACCGAGGTGGAAGAGACGAAGCCAGCACCCGCTGCACACCTGCGCTTTGCCGTCGACCTCGGCCTGCTCGCCTCGATCGCAGGTGGCCAGGCGGTTCCCGGTGCCACGGTCGCAGGGTCACTGTCCCCAGCGCGTGGGCCGTTTGGCCTTGCGGTCGCGCTCTCGGCCAGCTCGGCCCATTCCCAATCTGTCGGATCATTGACAGACACAGCCCACTGGACACGCGTGGCGTTGGCCGCGGGCCTGCAGTACCGCCTGGGCCGAAGCGCGACGATGTTGGATCTTCACGCGGGCGGCGTGATCGCGCTCTTGCACGTCGAAGGGGTCGGCTTGCCGTCGACCACCTCAGACACCAGTGCACAGCTTGGCATCGGAGCTGGGCTGCACGGCAGGTGGGCCTGGAACAACGCGGCGGGGTGGATCGGCCTGGACTTGCTCGCCTATCCTGGACACGATTATCTCGAAATCGGCGGCCTTGGCGACCGGGGCCAACTTCCGCGCTTGGAGGTGCAAATCGCTTCTGGACTGAGCTTGGGGCGCTTTCCGTGAAAGGTATGGGACGGCTTGCAACACAGGACTAGGTGAACATGCCGCTGGTCCGCTCTGACGCCACCCCCTTCATCGAGAGCTCCTCTGGCGTCCCGGACCTGGAAACGCTTTATCGCACCCATGCGCCCACCGTGGCACGTTGGGCGGCAAGACTTGCAGGGCCCCTGGTTGATGTCGACGATCTCGTGCATGAGATCTTCCTGGTGGTCCAGCGTCGGCTGCCAGAGTTTCGCGGGGAGGCCAAGGTGACCACCTG